>Ga0065707_10000574_pt1 | contig 18842 bp, 37 predicted proteins | sample SwiRhicommuniRL3_FD_59094 | JGI IMG/M metagenome (GOLD analysis project Ga0065707, IMG submission 59094) | Switchgrass rhizosphere bacterial communities from Rose Lake, Michigan, USA - RL3 v2 (version 2) | ecosystem: Host-associated > Plants > Roots > Rhizosphere > Soil | place: East Lansing...
ATTGCTTGTAACTTTTCTTTGTTATCTCCATTCTTGATTATGTTTTCTAATTCTTTAGGAACAGAGGTATGAAACATTAATTGGAATTTAGCTGTAGTATATTTCTTTATGGAAGATAGGAAACCAGGATCAGATAATAAAGTAATTGATTGTTCGTATGTGATATTAAATAAATTAACTAAGTCTTCTGGTACTGTGCATATTCCTGAACTTATGGCAAGACATATTTCTTTCTTCAACTCTTCATTCTTCATTAATGGGATAAGAGTTTGTTGGTCTTGTGGTACTAATCTTAAATGTTTATTTCTATCTTCCATTTTAATTAATTTAATTTCTTAAAAGAATCCGGGATTACTATATTAATTTATAACCCCGGATTGTGAATGACAACAGTTCATTGAGCGTTAACTTCTTCAGACTGTTATGAAGTATAACAGATGTTATTAATCTTGTCAAGCTTTATTTTCATTATAATTAATTTTTCTTTTCAATGTAACTTAGATGCTTTTAAATAAATTAAGGTTGCTTCTTCTATAAAATTTTTATTCTGTGTGTTATATAAAAATTCTTTCTGTGTGTTATATACAACTATCAACCTATGGGTTAATGTGATTGGCTAAGAGGGTAGGGCTATGTAGCGGTTATATACGTAGTGTGAAGCTTGTAATTACAAGTAGTATACTATGTGTTAATATTAAATAAGATAACATAAGCTTTAAAGATATAACAGTATACCATATTATTACAAGCTTCACATCTTATAGTATTATAAGTATAAGTCTTTAAGTGTATTATGGGGTATATTAAATATATACCACCTATACTATATATAAGATATACTATACTAATTATATAATATTACAATAAAGCTTTTAATATCTTATGTTTACAAGCTTCACATATAATATATTATTATATTTAATTATATAACTATATTATATACAATACTTATATAATATATGTATATATAATACATTATATAATACTATATAACTATATGTATAATATATACTTATTATATATAATATACAATATACAATATATACTATAACTCTATTATATTCATATACTTATATTATATATACCATATAGTATTATTACTATACTAAATAGTATAATATATTATCTTCTTTATTTTCAATATTATATATAATATAAGCCCCAAATTCTAATAATTCTATCAACCATTTCGTATACTATTAGATATTGTCTAAATACTAATAATCCCATAACTCTATTATTTCTCACAACTTAATTTATTTAAAAACTATGGCATACTCATTGCTTATACCATAACCAGTTGATTGAAAATATCGGAGATTAAGTATTAGTGATAAACAGTATCTTACAAAGTTAATCTAATTATCTGTACAAGAAAAAAAGATTAGAAGATAGTCTGACTTACTTGACTCATAAGTCTTTGAGTAATCTCCGGTATTTTGAGTTAATTAAATAAATTAAGATTGAAGGGATTGACAAATGTGGGATCATCTTATATTCTAAAGAAAGATAATAATCTTTCTAAGAAAAAGAGTAAAAGAACTGTTACCAAGTTCTTTAAGGTTTGGAAGATTAAGTTTATGATTAGTTTTCCATTGAAAGCAACCTTTTAACAATAGGAAGCATCTTAGTATTAGTTAATTGATAAATGGGAATAGAGATTATATTGTTAATCATAATGTAAAACATATTCCCACAAGCCCGAATGGTAAAGCCATTGTAATAAAGTTGCAAATACTTTACGGGCTATAAATTCTTAATTTAGTTAAATAAGCCGTATCATCTATAGAAGTCAAATGTAATTTGACGACTAGTAGGATGTAGCATCAAAGCAAATACGGCTATTGCTTGCAGATAGAGAAAACACGGATTAAGTTAGTCTAGTAAGTTTATTATCTATAGACTATAGCAAAACAAGATATTTTATGTATCTGTGTTAAAGGCGCAAGTTGCGATAAGAAAACCTAGAAACTATTAAGACAGTATTTATCTGCAAGCTTCAATTTAGTTCATTGACAATTAAATAATTTAACTGAGCCTTGCCAGTAGAAAGAGAGAGTACTATGACAAGATTAAAAAAGTTGTATGCTCCATTTTACAGAAAAGCTAAAGGCGACAAATGGATTAGAGCAACTAGAACTGATGGTTATTTTATGCAAGCATACAAAAAAGATAGTGCAGTAAAAATATATCAAGATTGGTTGCTTGCTCCATTCCTCAATGGGATTGATGAGATTAGAGAATTAAGACCAATAAAAGATTAACCTTCAACACTGGCAAGGTTGAATTAAATTATTTAATTGCTATTGACAAACAACCTAAGATGTATATAATGCATCTTAGTAGATGTGGGAAGAGATTAGTAAGGCTATGAGCTGATGAACTAGGCTTCTATGCTAGGCAATATTGGCGGAAAGAGCAAACCTAGTTCTTCCCACAAATTAACAAAGCTACTCCGAAAGAGTGTGCTGTAAGTCGAGAGTATGTAAACTCTTGCAAGATTGAGATATTTGATAATTTAATATCAGTCTTATTGAGCCAATCCCGCAGATTGGAGTCAATATGGTAAAACTTGAACAAATTAAGCCAAACTTCAATAGAGTTTTTGTAAATGACTTTTGTTTTTGGTTTTCATATGAAACAATTGTTGCCTATAGAAGTCCTAACGGTCAAATAGTTTGTAGTGAAAACAAATGGACTAAGACAACTGGTAAACATCTTAATGAGATAGAGCCAAATAAAGACAAAAGAATTGATCCTAAACAATTTGAAGATATTGTAGAAAAACTACAAATAGAATTTAATTAACATTTAATGCGGGATTGGTTGAATTAGACTGATTTTAAATTATTTAAATTGTTGACAATTGAATAGCTCAATACGTAAGCTGAAATGCTTTATAATTCCTAAACTTTCGGATGATTAAGAGTTTAGTTAAGCCATTGCCTAGAAAGGTTTAACAATGTTTACAGTTCTTGGAACGGTTAATGGAAAGAACATAGAACATAAGTTTGAGTTAACAGAACTAGCTGAGTTTGCTTCTAAAACATTAGGGAGACAAAGGGATTCATTGTTAGAGGCGTGGTATGAGATATTTGCAACAGCATATGACTATGATGAATGGACATTCTTTTCACAGAAAGATAAGTATATGGTAAAAGTCATATGGCGTAACAAAGACTAATTAAATTATTTAAAAGGCAATGGTTTTATTAAACTCTTAATCTTAATAGAACGTAGCAAGTTAATACACTAGCACGGTTTCAACGATAGGTGATAAAGAAACGTATTGACTCCCTGATGTAGCTAAGGGAGATAAAATTCTAGTTGAGAGATAGAATCAAAGTCATTAGCTTCTGAAATTAAATAGTTTAACTTTTGAATTGAGCCATTCTTGATATTCATTTTAACATTTGCCAGTGTTGCAATGCACTGCGTTATCAAGGGATGATTTCTTAGCCTACGTGCTAGTAATCGAAATCATTATGCTTGGAATGAATACATTGCATTGAATGGCTCAGTTGAGAAGTTAAATTATTTAAGAATTTAATTGAGCCATAATACCGGCGAGGATAGATTGAAAGCTACGTGCAAAATGAAAATCTTGACACAGGTTTATGGCTCAATCAAGTTCTTAAATAGATTAAAAGGAGAATGAATATGACAAAGGCAGAATCTTTGCATACGCCAAGTTTTGATGACTTGATTGTATTTCAAGATAGAAACGTTTGTATTGTTTTTATTGATAGATTGAAAGTTGCATCATTTGTAACTGTTCAACATATTAGAGAAATAGGAGAAGAGAATCCAGGTTGGATTTGTACTTACTTTCTAATAACAAATGATGGAAACTATCTAACCTTCAGTAAAGGAGAGTGAAATGTCAACTAACAAGCTATATGCTATTGCTCATTTTGCTAATGACTATCATTCTGGACAATGGTCTAGAGGATATAGACTTTTATGTATGGCACACAAATTGTTAATACGTAAAGGTCTAAGTAGTAGTCTTAGCAATAAATCGTTTATCTATAGTGGTAAACATCCATCAAGCAAAATCTATGAAACTCTAGTTAAGAATCATTCGGAGAAAATCTAATGACTAAACAAGAAATATCAGAGCAATATCAAATAGATGAGAATGGAGTTATAACCTCACCTGGAAAGTTTGAACGTGAAATGTATTATGCTGTAAGTTTCTGGGGAGATGCATTAGATGGTTTCTCTAATAGTGAGGAATATCTCGAAGATGGAACAGTAGTTGCTGTGTTTGAAATTAACAAACCGGAGATTGAAGAATTTCCAGAACTAATTGGAAATACAATCCTCAAGATTTGGGAAGATGATAACGGATTTGTATTTTGTGTAGTTGATTAAATAAATTAAATCCGGTAGATTTAAAACAATAACAAACGTTACCCCACAGGAAGTTGAAATGTTAAAGTGCAAAAGGAAGATGATAAACCAGGAAAACTACAGAACTTTGGTTTCTGTTACTTTCTCCAATTATTTGGAATATGTACATTAATTGTGATACCATTTTATCTGTTCTATGATAGTATGTTTTTCTCAGAATGGATTATATGGTATATAGAACTATTAGGAGATAATTAAATAAGGAATTAAATTAATTAAAATATCCTATAACAAACTGTGATTTTAATTAATTTAATTCCGTAAATTAACAATATGAATAGAAGAGATAAAATCATTTTGAAGAAAGAAAAGAAGGAATTTAAGAGAGACTGGAGAAGAGCAGAAAGGATAATTAATAGCTGGAAAAAGAGTAAAAAAGCTAAGAAATAGCATTAATTCCCTTGACATAGCCTAGCCTATGGGTTATAATACAAATAGCGTTTAAATTGGCGTTTATGCGCAGTGCAACGCTATTGTAGGAACGGCTAATAGGGGGTTTTTATGATCGTAAATGAGGAAAGAAACTGTAAATGGAAGCTTTGTCAAAAGAAGTTTCTAGCTAAGCTAGATACACACTTGTATTGTTCTACCGCTTGTAGAATGGCTTCTCATAATGAGAAGTGGAGACGCTATAGATATGTAACTTGCTATCATTGTGAGCATACTATTGACTTAACACAGGTGAAGGAAAAATATTGATATGACAAAAATTATCTTGTTAGGAGTGTGTTTAAGTGGGTGTAGCTTTTCCAATATCCAAACTAACATAGCTAATACTTCTAAATTAGAAGCCTATAGATTTGAAACCTTAAGCCAAATTAAAATACATTCTCAAAAACATCAGGAGTGTATTTTAAATAATTTATATTCAACTGTTGAAAGAATGCCAATAGAATGGTTTAGTGGAGACTTACATACAGCAGCTTATGCACATAATGGTAAAGTATTTATTAATAGAAATATGGGCATAAGTGTTAAAGATGGAGTTGTAACAGTGTTGCACGAAGCTATTCACGTAAATAATATTTGTGGTGAAGATGTGGTTAAGACTGAAATACCTATTTGCTATTTGTTTGATAAGCCTGTGTATTATTCAACAGATATTACTAATCATATTCAAGAACATTTGAAGGAATTTAAATAAATGAAAGTAGAATTAAACCCAAAACTAGGTGATGCCATTCCTGGTATATTATGGGATTCACACGAACTAGGGAATATTATTAAAGCACAGAATAGCATACCTTGTAGTGATTGTAGAGGAATCCAAGATACAGGAGTGGAGAATGTCATAAGAAACCATTTCCACGTATCATCAGACATTGGTGGATGTGCAAAGAAAGTATTTTGGATATGTACTAAAGGTAAGAAGACGGGTTTAAGTGGAGTTAATTTTCTTAATGATGGTCATATACACGAAGAAGCTATTCTTAAAAATATTCAACGTGGATTACCAGAAGGATATAGTCTTAAAGTTTCTAAGAATACACAGGAAGCTATATATAATGCTGATAACTTTGGAGGATTTAAATTAATAGGACATACAGATGCTTTGATTACTACACCATATGGTGTATACGGTGTTGAATGTAAGGCAGTTAAAGAGGAAATGTATAATAAGATAAGAAAAGAAAGTGAAATATCTGATGACTGGTATGGACAAGCACAAGGTTATATGCTATTGTGGAATCTGGATAGATGGTATTTTATAGTTAAACATAGGGCAACCAGTAAAATACTAATGCCTATTAGAGTTGATATTGACCCTGGTTTTATAGTCCAGAAATTAAATAAGTTAAAAGATATATACGAAAGAATAATGACAGGTGGTAAGCAACCAAATAGAGAGCATACGAATCCAAAAGATTATGAATGTCTTTGGTGTCCATTTGGTGATGCGGTAGGAGATAAAAGTTGTTGGAAAGATAAGGAAGTTATTGATATAGGATTTTAAATAAATTAATATGACAACACTAGAATTAATAAACAGCATTGAAGATCAGGAGAAAAGATATAGTTGGTTTTGTTGGTGGCATAACACGTTAACCATAGATCAAGGATGGTTTGATAAATTGATAGAACTTGCTTATTTAAAAGGTAAGAAAGATGCAATGGTAGATGCCCAAGCTTTAGCACAAAAGATATTGATTGATGGTCAAGATCCATACGAAGTTTTAAATAGTTTACTTAAAGATTAATATGGCTAGAAGTAAAGCAAAACAAGGTGCTGACTTTGAAAGAGATGTGCTAAATAAAATTACTGATGAAGGTAATAGCCTTGTTTGGCAAGGTATGAGAAGTGCTGGAAGTCACGGGCCTGCTGATCTAATTGTATGGAAAGAGATAGTAATACAGATTGACAATTATCCTGATATGCCATACGATCAAGATGATTTAGATTTGTATGCGATACAATGCAAACATTCAACATCAAAAGATATTTGTCTAACGACATTGTTTAAGGAAGAGAATGTTATTAAATTAGTTGCAATGCCCTGTAAGTTTACAAAGGTATTGTGTGTCAAACAACCACGAAGCAGAAACATTATCCAACTTTATCACGATGATTATAGTTGGAAGCTAAAAAGAATTTTCGATATTTAATTTAATTAAGGAGATAGATAAATAAAATGAACCAAGAATTTGCAAACCGAACACTTGAAACTAGAAATCCAGAACAGTTGTTGATCGTTACATCAGCACATCTTGATAAGTTCCCACAACACGTTGATTTGTTGAAGAAGTACTATGATAAACGCGGAGATAGAGCACTTGATGAGACATTCCTTGCGCAAGTTAAAGCTGTCGGTGCTATTCATACTCCTGTCTTTATTACTTACGTTGAAGAACTGCAAAAGGATGTTGTTGTATCAGGAAGACAGCGCGTAAGAGCAGCTATTGCTGCTGGATTTGAAGAAGTTCCTGTTATCATTCATAGCGATGAAGCGAAGCTTAATGTTGCATTGGAACTGACAGAGAACTTTGCTAGGTCTGAAAATACTGCGGTTGAATCAGCTTGGGCAATCCGTAAAGCGTTGTCAACTGGTATGAATCAAGAAGAAGTTGCGACGATGTGTGGTATTACTGGTGCTGCGGTTAGCCACATCCTTAGTCTTGGTGATATGCCTAAGATTGTACACGAATACATTAAGAAAGGTAAGCTTACTGAAAGTGCTGCTCTTACTATCAAGAAAGCTTGCGGTAAGCCTGCTGCTAAGGCTACTGGTCTTACTGCTAACTATGATGACAAGGAAGTTAAGGCTTTCCTTGAAGGATTGGACGAACAAGTTAGGCTTGCTGGTGGTACTAAGATCAAAGGTAAGGACGCTAGAGCAGCCAGAGATGGTAAGCCTAAGAGTTCTGACAGTTTCAATGTGAAAGATTGGAAAGCTATGATAGGTGATAGCAGTGTCCCTAATCCTTTTGCTGTGCTTATCTCTTTCTTCATTGGTGATTTGTCTTTGCATCAGGCTAGGCAGCAAGGAGCTGGACATCTTGATTGGTTGATTAAACCTGTTCATCAGCCTAAGCCTAAGAAGGTTAAAGAGCCGAAGGTTAAGGGAGAAGGCAAAGCTAAGAAGTCAAAGAAGGAAGATGTTGTAGAAGTCAGTCCGACAGAAGCTAAAGCTAGCTTGAAGGAACTGTTTGGTACTGTTTAAGAAATTAAATTAATTAAGATTGCCTACTTGCTATGGTTACAGTGGCTTAGAGGGTAGCAGGTAGGTGATGAGGGGGTATATGAGTAACCTGTTGTACGGGGCAGCAGACCTTATATACTCCCTATTATTTTAGGAGCGCTTATGCAATCTCGTTATACTCTCGAAACATATGGAGATAAGAAACAGATTAGCAGATTCAATGAAGAAGGAAATAGAATTGTGGTTATTAAAGTTGAAAGCTTCGTTGAAGATGTAGAAATACAATTTATCTTGAGAAGTTTAAATGCCTGCATTGACTATGCAGACTTAAACGGTATTGAATCATATCAATCACCTGATAATAAAGAGGGATTGATATATTTTAAGTAGGCAACCTATCATTAGTTAATTGCATCATAAAGAATATGAAATCAACAATACTATTACAACAAGATGATAAGAAACAGTATGTTTATTATATAACAGCAGACAATCAGAAAAAATATGATGATGCTATAGAGAATCTAATAAACAGTGTTTCAGAGACTTATTACGGAAACTTCGATTACCTTGTAATCGAAATGACAGTAGGATATTTAGTCATCTTCTCAAAAGATTTGATAGAGCATCCACAATATTAGAAAGGAGTGGCTTATGCCAGACTTTGAACCATACCAACTAGCCTATGCTGAGAGACATCACATACCAGCACACTTGATACACGAATATGAAAAGCTAGAACTTGCAGCATTCCTAGAACATATGATTAAAACACATACACTATCTGTATCAGATGCTAGGCGTAGGTTTGTTAATAACTATCCTGATTCTAATAGACTACCAGTTGGTAGAACAATCATTGATGAAAACAACGAGTACGTTAACGATGAACAATACATTATGACATCAGTCTTATGGTTGATCCAACCATTTGAGGATTCAATATGGGATATACCACAACTATGATATACTTTTTAGTCAACCTTGCAGATGAAAACAGACAATCCTTACTCAATGAAACAGTTGAATCTAAGGACATAGTTAAAATAGAAAAACAAGAAGTTGTTTATCAAAATGATTTTCATACTTGGACAAATCAGTTAGTTAAATTAAAAGATGGTAGGGTAGTTACAATTAGAGTTATAGAAAGGAATCAAAAATATTTAAATAAATGAAGTACCTACTAAATAGTAAAGAATGGGAAGAGATACGAAGATTAATTAATGACACTAAATCATTCGTAGATACTGCATACGTGGAAGCTTACAATGCTCAGGATCACAGTGTTATGCAATGTAAAGCTAGTATGAAAAGAATACTAGCTTTCATCGAAGAAGCCCAAAAAACAATACAAAAGCTAGACAATATTACTTGACTTAATTAATTTAATATGATATAATAATCGGTACGAAGGGAAGTTCTATGATTACTAAACAAGAAGCTAAACAAATACTAACAGAAAAAGAATACGTAAGCTGGCTAGAAATGCAGCTAGTTGAATATATGTCTGGTTATGCTAGGCAAGAAAGGGAGATTGAGTTTTTAATCAGAAAGAATATACAGCTAGAAGGTCAAGAGTTTGCAACTACTCTTGCGTTGCTTAAGAATCCACTACGCATCAAAGAAGTAACCGTGTAAGTATTACTAGTACTTACACGGTATTGTTTTTAACATTGTCTTTTCCTCTCTTAAGGAGTAATCCTAATGGATCAACTTGATAAGATTATCTCACACTCAGCATCTATTGTCAACAAGAAAAATGAATATCTTGAAGAAACCTACGCTAAAACTAACTGGACTAAAATCGAACAGTTAGAAAAACAACCAAACCTTAATCGCATCTTACTTGAATCTTCTCCTGAAGCAATGGTTAACAATGCTTATATGGATTTGCAGAAAGGAGCGCAGTTAAATAAATTAACTGATCCCTTTCGTATGCAGGAGAATCAAAAGACTGAATCCAGTACAGCGCGAAGTCTTGCGAAAACGATTGAGCGTTATGCAAGACAGTATTCAATCCTTCAAGCCTATAGTACTTGAATGGGAAAGCTATTGTGCATTGGCAGATATGCCAGCACCTAATAGAAGACAGCCTAACAAGTACACAGGTAGAAGAACTAGGCAGTTATGGGAAAGGGTAGACACAAGTCTACCCATTCTTATTGGCAACCATACCTACTATATCCGCATCTTAGATCACAAGGTTAAAGGATTATGTTTAGACGTTAGAAGGTTTGAACATATGACGGATGGTGTAAGAGAATGGTTTGAACCAACAGAAGAAGGATTAACATTACCAATATCTAGTTGGTTAAAGCTGTTTGATCCTATATTTAAACTTATAAAGAAATGGAAGGATAGATAATATGATTTGGTGGATATTAGGAATAATAGGAGCGTTTATATTAGGGTTTATTTTTTGTTGTTGGTTATTATTCATAGGTTTTGAAGAAATATTTAAAAGGAGAAAATAATGTGGTTGATATATGTAATCATTGGATGTATTTTCATTCTATTTATTGGTTGTATAGTAATGTTGTTAGCTATGCCTAGAGAGATAAGGAGAAGGTAAATGATAATATGAGTACATCAATTTATTGGGAACCAGTAGAGAAAAAGAAAGAACAGAAACCTATAACAAATCAACTAAAATACATTCTTGCTCCTAGATTTTGGGATCACGACGGATCATTACGTGGAGAAGATGTATATTTAACAGAAGCAGAAATTCCTTATCTGTCAGGTATTAGTGATGGCTCAAGAGATAAGGATGTTAGGGAAGGTATTAAAATATTAATAGATGCTATTAAAAAGTACGGTGCTGTTAAAATTTGGTTGGAATAAAAGGAGAAAATAAATGCAGATAGTTGTTAATAAAGTTGAGAATGGTTACATCATAACACTAAATGGAAAGATGTATGTGATGAGAACTATAGATGAAGTATATAAGTCTATGGCATTTGAGTTTGAAAAAATAGATGTAGATATAAGAAATGTTTTAATCCCTCAGAAACAAAATGAATCTACCACAAGCGATAGCAGCGAGGTTTAATGTGGTAGTGAATGGCTATCTACCAGAATGGGTAGCCATTCATTGTCCCATTCATCGTGATAGTAATGCATCAGCAGGACTAAATTTTAAAAGTCAAATGTTTAATTGTCTTGCTCCTGGTTGTGGTGCATTACACTTTACTAAGTTAGCTGAACAGTTAGGTATTAGCTATAATGGATTTGAAGTTAAAGAAACTGATTGGTTAAATAAATTAATTGACAACACAACACCTGTTAANCCNAGANCATTGAAAGTNCAAGCACAACAATATGCTGACTTCTTAATCTCTAAGAAGTTNAAACCAGAAACAATCGAAGAATTAGGCGGGNATTATGTTAACGATATTACTCATCCTGACTATGGACATTTGGTAATTGAATATGAAAAAGGAAAATCGTTTAGACGTAGAATCATTGATGGAGATGGAAGGCCGCACATCAATAATAAGGGAGAAGAAAGAGGATTTCTCACAAGAGGAATTCGACAATCTACAACAGCAATTCTTGCAGAGGGGTTTAGTGATTTCGCAACACTCTGGCAAATTGGTTATAAGCATATCGCGGCAACTCTTGGAGCAAAAGTGACTAAGAAAGATTTGTATTGTTTACGTGGAAAGATTGTGTTTATATTATTTGATAATGACTATGCTGGATACGAAGGAGCTAGGACAGCAGCACAATATCTAAAAGAATATGGTTGTGTTGCTATAATACTGGAGATACCTGAAAGATTTAGAAATGGAGAAGAGAACAAGATTGATATTAATTCTGCTTATTGTTTTGATGGTGCTGGATTTACTAAATGGTTACAAGAATCTATTAATAGGTATTCTACTTACGACACAAGTTATATGGTTAGTACCTTTCTTCAAAACAACAGGACAGTTAAGTATGTTGCTAGTGGCATACCTAGTCTTGATGCTGCTCTTAATGGTGGATTCCCTACTGGTATGCACGCGATAGCTGGTATGCCAGAGGCAGGAAAGAGTACACTAAAGACTTACTTGATTGATACCTTTGTTAGTCAAGATCAAAAAGTTTTATCTGTAGATTATGAGCTAACCAAAGAACAAAATTGGGCAAGACTTGCAAGCAGAACGTCTAAACACAGTTGGGTAGATATCGAGAAAGATCATTCAATCATAGAGACAACAACAATTGATCGTTTAAATTATTTAAGTACTGTGGTTAAAATAGAAACTGATTGGACAATAGAACAAATCAAAGTAGCATCTAAGAATTTTGATGTTATAATTGTGGACTACATACAACGTATGCCATATGAAGGTGATGATGATAGAGCAGGACTTAAATATAATGCTAGACAGTTAGCTAATCTAACAAGAGAAGATGGAAAGATAGTAATACTTATATCATCCATACCACGTAGTATGTATGAGAAATCTGGTAAGGCAGTATTCAAAGAGTCAGGTGATATTGAATACATAATACAGTCAGGTTATATCATATCAAAGATTCTACCTGATGTGATAGAAGTTGAAATGATTAAGAATACGAGAGGACCAAGTAAAACTTTCCATCTCAATACAGAGTATGCACATCAAAGAGTTAGAGAACAAATGAAACCGGAATTAAGGAGTATGTTAGGATGAGTATAGGTAATACATACAAGAATGTTATTAGTGTTATTACATTGGATGCACTAAACAATTACATCAACTCAGAGAAGAATCCCGAAGAGAATGAATTTAGAAAATGGTTGAAACCTAAGAAGTTTTACTACCTGAATAGAATCACAGCAAGACTCCTTGAACAGAAACCAATTGAAAAGACACAAGCAGTAGGATATATTGCAGTTGAAATTTATAAAATAATGGAGAGAGATTATGAATCATCCAAAGAAAAACAAACAAATGATATTGGGAATAGTGACAATGTTATATGATCTAATAGAAGCTGAAGAACAAAGACAACCTACTGTGTTAGAATATACTGTAGCTTTAAATCATTGGTATTATTTTCAGAAAACTCCAACAATAGAAAATATTAGATATGGTGTATCTAAAATGAGTATACAGTATGAAAAGAAAATTAAATAAATTAAGACAACAAGCTTTAGATATATTTCAACCATTAGAAGAATGGCCTGAAGGTTATCATAATTATATTGCTGACCATACAATGCTTCAAGGTAAACTATTCGGTATGGATACAGAGACAGAAGGGTTATCACCTTATGTCAAATCTTCTAAGATAATATCTGTTGGTATATCTCCTAAAGAAAAGGTAGCGTATTCTCTATATCTTCTCAATCCAGAACATAGCATAACTAAGTTCGGTAATGAGATAAAATTTGGTGATAGCTTTCAAAGATTTATTAATCTTCTTAGTGATCCTTTTGCTATTCTAGTTGGACATAATATTAAGTATGATGCTAACTGGATAGCAGTTAAGCTAGGTATTACAATCAAGTGTATGTTGTTTGATACTATGTTTGCCCAATATCTTCTAGATGAGAACATAGAATCAAACAGTTTAAATTATTTAAGTGAGATGTTTGAAGACTTGAAAGGATATAAGGACAAGGTTAATCGGAATGATCTTGGTAGAATGAGTAAGCAAGACTTGTTATTATATCAATGCAAAGATGCTGATGCATCAAGAAGATTGTATGACTACTTTGTTCCTAAACTTAGACAAGGTGGATTCGATAAACTAATGACCACTGCTAGTATGGTATTACCCATACTTAGTAAGATGGAAACAAGGGGAGTATATTTAGATGTTGAATATGCAAATAAAACAAAAGATAGATTATTTAAAGAATTGGTATCACTTCGTTATTCTATGGCTGAATTGGTTAAGGTATCTTTCAACCCCGATTCTAGTCAACAGCTTTCACCGATACTTTATAACACGTTGGGATTTACCGCTACCAAGTTTACGGAAACTGGTAGACCTTCCACAGACTCAGAAGCAATTGGTTATCTTGTTGACCAAGCTACCACACAGCAACAGAATGAGTTTCTTGACAAGATACTTAGCTATAAAAAACAAGCAAAACTCATCAGTACCTACTACCAACCAATAGGAGAATGGATAGAATATGATGGAAGAGTACACACTAACTATTCACTTGGAAGGCAAAGAAATGACGAAGCATCTGGCGGTACAGTTACAGGTAGACTCTCAAGCAATAACCCAAACCTTCAGAATATACCAAGAGGCAAGGAACATAGAGGAATGTTTCGATGCACGGAAGGTTACACAATGCTTGATGGAGATTTTTCTCAACTTGAACTTAGGGTAGCTGCATTTCTATCGCAAGAACCTGTGATGATGGATGCATTCAACAATGGATTAGATATACACTCTGCTGTTATGAGTGATCTAACTGGTATGCCTTATGATGAAATACAAGCAGGAAAGGATATAGATGCCAAGATTAAAAATGACCGTGTTGCGATTAAACGTGTTAACTTTGGTATCTTATACGGTGTTCAAGCAAAACGATTGCAGCGATTATTACGAATTGAGTTGGGCATCACGCAAGACCTTGAGTACTGCAAAGAGATTATCCATAAGTGGCTCAACAAATATACAAAAGTTAAACAATGGATTGATGCTCAAAAAATACAAGCAGCTTGTAATCATTTTGTGGCAATGCCTCTTGGTCAGATGCGAAGGCTTCCAGAAGCTAGCTTTGATCGCACAAAAGAAGCAGCACACGCATTAGCACAAGCTACTAATTTTCCAGTACAATCTTTAGCTAGTTGGATATGCTTGATAGGTTTGATTATACTAGATAACTATTGGGAAGTACAAAGACAATGGATGGATGCGTATACGATAATGCAAGTACACGATAGTGTAACATCAGAGATTAAATTAATTGAATCACCATACAACCTAATGACTATGGAAAGCATCAAAGAAGAAGTGAAAGCGATTATGGAGAAGGAGACTTTAAATTATTTAAGAGATGTATTTGGAGTCAACTTTAATGTACCTCTAGTATTCGATACTAAGATTTCAGAAAGGTGGTCATAGTGAAAATATTTCAACTAAGTAGCTATAGCACTAATCATAAATATGAAATTTATGAAACTAAAAATATCCTACAAGAAAAAGAAGTGGTATTAGAAATTACAGATGACAGAGATAGAAATGGACAAGCTAAATTTAGATTCAAAACAAAAGAAGAATTAGCCACTCTTATCAATAGACTAACCGAACTAAGTGAAAGGTGGAGTTAATATGGCTGAAGAAATAGAACAAGAGGCAACAACCTTTAGTGATACAAAACAAGTCTGGACTATTATACGAGATAAGGATAATGTAGATTTAGATATAGTAAAGCTAGAGATTTTTGATATTAAAACAAATCAAATAATTCTAGATATGTCTTGGAAAGCAAAATTATTCTTTAAAACAATAGTAGATTTACAATATGAATATGCTAAGTAAAAAGAATCATAGACGGACATATGATACTTGGTATGATATGATGCGTAGATGCTATCACGAACACAGACCAAACTATATTAGGTATGGTGCTAGAGGAATTAAGGTATGTGATAGATGGCATTCATTTAATTTATTTAAAGAGGATATGGGTTATAAACCACCTGACACAGCGTTAGGTAGGAAAGACCATAAGAAAGATTATTGTAAAGAAAACTGTAAGTGGACTAAAAAGAAAGGTAGAGGAAAGTGAGGAAAGTAATGCAAGTCAAAGAAGAGTTCTTTGGATTAAAAGAAAGAACAATTACTCTAGATCGCAATGATATTGTATCAGCTTGTTTAGATTATTTAAATAAAAAATATCCAGCTAGAGATATGCAAGAATGTACAAAAACAGATTGGTTTTTCTTGAGTGATGAAGGTGATATTACAGACGAAATTAAAAAGTTTATTTTTGTAGAAACATTTAAAACAGAAAGGTAGAGGAAAATGAATCAAAGAAAACTAGACTGGACTTATTACGTATTATTTATTATAGTAATCGTAATTATATTGTTACTAATCTTGAAAGCTCTTAAGATTACATAAGAAGGTGGTTGATATGTCCAGAAACAAACAACCACATTGGAACGGTAGAGGTAAAGCATTACTCACAATATTTATTATACTAGATGTTTTAATTATTTTATATTGGATTGTTAAAGGAGAAATTGAATGAATGAAATCATTTTTAAAAGAAAAGAAAAGATTGAAATGATTATACAAAAAGATTTAATCGGAGTAGGTAGGGATTATGTTGTATTTGAAATGACTGATGAACAGACAATGCAGCTAGGTAAACTTGCAATGGATATTGCAAACAGTACAGAGATTAAAGAACTTAGTTTGAAATTGGAGAATTAAATATGAAGGAACTGATTAGAATATCCATAGATGACGATAACAGATTACGTCTCGATACTCATATCAGTATCACAGACTATCAAGTCATTGGATTACTAGAAGCATTTAAACATATTCGTATTAACCAATTTGCTAAAGGATCAACATATGAACCACATTTTGACATTGGAAAGGATTTCGATACGGACTTAGAAGATCAGGAACCACTATGAACTTTGAAGATTTAGATGAAGCCTTAGAAAGAGAAGTATTAGATAATGAAGATTCAATAGAAGAAGGCAGCTATTTAGCAGCATATAATTTAGAGGTAATGATAGAAACACAACCACATCAAACAACATTATTTAAATCAATAGATTCAATTTTTGAAATCAATCACGTAACAAAAACAATAACACTTAAACTTGAGAATTAAATAAATTAAGAACTAGGAGATTATGACACTTAATGAATTACTTAAACAATTAGGAATACACTTAGATGAATGCACAAGCAATGAAGAAATAGGAGAATACNTTTTAGATTTAAAACAATTTGATGAAAGAGANGATNATCCTTACNACATTCTTTCAATTGAAATAAACNATANACACAAAACAATTACATTTAAAGACTACAAGGAGATTAAAGAAAATGGATAATTTGAATTGGGATAAAATTAACAGAGTCGCACAGAACAATCTTACAACTAATGCTGCTGGTGAAAAGAAGTTTGAACGTAGTATCTTTGCTAAGTTTCCTGCTGGTATGCACAAGCTTCGTATTATTCCTGTAGGTAACAGGTTGGAAGGATTGCCATATGTTGAACTAGGACAGCATAGCGTTAGATTGCCTGATGATAAGGGAATACCTAGAACACAGTTCGTTATGTGTTGGGAATTCTTGATGAACAATATTAACAGCTTTGAAACTCTTGAAGAAAAGAGAACACAATCAATGCTGTCTTACCTTGTATCACCTAAAGCTGATGGAACAAGAAAACTTGATGATACTAATCAAGCTTTGTATGAAAAGTATGGATGCCCTTTCTGTAAAGCATTCATTGATATGGAACGGTATGGCATAGAGAAGAATGTAAGGAATAACTTCTTTGTTAAACAGCAATGGATATGGAATGTTCTATGGAGATGGAATGGATTTAGCGGAGATAACAAGATATATGTGTGGGGGGTTAGCAAGAAACATTTCAACCACATTGTTAATGTTATTACTCAGGATAAGAAAGCAGGTATTTTTACTCTGGACCCCGCTAACGGATTTGACCATAGCTGGAATGCTAGCGGTGGAAATGATTTTAGCAGGAGATACGACGCACCTATGTTTGAGCGTGTTCCTACTCCTTTGCATCTTACTCCTGACCAGATACCTTTTGATTTGGTTGAAGTAGCTAGCAATAGCTTTAAGCCTTATCAGGAAGTAGTTAATTTACTTAAACGTGCTGCTAGTGAGTTGTTGAATACTATTGGACATACAATACAAGGCGATCAAGCATTGACAGTTCCTATGAGTTATCAGAACCCTAGTGCAATGGCTGTACCTACTATGCCCAGTAATACACCAATGCAGCAATCAACTAATGTTGTACCGTTTCCACAACCACCCGCGCAAGTTTTCCCTAGTCATTCTGGTGGAGGTGCTGTGCTGTCAGGTGTTGCTGCATTTCAACCAACTAATCAACCTTGGGCTATGCCTGGAACACCTGGAAATCCACTACCACCGCAAACTGTTCCTGTTCAAGAACAGCCTGAGAGGAAAGACTTAGGTGGTGGATATTATCAGATTGGAAACAATGTCTATACGCCAGAAGGTAAGATTGCTTTTTAGATTGGCATAAGCCAGTAATAAAAAAGATAAGAGAACGTATAGCGGAAAGACATATGCATATAGATAAGCCTTATCGGTATACGTTCTCTGATTGGCTTATGCCTAATAGGAGATACGAAATTAAATAATTTAAATTTGATCCTACGGAGATTTAACGCGAAAGCTGGCTCCGACACACCAAACCTGGAATCTTATTATGTGTGCCTTAAAGCTAGGAGTGATAAGATTCATTAGGAGATATGAAATAAAATGATTTACAATTGGTTATTTGACAGCTTTATTGGGTTTGTTTTGATTATGTTTTTATCTGCTACCATTGGTATCTATGGTGTAGGTACATTTCTACTTCACGCTAGTTTTCCTGGTGAAGTAGCAGCTATTGAACAAATAAGAAGTGATCTAAAGAAACTCCCTAACAATAATTTTCTTAAAGCTAAGGCAGTAGAAGTAAACGCAAACATTAAAACTAATCAGTACTACAACACAAGATGGTGGTCTGATTTGGCTTATCCAGATGGATGGAATACTGTACAATTACTAGAGGTAAAAGAATGAGTAAAAAATGTAACCACAATTATAAAGAAG
>Ga0065707_10082222_pt1 | contig 18804 bp, 15 predicted proteins | sample SwiRhicommuniRL3_FD_59094 | JGI IMG/M metagenome (GOLD analysis project Ga0065707, IMG submission 59094) | Switchgrass rhizosphere bacterial communities from Rose Lake, Michigan, USA - RL3 v2 (version 2) | ecosystem: Host-associated > Plants > Roots > Rhizosphere > Soil | place: East Lansing...
GCGACGCGGCGGGCGAACGGCAACTTCTGTTCGACCAGGAGCACGGTGAGATTCGCTTCCTTGTTGAGCCGCAGGATGATGTCGCCGATTTCATGGACGATATTGGGTTGGATGCCTTCGGTGGGTTCATCGAGGATCAGCAGTTTCGGATCGAGCACCAGGGCCCGGCCGATCGCGAGCTGCTGTTGCTGTCCGCCTGACAAATCGCCGCCCCGCCGCCGCAACATTTTCTTCAGCACCGGAAACATCGCGAAAATGGACTCCGGAATCTCCTTCAGCTTGCGCCGTCCCGACGTGAGTCCGATGCGCAGATTCTCTTCGACGGTCAGCTGCGAGAATATTTCCCGACCCTGCGGGACGAAGCCGATGCCGAGGCTGGCGCGACGATCCGCTGCCAGACGGCGCAGATCCTGTCCGTCATACAGCATCTCTCCCGACACCGTCGGCAACAATCCCATGATGCACTTGAGCAGCGTGGTCTTGCCCATGCCGTTGCGCCCCATCAGGCAGGTACAGGAGCCGGTCGGCACGGACAGGTTCACGTCCCACAGAATGTGGCTGCCGCTGTAGAACTGGTTCAGGCTCTTGATATCGAGCATAGCTACTCGCCCAACATGTTGATTGCTACCCGGGGCTATTCGCCCAGATAGACTTCTTTCACGCGCGGATTGCTCTGGACTTCGTCCATCGAGCCTTCCGCCAGCACATGCCCTTCGTGCAGCACAGTCACTTTCTTTGCGATGGAGCGCACGAAGTTCATGTCGTGCTCGACCACCATTACCGAATGCTTGCCGGCAAGCGACAGCAGTAACTCCGCCGTACGCTCGACTTCCTGTGGCGTCATGCCCGCGACCGGCTCGTCGACCAGCAGCAGTTGCGGGTCCTGCATGAGCAGCATGCCGATCTCGAGCCATTGCTTCTGCCCGTGAGACAGCATTCCCGCCCGCATGTCGCGGCGATCCTGCAGTCGGATGGTCTCGAGTACTTCGTCCACTCGCGTGCGCTGTTCGCCATTCAACGTGGCAAACAGCGTTGACCAGATGGTCTTGTCGCCTGCGACGGCGAGTTCCAGGTTCTCGACCACCGTGTGCTGTTCGAACACCGTGGGCTTCTGAAACTTGCGGCCGATCCCGGCGCCGGCGATTTCCGGCTCCGTCAACGTCAGCAGGTCGGTGGTGGTGCCGAACCAGGCCGAACCCGAATTCGGCCGGGTCTTGCCGGTGATGACATCCATCATGGTCGTCTTGCCGGCACCGTTCGGACCGATGATGCAGCGAAGCTCGCCGACGTCGATGTACAGCGTCAGCGCATTGAGCGCCTTGAAACCGTCGAAGCTGACGCTGATGTCTTCGAGATACAGGATCGTTCCGTGCGAGGCGTCGCCGGGCGGTGGACGTTCGCTCGCCGCCCCGGTGCCGAAGACCTTTTTCCAGCTCTGGCGCAGCACCGCGGACGCGTTCATGCGGTCACCGTTTTACCCGGCGTAGCCTTGTTTTTTACGAACCGCTCGCCGAGACCGGTGACGCCCTTGGGCAGGAACAACGTGACGAGAACGAACAGCGCACCCAGAGCGTAGAGCCAGAACTCCGGCACCGCCGCAGTGAAATACGACTTCGCATAGTTCACGATCAACGCGCCGGCCACGGCGCCGTACAACGTGCCGCGTCCACCGACAGCGACCCAGATGACGATCTCGATGGAATTGATCGGCTGGAATTCACTTGGATTGATGATGCCGACCTGCGGCACATACAGCGCTCCAGCAATGCCGGCGAGCACTGCGGAGAACGCGAAGATCCACAGCTTGTAGGATTCCACTCGATAACCGATGAAGCGCGTTCGCGTCTCGGCGTCACGAATCGCCTGCACTACTCGGCCTGCCCGCGACAGCGTGATGTAGCGGCACGCCAGATAGCCCAGCGCCAACGCAGTCGCCGAGGCGACGAACAGGGAGATGCGCGTGGCCGGTGCATTGATCGAGGCGCCGAGAATATCCTTGAAATCCGTCAGGCCGTTGTTGCCTCCGAAGCCCATGTCGTTGCGGAAGAAGGCAAGCATCAGTGCATAGGTCAGCGCCTGAGTGATGATCGACAGGTAGACGCCGGTCACCCGCGACCTGAAGGCCAGCCAGCCGAACACCATCGCCAGCACTCCCGGGACGATTACCGCCATGAGCATGGCGAACCAGAACATGTCGAAGCCGTGCCAGAACCAGGGCAGTTGCTTCCAGTTCAGGAACACCATGAAGTCGGGCAACAGCGGATCGCCATAGACGCCGCGAGTACCCACCTGGCGCATCAGGTACATGCCCATCGCGTAGCCGCCCAGCGCAAAGAAGGCGGCGTGCCCGAGACTGAGAATGCCGCAGTATCCCCACACCAGGTCCACGGCGACCGCGAGCAAAGCATAAGTCAGGTACTTGCCCATCAACGTCATCGAATACGTCGACAGGTTCAGCGCCGAACTCTCCGGCATCGAGTGCAATACCGGAACGCCGACCGTCAGCAAGGTCAGCAACACGAAGAAGATCAACGTGCCGCGATCGCCGGCAATGAGCTGCACCAGGAGATTGGGCTTCTGGAGTGGATTCGACTGTGTGATCGGCATCTTCAGCCTTCCGCCGCGCGGCCTTTCTGTGGGAACAGTCCGCGAGGACGCCGCTGAATGAACATGATGAGCGCGATCAGCACGAAGATTTTCGCCAGCACCGCGCCCGCGAAAGGCTCCAGCAATTGATTGACCACGCCGAGAGACATGCCGCCGATCAATGTGCCCCACAGATTGCCGACGCCGCCGAAGACCACCACCATGAAGGAGTCGATGATGTACTGCTGTCCCAGATTGGGACCGACATTCGTGAGCTGGCTCAGGGCGACGCCTGCGACGCCCGCAATTCCCGAGCCGAGGCCGAACGTCAGCGCATCGACCCACTCTGTTCGCACGCCCATCGACTTAGCCATCGATCGATTCTGAGCGACGGCGCGCACTTTCAGGCCAAGCGATGTCTTGCTGAGCACCGCCAGCAGGATGGCGAACACGATCATCATGAACAGCACCACGTACAGGCGGTTGTAGGTGATCGAGAGCGCCTGGTTGACCTGCCAGGATCCCGCCATCCACGACGGGGTTTCCACCGGGCGATTGTTGGCCGTGAACACATCGCGAACGATCTGTTGCAGGATCAGGCTGATGCCGAAAGTCGCAAGCAGCGTTTCCAGCGGACGACCGTAGAGAAAGCGCACCACTCCCCGCTCGATCAGCACGCCGACGAGACCCGAGACCAGGAACGCCAGCGGGATCGCGATCAGCACCGATACCCCGATATGGTTCGGCATGACCTGCTGGATCACGTAGGTCGTATAGGCGCCGAGCATCATCAATTCGCCGTGCGCCATGTTGATCACGCCCATCACGCCAAATGTAATCGCCAGCCCGATCGCCGCGAGGACCAGTACCGATCCCAGGCTCAGGCCGAAGAACAGCGTCTCGATGCTGGAGTAGAAACGCCGCCAGGAATCGATCTTGCTGACCCCCTTCACCGCCGCGATGCGGACACGCTCGTCCGGCTCGACATAGTTGCCGTCGTCGCCCTTGCTGGTCAGGATCGTCAGGCGATTGTAGACATCGGGGCTGAGGCTGCTTTCGAGATGCCCGATGGCGGCGAGACGCTTGTCGGCATCCGTGTCTTCGAGGTCGGCGAGAGCGAGTCCATCGTCGATGGCGGTCTTGACGTCGTCATCTTTTTCGACCTTGAGGCGCTCGCGCAGGATCGCCGCATTGTCGCCGTCCATGGAACGCAGCATCTCGTTCACAGCAGCCAGCCGCACGCTGGCGTCCGGATCGTTCAGTGCAAATCCCGCCAAGGCGCTTTTCAGGATCTTACGGAGCGCGTTATTGGTGGTGATCTTCGACATGTCGTCCGAATTGGCGCTGCCGGCGGGTTTGAGCGTGATGGCATCGGTCAACGCCAGAGAGTCTTCCCCTGAGCCAATGAATACTTTTTGGTCGGCTTTGCGGAAATAGAGCTGCCCGTCGAGCATGGCCTGCAGCACCGGCTTGGCGCTGGCGTGACGGGTTTGTGCGAGCTGCACGAGCGCAGCCTCGCGGGCTTTGAAATTTGTCGTAGCGAGACCGGACAAGGCGGATTCGAAAGTCGCGGGAGCTTCTTCGGCTCGTGCCGTCGCGACATAGAAAACAAGGATCGTAACTGCAAAGCATAAAAAAAGACGTAGCGTGCGGTACCACGCTACGTCTGGGACGCTTCCATTCCATCCCTCCCCCGTTGGCCGGGGGAGGGGCTGCGACGGAAGCACAGGAGCTGCAGAACTCGCAGTCATCGCCACACTCTCATGGTTGGCTCACGGCCCATGGCTTATGACCCATGCCTCATGACTGGTCGCCTTCACTCGTACTTCTGGCCCGAACATTTCTTCGTGACCTTATTATAGTTACCGCACTTGAGCGTCACCCAGTCCGCTTCGATGTCCTTGCTGCCGGGCAGGAAGTCGGACCACGCGTCGCCAGGAACCAGGCCTTCCGTCTTCCATACCACGTCGAACTGGCCGTCGGCGCGCACTTCGCCGATCAGCACCGGCTTGGTGAGGTGATGGTTGGGCAGCATCTTGGCGGTGCCGCCGGTGAGGTTGGGCGATTCGATGCCGATCATGGCGTCCGCCACCTTGTCTACGTCCGTGGTCTTCGCCTTCTCCACTGCCTTTACCCACATGTTGAAGCCGATGACGTGCGCTTCCATCGGATCGTTGGTCACGCGCTTCGGGTTCTTGGTGTAGGTGCGCCACTTCTTGATGAACTCCTTGTTCGCCGGCGAGTCGACGCTCATGAAGTAGTTCCAGGCCGCGAGATGGCCGACCAGCGGCTTGGTGTCGATGCCCGAGAGTTCCTCTTCACCCACCGAGAAGGCGACGACCGGAATGTCTTCGGCCGAGATCTTCTGGTTGCCCAGTTCCTTGTAGAAGGGCACGTTGGCGTCGCCGTTGATCGTCGACACCACCGCCGTCTTCTTGCCCGCCGAGCCGAACTTCTTGATGTCGGCGACGATGCGCTGCCAGTCGGAGTGACCGAACGGCGTGTAGTTGATCATGATGTCTTCGTCTTTCACGCCCTTCGACTTGAGGTAGGCCTCAAGAATCTTGTTGGTGGTGCGTGGATAGACATAGTCGGTGCCGGCCAGCACCCAGCGCTTCACGCTGAGATCCTTCATCAAGTAGTCCACTGCGGGAATGGCCTGCTGGTTGGGAGCCGCGCCGGTATAGAACACGTTCTTCGACGACTCTTCGCCTTCGTACTGCACCGGGTAGAACAGCAAACCGTTGTTCTTCTCGAACACCGGCAGCACCGACTTGCGCGACACGGACGTCCAGCAACCGAAGGTCACTGCCACTTTGTCCTTGACCAGCAGCTGTTCTGCCTTCTCCGCGAACAGCGGCCAATTCGAGGCCGGGTCGACGACGACAGCTTCGAGTTTCTTGCCGAGCACACCGCCCTTCTTGTTCTGTTCATCGATCAGCATCAACACCGTATCTTTGAGGGTCGTTTCCGAAATGGCCATGGTGCCGGACAGGGAATGCAGCACGCCGATCTTGATCGTATCCGCTGCCTGGGCGGCGGCCGCACAAGCCAGGGATACAGTTGCCGCAATGGCCGACAGCCACGCCTTGCCAGTTGTCTGTTTCATGAGAGTTGTCCTTGTGTTGGGATCAGATCTGCACTTGCAGACCGAGACCGATCTGGGTGACCGCCGGGCTGACGGTGACGGGCGATGGCGAGTAGTCGACGTCGATGTAGAACAGCGACACGCGCGCATTGAACGTCTTGATGATGTAGTTGACCTCGAGATCGAGCGTCTTCTGGTCGACGTCGATGCCGGTTGCGAAGTCGTAGGTGGTCTGGCCGTACTTGCCCAGCACCTGGAACTTGCCGATGCCGACCTGTTGCGGAAACAGGTAAGCGCCCAGCACGTAGTAACCGTCGCTAGAGTCGTATGCGATCGATGCGCCCAGGTTGTTTCTACGTGGCGAAGGGTAGCCTCCCAGGCCATCGTACTTGGCGTATTCGGCTTCGACGGTGACCACACCGGAATTGCTGAGCTTCTTCTCCATCAGGAAGTCGACCGAGTAGGCGTTGTCGCCGGACGATGTCTGGCCGGCAATGCCGACGGCCAGCAGGTCCTTCTCACCGTAGTAGGTACCGTTCTGATAGTAGCCCGCTTCCTGATCCCAGAAGTCCAACTGCACGCGGGCAGCGTACAGCAGGTCCGAATCGTTCTTGGTCAATCCCTGCACGTCGAACACTCCGGCCGAGACCTTGGCGATGCCGAACTGCCCCCAGTAGGCGACGCCATCGTCGCGGCCCTCGGTTTCGAAGGGATAGCCATCCTGTACGCCGTCGCGATAGATGCCCCAGTGGCTCGCGTAGTACGGGCCGGTCAGGTTGTCGCGGTCGCTCGGCGGCAGGAAGCGGCCCGCCCAGATGTTGAACTGGTCGGAGAACGCGAACTGCGCGACGGCATCGATGATGCGCATTTCTTCGTCGTCCGAGTTGTACTCGGTATTGAGCATCAGGCTGATGTTGTCGGTGACCTTGCCGCTCACGTAGATGCGGGCGCTCTTGAGATCGAAATCGTTGATGTCCTCGGAGGCGCCGTCGACGCTCGTGTTGGTGAAGCTCGAACGCACGCCTGCGCCCACGGAGATGGGAGGCAGAGTGACTTCCGCAGCGAAGGTGCCGCCAGTGGCAACGAGCAGTGCAGCGCCAATGGCGATTCGCAGTGTAGTTGCATCGAGCGGTCGCGCTCGTGCAATGGCTGATCTTGAGGTCATGAATTCTTTTTCCTGTAGTGATTGCCAGGTCGAACCAAATGGGACTTCCCTGTGCGCGAAAAGTATTCGCAAGTGCCTTGCTGCGGATACGGGGCATTTGACGTACCCCACTGAGTCATTTGACGTATCCGGGGGAACTTTCTGGGGGCGCGCTGCGCCATCTGGTCGATAGCTGTGCGATGATTACGCCCGTCGCACTGGAACACAGCAAACACAGCCAGGGACGACGCATGACTACTCGGAGCGACGAGGCGCCGATGGGGCCGACGGCCGCCTCCGGAGCGGGAAATCACGGCAGTTCCCCGTGCGCGTGCGCATGGCATGTCGCTTGCTTTGTTTATTGGCTGGACTGCCGGTTGACTACCGATGGCCTATGCATTCGTACCGTGACGACCGGACTGTGACGACCAGAAAGGCCATGCGAGGGTGACGACAATGAAGTCGGGACTGTGCGCGGGCGCTGCGGAGCGTGGGGCTTGACGGCACCACAACGCATCGTTCGCGAGCGACGCCAGTACAACCAGTGGGTCGCGAGCCAGACGCTCGAAGACTACGCGCTGCGCTACACCGCCGGCCGTGCCCGCAAGTCTTCGTTCCGCATCGGCAATACCGCGCTCGGGCCCATCGCCTTTCTCGCCTGCGAAGCGATCGGCGCCACGATCACCATTTCGTACGGCTTCACCAATGCGGCGTGGGCCATCGCCGCGTTCACGCTGCTGATGTTCCTGATCGGCCTGCCCATCGCCTACTACGCTGCGCGGTATGGGGTCGATCTCGACCTGCTAACGCGCGGCGCCGGCTTCGGCTACATGGGATCGACCATCACGTCGCTGATCTACGCATCGTTCACGTTCCTGCTGTTCGCGTTCGAAGCCAGCATCATGTCGATGGCGCTGCACCTGCTCTTCGGCATTCCCTTGGGAGTGGCGCACGTCATCAGTTCGCTCATCGTCATTCCCATCGCGATCTACGGCATCAGCCTGATCAGCAGGATGCAGCTGGCCACCCAGCCGATCTGGCTGACCCTGCAGTTCGTGCCCCTGATATACATTGCATGGAAGAATCCGGCCGAACTGTCCCACTGGACCGCGTTCACCGGCCACCAGGGCAACGTCACTGGCTCACTCGACTGGGTGCTGTTCAGCATGGCTACATCGATCCTGCTGTCGCTGCTGCCGCAGATCGGCGAGCAGGTCGACTACCTGCGATTCCTGCCGCTGCGCAATCGCAAGAATCGAATCGGGTGGTGGGCGGCGCTGATCGCGACGGGTCCCGGCTGGGTCTTCATGGGCTCTTTCAAGTTGCTGGCCGGCTCGTTCCTCGCGGTGCTCGCCATCGGGCACGGCATTTCAATCGAGCGGGCCGGCGAGCCCAGCGAGATGTACCTGCTCGCCTTCAAAGAGACCGTGCAATCGCCCACCTTCGCGCTGGTACTCACGGGATTGTTCGTCATCGTCTGCCAGCTCAAGATCAACGTGACCAATGCGTACGCCGGCTCGATCGCCTGGTCCAACTTCTTCTCGCGCCTGACGCACAGCCACCCCGGACGCGTCGTCTGGCTGGTCTTCAATGTACTGCTGGCGCTGCTGCTGATGGAGATCGGCATCTTCGGCGCCATCGAGAGCATCCTGCTGATCTATGCGAACTTCGCCGCCGGCTGGATCGGTGCGCTCGTCGCCGACCTCGTGATCAACAAACCGCTCGGCCTCAGCCCCAAGTACATCGAGTTCAAGCGGGCGCATCTGTACGACATCAATCCGGTGGGTGTAGGCGCACTGGCAGTTTCGGTGATCGCGTCGAGCCTGGCATTCATCGGAGCGCTCGGACAGTTCGCGCAGGTCTTGTCTCCGTTTGTCGCATTGATGAGTGCATTCGTCACTGCACCGTTGATCGCCTGGGGCACCAAAGGCCGCTACTACCTCGCCCGCAAGCCCGGCGGCCTGCCCGAAGGTGCAGCGGAACTGAAATGCACGATCTGCGAGAACACCTTCGAGCGGGCCGATGTCGCGATGTGCCCGGCGTACTCAGGCCCGATCTGTTCGCTGTGTTGCACGCTCGAAGCTCGCTGTCGGGACATGTGCAAGACCAACAGCCGCTTCACCGAACAGCTCCGGGATTTCCTCGGTGCGGTCTTGCCGGGGCGCATCGCGACGTCGCTGAATACTCGTGCCGGTCATTTCGCCGGCATGTTGATCGTGTGCAACGTCGCGGTCGGACTATTGCTGCTGCTCATCTATCATCAGTACAACACGGCGCCGACAGCGGAGCGCGAAGTCATTCGCGGCACGCTGTGGATCGTCTACATGTGCCTGATGGTACTGTCCGGCATTGTCGCCTGGCTGATCGTACTGGCTCACGAAAGCCGACGTACCGCCGAACGCGAATCGGCGCGGCAAACCGCCATGCTCATGGAAGAAATCGAGGCGCACAAACGCACCGACTCGGCGCTGCAGAAATCTAAGGAAGTCGCCGAGGCCGCCAACGTGGCCAAGACTCGCTACATCGTTGGCGTCAGTCACGAGATCCGTACGCCGCTCAACGCGATCTTCGGCTATGCACAGCTGCTGGAACGCGGTGTCGCCGGCTCGGCGGACAATGCCGTGCGAGTCATTCGTCGCAGCGCCGAGCACCTGGCGAACCTGATCGACGGCCTGCTCGACATCTCCAAGATCGAGAACGGGCTGCTGCGGCTGAACCGGGACAAAGTGCACCTGGTCGAATTCCTCGACCAGAGCGTCGACATGTTCAAACTGCAGGCCTCGACCAAGGGCATCGAGTTCCGCTATCAGCGGCCGCAACACCTGCCGGCCTATGTGCACACGGATGCGAAACGGCTGCGACAGATCCTGATCAACCTGCTCTCGAATGCGGTCAAGTACACGCACTCGGGGCACGCAAGCCTCACGGTGCGCTATCGCAGCCAGGTAGCGGAATTCGAGATCTCCGATACCGGCATCGGTATTCCCGCGGAGGAAATCGAGAAGATTTTCGAACCGTTCGAGCGCGGCCGTGGCGCCAACGTGCGTGCGATTCCGGGTACTGGCTTGGGATTGACGATCACCAAGCTGCTGGTGCACATCATGGGCGGGGAAATCCTGGCCCGCAGCACGCCGGGTGAAGGCTCGACATTCACCGTCAAGCTGCTGCTTTCCGAAGCCTCCGGCGTTGCCGCACCCGCCCCCGCCGGGCAGATCACCGGCTATACCGGCCGCAGGCTCAGCGTGCTGTTGATCGACGACGATCCGTCGCACCTGGACATCGTGCAGAAGTTGCTGCAGCCCCTGGATTTCACGGTCTACAGCGCACACGATGGCACGACCGGGCTGGCCCTCGCCGCGCAGTGCCGTCCCGACCTGGCCATGATAGATATCTCCATGCCGGACATGACCGGCTGGGAAGTCGCCGCCTCGTTGCGCAAGATGGAAGGCTTGGAACGCATGAGAATCCTGATGGTCTCGGCGAACGCGCATGAATACAGCCTCGGCGGCACCGAGTATTCGCATGACGCATTCGTCATGAAACCCATCGAGATGCACTCGCTGCTGGAATCCGTGGGGTCGCTGCTGGGTGCGACCTGGACCAAGGAAGCCCCCAAGCCTGGGAGCGAAACGGATCCGGTGGGCATCCTGCCGAACCACTCGCGGCATCACATCGACGACCTGTACCAGCTTGGCCAGATCGGTCACGTCCGTGGCATCCAGGCGCGGCTGCGGGAGATCGAAGCCGAGGATCCGTCCAACAAAGCATTCGCGCGGCACCTGCAAGCGCTGGTGTCGAACTTCGACCTGAAACGTTACATGACTGTCCTCGAAGCCATGCGGAAGAGCGGCTGATATGGCAACGATTCCTCCTGTACTCGCCGAAAGCATGCGCCGCGACACGGTGCTGGTCGTGGACGACACACCCGAAACGCTGGGCTTTCTCACCGATACGCTGGATCACGCCGGCTACACGGTGTTGATAGCGACCGACGGCGAAAGCGCACTCAACCTGGTCGACCAGATCACGCCGGACCTGATCCTGATGGATGCAATGATGCCCGGCATGAATGGCTTCGATACCTGCCGCAAGCTGAAGCAGAGAAAAATGCTGTCGCACATGCCGGTGATTTTCATGACCGGCCTGAGCCAGACCGAGCACGTCGTCGAAGGACTGACCGCCGGCGGTGTGGACTACGTAACCAAGCCCATCGTCATCGACGAACTGCTCGCTCGCATTCGCGTGCACCTGGCAAACGCACGCATCGCACAGGGATCCCGAGTGGCGATCGATGCGACCGGCAGGTTCCTGCTGGCCACCGATCGTAAAGGAAGATTCCTGTGGTGCACGCCGAAAGCCAAGCAATTGCTGGCTGAGCTATTCCCGGCGCACAGCGACCAGGAGGCGAGCCTTCCCGCAGCGTTGGTCGAACAGCTCATGCACCTGCGACAGGAAGGTTCCAAGACACAGGCCCGCTCGCTGTTGGAGACCGGTGGGCGACGGCTGGAGATTTCCGTACTCAGTCCCATAGGGCCGGATGAACTGCTGTTCCGCTTGACTGAGGTAACCACGGATGGCGATGAGCAGTTGCTGCAGCAGTCGCTCTCGCTCACCTGCCGTGAATCGGAGGTGCTGTTGTGGATCTCTCGCGGTAAATCCAATCGTGAGATCGGTGAAATCCTGGCAATCAGCCCGCGCACGGTGAACAAGCACCTGGAGCAGATCTTCGTGAAGCTCGGCGTCGAGAATCGCGCCTCGGCAGCTGCTCGCGCCGTGAGGACCCTGGCGCGATAGCACTAGCGCTGCCGGCTAGGCGGCGTTGCGTTCGAGCATTCCCTGCTTCACGATGAAGTTCACCACTTCGTCCAGGCCGTGGCCGGTCTTGAGATTGGTGAATACGAACGGCCGTTCGCCGCGCATCTTTTTCGCATCGCGATCCATTACTTCCAGCGACGCGCCCACGTAGGGAGCGAGATCGATCTTGTTGATGATCAACAGGTCCGACCGCATGATGCCCGGACCGCCCTTGCGCGGAATCTTGTCGCCCGCCGCCACGTCGATGACATAGAGCGTGAGATCGGAAAGCTCCGGGCTGAAGGTCGCCGCGAGATTATCGCCGCCGCTCTCGACGATGATCATGTCGAGGCCGGTGAACTCCTGCATCAAGCCGTCGATGGCCGCGAGATTCATCGACGCGTCTTCGCGGATCGCCGTATGCGGGCACCCGCCCGTCTCGACGCCACGAATCCGCTCAGCCGGCAGCGCCTGGCTGCGGATCAGGAATTCACAGTCCTCGCGCGTGTAGATGTCATTGGTCACCACGGCAATGTTGAATCGCTCGCGCATGCGCTTGCAGAGCGCATCGACCAACGCCGTTTTCCCCGAACCCACCGGGCCGCCCACACCGACACGAAGCACATCGCTGCTCATCCGATCCGCCTGACCATGGATAACCGAACGCGATGATACGGCCCGCGACCCGATGAGCGCACCATCCAAATGACGCATTCGGCCGTGCACTGGACATGCGTGGCCCTGCGCTTCAAAATGCCGCGGCTCGGACTGGCGCAGCCCAGTCTCGATCCCGACGCGGAAAGGTGGCCGAGCGGTTTAAGGCTCCAGTCTTGAAAACTGGCGAGGGAGCAATCCCTCCGTGGGTTCGAATCCCACCCTTTCCGCCAATTAATCAAGCAGTTAAAACTCTCCGCCGCATCCCAATCCCCCCACCCGGCGGCGGGACGCGCAAGGCGCATTCATCGCTATGTGGGCGTAGCGAAAGTTCGTGAACGCGAGCATCGCCTTTATCGCTGACCTTACCGAAGCAGGCGATCTTTCCTCGGTCGATTTCGCCTGCATTTCAAATCGAAGCCGTGAGCAGATGTCGATGCACACTCCAGCCCTCTCATCCCTTCAGATGAAGTCGACGCAGCAGCGCACAGACGCTCGCGTTCGGCCGGCACTCCACCGTATCGATCAAATAGTCACCCATTGAAATCTCGACACTCAATGCACTGGCTATCTCCGCGCCATCGCATGCAGAATCAAACAACATGTACTCGCCTGCGGCCGCCTCGAAAAAACCCTGATTCTTCCAGGGCAGCCGTTCTATTCGTTCCAGGTCCAGGGCCGCCAGCAACGACTCTTCGGATTCGGCCCAGCGCCAGCGCACCATGAGTATATCGGTGGGGGAACGGCTCGCGAGTGCGCATCGATCCGGCTCATCGCCAAGCACTAACGCCTGTGCGCTACCGATCTGAATTACACCGATCTCTTCCGTTACGGCACATGCGCGTTCGTAATCAGTGACTGACCCGGCCGATGCCCTGATGCCATGCCAGCTCTCTATCACGGCCCGGGATGCAAACAGCAAGGCCCACCCGCAGATTCGATCCATTGAAGAAGCTGTGTCATTGCCTACGGTCCAGTTTTAGAAGGATCAGGCGGCGGCGGCTTCACGTCGTCCCAGTCCAGACGAACCGCAACTTAACTCGATCTTTCTGTAAGTTGCACGGCAGGCCGCGCAGTATTCGAGCGCATCCCACTAGTGGCGGGTCTTCTTTGCAATCTCTTCCATCAACTGATCGTACAAATTCTCGACTTTATTGCCAAAGGCGTCGAGGTCGGCAGGCATGACTATATTGGTCCTGTCGACGAACTCTACGAAAATCCGCTCCCCTAGCTCGAACTCTACGAACAGACTCGCCGTGTAGGGCTTCGACGGTCGCTCCTGCAATCTTTCGTCGCCGCAGTCCGGCCTTGCGTTTCATACCCCGGAATTGTAAATTTACACGTTAGATTTCCGGTATTATCTATCACTGCATGATCAGCCGTCGCTTACGCCCCTATATCGAGGATCGCCTCAAGCAGATGCCAGGCGTCGTGTTGCTGGGGCCGCGCCAAGTGGGCAAGACTACTCTCGCGCGCAACATTGCTTCGCGCAAGGCAAAGTCAGCGGCTGTTTACCTGGATCTCGAACGACCTGTCGATCAGCGACGTCTGCATGATGCGGACACGTTCTTGCGAGCACAAGCCGGGAAACTCGTGGTCATCGACGAGATCCATCGGGCTCCCGCACTCTTTGAAACACTTCGCGGCATCATTGACGAGCGACGGGCTGCGGGCGAGCGCGCCGGGCATTTCCTGCTGCTCGGCTCTGCGGCCATCGAATTGATGCGCCAAGCATCTGAATCACTGGCGGGACGCGTCGCCTATGTGAATCTGGGCCAGATCGATGCTCTGGAGTATCCCGCTCAAGTCGGCGACACCGATCGACTATGGCTGCGGGGCGGTTTTCCGGACAGCGTGCTCGCCTCCAGCGATGCAGCAAGTCTCGACTGGAGGCGCGACTTTGTCCGCAGCTATCTCGAACGCGATGTACCAATGTTCGCTCCGCGTCTTCCGACTGAAACCATCGGACGGCTGTGGACGATGCTCGCACATGCACAAGGCACGCCGCTGAATCAGGCACGGTTGGCATCGAGTCTCGGCGTCACCTCTCCTTCTGTGGGTCGCTATGTCGATCTCCTGGTCGATCTGCTTCTAGTGCGTCGCTTGCGACCGTGGGCCGGCAACGTCGGCAAGCGGCTGGTACGCATGCCCAAGGCATACATTCGCGACAGCGGCCTGACTCACGCACTGCTTGATATCGAGACCTGGGAGGGCGTGCTGGGGCACCCGGTCGCCGGTGCAAGCTGGGAAGGGTTCGTCATCGAGAATCTCATTGCGGCCGCCGGCGAGCGGCGCACTCCTTACTTCTATCGCACGGAGGATGGTGCAGAGATCGACCTGCTATTCGAACGCGGCGGCAAGCCGGAGATCGCGGTCGAGATCAAGCGCTCATCCGCGCCGACGCTCTCGCGCGGCTTCTATAGCGCGCGCCAAGCGCTGAAGGTGAAGGAAAGCTATCTCGTTCACGGAGGCACGGACACATGGCCGGAGAGTGATGGCGTCACCGCGATCGGTCTGGTGGAATTGATGCGCAAGCTTGTGAAGTAGATGTTCATTGCTACGGTGCGTACCACCGCACCTTCCTTGTCACCTGACTCGAAGTCGCACCGGTACCGCAGGAACAGCACAACTCACTTCTGCAGTCAGTCCCTGCAGGTTGGGAAAAACACTTGCCTAGGTGGCTTTCGATTTGGCCTGCGACATGATTGCCAGCGGCCTCTCCTCTGGGTCCTTGAAGAAGGCCATCCACTCCTCGGTTCCATCAGCATGTCGATGGATCATGTGAGGTGCATTGATAAAATCGACACCCTTGGTTATCAACTGATCGTGTGCCTGTTGGATGTCGTCGACCCTGAAATACAGGATTGAATCAGCCGGGGGACTACCTTCGACCTGCGACAAGAAGAGACGTAGGCCGCCACAATCAAAAAAGGCGATTGCGCCGAACGTGTATAGATGAGACAGGCCGAGCACCTCGCCGTACCATGCTATAGATTGCTCAATGCTTTTGACTGATCTTGAAATCTGTCCGATCGAGCCGAGCTTTAGCGGCAAATTCATTTTCCCCTCCAGTTGTTCTAGGGCGCTTCCCTTAGGCGCCTGATGCCACCGACGTAGCGCCCGTCGATTCTGCAGGCCCAGCTTTGCCAGTGCATTGGCAATATGGAACTTAACGGCGTCGCGGCTGATGCCCCTTCGCTGCGCGATCTCACCATTCGTCATACCGTGTTTAACTGCGTGAACGATGCGCCATTCGGCTGGCGTCAGTATGTCGTCGTAAGGTGGTCGACCCTTCCTGCGGCTTCTGGGCATGCAGTCATCCTAATCTCCCGCCTCTGCATTTTCCCTCCCCTTTTGCAAAAAAACTTTAGGTGACCGGCCCCGGTTGCAGGCTGTAAATGATCGTGGATGATCTCCGAGCGGTTACGTCGCGAGGCACCGTCCCATCGCGACCTACCGCACGCGAGCGAACCCGGATAGGAACCGCGGGAACAGCGTGTAGGGCTTCTCGGTTGCACCCTGCATCTTCCGTATCAGAGCTTCCATCGTTCATACCTGGAGTCGTCCAAAAGCCATCCAGTGAGTGAACAGCCGAGGATTTCGGCGCAACGTCTGATCCCACCAGCGGTGGCGTCGTCGCACATTGCGATCGAGTTTGCGATATTTGCGACGCGCCCACTGCAGCAGTCTTCCATCGAAGTGGAAGAGGATTCGCGCAGCGCTGACGGATAGAAGCGGCCGTAGTAATTCAGCCATCCTCTCAATGTGGGGTTGTAGTGCGTGGCCAGCTCATGCAGGCCGACGGAGGTTTGTCTTGGGATATGCCACTCGCGGATGCTCTGATGCATCCGCTTCATCGCCGCTGCACTCACCGCAGGCAGGAAGCTCGTCCAGAACTTCCCGTCGCGGGCTTGGGCGCGTCTCGGCCGGAACGTGAACCCCAGGAACGTAAACTGTATCCGGGGGAAGTTCCCACGCCGATTGCTGTCCTTGCAATACACCACGCCGGATTTCTCCGGGTGCATCTCCAGCTTGCACTCCTTCAACCGACCTGCAATCGCCGTGAGCTGCCTGAGAATTGACAGGGATGGCACTAATCGCGGCTTGCCAATCCTTCCCTGGCGCCCAGCTGCGAGCTAGGCGGCTACAGGAGCACACTGGTGAATATACCTGCAGCAGAAACCCCACGATCAAATGGTTCATTGAATCCGTTTGTTAACGGCTCCATCAACCCGCAGGTAAATGGGTCGCTCAACCCACTCGTGAACGGTCCGAGGAACCCGCTGGTTAACGGATCAATCAACCCAGCAGTCAACGGCGCAATCGAGCCAATGGTTAACGGGGCTATTTAATCAGCCTTTGATGGACGTCAGTGGCTCAAGATGGAAAGTTGCGGGTATGCGAATTTCAGACACCCTTTCCGCCAAATACCAATAAAAACAATACCAGCGACTGGAGCGACCGCGGAACTCAGGATCGCCAGGTCCGTTGCTGTAGAGCCCTATCTCCCGATCCCTGCGAGGCCTCTATGAGCATCTTCTCGAAAATCAAAGACGCAATCTTCGGCCCGAAAGTCGCAGCCGGCCCGGCCCCATCACCCGCTCCTTCGCCGGTACCGACGACAGGCGCTGCGAGTGCTCAGCCCAAACCCTCCCCTGCCCCGACTCCTGCTCAGGCGGTAGATGTAGAGGCAGTGCTGAATGCTCTCGCTGCGAGCAATTCACAGAAGCTCAACTGGCGGACTTCGATCGTGGACCTGATGAAACTGCTCGGCCTGGATTCGAGTCTGCAACATCGCAAAGAACTCGCGAACGAACTCGGCTACAAGGGCGACACGAATGACTCGGCCGCGATGAACATCTGGCTGCACAAGCAGGTGATGACGCAGTTGGCTGCCAACGGGGGCAAGGTACCAGCCGACTTGCGGGATTGAATGACGGCCTAGTGGGCCGGATACGCGAACACGGGCTCGCGTACGCGATTCCGTCCGAGCACGCGGGCGTCGAGTTCGCCGTCATCGTCGTCAACGGCGTGCTCGGCTCGCTGCGCTGCGGACTCGAGAGTCATGGGTTCGAGATTGTTGATCGCCTGGTTGACCAGGTCGCGCGACATCTCGATGACCGTGAGATAGTGCGGGCCTTCGAAAGATAGATCCTCGGCATCCATTGCCAGGGCTGCGCAGCTCAGGAGCGTGTGAGCTTGCATCAACCGATCGCGCTCGGCTTCTATTGCATCCTCCACCAATTGAGGCAACGAAGTCAGCGCCGGTGCAGCGGCACTGCCAGCTTCGATGGCAACGGACTTACCGCGTCTTGGTCCAGTCTTCGATACCGTCTTGCGTGCAGCCATGCTCGGTCTCCCTGACTCGCGTGCCCATTCCAGCACTCAAAACCGACGCGATCCGTCGAATGGTCGGATCGGTTTTGCGTCCTGCGTACTGAAGATGGGTGAAGAATACCTGGGACGGGGTTGACTGTATATAGTCACAGTCAGGCCATGGATCCAGTCTGAATCCATGAAGGGACGACAAGCGCCGCCTACTGTTCCTGGTCGAACACCGGCGGAGTCTTGAGAATTTCCAGCAGGTTCTTCGCGACGTCGGCGGCCCACCCAGTCGAGTGCAGCATGGCGTGGATCCGTTGCATGGTCGTTTGCGCGGGACCGCCCAAGGAGAACAGCGTGTCGTTGCTGACCGAGCAGTCCGTGAGCACAAAAATATCGGTGCCTTCGAAAATGAGCGCGCAGCTCAGGAAGCGGCATTTCGTGAAGGACTTGCCGTCCAGCACGATGCGTTCGCCGTTGAATTCTTTGCCGGAAACCTCGTCCATCGCTTCTACCGCAGGTTGGGAAGGATGGCGTCGAGTCTAGTCCGGCTTGATCGCGGCCGCATCGCTTTCTGAGGATAGCGGGGTGACGACACGCTGCTGCGGTTGCGGTACGTAGGCCACGTCGCCGCGTTCTGCAACGGGCTGCAGGCTCTCGATGCTGGGATTGCCGGCAAAGACGCGCCGGGCGACCTTCAGCAATTCATTTGCTCGTTGCGGCGAGGAGGCTTGCACTTCGACGATGCGGCGAGCAAACGTTTCGGCGAGCTGGGCGCGAATCGTCGGGTAGCGTTCCCGCTCGCTCATCTGGATGTGTTCGAGTTCGGTATCGATCGCTTCGGCCGAGATCGCCAGGACGTTGTCGAGCGTGTGTTCGAGTTTAGCCAGCCGATCGAGCGATTCACGGCGCGCGGCGATGCCGGGTGCTTCCGGTGTGAACTCCTCTGCACGCGCAAGCAATGCAGCTGACGATTCGAACTCTCCCGTATCGAAGGCGCGCGCGCTGAGCCTGAGATAGCTTTGCGAAAGCGCATTGGGCGCGTCGATCACGACGAACTCGTCGTCCTCGGGCAATTCGGACTTGAGCACGCGAAACGCAGTGAGCGCCTCGGGAATATCGTCAGCCGCGACGAAGGCCAGGAACTGGTCCTTGCGTTGCGTGACGCTGAGCGATTTCTCCGGAGCGGCGGTGGGAGGCGGAGTTGCCGGCGCCG
>Ga0065707_10000577_pt1 | contig 18796 bp, 26 predicted proteins | sample SwiRhicommuniRL3_FD_59094 | JGI IMG/M metagenome (GOLD analysis project Ga0065707, IMG submission 59094) | Switchgrass rhizosphere bacterial communities from Rose Lake, Michigan, USA - RL3 v2 (version 2) | ecosystem: Host-associated > Plants > Roots > Rhizosphere > Soil | place: East Lansing...
GCGCAGCACAGACACACCCGTTGACATGTCAATAGACACAAAACCCCCCGTAAGTCATTGATATCTAAGGGGATAGTGCCTTGACCGTTGACAAGTCAAGCATCAATAGCTTATAGAATCTTGGGCACGTGAGAGTTGTATAGTCAACGGTTGTCTAGGTTCGCGAAGAAATACCCTATAAATATAGGGGTTTGCGGAGAGTTGTCTAGATTGAGCGGATTATTGGTCTGTTAATACATTAGTCAGCTATGATCAATAGCTTATTATTAGTAGTGGATATTAGAGACTGATAGCGATCGGTAGCCAGGGTACTCATGGGTATAGTATCGGTGCTGGATATCAGTAGGCGATGCGAGTACACTCGGACGATGACCGACACAACACTACGCCAGCAGCGATGCCTCTTTACAGCTCTGATTGCTAAGCTGATTACAGAGTGTAACGTGTATCGCTCATATGAATTAGCGTTGGCTCCTACACGTGAGCACATGCCTAACTCTCTGCATTACATTGGCTTGGCGCAAGATATAGATCTCTATATAGACGGTGTATATCAGAAGGATAGCGCTGCACATCAGTGGATTGGCGCGAGATGGAAGAGCATGCATCCTCTGTGTCGCTGGGGCGGAGATTTCGCAAAGCCAGATGGCAATCATTACTCAATGGAGTGGCAAGGGGTTAAATAATGGCTATAGATGGCAGCCCGCAAGGTAACAATCTGCGTACCAATGATGAATGCCCTGTTATACGCGCAGTGCGTGAAGCATTAGATGCATGTGACGCAGATAACATTCTGGATATCGAAGCGCGACTGTCCAGAATTAAGAAGGCCATCACAGTACACGCTAAGGGAGATGCAATACAATTCCGTCCGACGTTACAGCAACTAAGGAGGATTTGATATGTGGACTGCAGTTAAAATCGGTCTAGGCATCGCGGTAGGGGCTGTATTGGCACAGTGTGTGCTGGCCGGCTTGACGTTCGTGGCTATGCTTATATGGGGCGTGCCATGATTCTTACGCAGGAAGACTATGACCGCATGATAGACACCCTTACCCGTGCCAAGGTGAAAGCCGAAGACGCTTTGGCTGTTGCTAAGTTTGGTGCTGCGCGTCAACAGGCGGCAGTCATCGAAAATAGCGTTTATCAAGCCTTGATTCGCGTGCGCGCTCTTGCAGAAATCGCGGGTAAATGAGACAATTTCCGCGTCCGATTCGTTGTTAGATCATTCACTTAACCGAGGATTTGAACATGTCCGCAGATGCAAAAAAGACCGACGCTCCGAAGGCTCCTGTCACTCCGTTGGAAAAGGCCCGCGCCGCTCGCAAGGCTAAGGTAATGTCGGCTAAGCGCAAAGCCGCTGAGGATGCGCTGTCCAATGCCAAAAGCGACCAAGAAAAGACGGCAGCACGCGCGCACGTCAAGATTGTACGCTTTGAAGAGCTTACCGCGCCTCGCGTGCGGCGTGCGCTTAAGGCTCTCTCGAATGTTGAGGCTCTCACTAACCGTGGAGCCTATACGTACACGGAAGAGCAGGCAGCCAAAGTAGTCAAGGCGCTCAAAAAGGCTGTTGACTCCATCGAAACCAAATTTGGCGGCGCAAAGGCTGCTGCTGAAGAGTTCGCGCTGTAACTCCAGTCGAGTTACCCTTATAGCCGGTGCCCTTGGCCGGCTTTCTTTATTTCTGGCTTTTAGAATAATGGGTATGCTATGAAAAAGCGTCCACCGATAGCGTTCGATCTCAAGGCTGCTATTGAAGCTAAATCGATGACACAGGGGCAGGCGGCTGAGCTGCTATGTACCAGTCAGCCGTCTATTTCTACATGGTGCCAAACTGGCGAAGTGCCGGAGCTTGTAATTAAGTATTGGAATCTCTACTGGAAGACGAAAGAGACTCCAGTGCGCCGTACTAAAGCCGCATGACAGAGATTGTATTAGACGATGACGATCTATTACGCGATAGGCTCTTGCGCACCCTGCACAAGAATCGTGATGGCCATCTCTGCGCCAACGAAAAAGGGCATGAGGAAGCCATTCAAGTACATCATAACGCGGGAACGTTGTTTGTCTATTCGCGTGAATCTGACGGCGCATATACATTGCATGAGCACTATATCTACAGCGAGTATCCGCTTGATTATAAGCAGTGGAAAACGCAGGTCATCGCAGAAGCAGAGAGAGTAGTAGATAACAATGAACTAGTTGTAGGGGTGTATGGCTGGCTGACTACCGCTATACCTATCACGCCGCTCCGAACCGGCGATTTATTCATCAAGATAGATAAGACAGGGGCGCACGGTGTTCGGATCTCATTTGATTCCGCAAAGGTTCGCAGAAAAGCACGTAATGAAAAGACAGCGAAAAGAAACCCCGGCCATCGTAATAGGGTTCGATAGCGAAACGTTGCAAGGCCCGCCTATTACGCTGCAATTTTTTGCGCCGGACGTCAAGCGTGTTACGGGTTGCTACTTCATCGGCAAGCGTCGCGCTATCGACGTTTTTATTGCCCAAATAGAAAAACTTCCTGCTGGCCATTATCGTATGTATGGCCATAACTTAGAATTCGATATGCTCTCTGTTTTATGGGAGTGTAGAGAAGCTATCCGAGACGGGAATATAGATTTACGCATAGGCAATTGGGAAATTACCGGGCGCTATAGTAAACCTATATTTGCTGTGTTCGATGACGGCAAGCGATATATAGAACTAGTAGATTCTTTTCTATGGTTCATGTCATCTCTAGAAAAAGCAGGCAGTCTAGTATGCCCTGATTTGCCTAAGCTAGTTAGACCTGCAGGATTGGGCACTACGCTATATAAAAGCACAGACACAGGATTCGTAGAATATGCAATGCGTGACGCTGAGGTTGCTTACCATCTCGGTCAAGCTATCGAAAAGTTCCATAACGAACTTGAAGTTCCGTCGCAGATCTCTCTGGCGAGTATGGCAGCAGCCGTATTCCGACTCCGCTATATGCGTAACAATATTTACCAGCCGCCATTATATAATTGGATGGTTGGGGCTGCGGCTGCATATCATGGGGGTGTCAATCGAGTTCGGCCCGGCGTTGCTCCCGCGTGGCATAAAAATGTTACGGCTTTAGATATATCTAGCGCGTATCCTCATGCCCTTACATTCCTACCATCATTTGAAGATCCTAATGGCTACAAAGCATATAAATCTCGCAAGGCTCAAGGTATCAAGTCAGTACCTGATATCGGAATCTATTGTATTAGCGGAATTGCTAAGAACTGCGATTGGCCAGCGCTCTACGATCACAATTTCAAAGGATTGTCGGGAAGTGTTAGAGATGTATGGATTACAGGATTTGAGCTTAACAATTCACTTAAGCACAAAGAGGTTAAGCTTACTGCGATCAGTGGCTATTACTATGAGAGTAAGCGAGGGGATGGCTACTCTCCATTCGGAGCATATGTCGGAGACTTCTATAGGCTGAAGTCTGATGCAGCTGAGGCTGTAATGCGCTACATGTATAAAATCATCCTAAATGCGCTTACAGGCAAATTAATTCAAACATCGCCGGACCATACTCTAGTAGACGGTAAGCTAGTAAAGATCCATCGTGCGGGGGGTCTCTATCATCCGTTTGCAGCCGGCCTTACAACTGGCCATACCCGCGCCCATATTCATGACGTAGAGCATCATTATGCCGCAATTCATACAGCTACAGATGGAGTATTCGTTCCCGGTAAACAAAGCGGAGCGTCTAAAAAGACGTTGGGATCAGTGGTGTCTGAAGGTTTCGGAGATCTCGCCCTTTTTAGGAACAAGACTTATATCTTCTATACAGATTGCGAATCCGAATCCAGCTATCCAAGCCAGATCTTTGAAGATAAACATATCCTTAAATGCGCCCGTCACGGCTTCCAGGGAACAGTGCTCGACTTGGAAAGAATGCTTGTCAGCCCTGATAGAACTTATCGCACTAACAAGCCTATAAAACTAAAAACTGCAATAAAACAGGATGAAACTCCGAATAAGTTTGTGATTTCTCAACGTCATCTGCGCAATGTGGACAATCTAAAGGTAATAGTTCATGCGAAGTAACTTTCATATTGATGTACTGCTACATAGGCTTAGATATGGCTATGTACAAGGCGCGCGTTTACCCGGCGTTAAACCGTTCACACAGGAGGAACGTCATGCATTAATAAAGCATCTCAGCACACATAGACAATCATTGTTAACCCTGGCAGAAGACAACAATGGCAAAGCGTCAAACGCCATTCAAATGGATGGCTGCGCCACCAAAGCGCGAAATGCGGCGGAAGGCTCCCGGCTCCGCCCCCAGATTGTTCGAATGGCTAGTGGATAACGGCTACGTAGAGCCGGTTTCGACTGTAAAGCGTAAAGGTTCGCGGGCATCTCGCCCGAAACGTCGCGCCCGTAGACGGTAATTCGGGTAATTAATAGAGATAGATAATGGCTACTAAAGCAAAGACCAAGACGCAGACTAAGACACAGACAAAGACTAGAGGCAAGAGTGGTCCTAGCCGCGCATCATTGCCGGAAGGCTATGAAGTTATTGAGCGGCCCCCTAATTGGGAATGTGAAGAACATCCCATTATTGAGGGAATACGCGGCGAGACTAACGAATTAATATTAGACAAAGGAAGAGAAGACGAAAGAGATATTCGTAATTGTGTAGTGGTAGACAAGACTTTAGGGCCTGTTACGGTTTGGGAATCTGGCAGGCTGATTCAATTCTTTGACGAGACTGAGGATGGAGATGAAGTCTATATTGAATATCTAGGACTAGGACCAATCAAGCGTAGCGGCGACAGTCCACCAAAGCTGTTTCGTTGCGCAAAGAAGCCTAAGCGGGTCTCTAGTAAGAAAGAGCGCAACCCGTTTTAATTGATCTTATCTCAGGATGCCCCGGTTCACAGCCGGGGCATTCTCTATTTGGAGTTAACGTGAATGAAACTATATGCGTCTGTAATTTCTGCGGCAATTGGTATCGCGTTGTCATCGGTTGCCCATGCCGAAACAGGTCTAGCGCATGTGCACACAGCTGGATATATCGGAGCGTTAAATACGGCGCCGAATGGTAGAGCATGGCAACGTCCTACTAATGAGAGTTCGGTATTGTCTTGTCCAGCAGGCACAGCGGCAGCAGATTGCGCATGGGGTAAGCCTGCATTGGCATGGCGTAAGTTTGGCGATCTTACGCCAGATGCTCTAGTGAATGTGTGTCAGGCAGATATTCCATCGGGGCCTTTTGCGCCGCCTGACCGTCCTGTAGTAGATCCCGCCTGTGGCGATCCATGTGGATGCGGCACTGCTTTGGATAAGAAGACGAACGTTCTTAAGTCTGCAGTGATACAGTTTTCTATCCCTACTGTATCTAGTACGTTCAAGCTAAGCTGGACTCCCCCGACGCAGAACACTGACAATAGCGCCCTAACAGATCTGGCAGGATACTGGATCTACAGTGCGGCTAACGGTGCTCCGCTTGGAAAGCTAGTACAGATAAAGACTGCTAGCACCGTCATGTCGGAGCTTAGCGGTTACGGCCCTGGCATATATCAGTTTGCTATGACTGCATATAACGCTGCTGGTACAGAAAGCGCTATGACTCCTGCGTTATCTATATCTGTAGTAGCTGCGCCTAAAGTCCCTGGCTCTCCTACGGGAGTGTCTATAACCCGTGTAGAACTGGAGTAGTATGCATAAGCCGCAGTGTGATGTATGCGACTATGAGGGGAAACTATCTCTACGCGGCTGGTGCATGCGCTGTGAAGCAGAGTTCAATAGCGTAATGGCTACGGTCAGATGCGCTAATGCTAATCAGCAATGTGATTCGCCCATTACCTGTTTAGGAGCTAAAAAGTGCGTCCAGATGAAAGCAGCGTCAACAATCGTATCGAACGAGTAAGAGAGAAATTGAAGGAATCCCTAGCTGTAGGAATGATTGGAGTAGTTGCAGCTAGAGTAAAAATGCCTGAGTGGGATCTCAGGCACTTTGCTAACAGTCATGACTGCGAGATATGCCAGACGGAACTGACTGCTATTGAACGATATTATCAGCTATCACAGCCTCTCCAGGAGAACCCCCCTGCAGGCTAGCGCCGATGGCATCATCCTCTGTCATTTGTTCGTTACCTGGAATAGCGCCCGCTGCAGGCATAGGCGTCTGCAGCTGGGCGTCTAGTCCTAACCCTGCTGCTGTAGGATCGGGAACAACCGGAGTAGGCGTCGCAATTCCTAATGCGCCGATTCCTTCTAGCGTATTTTGGATGCGGTTAAGAGCGCTCTCGGCTATGTGCAGCCTAGGAAATCTGATAGCCATTACTCTACCGCTCCCGATGCTCGCGCCAAATCTAAGTCGCGCTGCAATTCGTCCGGTTCGGCAATCGCATCCGCACCGTCTAGCGCGTCCCAAATGATATTGACCATAGCAACGAATTCGTTTCGATTGCTATAGTTCTTCCGTGCTTCCTTCACGGTCTTTATTACATCGTCAGTTTTCTGCGCTGGAGTCATTTCAATTCCTTCCGCATAAGAATGATGGAATCAACAGTCCAGTTGTGCCGTTTGACTATTTCTGTATAGCCTTTTCGTCCTGCACTAAGGACAACCTTTCCGCCTCTCGATCTAACCGCCGTCTCAAATACGGGTAGATCAATATCAGCAGTCCTAAAATCAATATTGCTAGCGCAAATAGTGAGGATTTGGCATAGCTTGAGCCCATTGGATTCCCCCCATGTGACTAGGAAAATAGTGCCTAGCGGTAGCACTAGTAATTCGTACTCGCCGCTGGCTACACGTCGGCAGTATTGTTCCCACGTATAGGTATTGCAGCCTCGCCATAGACGGCGATGCAACGCAGGATTGACTTGCGCCGCCTCTTCAGGCCATAGCCATCTATAGCCTAATTGGTGGGGCGTGCCCTCTGCTGCATTACTTTCTTGCGGTAGCTGTGTTCCTGCGGTGACATTTTCTTCCATTGCTGTAGCTGCTCAGTAGGGGCAGGAGTGGATTGATAGCTAGGGGTATACTGCTGAACAGGTAGCAGATCCAAGTCTTTCACTCCGCCGGTTATATAATCTTGAAACGAGTAGTCAGGTTTGACAATTCCATTTCGTCTAGCTACTGCATCCAATGTAGCACCCTGTTTGTCAATGCGGCCCATACGCTGCTGCGTCTGCCCTTGCGCAACCTTAAGCACGTTCATGGCAATCCGGTTGTAGTCTTCCCTGCTTACTTCGAATTCCTTAGCGTTAATATAGCTTCCTGCCATTTTGATTACATCGCCTACAACTGATCCGGCCTGTCCTAGCTTGCCGCCCATGCCTTGCAGAGCGTTTCCGGTACCTGCAAACAATTCTCCGGCAGCACTTGGAGTGTCTTTGTAGAAGCTATTGATACTATCTGCTAGCAGTCCTGTGAGTGCTGCACGATAGAATGGCTTATTAGGATCAAAATCCTTCTGCGCGGTTAGGCTCAGCAGCTTATTAGCGGCTTCAGTACTAGAGCTATAGGCGGTTAAGTTCTGTTGATACTCATCGCGTAATGATTTGGCGGATGTGCTAACTAGATCGCGCTGCATTCCCTGCGACGCGGTTTCATCCGCTTTACGCTGCGAAATATCCCCCTGGATAACCCCCATGATGATCTGATTGCCCCTGTCCCACAGCTCCTGTCCTGACTGATCGCCCGAACCTAGGCGATTCCAGCCGTCATCTATCATACGCTTACCGACTGTTAGTAAACGTTTCTCATCTGGATCGGCAATTTCCATTTCATCGCGTAGATTATTCTGCGCGTCCTGATACTCCGCGTCCAGATTGTTTAGAAACTGCGTCTGCTTAGCTACAAAGCGCTTGCGACCAATAGCAGAAGCTATGCCCGCGCCTAGTCCGAACAATATGCCAGCAGGCCCCGCTACTGCCGCCCCCAACCCACCGTACAATAGACCTGCCTGCAATGGCGAAGGCCCGCCAGGAGCCGGAGCCTTGCCACGCGGGGCACTACTAGACACTTCCAATTGATCTTCATCAGCCATGGTAGCCTCTTACGCCAGTTGAAATTCGCCGGCCATGTTCCAAGCGCGCGACGTAGCACGATTGCGACTCTGACTAGAAGCAGTTTGTTCTCCATAACTCCGCGACAATGCTTCAGATAGTGACTGCGCATTCGATGTAGCAGTGTTTGTAGACTGGGACTGCCCCAATACAGTAGGTCCACCTAAGATAGATGCAAGGCTAGAATAAATTCCTAGCTCGGCATTGTTCCCACGTTCAGTAAGATCTAGCAGGCCGGGAAGCGCGCCCAGTCCTGTGTTAGCAGCACTCAAAGAGTTGCTAGCTACTTGCGCAGCGGCTTGGTCCTTAGATGCTAAATCTTGTGCGCGTAATGTTGCTGCGCCCTTAGAAAATGACTCGCCTACAGCGTCTAACGCCATACCTTGAGCTACACCCTGTCGGCCCCCGCCCAGCGTTCCGCCCGCCACGGATCGGGACGTAATAGCCGGATTCAAATCTTCATTGAATAGCTTTGCGGAATCCTGCCGTAACAGATCTATTTGCTCATTCAACACACTATCGTCTTTAAGCCTGCTATTCAGATAAGCAGTGCCTGCGTCTCCACCTAATCCTTGTAGAAACGTACTGCCGCCTGTGAATAGCTGCTGTGCAGCTTTAGTAAGATCGCCTGCCCCAAGCATAGCTTTATCAGCTGCGCCAGATGCGCCACCATATAGCTGCTTAAACAAGTCTTCAAACGCAATAGACTGCGTACTGCTACTTTGCCCACTGCTGAGAGATTCGGATATCGACTTAGCAATGTCTTGCGACTGTGAAGAACTAAACCCCTGAGATTCGCTGCTGGAAGTACCAGTAGCATCGGAGCGGTTTTGACCTGCTGAAAAGCTCATAGCTGCCTCACGCGTTTGGAATGCGAAGAACACGGTAGCCGCTACCGCCTGAATCATTCGCGCCTATTTCGATAGGCACATTCAAAGCTTGTAACAGTTCTACAATGGATGAAATAGAAACCTCTATTTTGCGGTTCTCTTGCCCAATGAAGATACGAAGATTGACCGCAGGAGGAGTCCGAGACTTGTAACTAGAAACGGCCATTAGGGCGAGCCTCAATCTCAAACCGGTTAACAGTCCAAGGCAGAGTGCCTACCGCGCGAATCTCTATACTGATGTAGCGCCCGCATATTTCGTATGCCGCTCCGTCTACTTCACGCGGACGGAAATCACTCCATGTAATAGATTCATCAGTAGACTGTCGCTTGCCTAGACGGAACTCTACTGCGGAATAGCCTAATCCGGTGCCGGATATCCATACGCGTTGCACTAGATAATTCTGCTCATCATCATCGCCTAGGACTAAGTCGTATTTTGCAATGATGCCTGTAATAGATACTAGGTCCACCGTATCTTCTACATACAGAACATTTTCCTGAGATAGCACTAAATGCACTACAGCGCCGGTCGTGCCTTGGTTCCATGCGGATATATCACTATCCCATATTTCGGAGTCAGCATCCCATGTAGCATCAGTCGCGCCGTCAATTACATATCCGGATGTGCCGTAGCGTACTTGCTCTAAGTCGCGTGTAGTCCACGTATCGCGGCGTTCGTCCCATATATGCGCAACGGTAGCAAAAAGGCTGCCGCTCTCAGGAACACATACCCAAGTCTCTTTCTTGTTAGCATCCCGCATAACAAAAGCATTCTGCGCGTTAGTCTCATCTATCGAGTTAGATAGATAATTCTTGATTCTGTTTTCCGCAATACTTTGAACGTTGATTCCGTCTGTTAAGACTATATCGTCAGTGCCTACTACAATATGCCGCGTGCCTAACTCTTTCACACAATGCGGACCTAACGCGCCTTGTGATCTAATGAGCGGTCGCACAGAGTAAACGTCGGGGCGGCCGACATATTCAATAGCGTATATGGACTCTGGCTTGTATGCCATTAGCTGAGTGTTTAACGGCACGCCGCAAATAATTCGACCTGGAGTATCTGCAATCAGCGAAGATCCGGCTTCGTTGTCTGCCGCTGGAGTCCAGGAGTCTGGCAACGCTCCAGGCTCCGCAGCGTTACTCCATATAAGTTTGTTATCAAATACTCCGCTCGGGCCGTCTATATTGAACGCGAATAGATGAAACTTAAAGGCTACAACAAATTTACAGACGGTATCAGCCGGCCAGTCTGGAACAGATGCAGCCGGAACTGCGCCCTCGCCAGTCCAGTAAGACAGGTCGTCCTTTCCGTTAGTAAAGACAGGAATACCATTAAGCAAAGTGCTAGACCATTCAAAGATATTGCCTACTGTATCCTGCCCAGCTATAGAGATATCGTGAGAATTAGGGCCTTCTACAGCAAATATATCGCTTGGTCCAAACAGCAGCCACCAATTAAATGTGTTTAGATTTAGGTTGAGCAAATGCAATGCGTCAGTAGGTGCGCCGCCATCCACGACGGGATAAGCAATACGTCTGCCGCCAATACGCGAAGGAAATCCTTTGCGAGTATTGACGTTCTGCGCCAACGATAGGAATTGATCCGCTACTTCCTGTGGATCTATGTCCAGTATATGCCCACCTGTAGGACGCCAAATCTTGCTCATCGTCTGCCCTCTTTAATATCGGTCAATCGACGATTAGCCGGAGCCTTGGCTTGTTCTTCTAGCAATTCTATTACGCGTTCGTTCGTACGTACGGTATCTAGTAGCGCCGCTTGTATGCCGCTAAAAAAGCCTTGGATCTCACGTAGCACTTTGAAGCCTAAGTAGATGCCTACCATAGCAGCTACGTTCCCGCCGGAGCTAAGAATGCTGGTAATATCGTGAATAGTACTTGTATCCACTAGACAGTTTCCTCAGCATTAATAATGATAGTGGCCGACGCTAGGACTGTAGTAGTTCCTATTTTTCTGATCTGCAAAGTCCCATTAAATCCTAGGGTCTGAACACCGGTAGTAGTGTTGCCCCATTGACGATCTGTTCCCAAACTTAACCAAGCGCCGGTAGTCCCTAGCGTTAAGGAACCGCTATTTACATCCATACGACATTCATATGTAGACATTCCTGCTTTTGGAATAATCCAGTCATCTACGTCCTGCGTACCAGCATTATTAACAATCTGTACATCGCCAGATGCAAGCAACGCGTAACGTGCATTAGCATGCGTCGGAGTGCTGCGATTAGATGATACAGTGCGATTGCTGAGAACTACCCTGTTCCCTGAAGCTACTCCCATTGCTGCCATTACTACGCCGCTCATGACAGACCATTTCCCCAAATAAGATAATTACCAGATCCAGAATGATATGCCGTAGCTATGCTCCCTTTAGCCATGGTGCGGCTTCCTGTTACTGCGCCCGCTCCTGATAGCCATGTAAGCGTGCCTGAACATGCAATAGTAAGAGCGCTAACACTATTAGTATTGGTTATTATTATAACGCCCTCAGCGGGAATGTCTGCGTCTAGCGTTAACGTATCGCCGCCACCCGATCCGCCATAGTCAATCATGCCGCCGTTGTCTGTTGCAGCTGTATTAGTACTGCCGGCAGTGCTACGGCGCTGTCTTAAGCCGCGATATCCTACTTCTATACCGCCATACTGCAATGCCACAGCTGGAGTGAAGTTTGCAGTTTGTGGAATACCCGCAGCAGAAGTATAAGAAAATCCTTCGCCCCCTGCTGAATCTGCGTCATCGGCGGCCGCTAGTCTCCAGGCTCCGCCGTCTACGTAATGCATCCATCGCCTAGCGCCAGCAGCGCTATTTGAATCAAAATAGCCTATAGCTGGGAGAGTGGAATTCATTAATATTGAATACTCGCCGGCAGCAGTGCGAGCTTTATTAAACGAATGTTGCGCAGTCCAAGTAGGCGCTATACCTTGGTCTAATGCATGTCGTGCGTCTGATCTGGCCGCAGTAGATGCAGTACCATTACTAGCAGCTAATCCTATAGAACCGCTCGGATTTGCTAGACCGTTAAAGAATCCGCCTATATCCGGTGTAAACTTGTTATTACCGAATGAGTGAGAACCTGTCCAAGCATAGTTTGCGGCTATATCTAGCTGTAGCTTAGCGTCGCTACGAATAGCAGTTAATGCAGCACCGGCAGTAGCTACAGCAGAATCTACTTTGACCGTAGGCGTTGCAAATCCCGTGACTCCTGATGCAATAACTGTATTGATCTGTGCAGCAGTCGCAGTAACAGCAGCTGCGCCTAGGTTTGGAAACTGCGCTTGTAGGACGAGCTTAATTAGCCGTAAGTGATCGTCACCCTGCGACTTAGGGTCTGTAGCACCTACAGGATTGCTAGCGTTGAGCTGCGAGATATATGTAGCGGTCTCAAGGCCCATTAGTAGCTACTCCGAAAAGAAGTGTTATAAACAGGAGCTGCGCGCGGACTGCCTAGCAATCGCTTCATCTTCGTATTGATAGCAGTAATCAGGGTGCTAAAGCTAGCTAATGCGCCTTGGCTGCTTTCGTAATCTTGCGCCCGCTTATAGACATAGACTGCTGCTGCTTCTAGATATAATTGCGGGCAGTCATTAAGCAAAGGATTAGTATCTACATCGGTCGCCAAAGCGTCGGGAATTCCTAGATAGTTCATTTGGAATTCTGTGTCTACAGCAGGCATCGACGCGACCAATATGCTAGTCGGTCGAATAACGTAGGCGCGTAGACCGCTCACGTGTTTAAGATTTGCTATACCGGCTTCATCTAGTTCATCTAGTTTACAACCGTTATAAAAAATCTGCCTAATCTTAACTACTCCACTAGGCAGCACATAGATAGCGGTATCTACATTACGATCTGCGTCAGTAAATGTATATTCTAGCCCATATGCTACAAGTTTCTGCCTAATCAAAGATTCGCCTTGTGCTATATAGCGATTCATTTCTGCCTCGCCATAGTCGCGATGAGTATCCGCAATGAGAGCTGTACGCAAATCTAGCTTATTCATTTCTGGATAATCCCATTCTTGATGACGCCATGAACTATCTTACCTACGCGATATTTCTCCGCCATCGGTGACAGTTCAAAAGCAGTCCACGCGGCGTGCATCTCTGTCGGATCTTTGCTAATCAAAGCCGGATAGAGCTTGCAGAGTTCGTAAAAATCCGACTCTGGTATCCTCATAGCGTGCCGCGCGAAAGGCGCATGGCGATGAGGATCTATGCCGTCTCTGACTCGCTTGACCGATTCAAGCATTGCACGCCGCGCAGAACTCATTCTGACTACTCCATTAAGGCAAAGTAACAACGCCAGTAGGCGTAATGTCACGAATCACAAAGTTCGCACGCTCAAGGAATGCTTTAAGCATCCAATCTACATGCAATAGCTTCCAATGTGACAATCCAATCTTGCCCAGCGGATCGACTTTCCAGCCGTACAGCAGACCAAGTTTCCAGAATTGCGGATCGAAGCCGAAGACATTTGCAACTTGCGTCGGAGCACCGTCCCCCGATGCGTAGGTCTGTTGCAAACGATTAGGCGTAATACGCATCGTTGTTCCGAAGTCTGTACGGAAAACATCAATGTATCCTTGCGAAGTCTGGTTAACCCCCTCGCCTTGGCCATTGATATTGGCGGTAGGAGCTGCAGCATATGGCGTAGTAAACAAGTACTTAGCCAATCGCTTTGTTACCTGCGGCACAGACATGAGCACCGAAGGATTTCCGCCTAGCAAATAGCAGGCTTCAATCTGATCGGTAATCATGGTCCACGTCAGATCTCTGTCTTCTCCTGGAGTCGGCGCTACTACCAATTTAGTCGCGCCATCGAATCCGCCAGACGCTCCGGCTACTCCGAAGGAATCATTAGTAGCAATCCAGGCTCCGGCTCCCGCAGACTGGCCGGCGACATTGTTTCCGTTGTCTTCTACACTTGCCTGATTGCTCAAGCAAATCGCCTCTACGTCGCGACGCAATTCCTGCAGCCGCTGCGCAGTCTGATATCCCATTTCTTCGCCACGTCCGATAACGTCAACCGCGTTACCACGTTCAGATACCTGCACATCCTTGGTAGAGATCTGCGCGTGATTGCCTACCCGCTTTTGATTTGCGACGGTAGCCTTGTTATCAGTAGAGACGGAATTCTTACCGCTGACTACCTTGTTTGCAGTGTCGGGCGCGGCCAGCTTATCTTCCAGCCATGACGAATAGGGATTGTCGTAGCTGTCAGTACCAATCATATCGAGAAATGGCGTAGGAATGTCGCTGATATCAAAGATCTGATCCAACACATCCTCATGAATTACGCCGCCAGAAACGACGCTCTTTAGGTCGCTTGCGTCAAGATAGTCTGCAGGAGCAGCCATTGTCTATAACCTCGTTACTTGAAAATTGCAGCCAGTTTAGAACGTGAGGAAGGAACAACGCCGTCCCGACGAGTGCTCTCGCTATTAGGAGTCTTAGTCGGCGCTTTGCCGGCTTTAGACGAGGGTGCCTTATTCCGTTTCTCAACAGGTTTGACACCCTCAAGAGCTTTAGCAATACGCTTGTCGCGTAGCCAGCTATCCCGCACAAACTTAAGTGCTCTGTGATCCTGAATCGTATCTGCATACGACTCGGGAAACCCCCAGCGCTTTAGATACTCTCGTATCTCATTAAATTCCGCATGATAGACTTTCGAGTCATTCCAAGCTGGAATGTGCTGTCTAGTAAGCTCTACTTCCCTTGCCAGTTTGGTTTCTGCCTGCTGTCGCAGCTTGTTTACCATTTCCGGCTTGATAGCATCTTTAGGCAGGAGTCCTAGTAAATCGCGAATCTCCTGTTGCGCTTGAAGAATCTCTCCCTCTTGCTGCACACGGCGCTGATCGAATTGCAATACACTCTGTTCATGGCCAACAAGTTCGCCTACGCGGTCCTTTAATTCTCCAAGCGTCAACGGCTCAGCACCATTAGGCATTGGAATACGAATCGCGTAAGCCTCTTCCGGCTTTAACTTCGTGCGTTTAAGCAAAGTATCGAGACTATCGATAGGCTTTGACTCATCATCCGGACTCTCGTCCGAATCCTCGGAATCGTCCGCAAACAATTCCGCAAGCGTCAAGGCTTTCTTGGGCTCATTCTCAGGAGCACCCTTAGAGCCTTGCTGCTGTTTGTTAGCAGGTTGACTATTATCCTGCTGTACTTGATTGCGGCTTGTCTCCAAGCTCGCGTTTGATTCGTTCATTGATATTCATCCTCAAAGCAGCTAATGCACGTTGTAGATTCCAGACCGTTTCCCTTTTCGCCAAATCGTTTTCGCCTTTCCATTGTGCGAAATAATTAGATTCCAATTGATCAAAAATTTCAGGCAGCAGCAGATTGCTCTGCAGGCTCTTCGCTTCCTGTTTCCTTTGCTCCGGGCTCAGATTTGTCTGTAGCTGCATTTGCTGCCTCATTTGCTGTTGCGCGTGTCTTAGTGAGATCCACAACCGCATTTACAGACATTTTCGCCTCTTCAATCTCGGCATTAAGCACAGCATTGAAGTAGTCGAATTGCAACTGCGAGTCGTGCGTATATTTGGTAATAGCGCTGCGTACTTGCTCCAAGGCGATGGCAGAGTTAACCATGCCATCCTGTTTCTGCTGCTGCAATTGCTGCATTTGCGCTTTACGTTTCATAGTGTCTGTTGACGCTGGTAGACGGGGGTCCATCATATAATTTTCAGGATTGGGAATATCATTGACACGTAGCCAGTCAATAAATGCTGTGTAGTAGTTCTGCACATTGACTAAGATATCTTCCATTCCTAACTGTGCTAATTGCTCCTGTTTAGCCATTAGCTTTTCATACACTACAGATAGCCGCGCCCGCTCTCCAGCAGACGCACCTAAATTAATCTCTACACTCTGCCGCATCGGCCAGCTAGCCGGCTCAGTCTTTAGCCAAGTCTTGCCCCGTTTCCACTCGATAGGCTCACGCCATTCAGTGCGCAGCACTTCATGCGCAATTAGATACATCTGCCGAAAGAGAGTGTTAGCAATCATGCGCGTCATGAACGCTGCTAATTGCTCCATTACACTGTAAGCACGGTCTAAGCCTTGTGAGCCGAGCCTATCATTGAGCTGCATTTGCCCTGTAGACATATCAAGCGTCGCGCCGCCCATTTCTGAACGTATACGCGCCATATGCTGCAGATTCTGCAAGATATTAGCTGATGTATCGGGTACTTGGAACGCGCTTAGAGCCTGTCGCACGTCAGTAATGCCGCTGCTAGGATCTACGCCTACACTATTATTAATGCGACCGTCCTGCAATGCGTCTATATCAACGACTCCTTCTAAATGCGCAGTGCGTGACTTAGAAGTAGCGTTAAGATTATCCATCAAGCCGCGAGTTAGCGCGGTTGTAGAGTCCTGCGTGCTTTTCAGCTTGTCATGCAGACTAATACCAATGAATGTGTGCGGATTTATAATAACAACTCCGCAGGCATAACATACAGAGTCAGCCGGTTCATCGTCTAGGATGATATTGCCGCTTACAGCAATACAGCGTAGCTCGGATGATCCTGCACTATCGGTCATTCGTACATAGCATTCAAACCATTCTACTAACTCCTGTCCCTTGTCGGCCACAGGTCCATTAGTAGGCGCAAGACTTCTGGGCAATCGTGCATCGCTACCAGCGTTATACTGATTATTCCAGCGACGCAACTGATCTACATCAGTCTTCTTAAATCCGCGTTCAATCAGCGTAGATCGCGGTTCCACATGCCGTTCTGCGCAGAATGGTATTCCGTCCAGGTCGGAGCGATGCCAGTTCTTTGGAAAGAGGAAATTTTCAGGCGCCAGACTTTCAACACGAAATACGCTAGTGTTCTTAGTAACCGTTGCCGACAGGGTCTGCGTCTGCGCATCATATTTATGCACATCTACTTCCCCAATTTGGTCCAATACTCCTACAACAGCCTCCGCGCTACCTACTCCCTTGCGACGAATAGTTTGCTTGAAAGTTCGTTTATCTACATAGACTTTCACTACCGCGTTACGCAGTAATAGCGCGTCTTTAATCGCAGCAGACGATTCAATAAAACCATTCTGCCTCTTAAATAGCATGTGGCTAACGCAGTCGGACTCAAGCTGCGCCTGTTCTTCATCATCTGGCGAGTACGCACAGAACTCCGCAATACGCTTGCTAGTTAAGGGCTCAACCATCAAAGCCAAATTGCCCTCTACCATTGCCGACAAATCGCCGGTAACAATAGAAGAACGTCCTGCAATTTCATCGCCACGCGGGCGCTGAAAATAGTAATCGTATGCTTGCTTGCGATAGTTGTCTAAATCATCGCCAGAGAAGCCGACGCAGTTGTTAAGCATCTGCTTTAGCGTCTGCGCTAGTGGATCTCTCGCCGCCATTAGATAACACCCCTATCGTAACGTGAATAATCAATACGCTTGAACTGCTTTCCCGGCACTCCTGCAGTATTCATAACTGCCAATGCTCGCATCAGCGCATCATGCGATAGATCGTAGTCGTCTAGCCGATCTCTGAAAGGCGCAAAATTCAGCGTGAAATCTACAAGCTTCTCACGCGATGCAGAGTTAGCACTACATGCATTTAACAACGCTGCGGCGTGCGCGTGCTGCTGATGCGGATCATCTTTTAATGGAGCAGCTACTAATCCCGCGCCATCTACTATACGAAATAAACTAGGATCTGGATCTACAGCATGATGAATCAAGGCGGCGCTAGGATGCCTACGCATTACCTGCTGACTCGCGTCTATTAGATTGCTCTCAATGAATGTATGCACTCCAATAATATGCATATCCTGAAATACTACAGCAGCTATCCCCTCGTCGTGCATTCCCCATGCTACGCGCGCGACACGGCTTGCAGCTACGTGGTTTTGCGGATCTACCGCCACCATGCGCCCGTGCTGCTTTTGGAATATAGCTCCGGACAGTGTAGCGTCTGGATCGCAATAGAACTCCTGCTGTACTAGCGAGGGGTCCATACCCTGCCTTATTTCTTCCTCAACGTCTTCTTTCGTGACAATCGGTTTACCGTCGTGCCGATAGGTATCATCGATTGTCTTGAGATCTGCATACCAGCTGTCGAGTTCCTTAATGGTTTCAAACATTCGGTAGGCATGGTTGCGCCCTCGGAATGTTGTGATAAACATTGCCCACCCCTTATTCTCAATAAGAATTGGGCGAATATAGTCCCATGCGGCTGGATCACACAGCGCCCATTCGGAGAATAAGATTCCACAAGGGTTGCTCCCAACCATGCGGTCATAGTTATCACTGCCTAGCATCTGAAACGTGCTACCGCCCGTGATAGTGATAGACATATCAGTATCGTTAGTACTCTCGACGATCATAGGCGGGAAAGCACGATCAATAAAGCGTTCTCCTGTTCGTGCGTCGATGCCTTTCCAGATAGCCCGCTTAGCTTGCACATGGAACGGAAACAGATGCCAATAGTTACCTATGCGCTCCTGCATTCGCTCGCGTATGAAGTCCAATCCGAAAGTATCCTTACCTGCTCTGCGATGCCACGCTAAAAAGAAACGTTGCAGCTGCCTAGTCTTATACGCGTGTACTACATCCTGCTGATGCTGGTATAGATTGAGCGGCTTCCATTTAGCAGCTGCGCTCTTACGTTTGATGGCTCGCTTTGGCATGGTCACGATTATACCCGCAAGTCAATAGGGTACCCACTAGTATAGTAGACTGATATCTATGATAGACTACTAATATCCACTACTAATAATAAGCTATTGATCATAGCTGACTAATGTATTAACAGACCAATAATCCGCTCAATCTAGACAACTCTCCGCAAACCCCTATATTTATAGGG
>Ga0065707_10082223_pt1 | contig 18788 bp, 22 predicted proteins | sample SwiRhicommuniRL3_FD_59094 | JGI IMG/M metagenome (GOLD analysis project Ga0065707, IMG submission 59094) | Switchgrass rhizosphere bacterial communities from Rose Lake, Michigan, USA - RL3 v2 (version 2) | ecosystem: Host-associated > Plants > Roots > Rhizosphere > Soil | place: East Lansing...
AATGTCCCCCGGAGATCAGGAGGCTTTCCACACCGGCCACGACAATCGCAGCAGCTGCTCCAGGGATTCCGAGACTGCCGGGTTGTAGCCTATCGAATGAACGTTGCTCGCGTGCGGCTCCAGGGCGGCGGATTCGAGAATGGCTGCGGCTTCCTCCGTGGTGATCGCCCGCAGTAGCTGAGTGTCGAGTTCGATTTCGATCAGCGCGTGATCAGCCTCGGCTTCTTCATACAACCGAGCGACGTCGGCGATTTCCGTGCGTGGATTGATCATCAGGTCCAACCTCCTCATATCGACAACGACTTATCACCACAACGAGCCGAGCAAGCTCGTCGTCTTTGCAGGACTCTCTACGCGACCTGCAGCAATGGATCAATACGTGCGATCACCTGAGTCGAACATCGATCCCGATCGATGTGCAATGCGTGCAAGCGCTATTTGTTCCCCGCTGTTGACACCGCATCTGTAGCTGGGGCGACTGAACTCTCCATCAAAGTTCTCCGGATCAGCCGGCGCGTGAAATCATCGTTGCGCGCCGATCGGATCATTCTCTCCGCTGAAATTGATCGCGATCATGTCGCGCAGGGAACGAAGGGCACAGGATTCGCGTAGACCCATTGCAGGCGAGTGTGGGCACGGGTTTGCAATTGTTTCTAAGTAGTTGCCGACGAAGGCGTGATGCCTCCCGGGATAGCTTCGGCGCTGCTTGGCCAATGCGCGATCGGCTCATCCAATAGCGACCCAATAAGCGCCAAGAGAGGGGGAAGGATTCCATGCGTACCTATCGAGTCAGCCTCTGTATAGCGATGGCGGCGGTGGCCGCCGCGCCCGTTCTGGCCCAGGCTCCGCCGCCCGCTGCCGAAGACAGCCTTTTCGGCGTGGAGACGGTAGTCGTCACCGGTACGGCCGTAGCAGAAAGAACCAAGTTCGATTCGAGCGTCGCCATCTCGACGTTCAGCGCTGCTGACATCGCGCAGCAGGCCCCGGCCAGTTCGGCGGACCTGATTTCAGCGGTGCCGGGATTCTGGGTGGAATCGACCGCCGGCACCACCCAAGGCAACGTGTTTGCCCGCGGCATCATCCAGGACGGCGGCTATCGCTACGTGGGATTGATGGAAGATGGCATTCCCATCTATCCCGTGTTCGAGCTGTCGTTCTTCAATCCCGATCAATTCGTACGCGTAGACGATACCGTCGAACGCGTCGAAGCGCTTCGTGGCGGCACGGCTCCTATTTTCACTTCGGGTGCGGTCGGCGGCGCCATCAATTTCGTCACGCGCTCCGCCGGGCCCGCGCAGGAAGGCTCGGTCAAACTGGGCATTGCGGACTACGGCATGTATCGCGCCGATGTTGCATGGAGTGCGCCTGTCAACGACAAATGGGGTGTAGCACTGGGCGGCTACTATAGAAAGTCCGACGGTATCCGCGATCCGGGATATACCGCCGATGAGGGCGGACAATTTCGCTTCAAGGTGTCGTACCAGTTCGAGGGCGGCGACCTGGACATCTTCGCCAAGTACATCAACGACAAGTCGCTGTTCGTGGTGCCGATCCCGCTGCAGGGAAATCCGTCGGACCCCAAGGCTGTCAACGGCCAGGACCCGGGAACCTATTCATTGCATAGCGAGGATCTCGCTCGTGCCGGATTGCCGCCTTCAGCCGCGAATGTCGGCCTGGCGGGATCGGACCTGCGCGACGGCATTCATCCCGATCTCTTCACGCTCGGCGCCCGCTGGAAGATCAAGCTCAATGACGTGGTGACCTTGAACAACCTGTTCCGCTACACCGATGGCGAAGTGCGCTTCGACGGTATTTTCTCGGGTGATCCACCGACCACGGGAACGGCATTCGCGGCCGCCCGCGGCGTCGCGCCGGTCTACACAGTACTGGCGACCGGCCAGCCATATACCGCCGGACAGCTCGTGCAGAACCAGGGCCATTGGGTAGTCAACAAGGAATACAATGCGATCCAGGACGACCTGCGGCTGAATTTCGCCGTCGACAAGCATGCCATCACTCTCGGCCTCTACTATGCGGACTACGGTATGAAGGACCGCTGGAGCCTGGGCAACAACCTGCTCATGGATGTGAGCAATCGCCCGCACCGGCTGTCGCTTGCCGGCGTGACCGATCCGAACGGCTTTACTCAATACTCGACGTTCAATCTGCTGACCGACTACGACGCGACCTCATATGCGGTGTACGCATCCGACGAATGGCAGCTCACCGATGCGCTGCGTGTAGACTTTGGAGTGCGCTACGATTCGGACAGCATCGAAGGGACTGTCGGCAATGGTACCAAGATCGATCTCGACGGCAATCCGGCAACGCTTTACGACAATGCGACATCCATCGTGAGCGGACCGCGCACTCGCCTGGACAAAGACTTCGACAACACCGGCTACTCGGTGGGGTTCAACTACGAGTTCACGGATCGGCACGCGATTTTCGGCCACTACACCGATGCAGCGAAACTGCCGCATTTCGACGATGTGCGTAACGGTGTGTTCACCAAGGACCAGGTCACCAACATCGAACTCGGTTACAAGACGTCGCTGGACAGGGTCGTGCTGTTCGCCACGCTGTTCCAGACCAAGTTCGATAACGTACCGTTCCAGGATATTCTCGCCAACGGCACCACGGTCGTGCGGCGGGCCGCGACCCGCACGAGGGGGATCGAAATCGAGGGCGAAGTGCAGCCGCTGGACAGCATCGATGTGCGCTTCAGTGCAACGTTCCAGGATCCGAAGTACCAGGACTTCTCCGGCGCGGCACTCGACAATACCGGCAATCGCATCCGGCGCATTCCTAAGACCATCGCACGCGTCACGCCGACCTGGCATTTCATGGACAAGCGCGGCCAGCTGTACTTGACCTACAGCTATTTCGGCGACCGCTTCGCCAATGACGAGAACACGATCACGCTGCCGAAATACTCGAAGGTGGATGCCGGCGTGATCTTCGACGTGAACGACAGTTTCACCTTCCAGGTGTCCGGCGACAATCTCACCGATGAAGTCGGCTTGACCGAGGGCAATCCACGCACAGATCTCGGAGCCGCGGGCATCGGCGCGTTGTTCATGGCGCGGCCGCTGTTCGGCCGCTCGTTCCAGGGCTCGGTGACTTACCGCTTCTGATGCCGACCTTGCACCGTACTCAAACGGGATACGCATGCCTGGTCGCGGCATGCGTACTGTTGTGGAATTCTGCGTGGGCAGTCGAACAGACGCCGGCGGAGATCTATGGCGAGCTGTTCGAGCAGGTGCAGCTCGAGAGTGTCTTTCCCGACAGCAAGACGTTTGCGGATGCGCAAGGCAAGCGTCCGCCGGCACAGATTCTCGCCGACTATCGTCGCGCCCGGCTGCAGTCGGGATTCGACTTGCGTGAGTTCGTCGCTACGAATTTCGAGATCCCCAGGCCTGTCGCCAGCGACTACCGCACGCCACCGGGCCAGGATGTTCGCGATCACATCGACACTCTATGGAAGGTGCTCGAGCGCGGTCCGGACGCGGAGCAGCCGTATTCGTCACGCATCGCCTTGCCGAATCGCTACGTGGTTCCCGGCGGTCGCTTCAACGAGATCTACTATTGGGACTCTTATTTCACCATGCTCGGGTTGGAAGAGAGCGGACGCCATGACCTGACGGTGGGCATGGTCCGTAACTTCGCGTGGCTGATCGATCGGTATGGACACATTCCCAACGGCAATCGCACCTATTTTCTCAGCCGCTCGCAGCCGCCGTTCTTCGCAGCCATGGTCGAACTGCTGGCGCAGAAAGATGGCGATGGCGTCTATCGGACATTCCTGCCGCAGCTGCAAAAGGAATACGACTTCTGGATGTCGGGAGCGCAGGCGGTGAAGCCGGGTACTGCTTCGCGCCGTGTGGTGCGGCTCGCCGATGGAACAGTATTGAATCGATACTGGGACGATCGTCCTGCGCCGCGCGAAGAGGCATGGAAAGAAGACGTCGCTACCGCGAAAGCAGTGGGAGGCGAGCCGGAAATAACTTACCGCAACCTGCGGGCTGCAGCTGAGAGCGGCTGGGATTTCAGTTCGCGCTGGTTCGCCGACAGCAAATCCTTGACGACGATTCGCACCGGCGATGTGGTGCCGGTGGATCTGAACAGCCTGCTGTATCACCTCGAAGTCATTCTGGGACGTGCTTATGCAGCGACTGCGGATGAGCCACGGGCGAAGCAGATGCGCGAGGCGGCTGAACGTCGCAGGACAGCGGTACAGAAACTATTCTGGAACGCGGCGAGCGGCGCATTCGTCGACTACGACTGGAAGCATCGGCATCCGATCTATCCGATCACTGCGGCTACGATGTATCCGCTGTTCTTCAAATTGGCTGAGCAGGCGCAGGCCGAGGCTGTCGCGCTTACGGTTCGCGAGAACCTGCTCGGCAGCAACGGTATCGTGACCACTAAATTCACCACGGGCCAGCAATGGGATGCGCCCAACGGCTGGGCGCCGTTGCAATGGATCGCAATCGGCGGGCTGCGCAACTACCGGCAGGACACACTCGCCGCGACCATCGCTCAACGCTGGGTAGCCAAGAATCTCGCGGTGTTCAAGGCCACCGGCAAGCTCGTCGAGAAATACGCTGTCACTGCCGGCAGCGCCGGAGGCGGAGGCGGCGGCGAATATCCTTTGCAGGACGGCTTCGGCTGGACCAACGGCGTGTTGAGGAAACTGCTGGCGCTCTATCCGGCGCTGGCTGAGTGAGGAAATGCGCAGCGATCAAAAAAGCCCGCGGATTTCCAACTCCGCGGGCAGAGCGACCGTTGCGAGGATTACGGCGCAACGGCCAGGAGCGAATTGAACGCGGCCGGATTGTCCTGGTCGCCGAACCCGAAGTTGGTCATCTCCACCTCCACCGGCAACGCCGTTTCGCTGGTCGACGCCGGCGAGTACTGGGTGATGACGAAAGTCGAGAAATCCAGCTGCGCGGCAGGAGGCAACGCGTTCTGGGACCGATTCCCGTAGTCCGAACCTCCGCAACCCGTGAAAGCCGTGGCCGCCAGGGCCACGCAGAATACGATGCGCTTCATGATGTGCTGCTCCTTACATCGCGGCTGCTGAGTTCGGCGAACCGGGCAGCGGTGTCACCAGGTACGGGAACGAATCCGAATACGTGTCCGTCGCGCTGACCTTGCCCGATACATTGGCAGTGTCCGCAGTCGCACCGGCCGCACGTGCGCCGTCGGTGTACGGAGTGCCTGAGTTCGGATCGGCCGTCTGCGTACCGCAAGTGAGTGCAGCACTGCAAAGTGCACCGGCTGCGGCTCGCAGTTCTATGTCGACGACGTCGTCGAAGGGCCGGCGGCCGTTGGGAAAGCCAGCCGTATCGCCGGCGAGCACACCCAGGTCTTTCTGGGCAGCCGGGGCGGTGGGAGCGATCGACGTATTCAGTCGCAGCATCTCCGCGGGAGATACGGTGGCCGGCTTGTTGAGTCCGGGCACGCCGGTGAGGAATGCAGCGACGAGATCGTTACGTGGCGTGGCGGGTACCTTGGCTGCGTTGCCGAACAATGCATTCAGCAGCACCGGCAGAGTCGGCGTGGTCACGTAGGACAGGAATTGAGCATCGTTGCGCGGCTCGCTGCTGTTGAACTTGTCCTTGTCGGGCAAGCCGATAACTACTTCGTTCACCAGCGGCATGCCGAGGCGCGATACCTGGGTCCAGGCGCCGCCCTCGATCGTCTGTCGTGCAGGAGCGCTCGGCGAAGGATTGACGATGCGGGCCTGGCGAACGCTGGCAGTCGTCCATGCGCCGATGACTGGATCGGATCCAGCAGTCAGGCACGCAATCGGTACTTCGAGCGCGATGCTGGTGACGTTCTTGTCTGCGATGGTATTCGGCTCGCCGTCACGAGGACCGGCGGGATTGGTATTGACCAGGTCGAATATTTCTCCGAGGTTGACCACGAAGCCTTCCTTGCGCTGGCCGACGAAGACGCGCCCCGGCAATGTGCAGCCCGGGATGGTGGCCTGGTAAACGAAGCTGCCGGCATAGCTTGCATAGTCGGCGATCGATTTGCTGCCGATGTTGTCGGCAGGTTTCATGAATTGGTCGCCGCCGGAAGTCGAGTTGCCCACCGTCTGCACGTTGGTCGAGCGGCGTCCGCCTTTCACCAGCGATATCTGGTAGGACTGCTGGAAATTCAGGTTGTTCGCCTGCGTATTGATCGGGCCGATATTGGTGAGAGGAACCGCGACATTGCCGGTGCCCGCCGGCACGGTGAGATTCTTGTACGTATCGCTGAAACGGAACTGGAACGTGAGGTCTTCGCGTCCGTCGCCGTTGTTGTCGATGTTGATCTCGTACAGCGCCTTCGAATCCAGGGCGAAATAGTTCGGTCCGCCGTACGCATCCTGCAGCGGCAGGTAATTCGCGATCAAAGTGACATAGGCAGCCCGACCGTTCTCGTAGCTGCGGAACATATAGAAGTCCGTACCGTCGACGCGAGGCGCGCCGGCGATGAACGGAGCTTCACGGTGACTCGAAGCCGGCGCCAGCGCCGGTGCAATAGTTGCCGCGCACAGTAGCGCACCCTGGAAAATCTTCCGGCTCATGACATGCCCCTTCCTTTCTGAAAAGCCAACCCGCAACACGGAACCCGTTGAATCGAGGCGCTGTAGCGCGCCTTCCGACCTCTACGGGGCTTGCGTCTTTTCAGATTCAGGGCGTGCCGGGTGCAAGTCAGTGGTGAGCTTCGGCTCCTTTGGGCGCTCTTTCCGGGGACACCATGATGCGATCCGTCCAGGCGATGCCAATCGCCGACAGAATGAAGACCATGTGGATGATGGTCTGCCACATGACGCCCTCGGCGGTGAGCGCCGAGCAGGCGACCTTCGTGGCGTGATCGGATGCCTGGGTGACGGCCTGGACCACTTCAGTGGAGCACTTCGGCAAGCCGCCCAGGGTGCCGGCGGCGATGAATGTTTTCAGCAGGTGGATCGAACTGATGCCGATGATGGCCATCGCGAGCTTCACCTTGAGGACCGAGGCATTCACGTGACTGAGCCATTCCGGCTGGTCCGGATGGCCTTCCAGCCGCAGGCGCGAGACGAACGTCTCGTAGCCGCCAACGATGACCATCATGAGCAGGTTCGAGATCATGACCACGTCGATCAGTCCAAGGACGATGAGCATCATTTCCTGCTCGCCGAGACTGGTGGCGCCGGTGATCAGGTGCCACAGCTCCTTCAGGAACAGCACGACATAGACGCCCTGGGCGACGATCAGGCCCAGGTACAGCGGCAATTGCAGCCAGCGGGAACTGAAAATCAGAAAGGGAAGCGCGCCGAGCCTGACTTGTTGTTCGGGCGACGGCCCGTTGGGAGGCGAATAACCTGACGACATGTGCGGTATCTTGTGTGCTGGGTAAAGCGAACATTATAAACTTTTAATGTTGCGCTGTTGTTGGCGGAGTTGCGGGGTGAAGGATTCAGTGAAGAAGGATGCGTTGGAAGAAAGGTGGTGGCTGTACCTGCTCGCCTGCACCGATGGCAGGACTTACGCCGGCATCGCGACTGACGTGCAGGCACGCTTTCGCCTGCATCAGTGCGGCAAGGGAGCGAAGTTCACCCGCTCCAACCGGCCCGTGCAGATCCTGGGCATGCGGGCTTTCGCCAGCCGCTCCGAGGCATTGAAGGCGGAACACGCGTTGAAACAACTGCCGGTGGTGGGAAAGCTGTCCTGGGCCCGCGACTGTTGTCTGGTCAACGGAAAGATAGAGTCATCCGCGTGACTCTCGCGAGACAGCTGGCTGGAGCCATGTCGTCGATCGGCTACAACACTGGCTGTTTTTATAGGGAACTCTCGCGCCTGCGAGGTATTGCGAGATGACACTCAATCGACGTGCGGAGGGTTGCCCATGAAGAATTACCTTGCAGGATTACGTGCTGCCGCGGCGTGCGGGGCCTTGACACTGCTGTCAATGTCCGCGATGGCCCAGACGCCAGCGCCGTCAGAGGACACCACCGTTTCGCCCCCGGCCGCGCAGCTTCCTGACAGTGCAGCGCCGGCAGTAGAGGAAAAGAAGATCGACCAGTTCGCGGATGCCTACATTGCTGTACAGGAAATCCAGGTACGCGCGACGGAGCAGCTGAGTGCGACGACCGATACCGCCAAGGCGAACGAAGTGAAGCAAACCGCCGAGGACCAGATGATCAAGGCCGTGCAGCGCACTGGCCTGCAGATCGAGGAGTTCAACCAGATCGTGCAGGCGATGGCCACAGACGAAGTTTTACGTGAAAAGGTGAGCGGTCGCATCGGCGAGCGCAAGCGTACGAGCTGATCCGGCTACGGGGGGCTACGGGCGAAGCCCGGGCACGACGATCGTGGCGTTCAGATGATTTTCGTCTGAACTCATAACTTCTCCTCAAAGCAAAAGGCTGGCGCCGCATAGTTAGGCGGCGCCAGCCCCTGTCGATAGAAGGCTCCTATCCCGCTCATCCACAGGTGAAATTGCTCGGCGCCGGCAACGGCGTGACTATGCTCCAACGTCTACTCAGGAAGTCCCTGAGGCCTTTGGAGATCCCATGTCGAATCCAGCTATCGTTCCCGTATCGGATGCTACGTTCGCAAAGCAGGTCCTCGAAGCTGCCGGCCCGGTCCTGGTCAAGTTCGAGGCCGACTGGTGCGGACCCTGCAAGGCCATGAAGCCGATGATCGATGAGATCGCGGCGGAGTATGGCGACAAGCTCACCATCACCACCCTCGATGTCGATCAGAACAACCAGATACCGTTCCGCTTCGGTGTGCGTGGCGTTCCCACCGTGCTGTTGTTCAGCCAGGGCAAGGTTGTCGCCCAGAAAGTGGGCCTGCCGCGCAAGGCGGACCTGGTGAGTCTTATCGACAGTAAATTGGTCGATAGTAAGTTGGGCACGGTGGCTTGAGCGGTAAGCCGGGCTCGCGTGGATGACTGCTCTGGCTGCCCGCCCCCGGCAGCCAGCCCCCCGGTAGCTACGATGTCTATGTATCCAGTCTTTGTATTCAATCCGCGATAAACGCGTATCGCAGCGCGAGCGTGTTGCCTGCGATCTCGGATTATGATGAGGTGCCGGCGGTTGCTTCGAGGCAGCGGCTTCGTACTTCAATCAGGATGACGAGTGATACCAAGACACGCGCTGTTGCTGGACCTGCTGGGACTGCTGACGGGATGTGCGCTCGTTTTCTTCGTCGACGTTAGCACTCCCCCGGCGCTGGCGGCGAGCGTCGCTTATCCCGGTCTCGTCATGCTGGCCCAGCGGGACAGCCATTCCCGCCTTGCTATCGCCACCGCCACGTTCTCGAGCGTTCTCATTTTCGTTGCGCTGGGATGGGAAGGCGCGTTGTCCTGGCAATTCTCCGATGCCTTCCTGACGGGTATTTTCTCGCTGACACTGACATGGATGGCAGTACTGCTCGGCGCACGCCGCCAGCCCGCTGCTGCTATTGCACCAGACCCGAAAATTCAAGCTGCAGTGGAGCCGCGAGTAGCGCGCGAATCGACCGAGCAGATCGAATCGCAAGCAAACATCGTGCGACTGACCGAAGTGCAGCGTGCTTTGCTCGATCGCCTCAACCTGGCCACGCAGACTGCGGGCATTGCTATCTGGGATCGAGACCTGGTGACAGGCGAATTGCAGGCAGACGACGGTCTCGCGCGAGTATGCGGTTTGCGCCATGGCATCGAAGGATTCGAATCGCTGCTGGATGCCACTCATCCGGACGATCGCGAGGCCGTGGCGAAGTCCCGCAGCCAGGCAATCGACGATCCCGCGCACGACAGCATCCTGGCCATGCGCCATCGCATCGTCAGGCAGAGCGACGGCGCCGTCCGTCATCTCCAGACTCATCGGCGCATCATGCGCGATGGCACGGGTAAGGCGATTCGCGTCATCGGCGTCGCCTGGGATATGACCGAACAGGTGGAAGCGACTGAAGCCGCACAGGCTGCGAGTCGCGCAAAGAGCCAGTTGCTGGCGAATGTCAGTCACGAAATCCGCACGCCGATGAACGGCATCATCGGCATGACGCGATTGCTGCTGGATTCGCAGCTCAACGATCCGCAGCGCGACTATGCACAGACCATTCACGCGAGTGCGGATGCGTTGCTGCGGGTCATCAACGATATCCTCGATTTCTCCAAGATCGAAGCCGGCAGGATGCAGATCGAGTCGGCGCCCATGGACATCCGGCAGGCAGTGAAAGATGTGGTGGCGACGCTGGTCGCTCCGGCGGCTGCGAAGAATCTGCGGCTGACGCTGGATGTGAAGCGGGATGTCCCGGCGTGTGCGCTCGGCGATCCGCAGCGAATCTGCCAGTGCCTGATCAACCTGATCGGCAACGCGATCAAGTTCACGCAACGCGGAGAAATCGTGGTGAGCGTGCAAGCACGCGAAGTGCGGACGGATGCCGTCGTGACCCGCTTCGCCGTCAAGGACACGGGAATAGGGATTGCGGCCGCTGCTCAATCGAATCTGTTCGAGCCGTTCGTGCAGGCCGATGCGTCGACGACCCGCAACTTCGGCGGCACCGGGCTGGGCCTGTCGATCGTCAAGCGCTTCGTCGAAATGATGGGCGGCGCCCTGGGCTTCGAAAGCGCCGTGGGAGTCGGGTCGACCTTCTGGTTCGACCTGCCGCTCACGACCGTCGAGAGAGTGAGCGAGACGCCAGCAGCCCCGGAGGGCGACGTCGTTCCGGATTCAGGCCGCGCGAAACCCGGCAAGCCAGGGCCGTTGACGCCGCTGTATGCGGGCAAGGTCCTGGTCGTCGAGGACAATCCGGTCAACCAGAAAGTCGCGCGGCACATCCTGGAACGGCTGGGATGCGAGGTGCTGATGGCGCAGAACGGCGTGGATGCGCTGGACCAGCTCTCGACCCTGCAGGTCGAGCTGATCCTGATGGATGTGCAGATGCCAGTCATGGACGGCATCGTCGCCACGTCCCGGATTCGCGAACTGGAAGCGCATGGTCGCGCGCGCACACCCATCGTCGCTCTGACTGCAAATGCCATGGCCGGCGACTATGAGAAATGCATGGCGGCCGGCATGGATTCGTTCCTGACCAAGCCGCTCAATGTCGATCGCTTGCGGGAAGTCCTCGATGGCTTTGGACTGCGGGCAGGGGTAGTAGCCAGGGCAGCCCTCTCCCAACTGCAGCTCGCGGCGATGGAGCAGGGCACCGGAGCGCCTTCGCACGACGCTCGTCCGCCGGTCGATCTCAGCAAGCTCCATGCGCTGACCGAGGGCGATCCGGAATTTACCGCGGAGTTGGTCGCGACGTTCTACGACAGTACCAACCTGTGTCTCGAAGACATTACGAGCGGCGTGCATAGCAATGAGCGCGAACAGATCGCTCGGACGGCGCATCGATTGAAAGGGGCGGCATCGAACATTCACGCCGATGAGCTCGCGGAGGCTGCTGCACTGCTGGAATCCACGGCGGCCGGCCTGACGCCTGCCGAGTTGAGCCACCAGATTGCGACGCTGCGCTCACAAGCGCTACGCACCATCGAATTTCTCCGCGCGGCACAGCAGAATGGGTTCCAAAGCAGCGCTGCCTGAAGCCCAGGAGCCTGTCTAGCCGCGAGGATTGCATGACCGCTATCGAACCCATCGTCATCGTCACCACCGGTGGCACGATCGACAAGGCGTATTTCGACTCTCTCAGCCAATACCAGGTGGGTGAGACGGTCGTCGCCAGGTTGTTGAGCATCGGACAGGTGACGCATCCCTATCGGGTCGTCGAGGCGCTGCGCAAGGACAGCCTCGAATTGACGGATGAGGATCGCGCGTTGCTGGTCGAACAGGTCGCTGCGCTGGAGAGCCGGCGAATCGTCGTGACTCACGGGACGGATACCATGACCGAGTCGGCACGCGCGCTGGCGTCGATTGCGGACAAGACCATCGTGCTGACAGGGGCGTTATCGCCGGCGCGCTTCGCGGAGAGCGATGCGTCTTTCAATCTCGGGATGGCTTTCGCGGCGGTGCAGACATTGCCCGCCGGCGTCTATATCACTATGAGCGGGCAGGTGTTCCGGGGCGACCAGGTGCGGAAGGATCGCGCCAACGCTCGCTTCGTACCGACGGCTTGAACCGCGCGTCGAAGTTTCCTGCTCGACTCTTTCCTGTTCGGAGCTGGGCCGCGGCCGTCGTTACTTCGTAACGGTCGCGGATCTTCCGGTGGAATTCTGTACGTCGACCAGCCAGCCGCGCGAAGGCTGCCAGCCCGCCAGTTCCTGACGCCGCTTCTGCCACGACTGCTCGAGCGCCTTGGCTGCGTCCGGATGCGTCGTAGGCACCGAGCTGGCGATACGGACCAGGCCCTGTGCGCTGAAAAACTTGTTCATACCCATATGTCACCTTCCCGGGGCAGACGCTTCAGAACACTTCGCGGATGCCGTCATCGCGGTCCGCAACGTCCATCGCGTATGCAATCACCATGGCGATCAGGACCAACGACCCCACCGCCATCCCCAACAGTATCCGACCTATCGTTCCGATCATCTTGAAGCCCTCGACCGCCACGGTACGCGCTGTCGAGGAATCGATCATCCACCTTGCGGGCATCGTTGAGATTCCCGAAGTGCATGAATCGCTCGCTCGCAGCAGCGTAGCCATGGTGCCCGCAGAGATCCCCGGTGACATCGCACCGAAGAGCCATCTACGGGAGCAGAGGGGAGCCATCCTGGTCGTCGGTCTGCCATCGCACGCGTCGATCGAAAGTGCACGGCGCTGTGCTCAATCAACAGCTGAGCTGTTTATCATAAGTGCAGGGGGGATAAGGAGACGCCAATCGGCGACAGCAGCGCGGAAGAAGTCGCAGACAGGTGGGTGTCCGCGATTTTTGCGCGATTTTTCCCGGCGATTTTGCTGGGCGGTGAGAGGGAAGACGATGGGTGTCCTCGATCGCAGCACGCACTTTCGATGGGGTGTCCTTCAGTACACGTTCCGGCGGTAGCGGCCTGCGATCAGGAGCGCTCCAGTCGAGTGACTGTGCGCTGGACGATGGTCCGCAGCCGCTGCATACGTTGAATGACGTTTGTAAGCCTTGGCCAGCCACGGTTATCTTGCGGGACCACTTCTCTGTCGCAGACCAAGGAAAGTTCGATGTCCAATTCCTTTCGTGTGAGTTGCCGTGCATTGCTGCCGCCGGTTCTGCTGTGTCTGTTGATGCTGCCCGGCGCCGCGTTTGCTCATCCCGGCCCACATCACGCAACCGACCTCGCGGCGGGATTTCTGCATCCCTTCACCGGTATCGATCATTTGCTTGCGATGCTCGCAGTAGGCATTTGGGCCGCGCGACTCGGCCGTAAAGCGATGTGGATGTTGCCTGCGGCATTTCCCGCGGCGATGATCGTCGGCGCCGTGCTCAGCATTGCGAATGTGCAGCTGCCGATGATCGAACCCATGATCGGGATTTCCGTCGTGGCACTTGGCGTCGCAGTGGCGAGCGGAGTGACACTGCCGGTGGCGGCGAGCGCGACACTCGTTGCGCTGTTCGCTGTTTTCCACGGCTACGCCCACGGACTCGAAGCACCGGTCGATAGCTCGATGCTCGGTTACACAGCAGGGTTCATCGGCGCGACCGTGCTGCTCCACGTGCTCGGTGTAGGCATCGGCACCTGGTTCGTTCGAGCAAATCGGACGAGGCTCAGGCAGGCGAGCGGTTCGCTCATCGCACTCACCGGCGCGGCGTTGCTGTTCTTCTAACGGTCAACCTCCTCTCCCGAGAATCCGCCGGGGACACTCGTCGCGGCAGCGACGTGTGTCCCTTTCTTCATCCGAAAGCGGCTGTTGCTACGGATGAAGCAGGGGACACGCACCTTTCGCTAGCGCTACAGGAGCATGTCCCCGCGGAAAGATGGGTGTCCCACAGTTTGGGTGCCACAGTTTGCGTATCCGCCAATTCAGCAGAAAAATGCGCTTGCAATGTTAGTGAGAACCATTATCATTTATATCCATGAGCACGCTACCTGAAAGAACCTTCCAGCCTCTGCGCACTACCCGTGAAGCAGAGTTCCGGTCTCCGGTTGCCGTTGCGCCGACCGGGCCTTCCGTCCCTTGTTTGCGGTCGCTGGAGCTGTTCGGCAAATCCCGCGAAATATTGATCGAGCACGGCGGCGGCTATTACCGGCTGCGCGTGACTCACAGCAACAAGCTCATCCTCACTAAATAGCCTCCTTCCACAGCCAGCCAAGCGGGGCTTGCGCAGCCTCGAAAGCCAGCGCGAACGACGCCATTCCATGGCAGAGGTTCCCGGCATGCGTTCATCGGGTTCGAATTGCTTGACGCGCGTCGTCGTCGACGACGGCTTCGACCTGGAAGTCGGTCAGCTGCAATCGGTCATGCAGCGCATTCAGCATTCATTGCGCGATATCCCTGCTTCGCAACGCGAATACATCGCGAATGCGCTGCTGAACGTAGCAGTGACGCGCATGGTGAAAGAGGCGGGATCGGCATTGACCGCCAGCATCCTGGTGCGATTGGGAGATGTGGTCGCGACGGGCAATGAAGCGCCGGATCCAGAGCGCGCGATCGATCTCAGCCGTCTAGACGGCTGAGCGGTTTCGCCCACAGCAAAAACCGATAGTTTCCGGCCGATCAGGCGCGGGCGAGTACGTTGGCGCTGCGGCCCGCGGCTGCGTAGCCGCCTTTGTTTCCATACACTTTGGGCTGATTCGAGCGGCCCGTCAGCACGTCGAGCAGTCCTTCGACCTTCTTCAAGCGTTCGCTGACCAGTGCACCGTTGCGATCGTTGCGGTTGCGGCAGTTCTTCGCCATTTCCGCGCATTCGCCCCAACGCTTTTGCAACGCTCGCGACGGATCGCACCAGGTGAGAATGCGTTCGATGCCCGGCGGATCCGCGGGCACATTCAACATGCGGCAAAGCGATTTGCGTTCGTCTTCGATACGCAGCAGTTCGGCGACGCAGGCCTGTCGGGCAGCGCTGGCGCGATCGAGTTCGTCGACGTTATTGTTGAGCAGGTAATCGTATTCGGTGTCGAGCAGCACCTCCAGCCGACGCAGCGCCGACGTCTCTTCCGAGACCAGGCGGTCCAGATGCTCGCGACAGACTTTAGGATCCACGAATACTTACTCCGTTCGATGTCAGTTGCTGAACTCCCGCTCCACGCGCATGAGTTTGTCGGCGATCACTTCCGCATTCACCTGGTACCGGCCGTCTTCGATGGCCGCACGGATCGCGTTCACTCGTGCCTCGTTCACCGGCGCCGAGCCTTGCAGCGTCTGTTCCAGCGCTGCGAGCTGCTTGGCCGAATCGGTGATCCGGACCGGGCTTACACCCGCTGCCGCACTTTCCGCCGGCGGCGTGGCCGAATCGCCCAGCCGCGACACCTTCTTATCGGTGCCCACCTGCACGGGTCGATTGTCAAAGCCAGTGATCTTCGTACTCACGTCCAGCACTCCTGTCGAACTTGGGTCCTGTAACGGCCTCGTTTTTGAGAACTTTAGCACCCTGCTCGGATGCAGCCTTACCAGGTACCTAGGGGAAACTCGCAACGGCGACTGTTTCCCGGCGACAATAGGTCAAACGCGCTTACTTCATCCTCTGGCGGTATTCCTCGCTTTCCTCTCGTTGCAGACGCATGCCCTTAGGGGTTTCCACCCAGTGCCATTAACTTGACGCTCCGACACTCCGCAATTCTGTCTGCTCACATTTCCACTCGGACCGTCCCTGCATTTTCGATCACGCCCTCGACTACCTTGAGAGAGTGGCTGTTCTGCACGCGAATCCGGTCACGGATCCCGCCATCGCTCAGGGCCTGGCCTTGGGCACGAATCTCGATCGAACCGGTCTGCGCGAGCAAGGTCACCTGCTGCCCGCGGCGCACGAGCACATCGGCAACCAGCGTTTCCATCGTCAGCGGCGTCCCGGTGCTCAAGGGACGCTTGAGATGCCGTCCGGGCAGCAACGCCACATCGCCGATGAAACTGGCGGCTGTTCCAGCCACGCGGCGCGTCTGCAGCTGCACATCGGCTTCGGTCACCCTCGCATCCCGGCCAAGCGCCCGCTGCAAAACGAGCACCGGCAATTCGACTTCGATCGTGACCGGCACATAGACAGTCCATGGATTGCCTGCCGGGCAGCGAACGCCCATGGTCATGCGTGAGCTGCTGTTCGCAGCGGCAGGCGCAATGGTTTCCAGGGCGACCGGACACTTCGCCAGCCGCAGCCGCGAGTCCAGCGCTGCCGCCGTCACGAAATACTTGGCATTGGTCTTGGCGACGCTCTCGCCTTTGACTTGGGGCAGTCGTGCCCGCACCGCATGGACGGCCGCTTCACGCACGCTGTCGAGCGAATGCACTTCCTGCGCGAATGCGGCGGAGCCGATCAGCGTCGTCAGAAGCAGTACGAGCGATAGCGAGCGAGTGAGCACTGTGTGATTCGTCCAGCGCCGTTGTATTGACGGCCCATAGATATAAGCAAGCGCGATGCCAGCGAGAGGGGAGGCGAGCGAATCGCCGTCGGCTATCTACGAACTGTGACGCGATCGGCACAGTGCCGCGAGGTTGCGTCTCCTTATAGTTGTGCTCCTCTGCTCCGCGTTCCCCGCGTTCCTCCGCGCGCCATATTCTGGAAGCCCTTTTCAGCTGGCTGTGTTGGCTGTTATTGCCGCTTTCGAGCGCAATGCGGTACTCACTAGTGCTGCAGCTACGGCGCACCGTTCGCAAGATATAGGCGCGCGGAGAACGCGGGGAACGCGGAGCAGAAACAATAAAGAGAACCGGAGTTGCAGTTGCCACGCCGCGTGCAGCCGAGCGGCAAACCCTTGCCGCTACGACGTGACCGCAGTCTCAGCTTTTTGCATTGCTGGGCTCGAGGAGCCCTTGCTGCCGCGCGTTTTACGCTGTCCGGCAGCCCCTGGCACGGGCCTTGCTACTTCCTTCGCAAGACAGTTTTCTGACGGAAGCAACCATGCCGGTCAATCTAGACACCTACCTCGGAGTGCACGCACAAGCGCTGAAGTTGCGTTCTCAACGCACCGAAGTGCTGGCGTCGAACCTCGCGAACGTCGACACGCCGGGCTATCGCGCTCGCGACATCGACTTCAAGAATGTGCTTGCTGCGCAGAGCGGCGAAGGTTCGCCCGGACAAGTGCAGATGGCGGCGACCAAGCCAGGCCATATCGGCGGCGCAACAGTTAACGGCACAGCGACTCCTGAACTGAAATATCGCACGCCGCTCGCGCCTTCTCTGGACGGCAACACCGTCGACGCACAACTGGAGCAGGCGCAGTTCGCCGAGAACTCGGTCCGCTACCAGGCGACGCTGAGTTTCCTGAACAGCAAATTCCGCAGCCTGATGACTGCGATCACCGGACAGTAACGCCATGTCGTCATTCAAGATCTTCGATGTCGCCGGTACGGGCATGAGTGCACAGTCGGTGCGCCTCAATACGACGGCCAGCAATCTCGCGAACGCCGACAGCGTGAGCGGCGATCCGACCAAGGTCTACAAGGCCAAGCATCCCTTGTTCGAAGCGATCCGCTCCGGCATCGGTGCGAAAGCCGCGACCACCGGCGTTTCCGTCAAGGGCATCGTCGAGGCCCAGGGTGCGCCGACGGCTCGATACGAGCCGGGCAATCCGCTCGCCGACACCAAGGGTTTCGTCTACGCGCCGAACGTGAACACCGTCGAAGAGATGGTCGACATGATCTCCGCGTCGCGCTCGTACCAGAACAACGTCGAAGTCATGAACACCGCCAAGGACATGATGCTCGCGACGTTGCGCCTCGGCCAATGATCCGCAGCAGCCGGTAAGTAACGCAAAGTAATCGCAAGCAAGCAGCTAATCGGAAGTCACTCACCATGTCCACCGCATCCGACATCATCAACGCACAGCAGAGCCGGTCGAGCACCACCGACACGGTCAGCAAGCTCGGCCAGGCCAGCCAGGCGCTGGGTCGTGACGATTTCCTCAAGCTGATGCTGGCGCAGATGAAGAACCAGGATCCGTTCAAGGCGACCGACCCGACTGCGTTCCTGAGCCAGCTGGCGCAGTTCACGCAGGTCTCGGGCATCCAGGACATGCAGGGTTCCATGGATTCACTCGCTGCGTCGATGCGTTCTTCGCAGGTGCTCGACGGCTCGAGCCTGGTGGGACGCGATGTGCTGGTCGCCTCCGACGCAGCGGTGCTGAGCAGCACCGGCTCCATCAAGGGTTCCGTCACTATTCCCGAGGGCACGACGAATGCCGTGCTCAGCATCAAGGACGCTTCGGGCACGCTGGTTCGCACCATGCAATTGCCGACGACTGCCGGCATGAACGACTTCACCTGGGATGGCACGAACAATCTCGGCGAGCGCGTCGATGCGGGCAACTACTCCGTCGATATCGAAGCTGCCGTCGACGGCGGCAACAGCTCGCTCGAAACCCTGCTGTCGGACCGGGTCAACAGCGTGACCATCGATTCGACCAAGGGCCTGGTGCTCAACACCAACAATTCCGGATCGCGCGCACTCTCTGACGTGCGTCGCGTGATGTAACTCATTCAAGTAACTCTTCTGGGAGTGTCGACATGACTTTTCGTCTTGCATTGAGCGGTTTGAACGCGGCGCAGTCCGACCTCAACGTCACCGCCAACAACATCGCCAACACCGCGACCACGGGTTTCAAAGGCTCGCGTGCGGAGTTCGCCGAACTGTTCTCGGTCTCGCCGCAAGGTGTGAGCAGCCTCGCTATCGGTAACGGCGTGCGCGTGTCCAACGTCGCGCAGCAGTTCAAGCAGGGCAACATCGACTTCACCGACAACAGCCTCGACCTGGCCG
>Ga0065707_10000702_pt1 | contig 18763 bp, 17 predicted proteins | sample SwiRhicommuniRL3_FD_59094 | JGI IMG/M metagenome (GOLD analysis project Ga0065707, IMG submission 59094) | Switchgrass rhizosphere bacterial communities from Rose Lake, Michigan, USA - RL3 v2 (version 2) | ecosystem: Host-associated > Plants > Roots > Rhizosphere > Soil | place: East Lansing...
ATCGCCAAGGTCCGTCCAGAGTCGACGCGCGTGATCAATGTCGTGCAGTTCGCCGACGCGAAATTGATCGATCCGGTCTACGTCGAGCGCCCGTACTACCTCGCGCCAGACGGCAACGTTGCCGCCGAGGCGTTCGCCGTCATGCGCGAGGGAATGGCCGGCAAAGCCGCCGTCGGCAAAGTCTCCCTCTACGGGCGTGAGTACCTGGTCGCGATCCAGCCGCGGGAGAACGGCCTCGTGATGTACACGCTGCGTCACGCGACCGAGGTCCGCGACATGGGCGCCATCGACGAGCTGAAGAGCGTGCCGTCGAAGATCAAGCCCGACGAGGTGAAGCTGGCCCGGCAGGTCATCGGCAACTTCGAGACCGGCGGCGACCTCACCCAATACCAGGACGACTACCAGAACGAGCTGCGGCGGATTATCGACGCCAAGATCGCGGGCGAAGAGGTCGTGGCCCCCGTCGAGGAGGCCCCGCCCAAGGTCGTGAACCTCATGGATGCCCTCCGCCAGAGCCTGGAGCGGGTCTCGTCCGGCAAGAAACAGCCGGCGAAAATTGCCACCAAGAACAGCAAAGACGAAGCGCGGCCGGTCATGAAAAAGCGCGCTCGAGGATAGATCCAAGAAAAAACCAAGGAAAATCGGAGCCCCGTCGAAGGACTTCCGCGGCCCCGTCGCGTCATGGTGTGTATACCGAGGCGAAGGGATCGTGGTGAACGCACACCTGGCAGGGCTCAACCAGCCGCCCGAAGACCTGGTCGGCGTCAGACTCGACAGCGCGTTTCTCGAGTGGGCGCTCGAATCGAGCGCCGACATCGTCGGCGCGACGCTGATCGAACGGAATGGCCCCAGAACGCCGCATCGAACACCGCCGTGGCTCGCGAGTGTCCACCTGGACTCCGCGGATCTGGAGGCCGAGCGCTCTCCGCGGCAGACGGCCGTCGACCTCGAAGTCTCGAACACGTGGAGCTATCTGCGGCTCCTCGAGCACGTGGGGCACGGTGGATTCGGCCACGTGTACCGCGCGTGGGATCCGCAGCTCGAACGCGAAGTGGCGCTGAAGCTGCTGCCGGCCGTCGAATGCCGTCCGACCGGCGTGACGCTCTTGGCACTCGACGAAGGCCGCCTGCTCGCCCGCGTCCGGCATCCGAACGTGGTCAGCATCTATGGAGCCGAACGAATCGACGATACGGTCGGCTTGTGGATGGAGTTCGTGCGGGGGAAGACGCTGGAGGAGCTGCTCGCAGAAGGTGTCGCGTTCAGCGATGCCGACACGACAGCGATCTGCCTCGACCTCTGCGGTGCTGTATCCGCCGTCCATGACGCGGGTCTCCTGCACGGCGACATCAAAGCGCACAACGTAATGCGCGCCGACGATGGACGGATCGTGCTGATGGACTTTGGGGCGGGCCGGAAGGTTGAAGACGAGTCGTTCCCGGCGGGGACGCCCCTGTACCTGGCGCCCGAGGTGCTCCGCGGTGAGCCCGTTACCGTACGAAGCGACATCTACAGCCTCGGCGTGTTGCTGTTCCATCTGGTCACGGACAGCTATCCCGTGACCGGAGAGTCGGTACCGGATCTTTGTCGTGCGCACGACGAGGGCCGGCGGGTTTCCCTCGAGGCAACGCGGCCGCACCTTCATCCTTCTCTCCGGCGCGTGATCGAGCGCGCGACCGATCCGGTGCCTGACCGCCGCTACGCGAGCGCCGACGATCTCGCCGCCGATCTTCGCGTTGCCAACGTCGACGCGTTTACCGCGGATCTTCGCGTCCTCACTCGCCGGCCCGGCCTCGGCAATCTGCCCGCAGACCTGACCACCGCTTGAAGACCTCGGGTTAAGGCCTTGCTCCGGTTTTGCGCAACCTGCTAGGCTTCCGCGTCTATCGATCCTCAGGGAATCGTGCGCCTCCGTATCGGTGACTTCACGTTCGACGCCGCCAGCCGACAGCTGCTGAGAGGGACGACGGAACTCCATCTCACGTTGAAAGCGTTCGATCTGCTCAAGCTGCTGATCGAGCGGCGCCCGTCCGCGGTCTCGAAGGAGGAAATCCAGGCGCAGCTGTGGCCGACCACGTTCGTCTCCGAGGCGAACCTGCCGGCGCTGGTGACGGAAATCCGAACGGCGTTCGGCGACACCGCTCGCACGCCGCGCTTCATCCGAACCGTGCATGGATTCGGGTATGCCTTCTGCGGGACGGCGTTGCCGGTCGCGTCGGCGGCGTCGGCCAGGCCGTCGCACTACTCGCTGGCGTGGGAAACCACGCACTTTCAGCTGTTCGAAGGCGACAACGTCGTCGGCCGTGACCGGGATCTGGCGCTGTCCTTCGACTCGACGAGCGTTTCGCGGCGGCACTGCGTCATCAAGATTGCCGGTGATGAAGTCACCGTCGAGGATCTCGAAAGCAAGAACGGCACGTTCGTCCAGGACGAGCGGATCGACGCGCCGAAGCGGCTGGTCGCAGGCGATCACATCAGAGTCGGGTCGATCGTGCTCGTGCTGGTCGGAGACGATGTCGCGACGGAGACCCAGACGTCGTCAAACGAACCGCGCTGATTCTCAATTCCGGCCTGGGGAGGCGGTTGGCAAACAGCCCCCGACCCCGGCTAACATCGACGCGTGGCGACCGAGGAGCAGAATCTGGCTGGGCCGAGCCGACCGCTCGGGTTGGTGGAAATCCCGCAGTTTTACCTGCCTGGCGGGGGGAAGGGCGTATATGCTCCCCGGCTGTATGGCGCAGCCACTATCCAGTTCGGCACCCGCCGCCAGAAAATCGACGAGCGGCGACGGGTCGCCTTTGTGGTCCCCCTCGATGCACAGTCACGCGCCATCGATTGGGAGACCGCCAAGGCCGTCGACATTACACCGGATCAACTCCTGAAAGACCCTCCCGTTTCCAGTGACTACCTGCCGCTGCCGGCCGCGGCGATGAAAGTCCAGACGTTCACCCGCTGGGCGAAAGCCTTCGACCGGTGGCTCGCGCGTACGCAGCGGCTCGACCTTCCAGCCAAAACGGAAGGCGATCCGGTGTCGCTCGGCCCGAGACGCGGCGGCGTGTCGGTCGAGCTGGTCGCGATCGTGTGGGAGCTGACCTGAAAGATCAGGCCCAAGGCCCTGGGCCCAAGGCCCAAGCGAAGCCACGAAATCGCTCCAGTTCGCTGTTCGTCCTGAAGAACGTCGTCGCATGGCTCTCAATGGTCATCGTGCTGGTCGTCGTGCCCGATGCCCTCGAGGGACGGGTGGGACTCGCGCTTGCACGAATCATCGGCTGGGCCGTTGCGTTTCCAATCTGGTTACTGATCGTCGAACGCAACTGGCAGGCGAGGTTCGGACCGATCGCGCGCTTTGCTCTGCAGGTGCCGCTCTGGGTGGCGGCGGCGCTGGTGGCCGATTGGATCAGCGGTCAGGCGAGAATCAATTTGGGGTGAGTGACGGGGATCGAACCCGCAACCACCGGAGCCACAGTCGATCGCGGCGTAAGGGCCGGTGGTGCTTCCAGTCCCGCTTCCTGTTGACACGCGATAGGTATAGCAGTAGCTTCTGTCGCGACACGACAGGAGAGGCATAGTGACAGCCAGGAAGGACGTCCCCTCCGGCACCCTCGACATGCTCGTGTTGCGCGTCATCTCGCGAGGACCCATTCATGGCTGGGGCCTGATGAAGCGTCTTGGCGAGCTGACGGACAACGTATTTCAAGTAACGCCGGGAGGGCTGTTCCCTGCACTGCAACGCCTCGAAGAGGACGGGTGGATCGCCGGCGAGTGGGGCGTGTCTGAGAACAACCGAAAGGCGCGGTACTACACCATCACGAAGACCGGGCGCCGGCAGCTCGCGAGAGAAGAGGACCACTGGAAAGCGATTTCGATGGCTGTCTCGAGAGTATTGGAGGGCGCATGAATCGCGATGCCTCGCGGCTTCTCGCCATGGCCCGACGCTGGTTGGGCGGTGGCGATAGGGATCGCACCCTCGATGCCGAGCTCGAATCATTTCTTCAGCACGAAATGGACGCACGGATCGACGAGGGCATGACGCCCGGAGAGGCGCGTCGAACGGCACTCGCGTCGATCGGCGGGATTCAGCAGGTCAAGGAGCAGGCCCGTGAGGCGCGCACGGGCGCTTGGCTCGACGCGCTCTGGCGCGACACCAGATACGCGGTGCGGACCCTCCGCCGGTCGCCCGGTTTCGCCGCAACGGCTGTCGTCTCCCTGGCAGTCGGGATTGCTGCCGCTACAGGGGTGTTTAGCATCGTGAACGCGGCACTACTGAATCCGTTCCCATTCGCAGACATCGATCAGATCGTCACGCTCGACACGATCTACAAAGGCAAGCCGCGTGGTCTGTCTGTCACGGTGCGAGAGCTCGTCGCCCTTCAACAGAGCGACGTCCTGGACGGCGCCTTCGCCTCGAACAGTTGGCAGATGACGCTGACCGGCCGGGGCGTCCCGGAAGCGGTGCCCACCCGGCATTTTTCAGGAGACGGTTTGAACGTTCTCGGGGTTCCGCCCCTCCTCGGACGAGTCTTCAACGAGGCGGACGGGCCGGCGGGCGAGCAGCCCCAACGGGTCGTCGTGCTCACCTATCGGTTCTGGCAGCGACACTTCGGCGGGCAGCCTGACGCAGTGGGTCAGACCCTCTATTTGAACCGCGAATCCTACACCGTGATTGGCGTGCTGCCACGTCAATACTTTCACGCTGGTCCGGAAATTCTCGTTCCCATTCGTCTCACATTCGATCCGAACTTCGCATGGAGGGTCCAGGCTCGACTCAAGCGCGGCGTCGATCCACGCATGGCCGAACAGCGACTTCAGCCGCTCTTCGACCAATTCGCCAGAGAAGCCCCGCAACGCTTTCCGAAGGAGGCGCGTCCGCTCGTGCGCAGTCTGGTGGAGACACAAAGGGCGGCCGGCTTTGTGCCGCCCCTCCTGTTGATCTTCGCGGCGTCTCTGTTGCTGCTCCTCCTCGCATGCGCGAACGTGTCCATCCTGCTGTTGGCGCGTGGTACGTCGCGGGCGCATGAGTTCGCCGTGCGAGCCGCCATCGGGGCAAGTCGTGGACGGTTGATGAGGCAGCTCCTCGTGGAATCGCTGCTCCTGGCATTCAGCGGCGCCGTACTGGGCGTTGCGGCGGGCTACTGGGGCCTGCCGGCCATCCTTAGGCTCTTGCCCCCGGATTCGGTTCCGGTCGGGAACCTCATCGCAGTGCCCGTTAATGTACCGGTCCTGCTCTTCAGTGGGGGCCTTGCGATGGCGTCCGCCCTGATTTCTGGACTGTCACCGGCCTTGTTCTTGTCGCGTCCACGCCTGACGGCGACTGCCCGCACGACCGGCGTCGAAAGCCGGCGAGCGCATCACATCCTGCTCGCGGCTCAAATTGCGCTGACGGTGTTGTTGCTCGTGGGCACCGGCGCGGCCGTCCGGGGGCTCATCGGTCTGTACCGGACATCGCTTGGCTACGATCCGCGCCATGTGATCATCGCGTCGATCACCCTTCCAGACAGATCAGCGCCCACGACCAGTCACACGGAATGGGCTGACCGCGCCACGTTCTATGAGCGCCTGCGGAATCGAATGGCAGACGTGCCCCAAGTCGAATCGGTGGCGCTCGCCACCTTCGGGATACCACCCGAATCGGGCCAATGGTCCGTGGTGGTCGAAGTTCCCGGACGGGACATGACAGGGTACGAGACGCCGATTGTCCAACGGATCAGCGCGAATTACTTTGCGACGATGAAAATCCCGCTCATTCGAGGCCGCGTGTGGTCAGATTCAGAGAGTGCCGGAACGCCTCACGTCGCCGTTGTCAACCAGACGATGGCTCGTGAGTTGTGGCCTGACGAATCCGCGATTGGACGGCGAGTTCNGATGCCCGATTACGTCAAATCATCCACGTANTTCAGGNTGGCGGCCCCCGGCANCGACGGCTGGTTCGAGATCGTCGGTATCGTCGGCAACACACCCAATGTGGGTCTCCATGAGCCGCCGGCGCCGTCGATCTACGTGCCGTACACACTCATGTTGGGCGATTCCCTGAATGTGATCCTGCGGACGAGTCACGATCCACTGTCGATGACCCGATCGATTCGGGAGGCGGTGCGTACCGTCGATCCCAATCAACCCGTAAACGTCTACACAGCCGAAGGCGCGCTGGCAAGCGCGGGCTGGGCCAGTGAGCGGTTCGTGACGTTGCTGTTGCTCGGATTCGCGATGTTTGCGCTGATGCTCGCAGTAGTCGGGCTCTACAGTGTCGTGTCGTACTCGGTGTCGTGCCGGTTCAAAGAATTTGGCATCCGTATGGCGCTCGGTGCCGGTCGCGGGCGCATCGTAAACGCTGCGGTACAGCCGGCGGTCTTAGCCATCGTCGCGGGCCTCTTCGCGGGTCTCGCATCGAGCGTGGGGCTGAACAAGATTGTGGCCCAGTGGTCGATCGGCAATCTGAACGATCCGGTCGTCCTCGTCGCCGTCAGCCTGGTGCTGTGTGTCGCTGCGATGATGTCCGCCGTGATTCCAGCGAACCGAGCTGCCTCGATTCGGCCGGCAGACGCGGTTCGGATCGACTGAACAAAGGCCCGCCGCGCCGATCGAGTGGCCGCCGATTCGCGAGTGTTGACCTATCGGGGCGGCGGGATGTTGGATTGAGGCCGCCATTTATGAGATAGCTTCTAGTTTCTCGTTCTTGGATGCCCCTTCGGCCGACACGCCCCCCGCAGCGGACACCCCGCATCGCCTTGGGCGCGACCAAAGCCGCACGCGTTGGCCATGCCGATGTGACACAGCGAGAAGTCGTATTTGACGGGATCGTCGGGGTCGAGCGCGCGCAGCGATGCCGTAATATCGGCCGCCATCTTCCAGCCGGGGCTGACGTATCGCGTCAACCGCAGACACCGTCCCACGCGGATGACGTGCGTGTCGAGCGGCACGACGAGCTTCGAGGCGGGAATGTGCGTCCAGATCCCGAAATCGACCGCATCGCGGCGCACCATCCAGCGCAGAAACAGATTCAGCCGTTTGCACGCCCCTCCGCTCGAGGGCCGCGAAAAGAAGTAGCCGACACCGGGACGGGGCCGTCGATTTCCGTACGCCGGGCGCAGGTTCGTCTCGAGCGCGCGCCTGGAAAACGAGTCGAGAGCGCCGGACACGTCGGCGGCCGCGGGATCGTAACCCTCCAGAAAGAACGCTTCGATCGATCCCTTCTGAAGCATCCGCTGAAGGATGATGACGAGCGCCGCGAAATCGGCGCCCCTCGTCCACCGATGGACGAGCGGCTCGAGGTCCTTCCTCTGGCGCCGCGGCTCGAACGCGCGCACGTACGCCGCGGGAGATGTCCCCATCACGGCAAAGAGGCGCTCGATCGACTGCAGTACGCTCCCGACACGGCCGAAGGCGAGCGCGGCGGCGCAGAATCCCGCGACCTCGCGATCGGCGGGATGCTTGAAGCGACGGACCATGTGTATGGGGTCTGTGGCGGAATCGACGCAGTTGAACGAGTCGTAGAGCGCGTCGAGACGATCCTTCAGGGACAAAAGCGCTCGGCTCCTGACGCGTGGTCGTTCACGTAGACCGTCCGGCCGCCCACGATCGTCGCGGCAACTCCGCCCTTCAACTGCCAGCCGCCAAACGGCGTGTTGCGCGCCTTCGACTTGAACCTGGACGGATCGACGGTCACCTGGAGATCGGGCGCCAGAACGGAGATGTCGGCGAGGGCGCCCTCGCTGAGCGTCCCCGCGGGAACGTTGAGGATGCGTGCCGGGTTGGTCGACAGCAGCTCGATCATTCTCGTCAGCGTGATGACCCCCGGTTGGATGAGACGCGCGAAACAGATTGAGACGCACGTCTCCAGCCCGACGATCCCGAACGGGGCGAGATCGAACTCCATCTTCTTCTCGTCGTAGTGATGGGGCGCGTGGTCGGTGGCAATGACGTCCACGCTGCCGTCGGCGATCCCCTTGAGCATTTCGTCGCGATCCGACGCCGTTCGCAGCGGCGGGTTCATCTTCATGTTCGTGTCGTAGCTGACGGGCGTCGCGAGCGACTCGTCGGTCAGGGTGAAATGGTGCGGCGCCACCTCGCAGGTGACGCGCGCGCCATGCTGCTTGCCCTCGCGAACGGCCCGCAGCGACGTCGCCGCGCTCATGTGGCAGATGTGCACCGTCCCGCCGGTCATTTCCGCGAGCGCGATATCGCGCTGCGCCATGATCGATTCGGCCACGCCCGGAATCCCGCGCAGGCCCAACACCGACGCGTGGTATCCCTCGTTGGCCACCCCCTCGCCCTTCAGCGAGGGGTCCTCGCAATGCTCGAGCACCGGCATCTTGAACATGCTCGCGTATTCCAGCGCACGCCGCATCATGAGCGCGGTTCTCACCGGCCACCCGTCGTCGGTGATGGCCACGCAGCCGGCCGCGCGCAGCTCGGCGATGTCCGACAACTGCTCCCCTTTGGATCCTTTCGTGACGGCGCCAATCGGATACACGCGCGCGAGGTTGGCGTGCGCCGCTTTCTGGAGGATGAACTCGGTGACGCCCGCGTTGTCGTTGATCGGCGAGGTGTTGGGCATGCACGCCACAGCCGTGAACCCGCCGGCCACCGCCGACGCGGTTCCGGTCGCGACCGTCTCTTTGTGTTCCTGCCCGGGCTCGCGCAGATGGACGTGCATGTCGAACAGTCCCGGTGTGACGACGAAATTCGCCGGCACCTCGATGACCTGCGCGCCGTCTGCCGGCAGATCCTTGCCGACCCGCGCGATGCGTTCTCCGTCGATCAGAATGTCGAACGATCCGTCGCGTCCATTCGCCGGGTCAACGACCCGCCCGCCCTTAAGCAGCCGTCTCATGTTCAGCTCCACCCGCCAGGAGATACAACACGGCCATCCGGACCGCCACGCCGTTGGCCACCTGCTCGAGAATCACCGAGTCTGGACCGTCGGCGACATCGGAATCGATCTCGACTCCACGATTCATCGGTCCGGGATGCATGATGATGACGTCGGACTTCGCGCGGCGCAGCCGCTCGCGCGTCATCCCGAACACATTGAAGTACTCGCGCAGCGAGGGGAAGAACGCCCCCTGCATGCGTTCGAGCTGCACCCGCAGCAGCATGACCACGTCGGCGCCCTCTATCGCCTCGTCCACGGAGGTCGTCCGGCGAACGCCCTGGCGCTCGATGCCGGGCGGCATCAGCGTCGGCGGGCCGCTCACCCACACGTCGGCGCCGAGCTTGGTCAGCAACTGCACGTTCGACCGCAGCACGCGGCTGTGAAGGAGGTCGCCGACAATCGCGACCTTCAGCCCGGCGATGCGCTTCTTGTGCTCGCGGATGGTGAACGCGTCGAGCAGCGCCTGGGTCGGATGCTCGTGCATGCCGTCGCCCGCGTTGATGATGCCGGCCTGGCAGATGCGCGAGAGCAGGTGGCACGCGCCCGAGTACGCGTGGCGCAGGACGATCATGTCGGGCGCCATCGCCTCGAGGTTGAGCGCGGTATCGACCAGCGTCTCGCCTTTCACCAGGCTCGAGGTCTGCGCCGCGATGTTCAGCGTATCCGCGCTGAGCCGTTTCTCCGCGATCTCGAACGACGTGCGCGTGCGTGTGCTCGCCTCGAAGAACAGGTTCACGATGGTCTTGCCGCGCAGCGCGGGGACCTTCTTGATGGGGCGCTCGCCGATTTCGCGCATCGCCTCGGCGGTGTCGAGGATGAGCAGGATCTCGTCGGGCGTCAAATCCGAGATGCCGAGCAGATCCTTGTGCTTCAGCTTCGAAATGGGTGCGACTTGTGGCATCGTCATGGGCTCGTCCTCATTGCGCCTGATTCACCGACACTTCATCGGCGCCATCTGTCTCCGTCAGCCGCACGGTGACGGTTTCCTTGAGTGAGGTCGGGACGTTCTTGCCGACGTAGTCCGCCTTGATGGGCAGCTCGCGGTGCCCCCGATCGACGAGCACGACCAGCTGAATCTCCTTCGGGCGGCCGAAATCGATCAGCGCGTCGAGCGCCGCGCGGATCGTGCGCCCCGTGTAGAGCACGTCGTCGACGAGCAGGATCTTCTGGTCGTCGATCGAAAACGGAATCTCGGTGCGGCGCACGAGCGGCTGCGGACCGACGGCGTGACGCATCAGATCGTCCCGGTAGAGCGTGATGTCCAGCGCGCCGGTCCGCACCGGTGCCCTGGTAATCTGCTCGAGCACGCCGGCGAGGCGCTTCGCGAGCACGTCGCCGCGCGTGCGGATGCCCACCAGGGCCAGGCGCTCGATGCTGCGGTTGCGCTCGAGAATCTCGTGGGCAATGCGCGTGAGCGAGCGGCCCAGGCGATCGGCATCCATGATGACCGGCATCAGGAACACCTCGACGGCAGAATGGTGTTGGGAGAATTCGAGAGAGGGGCGGTGCGCGTCTTCATAGCTCTTCTCGGCCTCTCAGGGCCGCTCTTAAAGAGACTGGGCGAGTATACCGTACATCTAGAAACTAGATTCCCGTATCAGTTCCTCGATTCAGCATCATAGAAGGGAATGAAGGTAATCGGCCGCAGTTCCGTGAAGCGTTGCGTGAAGATATCGGTGCGCGCAAAGCCGTCGAGATCGCGCGCGATGGGCAGGCCGAAGTAATACAGCACCGTCGGCGCGAGATCGACGACCGACGCGCGGGGAAAATTCCCTTTCGCCACGTTGCGGCCGAACGCAATGACAAACCCATCGGGCGCGCGCTCGTGGCTGCCGCTCAGATCCCGATCGCCGACGAGCCGCTCGAGCAGGCGCTTGCCCAGGCTGAGCGGCTCCATGCCGAATCCCGACACGACGAGCAGCAGATCCTCGGGACCGAGCGACGCCATCGCCCGGCCGACGATGCCGTCGAGATAGGTGTAGTACTGCTCGAGCACGCGTCCGTACCGCAACCGCTCGTCGTCAGACACGTCACCGAACGCGCGCGGGACGGCGTAGCGGAGGTAGTAATGCCCGACGGCATCGATGCCTGGATAGCGCACCGCGGTGAACTGCACCGGACGAAGCCCGCTGAACACCTGCGCGATCTGTTCGGACGCGGCGTCGGCGGCGAGCGCGACGGCGGGCGCGCCCTGCCCCTCGCGAGCCTCGGTTCCCAAACCCAGACCCGACGCAAACGCCACCGCCGCCTGTTCGGGAGCGGCCTGCAGGCGCGCCAGACGCGCCGATTCCACGACATCGGGTGGATACGCGAGGGGCGGCTCACCGATGGACGCCAGCACCGACGTCGGATTGCGGTGCAGGAACTCGTCGGTAATCAGATAGCCGTTGACGCCATGCGCGGGATACGTGAGCGGCCAGTCGATGACGCCCGCGCTCACGCCATACCGGCTCAACAATTCCCAGATCGGCCTCGCCCGCACGGCATCGGACGCGCGCTCTTGTTCCTCGATCAAGCCGAGGCGCAGCAGCGCCTGCGCGAAGCAGAAGTCAGGCAGGAGGTCCAGCGGCTGGGCCGATCCCGGCACCACGTAGCGCGCCGCCGAATACACGCTCGACTTGTACGGCAGTTTGCCTGTGGCCACCGCAGTCCACACCGGCGCGGGCTGTGTCGGCCGCAACGTCGCCAGGTGCATCACCGCTCCGCTGTCGAGCAGGCGGCCGAAATTCGGGAACCGGCCCCCCGCGGCATTCGGGGCAATGAAGTCGAGCGAGGCGCCGTCTAGCAGAATCATCTGCACGCGCGCGCTCGACTGCGCCGGCGCCAACTGCGGCGCCACGGGCGTGCGCGGCGGCGGAGCAGACTCGCCCGCTCCCCGGAAATACAGCGGCCCCGCGATCGACACCCCCAGCGTCAGCCCGAACACCGCCGCCAGGACGCCACGGCTGTACTCGAATCGCCGCTGCAGCAGCGACAGACACGCGCACATCGCGGCACACAGTGTGAGGACGACCGCGCCGTCCGTCATGCGTGACGCCGCATCGGGGCCAAGGACCGGCCGGAAGCCATACAGATTCAGCCAGGTGACGAGGGCGCTCATCGACACGGCGATCGTGCCAAACGCGGCGAGCAGTCGAAGGCTGACCCATCCCGGCGAGCGCACTTCCACGGCCAGCAACTGGCGCAGCACGGTAAGGCTGTAAAAGAACGCTGTCGCGTGCACGCCGTAGAAGGCCAGCCACGTCAGCACCAGGCGCGCGACCGCCATCGAGTTGAGCTGAACCGTCGGGTTCAGCTGCAGCACCAGGAGCGCGACATAGGCGCCCACGAGCGCGCCTGCCAGCATCGAGTTCGTGAGCATGCGGACGTACTGCATGTCGAGGGGACATCATACCTGCCATGGCCGCGATATACTTTTCGACGTGCCGCAGGACGTCGTCGCCGAGGTCATCTCGAACATCCACCTTTCTTCCGACTACAACGTGCTGGCCCTCGCGGCGCCCGATATCGCCGAGCATGCGCTGCCCGGACAATTCGTGATGGTGAAGGCGGGCGAACGTCTCGAGCCGCTCCTGCGGCGCCCCTTTTCGGTGTTCGAGGTGCTCACCGAAAACGGCCGCATCGTGGGATTGTCGCTCATCAGCAAGCGCATCGGCCCATCCACGAAGCTCTTGTTCGAGGCGAAGCCCGGCGATCGCATTCAGTGCCTGGGACCGCTGGGGCGGCCGTTCGTTCCCGTTGCCGCGCCCGATGAAGCGTGGCTCGTGGCCGGCGGCGTCGGCCTCGCGCCGTTTGCGACGCTCGCAGAGACCCTGCGGGCGCGAAATATCCGGACGAAGCTCTACTACGGCGCCCGCCGGGCGGCGGAATTGTTCTATCTCGACACGTTCGAGAAGCTAGGCGTCGAGCTCGTGCTCACGACGGAAGACGGCAGTCGTGGCGACCCCGGCCTCAACCCCCGCAGCCGCGAGTGGGTGGCCGAGCGCGGCCGCGTAACGGTGCCGCTCGAGCGCGACCTGAAGGCGTCTCGCGACGTCGCCGGCCTCATGATTTACGCCTGCGGTCCCGAGCGCATGCTCGCGGCGGTGGCCAAGCTCGCCGCCGCGCATGGACGGCCGTCGCAGGTATCGGTCGAGCGCGTGATGGGCTGTGGACTCGGCGGCTGTTACAGCTGCGTGATTCCGGTCAGGACACCGGAGGGGAAATCGCACCTCGTCCGATCGTGCCTCGCCGGTCCGGTGTTCCGCGGCAGCGATATCGTGTGGCAATGAAACGCGACCAACCATGGACCTGTCAGTTCGAATCGGATCGCTGACGCTCAGGAATCCGCTGATTGCGGCGAGCGGCTGCTTCGGGTACGGCACCGAGTACGCCGAGATGGTCGACCTCTCGTCGCTTGGCGGCGTGGCCGTCAAGGGGCTGTTCCTCGCCGAACGCGAAGGTCATCCTCCCCCGCGCATCGTCGAAACGCCCGCCGGCATGCTGAACGCGATTGGCCTCCAGGGCATCGGCGTGCACCGCTTCATCGCCGAGAAGATGCCCGAGCTGCGGGCGCGTGGCGCCGTCGTCTTCGTCAACATCTGCGGCACGACCCTGCAGGAATACGTCGAGCTGGCGCGCATCCTGTCCGACGTCGAAGGTGTGGCCGCCCTCGAGTTGAACATCTCGTGCCCGAATATCAAGGAAGGCGGCATCACGTTCGGATGCAGCCTGCACGGCACCGCCGATGTCGTCGGGGCAGTCCGCGCGGCGACGAGGCTGCCCGTTATCCCGAAGCTCACGCCAAACGTCACCGACATCAGCGCGATCGCCAAAGCCGCCGAAGACGCGGGCGCCGACGCCGTGTCGCTCGTGAACACGTTCCTTGCGATGGCGATCGACGTCGAGACGCGCAGGCCGAAGCTGTCGAACATCGTCGGCGGCCTCAGCGGTCCGGCCATCAGACCGATCGCCGTGCGGATGGTCTACGAGTGCCGTCAGAAGATTCGCATTCCCATCATCGGCATGGGCGGCATCGCGAGCGCGTCGGACGCGCTCGAATTCATCATCGCGGGCGCGTCTGCCGTGCAGGTCGGTACCGCGAACTTCGCCGATCCGTTCATCTGGCCGAAACTGCTCGAGGGCTTCCGCGAGTACGGCGAACGGCAGGGCGTGAAAGCGATTTCGGATCTGATCGGCACCATCGACACCAGCGCGCGCGAGAAGGAATGGATCAGCTCCTAGTCGCCCTCGACGTCGACAACGCCGTTCACGCCACCGAGCTCGCGCTCCGGCTCCGGGGAAAGATCGGCGGCATCAAGATCGGCAGTACCCTCTTCACGGCAGAGGGGCCGGCGCTCGTCCGGCGCCTTGTCGAGCAGGGCCACCGGGTGTTTCTCGACTTGAAGTTCCACGACATCCCGCATCAGGTCGCCGGAGCCGTGGCAGCCGCCACGAAGCTTGGCGTCTGGATGATGACCGTCCACGCATCGGGAGGCTCCGCAATGCTGCGCGCCGCAAAACGCGCGGCGGTCGAGGCCGCATCGGCCGCGGACAGACCGGTGCCGATTATCGTCGCCGTCACGGCCCTGACCAGTCTCGATGACGAGGCGCTCGTGGAAATCGGGATTGGCCGATCGATGGAGCGCCAGGTCGAGGCGCTTGCCGCCCTCGCGCTGAGCGCGGGCCTGGACGGCGTCGTCGCATCGCCGCACGAGATCGAAACGCTGCGCGCGCGTTTCCCCGGGCTGACGATCGTCACCCCTGGCATCCGCGCCTCCTCGGCTCCTGCCGACGACCAGGCGCGCACGCTGAGCGCCCGCGAAGCGCTGGCTGCTGGCGCCAGCTATCTCGTCGTGGGCCGTCCGATTGTCGCGGCAGCCGATCCGCGAAGCGCCGCAGAAGAAATCGCCGCCACGTGCGCCTGACGATCTACAGCAAGCCCGGCTGCCATCTGTGCGACGAGATGAAGGCCCTGGTCCATCGGACGATCGCGGGCCGGCCGGATATCTCGCTCGACGAGATCGACATCTCCAGCGATCGAGACCTCCTCGAGCGATACGGACTCGAAATTCCCGTGCTGATGATCGACGGCAGAAAGGCGGCGAAATACAGGGTTTCTGAGGAGGGATTGAGACGGATGATCGAGGGGAAACCAGACGGTTCGGCGAGTTCGTGAAGGTTCGTGGAGTTCGTCGGTTCGTCGGTTCGTCAGGTTCGCATCCACGAACCAAACGAACCGGACGAACCTAACGAACCGAACGAACCTAACGAACGTTCCGAACGTTCCGAACGTTCCGAACGTTACGAATCTACTTCGCAGTAACGATATGGAATCCCCGCCGGTTCCGCTGCCAGCAGGCGTCGTTCTCCTCGGTGCACACAGGCTGTTCCTTGCCCTTGCTCACCGTGACGACTCGATCGGCCCCGATGCCCAGACTGACGAGATATTGCTTCACCGCGGCCGCCCGGCGCTCGCCGAGCGCGAGGTTGTATTCCGACGTGCCTCGCGTGTCGGCGTGACCCTCAACCGTGATGCGCACCGACGTCCATCGCTTCAGATAGTCGGCGTTTCTTGCTGACGCCGCTCGGCCATCGTCACGCAGCGTCGAGCTGTCGTAGTCGAAGAGCACATCGCCCAGCGGCCGCTCGGCGTTGATCTGCTCGACGGTCTTCTGGGCGAAGATCTGATCTTCGGTCAGTGGCGGTGGCGCCGGTGGTGGCGGAGGCGCCGGCTTCGGTGGCGGTGGCGGCGGCGGCGCGGGTGCCGCCGGTGGCGGTGCCGGTGGAGGAGCCGGGGGCGGCACAGGCCGCTTGCAGGCAGCCGCCGTCAATCCCAGGATGGCGCAGAGCGCGCCTACCAGCAGGAAACGTCGCATGAGAATCTCCTCGGTTGAATTGTGCAGTGAGCGGATGATTTGGGAACAGAGAGTACCAAGGCGATGTACGGAGTGTCAATTATCTCAGGCATTTCGGGGAGCCTCCGGATAGAATGCGGCGCCCGATGGATGCGCTCCTCGACCGCACATTCGATGCGGAACAACGGCACTTCTGGTTTATCGGCTTCAGGCGCTTTGTCAACACTCTCCTGAAGGGGGCGACCGAGGGAATCTCCCGTCCACGGGTGCTCGACGCCGGATGCGGTACGGGCGTCAACCTCGCGCTGCTGGAAAGCTACGGCGTGCCGTTCGGCGTGGAACTGCTGTGGAGGGGGCTGCAGTTCGGCCACGCACGCGGGCGTACTCGCCTGACACAAGGCAGCGTCACGCGGCTCCCCTATCCGGATGCCTCCATGGACGTCGTCGCCTCGTTCGATGTGCTGTACTGCCTTCAGGACGCCGACGAGCAGGCCGCGATTGCCGAGATGTTCCGGGTTTTGCGCCCCGGCGGGGCCATCGTCGTCAACGTGGCGGCGCTGGCCATGCTCAAAGGCGATCACTCGACGCTTGCCGGCGAAGTCAGGCGGTACACCACGCGCGAGTTGAGAGAGAAGCTGGAGCGAGCGGGATTCCGAATCGTCCGGATGACCTACACAAACGCTTCGCTGTTTCCGATTACGGCGCTCGTTCGCGCCTTGCAGCGTCTGCGCGGCGTAAAGCCCGAAGCGAAAAGCACCGGCGATTTTTACATTCCACCCGAGCCCGTGAACGCGCTGTTATCCCGGGCGCTGATCCTCGAGTCGAGGCTGATAGCGGCGGGTATCGACATGCCCTTCGGAAGCTCGGTGCTGTGCCTGGCGCGAAAGCCTCGAGGATGCTGAACTCTGCTATTCCACGTTCATCTCGAAGATACGCAGGCCGAGCGTGCGCCGATCGGGACTGCCCGATCGCTGGTTCGGCACGAACGTCTGGTCGGTCTCGATGGTGATCATGCCATCGGATGCGGCGAGGGCCGCAGCCGGGACGCTCACCCGCAGGTTGAAATCCGCCCCAGGTTCGGCGGTCGCCAGCACCTGATTGGCGGCGCGAATCGTCACATGCGGCGCGGTGTCGAAATATCTCAGCGGCGATTCGCCCGATAGCGTCAGCGTGACATCGCGCCCGCCGCCGTTCACGAACGTCTCCGCACGGCCGGTCGTCCACCACCAGCGGCGCTGCATCTGATCGCTGTACTCCATCTCGTTCCATCCGGCATAGCGGAGAAAGAACATCGCCTGCGGTGGGGCGATCATCAGTTGCGTCAAGCGCACGCGTTCGGGCCGGCCATCGGCTCCCTTGTACGCGGCGACGAGGCGGCTGAAGCTCGTACCGGCGGCGAGGACACCCGAGTCCAGCGTCAGGCGTTTCAGGAAACGAGCTCCCGGCTCCAATTCCCATTCGCCGACCCCGCGATCGTCGATGGTCACCGACACACGCGCGGGTTTGCCGCCGGCTGGTTCGAAGCTTTCCGCGCCGAGGACGAGGAGAACCGCTTCCTGCCGGGTTCTCACGTGCGCCACGCCTTCGCTTCGGCCCTGGCGCTCGGAAAAGGTGAGCGTCTCGGGTGTGAGATGCCATCCGGTTTCCGCAAACCAGCCCGGAGGCGAATCCATGCGCACGAGATCGACGACGTCGGGACGCACGCCGCTGATGAACGACTCGCGAGGAAACGCCCACGTGTAATGCGCATGCCGCTTGATGCTGAGCGGATCGACCAGCTCCAGGTCGCCTCGCGCTGGATCGGCGAGATACCACACCGGCGCTGTCCCGCCGCCGAGCCAATAAGCCGCGAGCTCGCGCGATTCGTTCATGACCGGCGACGGCAGAATCCGGGTCTCACCGAAATCGCGGGTTTCAAGAAGGCGCGCAAATCGCTGATGAGCGCCGATGACGCCCGGTTGGCTCGACAAGAGCGTCTTGAGCTCGTCCGCGGCGACATACGCCGGGGCCGGATTCTCCGAGTAGGCGCGCGCTGCCGGCAACGTCGTGGCCAGCGACACCACGACGATCGCTGCACTGCCGAGCGCCGCGATCGTCGTGCCGCCCGCCGAGAGGCCTTTGACCGCAAGGTACGCGACTGGCACCACGAGCGGGAGCGCGTATCGGGTATATGACTCCTGAACGACGAGGTGAAAGATCGCGTACGGCACGAACGCCACCATGACGAGCGTCGCGGCTCTCGGGGCCCGCCAGGCAAGATAGACGAAGCCGGCAAATCCGATGAAGATCACGAGCCAGCCGAGCGGCGGCAGCGCCCATGGTTCGACCAGCGCGGCCACCATGCCGAGCGCCATGCGCCGCGCGGTTGGGTTGCTGAGGAAAATATCGAGGCCGGTGAACTGCTCGGTCGTCTGACCGGCAAAGGCGGCACGATAACGGATGAAGCCGCCGCTCGCGACGATCAGCGGCACTGCCCAGGCCAGCACGCCGATCGAGAACGTCATCGCGCTGCCGAGAATCGCACCCGCCGCGCCGCGGCCCGCGCGATCGACCAGGACGAATGCGAGCAACGGCACCGTCAACCAGACCGTTTGCGTGCGGACGCCGATGGCGATCCCGGCGATGAGCGCGCCGGCGACGATGAGGCGGCCCGATGCGGCGATGGCCTGTGGACCGCCGCCGGCATTCAGCCGGCGCTCGACGAAGGCCCCGGTCAGACACGCCTGCGACGCGAGCGCGAACGCGAGCCCTGTGGCATCGCTGAGGGGCCGCAGCGCCGTGAACCAGAACACCGGCGAAGCGATCGCGACGATGGTCGCGAGCGCCGAGCGCCGTTCACGGTCCGCGGCGTCCGCGGCGCGATCGAGCGCTTCGAGGTTTCGGAAGAGCGCCAGCAACAGAAACACCGACAGGGCGCCCGACAACGCGCTCCACCACGCCAACGCACCTGCATCGGACGGCCACACCGCATGCGACAGCTTGCCGAGCGCGATGAAGACGGGATAGCCCGGGGGATGCGGCTGATGCTTCGACGGATCGAAGTCGCGCACGCCGAGCG
>Ga0065707_10082225_pt1 | contig 18757 bp, 10 predicted proteins | sample SwiRhicommuniRL3_FD_59094 | JGI IMG/M metagenome (GOLD analysis project Ga0065707, IMG submission 59094) | Switchgrass rhizosphere bacterial communities from Rose Lake, Michigan, USA - RL3 v2 (version 2) | ecosystem: Host-associated > Plants > Roots > Rhizosphere > Soil | place: East Lansing...
TTACTGTTTGAGTCAACGATGACACCGATAACAAGAGAACCGATAACGTAGAAGAATGTCAATCTGTAAATAAAACGACGAGCAGCCTTTGGAATGTTACGACGAGGTTTTTCACATTCACCACCAGCAGTGGCCACCATTTCTGGAGAACAAATGAACGAGAAACCAGACTTGATAAGCGCAGTCCAGAAACTAAGGAATTTTCCAGTAGAACCACCCACGAGATGTTCATGGAAAGCATCGTGTTTCCAATAACGGAATCCTAATCTGTCGTGGTTTGGACCTCCACCGAAGAAAAGAACAACCCCAAGAATAATCAAACCAGTTAAAGCAATCAATTTAAGAGAAGCAAACCAAAACTCGGCTTCTCCGAAATATTTGACAGACGAAAAGTTAAGCAATACAATCAATGCAAGCAAAATAGTAATCCACACAGCGATATTCACCTTTGTCGTCCAGTATTGCACGACAATAGCGGCTGCAGTGACTTCTGCAGCAATCAATATACTAAAAGCATACCAATAATTATAACCAATAGCAAAACCGAACGATTCACTCAAGAAATCGTTAACAAAAGCTTGAGCACCATTACCTGGTAAAGGTAAAAACGCCGTCATTTCTCCCAACATTTGCATAACAAAGTAAATCACTGTGGACATAACCACATATGCGAGAAATAAAGCAGCAGGACCACAGATGGATAAAATAGCACCTGAACCCACAAACAACCCCGTACCAATGGCACCTCCAATAGCGATCAATTGAACATGTCTAGATTTCAAACCTCTTTTCAACTCCGGCTCATCAAAAGTCTCAGTGGAGTTGGTAGCGGAAAGCATTTTCCCCGTCTTTTCATCTATATTCACAATCCTCGAGTGAGAGATGGAAAGATCAAGATATGCACTTCCTGATCTATAGATGCTTGGTCTCGAACCAGCAGACTTGACTGTTTCTAAATTCTTCATTGTAGTTATTTAGTGATGTGATACCAACAAATATGTCTAGTAGTATGCTTCTAATGAGCTGACTTGTCAAGTGCTATAGATAAACGTAGTCTAAGAATAGTCTAAGGATAGTCTAAAGTAGTCTTAAGTAATATGGCTAGACTACTGGTATTGTGTGACTAATATATTCACTGTATTGGTAATACTATGATGTGATAATTCTCATTTTAATCTCTTCTACGGCTGATCTTGGGATATTTATACTGGAAATCTTCTCCTTCCTAATTGGGGTTATCAGTTTAAGAAATTTAAAGATTCCTGCATATTGGCTCTCCGGAGATATAGAAATGGGTCCGAGAACATCAGGAAAAGGCTAACTAGATCAGTATCTTAGCGGCATCTTCGTGACGAGCACATCTCCGTCATGACTATCATATCCATAGCGTAATGGCTCGTCTGTCTACTCTTCATAGTTGTCAGTTGATTGGAGCTTATCAAATTGTGGGGTCAGCGCCGTCATATTTTAGTCTCACAAAGACTCGAACATTTATTTTTTTCAGTCGGTTATTTCATATACAGTGGTGAAATTTCTTCTTCCATGGGTACGTTAGACGATGCGATGTAGAAAGTGTTTAGTTTAGGGGCTATTTGGCGACGGGATGTTGGTGGTGGAACAAATTAGTGATAAGACGATCTTCTTATCGTTATCAAAGTATGGACCTTAATTTGAATCCCAGTGGCTGATCAATTGCCGCGATGTTTAATATTTATGCGGCGTACCGGTGGTCAGGGCTTTCTTAACAGGCATTTTCGATGAACCGGTGATACATTCCTGAAAAAAATTCCGCAATGGTAGCTTCAAGCGATAGGACTGCATGTAAAATGGAGAATAAACTGCGCAACCTCAGAAATGGGTAGTGCAACCGACAATACGACCTATCAAAGGCCGATTCTTCGGCAATCCGTGTTCCAAATACCGATCTGAATAATTAGCCAGCGAGTACTGAGTCATATTTGGCGACGTTATTAAACGTTTTGTCTTTTATCGTTTTTCTAATGGTATCTCTATCTCCAAGGATTCGATTGCAAAGAGTAGTCGCCTATGTTGGTACATTGCTCAAGCGATCGGACTTGGTTAAATCAACCGAGTTCGGCGAAAAGCAGCAATGAGGGGTTGTGTCTAATGGCCATTGTCATACTTTACGTCTCCACAGTCCACGCCTGCTGTGCCAGTCCCTGCTCTACTAAGGACTTGCCAAGGTAACTCCTGGTACGAATCTGAATGTAGCAAAATCTGATGATATGCCAGTTCGCGAACGTTATGGTCTTCACACTACCCCAAAAATGGGCCCAGTTCGTAACTAGCCTGGGTGTCATGTCTTTAGGATGCCATAATGCTTGGGGTTAGGGCAAAGCGTCAATGTCTGGGTGCAATTCGTAATTGCAAGCTCACTAGTATGGCCCCTCACTAGAATGCCCTCGCTAGTGCTCACCTCGCTAATGTGCACCTCACGAATATGCCCCTCTTGTCTCAAACTACCATAACCCGGCAGTGCAATTAGTAAAAAATATAGAACATTCGATTAAGGCAAAGTTCAAAAACAAATGGACGAGTCCGGAGTCGAACCGGAGACCTTTCGCATGCTAAGCGAACGCGCTACCAACTACGCCACACGCCCTTTGAAGAAAGTGGTCCCTAGCAGGATCGAACTGCTGATCTCGGCGTTATTAGCACCGCGCCTTAACCAACTGGGCCAAGGGACCTTTTTCTGAAGTAGTGAAATCACGTAATGAATATTTCGAGATCAATCAAAGAACGTAACACTAATACTCAGTTTTCCTAGGAATCTCCTATAAAATTCGTATCTTGACATTTTCCCCATTTGTAAACTTTAATAGAAATGGCTGAGCTCTATCTCAAATGTCTAGACTAATTTTGGAGTACTTGGGCGCACTTTTCTACTCTAATTAGCTATCAACTATAAATTTTGCAGCCAATCTCGAAAGCAGCGTAATCACGATCGCTAGCATACTATTAGAGAGTGTTGAATACACTAAAACCAATAAAAATGAATACATAATTCCATTCTCGTTAAATTAATATTTTACGAAATTCTTTCAAAAATGTTACAATAATTTGAACATACTGTTATAATTCTGACTCAGTATTCTAGTGGAGGTGTTATTTTATATTTCTAGCACAATATAGTAAGTAAATACTCTTCTTCACTGAATACTTGTGTCTCCACTAACAAATACTTGTAACAAACCAACACTTTGCTACGCTCAGTTTTGATAAGTTCAAGTTACTGGAGAAAGAATTCAACATCAACAACTATGAGATCTGCACTGTCTCAAAGCCACAATTCTATCTAGTCTCGCAGGTACCAATATTATTCACTCGATTTAGTGACCCTCTCTTGTTCTACATATTGAAATAATATTAAACTGGTGTATACTAAGAATCCGTAAAAGTAACAATATAAAAAAAACTAACCCATCATTATATCGTGACTATGTTAACAATATTGTTAGAAATGAAGTGCTGGAGTCATCACAAATGCTTATACAATTGTATGACTAATCGTAGGAAGGTCTTAGCAAGGACAGGACTTAGTGGAGAACCCAGCTGATCTCGTCAACATAATGGATGTTCACTTGGATAGCGATTTCCATTCATATGATTGAAAAAAGTTCTGATCAGCGGTTAGTGCAACCTATCAAAGAGCCTAGCAATCTATCTCAATGTGGCCATTGGTAAATCGCAAAGTGCTACTAGATGGTTCAAATGACAAAAAATTAATCACATGTTGCCACTAAACTTTCTAATCATGCCATTGGACCGTGTCCTACTAAATCTTCATCTAGATCTTCATCTAGATCTCCATTTACTGTTTCTTAGCAAACAATGGTTCACCAATATTCTTTCCTCTCAACTTGACTCCCAAAGCTCTCTCCAACTTACCTAAAAGTTGTTGGTTTGGAATGGCTCTACCAGCTTCGTAGTCGTTGATGACATTTGGCTTTTCATTGACCTTGGTGGCCAAATCCTTTTGTGTCAATTTCTTTTCTTGTCTTGCTTGCTGAATGGCCTTACCAACAGAAGCTTCGATCTTCTTTACAGCAACAACATCATCAGAGGCATCTAACTTGGTCAATCTTTGGCCTTCTGGGTTAGATTTGGTGTTGGTAGAACCATACTTCTTTTCAGTACCAATGACAGATCCTGATCTTAATGCAGCGTTTAATTGACCGGAAGTTTTGGCAACTTGTTGTCTTGGACCACCACCGCCAATTCTGGCCTTTTGTCCAATAATAGTAACGGAATCCCAATCTGACATTTTATTTGTATATACTTTTGATTATAAGTAATAAAAAGAGTTGCCCCCATAAAGAATTTGATGGTGAACAAAAGTTGGTCATAGGAATTGTTCGGACGGGACACGACCTTGGGAAATTTCTAGAAGGTTCGGCATGTAAGTGGATGCAAAAAGACTAGAAACTGAGAATGAATCTTACGAGTCCATTTAAACGACATAACAAATGAAAGAAAATGATAGAGTAATCTATATAAAATTGATGTAGTTAACTCTTTTTGTCATGGTGTTAAAATTCTTATAATTATGAATAAGTCCAGGCTAGTACATGTGCCAGAAGTTACGGTTACGCATGAGGGCTACTCCATACAAGATGGTTTAAAGAACCTGTAGAACTTTCCTAAATATTAAGAAATAGAATTTAAAATAAAGTGATAAGAAATAGTTAGAGAGATGGAATACGACAAAAACATTATTACTGCAAAGAAATCACAAAAAATAGACCTTAGTGTCCTCCAGTATCTATCCGTTACAGAGAGTTAACATAGGCTAATATTGATAGAGCTTAGAAATAGATAGAGCTGGTCATAGAGCTGGTAATAAAATTGATCTTTAACGAAATCGAAGTTCGAAGAATTAGAGACATTTCAGGCTCCAACAATCTACGGCTTCTTTAAATTACTCTTAGAAACACCACAGGGAAATCAGTTGTTGATGTTGATGTTGCTGTTGGTGTGGTTGTTATTTTACAAACCCCTACCAAATCTGATCTGGAGTATGAACCATTTTATCTAAAAGTTTCACATTATTAAAAGTAATAAAATTAGAATTATCAAATGGTAATAGTCAATTCTTTCATAGTAATAATCATATAATGCTTAGTAACTGGACATTCTATAATTATGATATTTTGATTGTAATGCCAGCTTTAATTGGAGCCTTTGATAACTTTTTGTTCCTATATTAAAAAGAGGAGTAGATATGGTATTTGCTAGATTAAATACAATTAGTTTTGATGGCTGCAAATTATCCCGAATCTTCATCATATTAACAATTTGTGAGGTACCTAAGATTTCAAAGTTAGGCACAAGAATGAAGTAAAGGTACCCTATTATCCTGCAGAGTAACTAAGACCAGTTCAGAGATATTACGAACTAGCAATTGTTGTGTTTCAATGTTGAAAGAACCTTCGAATTATAAATTCTAGAGGAATAGGAAAAAATACTGGACCCCAGTCATGTGGAGATGAATAATGAAAGTCACTTAGAGATCACTCAGGACTACCTGGATATAACTATTCCACCGTACTCTCCCATGTACTAGTCAAGTTATCCAGTTCCGTGTTGAGCTACCCAGATGCTTACTCAGCAGCATTATTAGCGATATTCCTAATAGCCATCTCTCTCTAGCTACAAGTAACAGTGTGAAGCGAAGTTGCTATGCTCTATTACTATGCGTTGTTTCTATGATCTGTTATTATGATCTATTGCTATACTCTGTTACTATACTCTGTTGCTATTCTTAGTGCTATTCTCTGTTACTCTACGAATCGTGCCCCAACATTTTTCGGTTCGGCACTAAATTCACACTTTTCAGAAGACAATTCACATCAAAAGTTCTCATCAGAGAAGTCACTACTACTACTTTCTTGCACTACAATGGTTTCAATTGATGTCAAGAGTCGTTCCAAGTCCTTGAAGGGTTTGAGTACCGATAAACTTAGTAATGGATCTGTCGTTTCGGAATTGGTTTCTTTGATTGCTAACTCCAACCGTAAGTCGATCCACAGAATTAGATTGACAAAGTATGATGTTGTTTCTAAAAAGAACGTTCCTTTAGATACATCAAAGACCTTTTCTGAAAATGGTATAACCGAGGAGAAGGTAGAGTTATTGGTGAAGGACTTGGGTCCGCAGATCTCCTGGAGAACCGTGTTTGTGTTTGAGTACTTTGGCCCCGTGATTTTGTATCCGTTGTTCTTTTATGTTCCTGCAATTTATGGCTACAAGTCGATCGAACATACTCAGACTCAGAAGTTTGCAGTGGTGATGGCGATTTGTCACTTCTTGAAACGTGAATATGAAACGTTTTTTGTTCACAAGTTTTCCAACGCAACCATGCCTTTTCTTTATTTATTCAAGAACTCGGCTCATTACTGGCTTTTGGCCGGTGTGGGTACGGGACTTTTTGTCGCAGGGCCAAAGTTTGGGCCTGACCGTTCCATCCTCCTCAGAGCCTTGTTCTACGTCAATGATTTGCCTTCATGGGCCAATTGGTCGCTTGCTGGTTTGTGGACATTTGCAGAAGTGTCGAATTTCAAAACTCACTTGATTTTGGCAAACTTGAGAACCACAGATTCCAAAAAGTACGCCATTCCTTATGGTTATGGATTCTCCTTGCTCTCATGCCCAAATTATTACTTTGAAATCTTAGGCTGGGTCGTTTACAGTGTAATGGTTGGTAATTGGGCTGCCTGGGTGTTTACTGCCGCTGGAGCTTTCCAAATGTACATTTGGGCCATCAAGAAACACAAGAGATATTTGAGAACCTTTGGTGACGAATACAAGAAATTGAAGAGAGCTCCAATTTTCCCATTCTTCTACTAATGCGATTTATATATTCTTTGAGACCTTCAATGATTTAGGTCTAATCAAAGGTCAGATTAAACGTCTTATGTCTAGTGACTGATAAGAGTCTCACTTCCATAAGATCTAGAGATCTTTATATTGAGAGATTTAACTAACTTCTCAATATTAATCTACACCTCTATACGTAATAATATATTTTATAAGATTTACGTTCCAATCATCAATTCATTACAAAAAAATAGAGACATTATCCTGGCAACGTCTAGTCAGATCGTTATCAGACCTAACATTATCACATCTAACTGTCTTCCTAATCTCCACTCAGCTAGCTTCCCTCTTGTACTCCATCTAATTTTTCATCCTTAAACTTAATAGAAATACTATTCACACAGTGTCTGTCGTCGGTGGGTGTCTTGTAGCCTTCACCCCTGAATACATGGCCCAAATGTCCGTCACATTTTGAACATCTCATCTCTTCCCTCACCATTCCTTGGGTCGAATCCTTATAAATAGTGATAGATCCAGGGATAGCATCATAAAACGCAGGCCAACCACAGTGGGCGACGAATTTTGTCAGCGATTTGTACAATGGATTACCACATCCAACACATTCATAGAAACCGTTGGTTGTGGCTGGAGTGTTGGTATATTCGCCGGTGTATGGAGCCTCTGTTGCTTGTTCTCTTAAGACACGGAATTGTTTGGGAGACAAGATTGCTCGCCATTCTTGTTCTGATTTCGACATGATACGTAGAGTGGTGTGAATATAACGTGGAAGAATTCGAAGCATAAGTGGCGAATTATATAGAAACAAAATTTACGACACAAATCACTGAGGCAAGAGACCGAGCAAAGCGGAGTCGATTGCAAGATGACTCGATGATTATTAATCCAAAGAGATAAGGAACAAAGAGATACGGATCCAAGAAGATACAGAACCAAATATATGGAACCAAAGAGATATATACCAATTGATCTATGGATACTATCTGATCAGATAACTAAATGTGCACATTTAGATCTATGATAAGAGAAGTCATTTTAGATATATCTGTGACTAGAGTTGATAAAACAATCACTATAATTACACTAGAATTACAGAATTACAGAATCACAGAATCACTGACTAGAATAATCAGTATAGCCGAGTGAATTTATGAAAGCAGTTATTATACTGGAGTTGCACTGGTCTATTAGTTATCTCTGCGCCCCATTGCGGTAATAAAATTTGACGTGTCGCGACATAAAGCTGGAGAACTAGCAAGATTAATCTTTATATTTTCCAGATATATTATAAATTATAACGAAATCTTAGGAGGAGACGTCAATAGCATAGATCTCCATGAAGAAGCCCTTGTATTTTTATTTATCATCATCTCTTGTCTCCTTTTCTGTCTCGGTTTACTCTATTACTCTTTACTCATCTCAACTTCTAACAAGTACTGTCTATTACTATCATTAACGCATGAAATAATTAAATTTACCCTTTTGTTCTCTGGATTGGTCGTTACCGGCGGTCTTGACGTCCCATTCGATTTCGATATCCAATTCTCTAGGGTTTTTGGCATTTGGTCTAGAAGAGATTCTTCCCTTGACGGCATCGCCCTTCTTAAGGTTCAAGACTTGGTCCATGTAGAAAACGGTTTGTTTCCAATGGGTGTAGTTGTTCATTGGACCGGTTGGTAAGGTGACAACTTCGTCACCTGGGAAAATAGCATCCCACCAGACAATATAAGCATGACAGAAGTCACTGTCAATAGCCTCCAAGTTGAAAGAACGACTGAAGGCCAATTGTTCCTTGGTGACTGTATTTATATCGAATTCAAAAAACTTGTGAGGAGTAGTGATCAACGAGTTCTTGTCAACAGTGTCAACCAAAGGTTCAACCATGGCAGTCTTGATGAATGGAGAGTAATCAAACCCGTACACATCTTCCCAGTAGTGGATCTTTTCTTCCTTGTATTGAGCATCTTCAATACCAGCAATGTACATGTTACACTTGTCTGGCAAGATCAAACCACCTTCAACCAAGTACTTGTCACGAGCCCACAAGACGGTGTCCAACATAGATTCGTATAACAAAAAGTATCCCATCCATTCAGAGATAATGATATCGACGGACTTGACTGGCAATTCAATGTCTTCCAACTTTCCTCTGAACAAGGAGATTTTGTCTTCAAATCCGTTCAAGTTGACGATCTCCTCGGCCTTCTCGATGATGTTAGACATGTCCACAGAGTAGACATGTTTGGCACCGGCTTTGGCAGCAAACATAGAGAGAATCCCGGTACCACATCCAACGTCCAAGACAACCTTACCTTCAAACAAATGTCTGTTCTTGTACATAGCAGATCTGTAACTCAAGGTTCTTGATGTGTCTTTCAACATCTCTTCGTGAATACCAAAGTGATCATAAGATGTGAAGTAGTGTTGTTCGGTAAATGCCAATTTGGACTTATCAGTAGCGGATTCCGTAGACATATTGCTTGATCAATTAGTGTTCAATTGAGTTGGGGAAAGAGATGTAGTTGGTAATTGTTTGCGATGGGCATCTACATTTTTTATAGGGATGAGGAAAAAAGAAATTTGCTGGATTTGCAAAAAAGAATTGGACGAGTCAGGAATCGAACCAGAGACCTATCGCATGCGAAGCGAACGCGCTACCAACTGCGCCACACGCCCTAAACTTAATTGAGTTTTTCGTCTAGCCCGGCTAAGTGATTGTGAGAAATTAATGAGCGAAACAAAGTTGCTTGTGGGGATGTTATCGAGGAGTATTTAGTGCGTGTCTTAAAGATTAGAATATTTATATATATTATTTAATTGATTGTGCTTCATAGTGATAATCAACAATTGGCTAGTTCAATTTTGTGTGATAATTCTTCTCACTAAATTATTATCTAAATCGTAAATCGTTGTCAATTTGTACGGTACTACATTTCTTTTTATCGGTTAAACTTAGTGTATTTGAGGTTCTAAATTATGTAATATCGGAAAAGTCGTGTAGCAAGGCCTGTTTAGATTCTCCAAACAACCTTTTCAGCACTGACCTTGTTTTGTCTCAACAATTCTAAAGCGTCGTTAGTAGATTCCAATCCAGCTGGCAAAACCTTGAGGTTGGCGGTCTTAATTTGTGAAATGTATTTTGGCAAGATTTCTTGCCAGATCTTATTGTAGTCATCGGCAGCTTCCTGGTTAGGTGGAAGAGTGGTAGGACCTAACTTGACTTCAGTTCCAAGAACAACATAGGCACATGTAGCACCATACTTGACGTTTCTGCCTTCTTTGGTGGTAATGGATGTTGGTCCCAACCATAACAAGTTGTCGAGAGAAACGTTTTCGGCACCTTCTGTCGCATCGTAGACAGATTGGAAAGTTTCAGGGGAGGAGATGACGTCAAGTCCGTATTCAATGGTATTGTTACCGGCCTTTCTGATTTGGTCTACGACATCGGCATCTCTATAGTTGAAAACGTGGTCTGCACCTAACGATTTCAAGAATTCGTGGTTTTGAGGCGAGGCAGTGGTGAAAACACGGAGTCCATAGACTAATTTGGCAACTTGGATAGCAATGACCCCAGTGGCAGATGCACCACCCCAAATCAAAATAGTTTTATTCTTGGAAGTGGCAGCATCGATCTTGAGCGAGTTACTATAAGAAAGGGCCACAGTACATAAACCTAAAGTAGAAGATGCAGCAGCTTCAAAAGAATTGATAGAGGAAGATGGATGAGTACCCACCGACAAACCTTCTTTGCTGAAAGTGGATGAATCGTACTTGATTGCAGTCTCAGTATCAACAACGGCGTACTCACAGAAAGCACCTTGGTTGGTAGAAACATTACCGTGCATGGTGGCAGAGACATAGTCACCTTTGGCAAAGCCAGTTACATCAGCACCAACTTCTTCAACAATACCAGAAACATCAGATCCTACAATATCACCCTTGCTAGAGAATTCGTAGAAAAGATGTTTCCAATCAGTAGGGTTGACAGCAAAAGCAACGGACTTGACCAAGATTTGCTTCGAGGAGATGGTAGGTTTTGGAATAGAGGCGACTTCGGCCAATTTTCCTTCTTCTTTTAAACCAGAGGCAACAGCTGCTTTAACGGACATTATTAGTGGTTGAATGAATAGTTGTCAAATTGTGGTATCTGGGGAATTCCATTGCCTTAAATAATCGATTAGTTAGTTTTGCGGTTTGGATGTTTGCGGAGTTAATGCACAATACACTTCGCTTATTAATTCCCCTCCGAGTTTTTTGCGCAGCAAATTGGGTGGTGTGCCTTTTTGACACCTTCATAGATAGATCTATTCCTAGCCGGGTATACGGAACGACGCCACACTGGAATTTCAAGTTATATCCGTCTAGAATTACAAATCATTATTCTCTGGAATATTCGTATCATAGCCCTCGATAATTCCGAACAATGTGCTTCTAGTATTTTCGAACAAAACAATCCCGACCCATAGTAGAGCGAGAATTAACATAGCCACGTAATATTAGTAGCCCAATGAAAAATATTATGAAACAACCTGTCAAGTTATTCAAATGAAAGTATGATACGAAACTCCTAGAAACTCAACAACTAGGTTGTTTTCTAATATGTGAAAAAAGACCAGCTAGTCATCTGATAGTGATAGGAGAGTACTGGAGATATACGTCATAAGAAACTAGTTCGTCTTGAGTAAGAAAATATCTCTTAAGGAATCAAAAGGACTCTAAATGAGGTCAATATGGGGCTTATGTTGAGATGGAGGTCTTGTTTTTGCACCATTATCCACCTAGCACGTGATGGACTTAGAGAACCAACATCGATGCCAGCTTAGTAAAACTAGAATACCAAGAGCTTTGCTCGAACAAATAAGATAAAGTGTTCAATATCAATATTACTACTTCAGTACTATTTGCAACAGAGGAGACGGAAGTGGTTAGATTTAGCCAATCTGAAGGTTTATTCGCGTACAATCCCTTTAATTTTGAATAATTTCATCCCACACTTCCAGTCTTTCTCTGGATCACAGTAAGATAAATTGTTCATTCATCGATTTAAATTCATCAATTAGCTAAAAAAGAGTATCTAGTCATAGAAAAAGTATTAACCCTAGAAATGATTCTAAATATTGAATCAAGAATGAGACCTGAAGTTCCTCTAGACAATGGTGCAGCCATTTGGAATAAAACCACTCTTGACTCTGAAGGCATGGTTGTCCTTGTTACCTTGAGTCTTGTTGGTAGTAGAAGTAGTAGAAGTTTGTTGAGCTGCCATTGTTGTTGTTTTTGATATGGTTGAAATATATCTAAGCACGAAACTTGATAGGAATTTATACTCGAGGCTAATGAGACTATCTAATTCTCCGACCAAATTTGCAATATCAGGAGTGCCTTGGAAATCGGATAATTACCCAAACGGGCATGTTCAATCGTATCAAAGTGGTATCTGATGAAGTTTCATCTCAACTACGGAACATTCTTTTATTTGCACCCACTCATTTTTTCAACTTCTCATTTAGGAAATTTGCAGCCATTTCGAATTCAAGAAAAGAAAAGTGTAGTTCGGTGTTGTTTGAGTATTTGCAAATTGATAAGAGCTCTAGCACTAGAAATCAAGGAATCGTACGTAATTGTCATAGATATGGGAAAATAGCACAAAACTATCTATTTGTACTCTCAATTTTTATAGTAGGTTTTTGTTTTATATCTCATTTTTTGAATTCACTCACATCCATGAAAGTCCTATTTTCAAATTTATAATATCTCTCTTTTATGATTTGAACATTCTTATTTTCGACTCGTATTCATAATCGTTGGAGATTTTGCAGCCAAGTTAATATCTATTCATATTTCATACAATACTTTTAGCAGTTCCTCTTTAACAGACTTTTGTTGTATTTAAAAGAATAAACTCATATCTAAATATTGAGCCTGAGGAACTTCATATACTTGAAACAAAGCCTAGATCAGACTACATCCATGGGATACTAAATGCAAGATATCATATTATTAAAACATTCATTCAGGGTACTGTCAAATTAAATCGAAATGAAGAATTATGTCATTAAACTATCAAATTGCGACAATTTCATCAAGTTGCAACTTTTGTACACGTTCTATTTATTGACTTTTCTGTCATCTTTGGTAGTAATAACTGAAGAATCAAAATCATCACAATCCATAGTGACGTTGTCCAAATTTCTCCTTCAGAGTGAATAAATATATTTTCATCAATTTGTCTCATTAGGCAATCCCTTTATCGGCTTGACAATATACAGAAAAGACCTTAAATACATATAGTTTGAAATGCCGTGCGAGAATGTTATGGTTATACTCCAATCTTAAGATCTGTATAGCGATCATACCAGTAGCAGAAGAACCTAGATCAAGGTCGTTTTTCCTTTGAAAAGAATCTTTATAATAAGAGTGTTGTAGTTGGAGATTGCCTCAGTAGCATACCCTAAAGGAATGAAAACTGTAACTTGGAAAAATTCAAATAGAAGACGAATCTGTTCCCGGACTAATTGCCGTACCATCTACATAACAACCCAGATAAAGAACTTAATACATCAACATCGTATTCTCCAAATGCACGTCGTTGGAAGAACAGTTTCCACACATAGATGCATTATTATCGTTCTTGATGAGTCCGACTTCAACCCCGAGTTCCATATAAATCCCTCCATCAGAAGCTTATCAAAAGCTATTTAGAAGCTCATCCAAACATCAATAAGTGGCTATATTCCTCCGTGACTTCTGTCCCATTCAGTAATATCAACTTTGCTGGAAAACCCAAGGCAAGATGCTTCCAATCAAGAGGATTGATGGCAAAACGCCGCGTCCCTGTTCAACATCTGATTCGATTGTCGACTTAGGAACAGATACTACTTTACTACTTCCCTATTTCATCCCATTTTCTATCCTTTTCTAATCCAGAATACAACAGCATTAATTGACATTTAAACATTCCGGTTTTTACTCCAATTCTTTGCTATCCGAAATCCTAATACTCACCCAAATGTCTACCAGAAACCAATCACTATATATATGCTAACCATATCACCGAAATTTGTAAGATAAAGAATTCTAGGTTATGCCACATACACAATATACCAATGGCTCTTCATTCAAAGTAGGTTTGGTGCATATTCGGACTAAATCTCATAAAATTATATTGAAGATTGAAGAGTTTGCTCTTGAGTACTTGATTTCTTGAATGAAAGTTCTTGATGGACAGGTGAGGGTTTGAAGAATATATAGAGGAGATTCCGGGTAATATATAGCTAGCCCATTTAACCGTCAAAAAAGAGTCAACTATTGAGAGTGTTCGGCTATTAGGCTCGAAGAGTAAAATATGATTTGGATTCTTACTGAAGACCCTTATAGTAGTATAGCTTTAAATAGTAATATCTGCGGGTAGATCATGCTGAGAAATAATTGGTGGTTCCTGATATAGTCTGAGCTTATCATATAGCCCGATCAATTTGATTGGAACATTCTATTCCGATATATACTCGTATCATTCTCCCCTAACGTAACGATATTGGAGTCTCCTAGATTTCCGATCTTATCAGATGAACATTGTCTTAACAGTACTACATACATTATAGTCTCTATTTTTCTTGGTCACTCACTCTCCATTCTATTTCTCATTTAAAGTGAATATTCTCCAGTCTTTTGAAGGTTGCTGTTTCAATTTCATTGATCGGGTCATATCAGAATACAAATCTGGACTAACGTCATTTTCTGGGAATAGTATGGAGGTCCCAGGGAGTGCCGAGAAGTTCTCATCTGGTCTTAGCCTGAACTTAAGTGATTTTCCAGCATCGAAGTTGGTGTATGGTTTCACATTCATCGACACATTCTCCGGTTCCTTGGGTGGATCTAGAGGTAGATTGCTGAACGAGTTGTATGCTGTTGGACTATCTTGATTCTTGGAACCCATAGTTTTGCCTAGATCGAAATCTAGTATGGTTTCCTTCGTCCATAACTCTCCAGTCAATGGAGCTGGCGATATGTCTTTTTCGATGGTCCGTTTGGGAGAATGTAGGTGTGGATGTTGGGCTGGTCGCTTGGTTTGATCTGCGAGTTTGAATAGTCGTTTTCCTTGCATCTCAGGATACTTTATCCTCTCTGTTTTGGATGACATGTATGTATCTTTCTTTTGTATAATCTTAATGGTTGAAGTTCCGGGCACTCCCACCTTTTTGATCCTCAACCCTCGTCCGCCGATATTGTTATCTATGGAGAAAACTAGCGATTCATGACTGGGTTTCGCCCATCTATGGGGTCGGCTACGTCCTCTTGCAACTGGATTGTCCAACGAAATAACTGATGTGCCTGGAACCACAGTATCTGTATTGTTCATGGAGAGAACAGACGTTCCAGGAATCTCTTTCTTTCGATTCTTTTCCATGCGGAATGTCGTCTTGTAGTTGTTGCTTGCTGAGTTGGCCATGATTTCTTCACTGGCTACTAATACCAGCTAAAATCTCCTTGTGGAAGATCAACAAACAAAACTTTTGATCAAACTGAAATTCGCAACATTTACGAACAATCGGTACTTGAAATATGTGTGAGTTTTTAGAGAGCCAGAGACTAAGGGGCTACTAAATAATAAGGATCAATAGGATAATTAGGAATAAGTCACGAGGAACCAGGACTAGAAGCGAGAGGAATTAAACATCTGAAGACTAGAGAATTAAGTATTCAAGGACTACAGAATTGAGTATCTGAAAATTAGAGAATTAGTATTTGAAGATTAGAGGAATTAAGTATCTAAAGACTAGAGACTAAATATTAAGTAAAAAGACAATAACTAGCCACTAAGCAATCAACATCATTGATTGCTTAGTTACTTCGTTACTTAGTTTGAAATTTTGGGTTGTCTGATTCTGTTTCTCAAGAGGTGACAAACACCAGACGCAAGGATACTTGCAAACAACATCACCACCAACATCATGTTTGAATACTTAAACATTCTTTTCTTGTCAGCAGGCCATCCTGAGTAAAGCGCATATGTAGCGGTGACAGAACCCAAGTTTCCTAAACCACTGACCAACGCAGCACTAACAGCAGTTCCCACATCTCCATACACAGGCTGGAAGATTTCGGCTGACCAAGACATACAGATTGGTACTGTAGGACCCAAACCAAACCCGGCAATTAACAAGCCTCCGTATTTGTTCCAAGACCCTTTTGCAAATGTAGTAACAAACATTCCTGTGATGATGATAAGACAAGAAGACGAAAACATGGCTGCTCTGTACTTCTTATATTTGTCAGCAAAAGGCGTGACGATCAAGATCCCAGCCAAGTCAAACAACCAGATAGGTGCGTACAATAACGATACTTGGATCGAGGTCAAGTGTGGGTTGTTCGTAGCAATGATGGTGGAGCCATACACTGCCAAACCAAATCCAGTACCAACGACTCCGAAGTACATTATAATAAGTGGCCAGATCCGTAAATCAGTGATGACCTGGACGACATCCTTCCAAGTCCATGCAATCAACACATATCTGTGGGCGATATCTTTTCTGTGCAACTCACGTTCCTCTTCGTTCAAAGGATGGACAGGCGTCATGTAACGACGGTAGAAACGGACAACTTTGTACTTTGATTCAATTGGAGTCAACTTGAACGGTCTGTCAGGTAACCACCAAAAGAGCAGGATCCCCACGGCAATGGTAACGACCCCATAGATCAAGTACATCCACTGCCAGCCCGAGAAACCACGAACACCGTCAATTCTTTGGACACCAGCACTAACCAACCCAGCCACAGCAGCAGAAATCTGTGCTGCTGTGAAATAGTATCCGATTCTCCGTGTAGCTCTCTCATTAGGATACCACAACGAGATATAGTAACTCATCCCCGGCCACGTACCAGCACCTACGACCCCGGAAATGAACCGTACCGCAATAACACCACCACTATTATGTAATGTGGAATAACAAGCATAAACCAAACCAACTGTAATGACAATTCTTGCAAGCCACGACTGAGGACTCACTCTGGTCATAATTAAGTTCATAGGCACATCGAAAATGATGTATCCAACATAGTAGAGAGCCGAAGCCGTCGAAGTATCCTTGACCGACAAGTCGAGCTGTTGTCTCAAGGAATGTCCCTGCTCCCTATTCATAGTCAACGTTAATCCATAACAACTACTACCAAAAGAAGTCAAAAAGTACAAACACCAAAGAGCAGGAATGATCCGATAGTCTAATTTCCTATAGATCTTGTTCAACTCCTTGACATCAACATCCTTAGGATCAGAAGTTATGGAACTTTCCTCTTTCTGTAATATGTAGGGTTCATGAACTTTGGAATCAGAATCCGTAATGGAATCTCTTTCTGACATTGGAAAATGGAATATAGTTTAAAAATATATTTGAATTACTGGGAGATATCTACCCTTTATGAACTGTGAATTGCAGCTATACTTGATACAAAAACACTTGCCCAACTTTTATGATTCAAATGAGTAAAGCCGCAATCTTTTTCATTTTTTGGGCGAGTCATCTGGAGTCATCTGAAATTTTTGCAATACGGCGATGACTCGGAGTCATCCAACCATAATTTCATACGATCATTAGGTACATATCCCCGTAAATGCGGCAAACCTTGTGTCAGTGCTCCTAAACTCCTAAATCCTGTCACTTTGACTTTGAACTATATGTAAATTTGTGAGAAGTGTGATAGGTTGGAGATATAGATACACATCCAGAGATATCATTAATTACTAGAGTAATTAATAGAGTACTGAATAGAGTCATAAAAAGAGTAATTAATGAGTAATTAGAGTGCAGAAACTAGCTCTCTAAGAAGTCTTGCAATACACTTGTTCTATAGGCTACGAATGAATAACACTCCACTACCTTATTCATTGTCTGCCCAACATTTATTCGAGTCTAAATACCTTCTGGAAAGAGTTCTTGCAACAAATTCACAGTCAATGTTGCAAACTCAACACTTTGATGGACGCAGAAACTATGGGTAATTCCAGCGTTCGTTGGGTCGACGTGAAAAACTACATTCCGGCTCTCTGTATCATGATACCTCTCCAAAAGGTAATCACGAGTGACATTATTAACCCAATAGTCGCTGGTTGCGAAAAATGTCCAGATCTTGCATGATTGGGCCAACGGCCCGCGGTAAAACCAATCATTGACGTCATCATTACTTCTAATTTCTTCCAATTCCTGCCGGGCCAAGGTGACAGTTTGTTTGATGAGTAAATTTGACTCATAGAGATGATAGCAGCCTTCAACGGAATCTTTAAAACTATCGAGCGATTTTTCGTCCTCAATCGTTGGTTTGTCGACGAAATATTTTCCTATTATCGATCTAGCCATGGATTCAGACATGAAAAACCGCAAGATTGATGCAAGTATTATAAAAAGATGCACTACGGGCAAATATTTGAACAAGTTAGTGAAAATGACACCTGACTCAGAGTCTCGGATATCTCTAATTGTAGGACAGATCAATCCTGTGAACTTGATGGTGAATTTTCCTTTCAATTCTTCATCCTTGAGAAGTCTCATGAATAATCTTTGCGATATATAGGAGCCAACAGAATGTGATAAAAAGTAGAGCTCAAGCACTTTACCTTTAGTCGTCTTCTCAAGAATATGCTGTTTGATGATTTCGTACTTATGATCGACTTGATATGATAAATCATAGAAGTGAAACTTTCCATCCAACTTCGGCTTGCTGGTTTGATACCCAGCGTGGCTTACACAGAAGATTTCGAATTGGGGATATCTTTCCTGGATTATGTTCAAGTACGTTTTGTAAAACTGCACCAAACCTGGATTTCCCGGAATCATTACCAATGATGAAATTGTGTTGCCCGAGGAGGCTTCTAGAGGAGCCTTGTAGTAGACCGAGGTAGCATACTGGTTCG
>Ga0065707_10082226_pt1 | contig 18739 bp, 10 predicted proteins | sample SwiRhicommuniRL3_FD_59094 | JGI IMG/M metagenome (GOLD analysis project Ga0065707, IMG submission 59094) | Switchgrass rhizosphere bacterial communities from Rose Lake, Michigan, USA - RL3 v2 (version 2) | ecosystem: Host-associated > Plants > Roots > Rhizosphere > Soil | place: East Lansing...
GAATCGAAATTTTGGGACCATGTTTACATCACCAACAGTGACAAATCCTTGATAATAATGAGTAGTAGGGAGAAGGATGCATCGGGGAAAGGGTCACCTCGCGGTAAGATAGCGACAACCGGAACATCTACCACAGGAAACACTTCACTGGATACCCCCAGCATCGATAAATACACAGAGATCAAAAATCAACTAACAGAACAAATATTGAAAAAACAAGAACTCACGGCCAAACTCACGGCAATTGAAGACTCCATATATGAGAAAGAAACCGACTATTTCAACGAAAGCACTTACGGTAATATCGTCAAAGGTTTTGAAAATTTCTCCAAAACAAGTGGAGGTGGAGGCTCCAACAAAAGAAGATACCAATACACAGACGACGACCACATCTTCAGTCTCAGCTCGGTGAATTATATAAAGTCGTTGATGAAGCGACAAGGCATCTCTCCTAATGGAATAAATGGATCAGGATATTCGTCTGGGCCCGCGGCATCTACAAATACCAGGGACGATTTCGACGAGTACGAAGACTCTGTGGATCCTGGAAGCGCAGCAGCAGCAGCTGCTGCTGCTGTCAACAAACCCACCGCAACACTTGGCGAAGAGAGTCTCAGTGCACTGGCGACGCCAACACGAAAGAGAAAGGCAAGGAACTTGGATGATTAGGACACCAAGAATCTGGATACTAAATGGTAACTTAGCAGAGAAACTGTATGCGCAATGTGTTGAGGTGTTTAGATAAGTGCCCAATGACGAGAATTCTGGAAACGATCTCCTGCTGGGTTTATTGCGCCTCTGGTGGAGTGTCTGATACTCGATCGGCCACCCCTAAGGATCTGTATTATAAGAATGTATATTAATGACTCAGTTCAGTTCGAGCCGATTCTCGGGAGAACCTATCACAGTAGCTACAATAAGGATATGATGGTATATATTCTCGCTTGTAATATAATATGTATATTGTGGACCAATGGAGTACTCCAATTGTTAATATGTACAGATGCTAAACCGTTTGGTGGGGGATCCTCCGTATATAGGATAAGGTTAATGAGATGAGTATAATGTGCCGATGATAGCATGATGGTGGTGGATATTGATGATCTTTGTGATTGTGAGAAGATATGAGAGGATATGAGAGGATAAGAACAGATATCCAGATATGACAAGATACCCAAGTCGGTAGATATAAAAGATTGAATGATTGGTGTAACCCCCTTAGGTACAGTGTTTGTATAGCAGAATCTACTAAAATAAAAGAGCCTTCTCTAGTACTGTAACTCAATATATATCAAGAAATTCAATTGGGCCCTCTAATCATCTAATCATCTTCTAGCATTTGTCTACTTCGTTTTTGGTTCATAATTATAAACCCAAGCCTGGTTCGCTGGAAAGTCCGTGGGGACTCTCATCTCCAAAGGAAACCTTTTGCCCTCCTCTTTCTCGTTGGCATATTCAAAGAGCTGTGGACTAGTTTCCTTCAAATCTTCCATGACGGTCTTTATACTTTCGTACTGCTTTTGTAATTGGCTGCTTCTTTTGGATTGTACTTTTTGCTGATACAACTTCCACGCATTGGAGATCGTCCTGTGCTTGATCAAGTCTTCGTTACACAACTTCAATAACTTTGGTTGTTTCTTGTTGGCAGATAATGCTGATAATTGGTTGGCTACTTTTTGTGTAGACAAGGTCATGGCCTGCTTTTTCTTTCCACGAACAAAGGTACGAGCTATACTGGCCCCGGTTATGCCTGTACTACTTCCGAACATTATTAGTGGTGTTTTGGTGATTGTATAGGTGGAGGTTTGTACTGCTAAGTATTTCTTTGAAAATTTTCGTAGTGCGAGTCTCAAGTCACACAAAACCTGGGTATCAAAAACCCAGATATCAAAAGTTGCGATTTTATCAAAGTTGCGATTCGAACCAGAAATCACCCCGCGGAGTTCAACTACACACTATGAAGGGCTTATTTGGTAAAGAAAAAGAAGCTCAAAATGAGAACAAGCGAGAGGACAAAGTTGACGAGCTTCCACCCCCTCCCCCATATTCCGAGAACGATCTGAACTCCACCGATGAAATGCAGAATCCAGAGAAGCTCCAGGCAAATCAAGGCAACCAAGGATATCAACAGGGACAACAAGCGTATCAACAAGGATTGCAACAGGGACAACAAGCTTATCAGCAAGGGTATCAACAGGGAGAACAAGCTTATCAACAAGGATTTCAGGGATCTCAAGGAAACTACCCCGGCCAATCTTACCAATTTGGTGGCCCAGGATACGATGCCAACCAGGATCCAAATGTCTACACGGTACCTCCACAATTGGTGAATATCTCCCAGGCAAACCCTGCACATTTGAACCCTGCATATCAACAATACTTGAGAAGAGATGCAGAACGAGTTCAACAAGGTGACATCCCCAAGGGTCGCGAAAACTTCAAGCACGGGGCACCTTTGAACCCAGGAACCGTCAATAAAAACAAAAAGAGTAGCGGGGGGTTCCCTGGTGCAAAGGGTGGAGCCACCTATAACAACGCAGCCAATCGTTAAGGCACAGCAACTCTTTGGTTGACTATTTATGGTCATAAAATGACAATTGTCCAACTATTTATTAGGAAAATCTGGCATTTTCGTAGTCTAAAGAACAAGGTATATAGTAAGAGAATATTATGATGACAGAACTGAGGTTCGTGTAGCTTCTCCAAATCTAGTTTAGTTAAAGGCAGTGTCGCCGTTGTAGGTCCATCCGCCAAATTGTTTCTGAACACTTTCAGTCAAAAAGTCATCCACTACCGAGTCCTGAGGTTTCTCGTTGGTGAAGTCCTGGTCAAAGTTCGAAGTGTCCATCAAGTTTTCAACGTTGGGGTTGAAAGGTGGCAAGTAACTCTTGTTAAGAAGCTTGCTCCAGTCAATGTCTTTAAAGAAAGAATGGTTTTTGATTTCAGAGGCATCACTCAATCTTAATGCAGGGTCCTTTTGTAACAACTTCACAAGCAAATCTTGGGCATCGGTCATATCTAAGAATGACGGAAACTTAAGAGGGTTTTGCAAGATCTTCCGATACATGGTGGGGACATCGTCGTCGTAAAATGGAGGCAATCCAGTCAACATCTCGTACAATAATGTACCCAAGGTCCACCAGTCAACACTTCTAGTGTAGCCCTGGTTCAAGAGCAATTCTGGCGCCAAGTACTCAGGAGTTCCGCAGAACGTGTTTGTCTTGTCTTCATTACTCATGTTCAATTTGCACAATCCGAAATCGCACAATGCAATATGGCCCTGGTAGTCGAGCAAGATGTTTTCGGGCTTCAAGTCACGATAAATAACATTGAGTTCGTGTAAACTTTCTAATGCTGTCAACAATTCTGCAATATAGAATCTCGATCTGTCCATGGAGAACTTTCCATCTCTTTGTAAATGCCAGAACAATTCTCCTCCATTGATAAACGATAGTACCAAGTATAATTTTTCAGGACTCTGGAACGAGAATTTGAGAGGAACAATAAATGGATTATTTATTCTGGCCAACACGGTTCTTTCTGCTAATGTGTGGGTGACTTCCATACGCGAGACAATATGCTGTTTACGCAAAGTCTTCAACGCATAGATTTGTTTGGTATCTTTCTTGATTACTTGCATAACTTTCCCAAACGAACCTTTTCCGATAACTTTCAACAAGTCGAAATCGCTGATAGAGAGATGGGTCTTGGAGATGGGTTTGAATTCGATGGTCAACATGATTTCTCCCATTTCTTTGGATATCAAATCTTCAAGATCAAGATTGTAGTTTGTGAATTTAAGATATTCGTGGTTCATGAGTCTGATAGGCTTGGTATGGAACTTGAGGTTTAACGGCATCTTGATGGTACCGATGAGTAAGTCTCCGATGTTGTTGGAGGTATCTGAAGCCTTGTTGTTGGTGAACAAGTGCTTCTTTGATGATTTTTCTGAATCTGGGATCAACATGTTTGGTAACCTTATGAACAAGTTGAGATTCAAAAAGTTTGATCCGGTATTAGAATTTGGATTTCCGGCAGCGTTGGTCTTAGTGACATCAAAGGAAACAACTTGGTTCCAAGTGGATTGACAGACAGTTCCCTTCTGGGGCTCGATAACGATTACATTATTGTCGAATTCAATGGTCAAATACAAAAGAGACTTAATCAAGTTTTCAGCGTTTGGAATCGTTATGATGGAAGGAAGAAAGTTAGTTGCAATGAGTCCCAGAACAGGTTCGTTGGCCAGTGCTGGCGAGCCTTCACCAGGAGCCAGTTCATTTGATTCTAGCGAATTGAGGTTTTTGATGAGTTGTTGACTAATCTGCTCGTTATTGGAATTAATGGCCAAGGCATGTAAGATCTTTTTGTTGTTGTTTATCTTTATGGGTAATTGAATCTTGGAAGAATTGTAAATTTTCACCGTCAACATGCCCGGGTTGGAAGTGGCGGTGGTGTTTGGAGTCAGAGACGTAGGTTTTGAAGTATCCATCGGCGTAGGCGTGGAATCTTCTGACTGTCTTGAGTCTCTTGATTCCTCCGAAATATCCGTCTCCTCCAATACTCTCGAGTCTCCTGACAATCTTGTATTAGCCCCATCAAGTTCAGATTTTCGAAGAGAAGACGACGAAGACGACAAGTAGCTATCACCTGTGCCATTATTGATTGACAACTTCAGTACAGTGTCTGCTAAGTTATTTGTTGAGATTGTCCGTTTGGAGTCTACCGAACCTCTTGGAGACGAGGAAACGGTTGACTGTGGTTCTGGAGATACCGTCTTATCATTAGAAGAGCCAAACTTGAATTTGTTCTTGAACTTTAACATTCTAGTGATAGGATTACAGAAAAAAAAGTGGTGGTTTCTGAAACCTCTTGTGCCCTGATCGTGTCGTCCCAGAGTTTCCCCTGGGAGTAAGACTTACCAGAAGCGAAAAAATGACCTTAATTCCGAGCTCAGCCCAACCAAAGTACCCCGGAACTAAAAAAAAGTATAGGAGAAACCCGCCGGAAATCGAATATATACCCTCGGGTCATTTCGGTATCTATTCTAAACTCCCGACGTGTAAGACGAATTTCATCGAATTTCAGCAGATTTCAGCACCAATCGAGCGATTGCGGATGAAATTAGTTCCGGACCACATAACATTCATAGTAGCGTGATCGTTTAGTCACTGATGGATTGTGGCATACAACTCTCGGCTCAACAGGTTCACTCACTCGGCAAAACGTGTCTACGGGGGCATCTAAGTCTCACAGAAATATGTCGAAATCCGTTGAGTTGCAGATTTCGATAGTTCGTTATAAGCCGCAGGCGCAAGTTCCGAGGCTGGCCATCAATAATTCACCTGTAGGTGCATCGATGTCATGGGAAAACACGAATTCAAGGCAGAGACTCGCGCAGCCTCGTCTCAGGATAGGCTGTAGAATGACCGGACGAGGCGAAACCGTTATTCTCAACAGCCAAAAATAATCTTTATTACCAACTTATATCAGCCCAATATTTCTTTAACTGACTGGTTTTGATTTGGGGCAGTAGAGCCTGGGATTGGAGCCTCAATCGACAGTCACCAACAGACACCTACGATTTTTTATCTTCATTGATGGTAGCAATATTGTAACCAATGAAATAACATCTCAATAGATTATCCACCTTGATTCTAGAGTAGATGGTGATAACCTAGCGACATTATTTCGCTAATAAATCACTCTCTCTAAATATTTACTTTATCAGAGACTCTAAATCAAACTCTCACGACGCGTAATTCAATATCTCTGGCTGAATACGGGTATCTCATAAACTGATATCATATTGAAAGGGACTATATTAGGAATGGCTGCTAAATATTAACTAAATCGTCCACACACGACCATATATCATCACCGCATTAGAAAATCAATCGCGTACATAAACAAACACTCCACTGCTTATAAAGACTTGGAGCCACCAGATATGACAGGAGAGGTTTCACCAGTTGAAAACAAATTGGATCCATCGATTAGTTTCAAAAATGAGCATTTGGTCGATAACCCACAACTCACGAAGAAACGTGGACCCAGCACACCTTTGACCTCATCTGTTCAACACCATATTGTAAGGCGAAAACTCACAGTGGCAAGTGGTCCCAAACGTCGGATACAGTTTGAGAATATGGACTTACTTGACACTATGTATCAGAACTGGTTGTTAAAGCAGGAATTAAATAATACGAAGGCGATCGTGGAATATATGGAGGTGGAGAGGAAGTTTACCGAGAGTTCTAGTTAGACTTGGAAGACTGTTGAGAAATCACAACGAATACACTACTAGCATCCTGGCTAGACACCAAATACCATAAATATGTCACCTACCGAATACTTTCTGGATCACCACGAGATGGAGTATAAAGATGAAGTATAAAGATGGAGCATAAAGATGGAGTATCTTACAGAACCATGTCGTCTGTAACTGCATCAACAACCTCCAACTTTATCTCACCATAGATCTCAGTTGAGTCTTATACATCAACATGAGTGGGACTTTTCCTCAACAACTCATCAAATTATTCGATATAATAAACTCAAAGTTATCTTGTTCATTCGCTAACTTTGCAACTCTTTACATTCACTCAGCTAATCATTAGTTCTCACCTACTCTTAACCTTTGAACAAAATTTAGCTTTCAGCTACTTTTGCTTAATATCTGGGATATTAAGCCTCTTGCATCTGTATCATTACAATATTGTTAATAAAAATTCAATATACTCGTATTGAACTGTAACGTCTTATCAGTTTCTATGATATAGTTATAGTATCTGTAATATGTAGTACTTTCTATCTGTCCTATTTTGATAATTTCTGTGATCAGTTTTGAGACCTCGTTGCCCTGAAATATTGACTAAGCTTGGAGTCATCTGCATCAAAATATTTACCATCACGAGAGTTGTTCCAATCGTTGTGTCTTTGTTGCATTTTAATCTTTTCGTCCTCACGAGATCCTCTTTCTTCCAAATCTTTATAGAGCCAATGTAAGGCCAATGGATGCAAAGATTCAACGAGACCCACCTCAATTCTTTTGGCAGGCTTGCCTTCGATAGCAACCTTGGCGTTGTCTGGAAGTGACTCTTTGAACGACACATTCTTAACCTCAATGTCATCTAAAATCGCACCATTACTGATATGGATGATTCGATCACACCAATCCTTGCCTAACCCATCAAAAATATGAGTAGCATATATGACACAACACCTTCTCTCGAGACATTCTTGTTTCAAGAACTGCAACAATCTCAGTCTAACAATCACATCCAAGTCGATTGTTACTTCATCAAGCAACAAAAGCTTCCATGGTTTGACGAGCCCCATGGCAATCTGCACTCTACGTCTTTCACCATCTGAGATCTTGGACATTGACCAGTCAGGATCGATGTCCAAGATGTCGATCAATTTGTTTCTTCTTTCTGAGTATATTTCACCCCCAATTGAAGAAATCAAAATCCTCACCGCTATATCTCTCTTGACCACGGAGTTCGCAGCCCATTCCGTACCCAAATACGTAATATAGTTGTTGATGTCAGCGTTATGGTGGTCGTTTCTGTTGATAGTGAACTCGAACGGATCAAACCCTCCTATTTTCAAGCCCCCCCTTCTGATCAACGTTTTGCCTGCCAATATTCTCAACAAGGTCGATTTCCCAGCACCATTGGGACCAATCACTAAGTTCGTCGTTCCCCAGTTGATGGCGAGATTTATGTCAGAAAGTCCGATTTTGTTAGTACCGGCGAACTGGTACGTAAGGTTTGTGGTCTCTATCGCTAGAGACTTATCATTGAGATGATCAGTCATTGTATCGTGGATCTGGTGGTAAAGAAGTGGTGTTACGGAGTTTACAGAAGTCGCGAGACGATTTTAGATTTTCTTTGGTTTTGGACCAATTAATTCATAACTACTTACGTTTATTGCTAGTGCTAGTTGTATTGTCCTAGGAATCAAGACTGGTCTACTTACTTGCTTCAGATATCCATGCCAAAACGTCCTTCTTAGCCGGTTCGTTGGTGATAGTAACGAAAATATCGTTGATGTCACTCAAATAGTCGACGGCTTCATTTTTGATAAACCTTCTAAAGTATGATTTCAACAAGCCTTTGTATTCGTAGTATAACCATTGGTCGTCGATTTTGTTCATCAATTCCTTGTCTTCAATACTTTCGTCTTCAAAATCTTTGATGATTTGAATGCTTTCGTGGTCGTCGGCCTGTAACCTTTGAGAGATCTGGTTCAAACTGGTGACAATACAGGTAAAAACACTGAGGATCAACTTCTTGAATTCGTCCTTGGATTCTGTGTATGAGTTTTGCAACACTCTGTTGATGGACTCCATACACGAGACATTCTCAATAATGAAGTTGTGCGACAACTCCACTGTTTTGTAGATCAAGAACTCGGCCAGTATGATTTTGAACTCGATCATGTATTCCAAAATCAAAAACACAACTTGGGGTTGGTGCGACCAGATTCTAAAGATAGAATCAATGATCCACGATTGTCTTTCACTCACTTGTTCCGGAGTCAATTCGAGGTCTTCGAATTGGGGCTCTGTTCCGGAATATTCAATCTTTGCTCCACTCAAGAATTTCAATTTGTTGATGTCTCGGGATAAAATACTAACCACCGAGTAGATGGATCTAGATCCAATAAAGGCATATGTTTGGAAAAAGACGTTGATCACAAACTTGACGGGGTTTATACCATCCACCTTCTCGGCAGCATGGAGGATTTCTTTGTACAAGTCTGTGAATTCGTTGTTTGGTTTCCAGTGTGCTACTATGAAATCATACACCTTATTACTGACATTGTATAAGGGCAATTCTGGGTTGGAAAAGTTGAAGAAGATCTCTTCCTGAGCAGCAATCATAGATTTTGCAGCTAAGCCCTCTTTCTTCTCGGCGTATACCTTTGTTAATAATTCACGCACCTCTTCGCTTCCGCCATATAACTCCGAGTCATACTCAAGAACATATTTGGAGTCATCGTCGAAGAATGAAACGTTCAAGTATTTGAAAAATTCGTCCAAAGCCACAATATCTGAAGTTTCGGGATCAACAGTCACTAAACTTTCCTTGATTCTATTCTTGTTGGATAATCTGACTTCCTTCGCAATCAAGTTCTTGATGAAATTCTTCTTAGGGTGGTACTTCAAGTTTCTATACTTCTTGGAGTCTGCAACCCATTCGTCCCATTTCCAACTGAATTCGAAGTTGGAGATCTGTGTAGTCATCCAATCCAAGAATCTGATTTTCAACTCGTAATCCAACGTTTCTAAATTGTTGTAGAGATATCTGATGGCTCTACCAAATACAGGCGCAATAGACTCGGGACTTTCTCTACAACAAGAGATCAACACAGTGTAGTAGTAGATTTCAAAGTGCAATGTAGCTGGCAATTGGAAAATCATAGTCAAGATACTTTCAACGGCAATATCTTCGATTTTCCATGTGGACAACGGAGGGGTGTTTTCGCCAGCTTGGTTATCTTTGTGAATCATAGTCAATTGGTCGATTGATGAGCCTGGTGGGGCGAACAAGTCCTTGCTGAAGTATAGATCGAGAATGGATAATTGAATGGAAGCTTCGTTCTTATTGAATGATAAATTAGTCAAGATATCAAATGACAAATCCTTGAAGAAAAGACCAAAGTACGATTCGATTTGAGGAACGGTTTCAAACTCGGTGGAATTGTATACTTGAAACAAAACTCTCGAGTTTTTGTACCAAAGCTCATCAATGAGTCCGTGCGGTTTGAAGGAGGCAAACTTGGTGACTTCAGGTAATGAAAGTTGGGGGATTTGATGTTTGACAAGTTCGTTGGAGATGGTGTTGTTCAGGAGTGCTTCGTTGATGATTGGTTGGACCAACTCAATAAAGTTCAAGAATAAGGAATTCTTCAAGTCTGTCCATTGCTTGTCTTCTCCTTGCAATTTGACTAATGAAGGAAGAATTAAATCTATGATTTTTTTAGGCTCGTATGGTAATTGGTAATTCTCCAACTTGGAATCGAACGGCTGAAGCAACAAGTTGGAAGAAACCTCGACGATCTTGAAATCCTGAGCCAAATCAAGCAAAGAGTTCGCTTTTTCGATAATTTCGGGAGAAAACTCGTTACTGAACAAGTATGGAATGGATACAAGCACGTTGTAGTATATTCCTTGGGCCAAACCGTTTCTTTCTTCTGGGGTCTGGTTCTGTAAGTCCATGGCCAAGGTCAAGAACTGCTTGAAGATATTGACGATAGAATAGTTATCAATAATTGGAGTTAACGCTGCCAAAAACTTCAATATACTCTTGATGTTGTTGAAGACACCCGCATCTTCATTCGGATTTCTCGTGGACTTCTTAGTGGATTCCGGGTCAGTTATGTTGTCCAACATGCTCTGTGCTTTGGCATGCAAGAATTCAATAACATACTTTGCCACCACAAAGTTTTTGGCATTACATATTAATATAAGGTTTGATAAGGCATTGATCTTTTGTGGTTGCTCAAGAACGATGGCGTACACGGTGTTGAGAATGGCATTACGGAGGTTGTCGATCTTTTCAAACTCGGCCACAATGGGATTCGAGATGTACGAAACATCATCGATCTGATTGGTGATGTTGGGGTTTTCTCCTAAACGTCTTATATCTTTGCAGACGTTGGTGATTAATTGTTGTGCTGGGTCGATGTGTTGTCTCTTGCCCTCATATCCACTGTTATCTTCATATTGTTGGGGTTCTTGGAAATGTGCTGGTTCATCTGCTTCGAACTCGTCTCTGCTTCTCTTCTGAGGATTATGCGAGTCCATGGCTAATTGATTGGTATCACCTGTTTGTGAACTGAAAAATTAATCAATACAATTAAAATTTCGTTTGGACTAATAAAAACTGAAAATTTAAAATTTTCACATTTGTTGGACGCAACATTATAATTGAATATGAAGATGTCTCTCAAGAGTGTGATAAAAGATGAAAGATTGGTCATGGATGGGGCAATGGGCACAGAGCTAGAATATATTTTACCTAAGGACTCGAAGCTCCATCCAAAATCGTCTCCTTTATGGTCTGGTATGGCTCTTGTTCACAACCCAAACTTGGTTGAACAGGTCCACAAGAGTTATGTAACACACGGAGCACAAATTTTGCTTACACTGACATATCAGACGTCATACGCAAGTCTTAAGAAGTATACTTCCATGAACGACGATGAAATTTACAAGTTGTGGGCACAATCAGTGAGAGTCTGTCGCAGAGCTCTTGGGAACCACCGTGGTTGGGTCTTTGGCTCAATAGGTCCGTATGCCACGTACCTAGCAGACGCTTCCGAATATACTGGGATTTATAAGGATGCTACTAAGTCCGATATTCAAGACTATCATCTTCCCCTTGCTCGCTACTACGTCAACTGTGCTGGTGTTGATGCAATTGCATTTGAAACCATTCCCAACTTCTCCGAGTGTAAAGTTGTTTTCAATTTGATGCTCAAACTAATCCAAATCAAACCGAAAAGTTTCTATGTCAGTTTCAATTTCAGAGATGGGAACTCATTAACCGATGGAACACCTATCAGAAAGCTTGTTCAATACATCAACATGAAACTAGCCAAACATCCCGAGTTGGAAGAAAACTTCTTGGGAATGGGATTGAATTGTTTGGATTTCGATCTTGTAGACGATGTGATTTTGTCTATAAATGCTGAATCATCTACGTCCATCCCTCTTATCGTCTATCCTAATCTTGGATATTATTGCTGTAAGGATCAAGACAAATATCTCCTCGATCGCGACATAGCCAAATGGGAACGATTAGTATCGCAGTGGTTTTCATATCCTAATGTCCGTGTAGTTGGAGGCTGTTGTCTGACTACTCCCACCGAGATCCAATCTATCAAGAATTTATTGACTGCAAATTCAGACACAAAATAGAAAATCATGTTCATTACGGTTTAATGGAGAACTGCATATAGTTTATCTATAGAACGAGATAGTAAAGTTCATTACCACCATAGCGAATTTTAGTGAGATTAGTGATGATCCGTGGTTGTCACTAGGTCGCTACCCTCCTTAGTAACTACGTAACCAAATCTAATACAAATCATGATTGACTCCTAATTTTTTCATTGGTGCCTTATGGTTAGAGTCGAGCCGTTTATGTATCAGAGTCAGTTTTAGACGGAGTCAACCAGATCCGGGAATTTTCTGGCGCGAAATCCATATCCTTTTGACTCTGGATTTCGGGTACCATTCCGTTTCTTTTACAACCAACAACAAAAAAGAATATATAAAAGGGAATGCCCGGCCGTTGATGGCCAGGGCGGTTTCAGAGTAGTTACGTTTCTTTATCTAGTTTTTGTTTGCCATGTTTCATACAAGAGTTGTAATGAGATCTGCGCGTGTTGCAAGATTGACAGCGTCTCTTGCATCCACATCTGCTGCTCCTATGATAAGGACTGGTGGATTTAGATTCTTAGCCACCAAGGCCAACACGTCCTCAGAACATTATAAACAAGTTTTTAACCCATCTGCAGAAAAAGTTTCATTTGCTGAATTGGATACTTTTGCCAGACGTCATATCGGGCCAACCCCTGATAACGTGGACAAGATGTTGGAGACCTTGGGCTACACCGATTTAGATGAATTTTTGGCCAAGGCTATTCCTCCTCACGTCTTGTTCAAGAGAAAGTTATCAGTTCAACCAGAACAAGGTTTTAGCGAAACCGAAATGATGACCCACTTGCAAAGTATTGCCGATAAAAACAAGATCGTTAAATCGTTCATTGGAAAGGGTTATGCCGGAACCAAGTTGCCACCTGTTATTCAAAGAAATTTGTTAGAAAGCCCAGAATGGTATACTTCATACACTCCTTATCAACCAGAAATCTCACAAGGAAGATTGGAGTCATTGCTTAATTACCAAACTGTTGTCACCTCGTTGACCGGTTTACCAATGGCTAACGCTTCCTTGTTAGATGAGGGAACTGCCGCTGCCGAAGCCATGGCATTGTCATTCCACAGTGCTAAGGGGAAGAAAGCAAAGTATGTTGTTGACTCAAATTTGCACCCACAAACTGTGAACGTTATCAAATCAAGAGCCAGTAATATTGATGTCGAAATTGTCGTCTTACCATTGTCCACACCTGAAGGGGTTGAACAATTATCTTCCATTTCAAAAGAAATCTGTGGTGCTTTGGTTCAATACCCTGGTACAGACGGGTCTGTCCATGATTTCACAAAAGTTGGTGAAATTATTCATGCAAACAAGGGATTGTTTGCCATGGCCACTGACTTACTCGCATTAACCCTTATCAAGCCACCTTCTGAGTTCGGTGCTGATATTGCTTTGGGTACTTCTCAAAGATTTGGAGTTCCTTTTGGATATGGTGGTCCCCATGCTGCATTCTTCTCCACAACCATGAAGTACTCCAGAAAAATCCCAGGCAGAATCGTTGGTTTGTCCAAGGACAGATTGGGCAAGCCTGCTTTGAGATTAGCCTTACAAACCAGAGAACAACATATCAAGCGTGAAAAGGCTACCTCCAACATTTGTACTGCACAAGCATTATTGGCCAACATCTCTGCTATGTATGCCGTCTACCATGGTCCTGAAGGATTGAAAAACATTGCAAAGAGAGTCTATGGTTTCACCACCTTGTTAGCCAACGAAATAGCTACCAAGCACGAAATCTTGAATGACAAATGGTTCGACACCTTGACTGTTAAATTAGTTGGTACATCTGCTGACGAAGTATTGGGCAGGGCTTTGTACCAATACAATATCAATTTGTTTAAAGTTGACGACTCCACCGTTTCCTTGACATTGGACGAAACTGTCACCGAGCAAGACTTGGTCGCTTTAGTGGAAACCTTTGTTGGAGCACAATTCAACGCAAACGATTTCCCTGAATTGCCACAGCTCCCTCAAGAAATGTTGAGAACTGATAAGATCTTGGACAATGACGTCTTCAACACCCATCACTCTGAGACATCCATGTTGCGTTACTTGCATTTGTTACAAAGCAAAGATTTGTCTTTGGCCAACTCTATGATTCCATTAGGTTCTTGTACAATGAAGTTGAACTCTACTGTTGAAATGCAAACATTATCCATGCCAGGTTTCAACTCCATCCATCCTTTTGCACCAATCGACCAAGCAGAAGGTTATAAGCAATTGGTTGACGAGTTTGAAAAGGACTTGAACGATATCACAGGTTTCGACGCTACCACATCCATGCCTAACTCTGGTGCTCAAGGTGAATATACTGGTTTGACTTTGATTAGACAATACCACAAGTCTAGAGGCGATTATGAAAAGAGAAACATTTGTCTTATTCCAGTCTCAGCTCACGGAACCAACCCAGCTTCCGCTGCCATGTGTGGATTAAAGGTTGTTCCAGTAAAGTGTTTGTCTAACGGTTCCATTGATTTGGATGATTTACATTTAAAGGCTGAAGAACATGCTGAAAACTTATGTTCCATTATGATTACATATCCTTCTACCTATGGTTTATTTGAGCCAGGTGTCAAGACTGCCATTGATATTGTTCACAAGAGTGGTGGTTTAGTTTATTTGGATGGTGCCAATATGAATGCACAAGTTGGTTTGACCTCTCCAGGTGATTTGGGTGCAGATGTGTGTCATTTGAACATCCACAAGACTTTTGCATTGAGTCACGGTGGTGGTGGTCCAGGACAAGCTCCAGTCTGTGTCAAGGAACACTTGAAACCTTTCTTACCATCTCATGAATTCCTCAGGACCCCACACTCCACTAACGAATCTATTCAATCAGTCAACTCAGCACCATATGGATCAGCATCAGTCATTCCAGTATCATACTCATACATCAAGATGTTAGGGGCCAAGGCTTTGCCATACGTTTCTGCCATTGCCATGTTGAACGCCAACTACATGTTGACCAGATTGAAGGACCATTACCAGATTTTGTTTGTGGATGCCCATGCATCTGCTAGCGAAGGATTAAAGCACTGTGCACACGAGTTCATTTTAGACTTGAGAGAATTCAAGGCAGTTGGTATTGAAGCCATTGACGTTGCTAAGAGATTGCAAGATTACGGATTCCATGCTCCTACTATGTCTTTCCCAGTTTCTGGAACATTAATGATTGAACCAACTGAATCAGAAAACTTGGAAGAATTGGACAGATTCGTCGACGCCTTGCTTTCCATCAGAAAGGAAATTGAAGCCCATGCCAACAAACAACCTTTAGGGTTGGTCTTGAAGAACGCCCCTCACTCCTTAGAAGATATCATCTCCACCCCCCAACAAGAATGGGACCAAAGAGGATACACCAGACAAGAGGCGGCATATCCATTACCTTACTTGAAGTCATCGAAATGCTGGCCAACGGTTTCCAGATTGGATGATACTTACGGAGACATGAACTTGATTTGTACTTGTCCATCCGTAGAAGAAGTTGTTGCCGATCAATCAGCATAACTAACATTTAATTCCCCTGTAATATAGAGCTATAGATGAGCAAATGCTGAGCAAATTCTGAGCGAAGCGAAGTATTTGTATTAATAAAAGAGTTTGAATAATGAATTAAAAGAGTTTGTTTAATAAATACTGGGCAAATGCTGTGCAAATACTCATATTTCTGAAATTCATGAGACTACCCATCAGTAACTGTCTTCATATCTCAATCTTCAGACGTCTTAGAGTCCATATTATTGTAGACTACGAATTATTCGTCCAACAACCCGAATCTTCTTGGTGTTTCTCGATTTCTACAAAACTCATTACTAAAATATTTCTATACTCTCATAAATCCATAGGCTCCCATATCAGTTGTCTTATTATCTGCTTCCTCCTCTGTCTCTCAACTATAACGACATTTATGAATGGATGTGAAAAATCTCGACTAGAAAAATCGCACTCACCTGAAAACGTCAGCAAAACTTGGATCTGTTTATCAACACTTTATCAATACATTCCATGGATTGGTATAATAGGTCTAAAAGGGCATCCATATCAGCGTCAGGGGCTTCTAGCAATTCACCGTCGCTGAGTTATGGCAATTCCGGAGTAAGTGGCGGGGGTTTGTCCCCGTACAACAATCAGCGGAGTCAATTCTATGGCGGCAACAATGGTGCAGGTAACGGAAATGGAGCATCAGGGAGTGCCTTCTATCCGCCAAATTCTAGTATGGGCTCGCCACTAAACATCAATAACGGCCCTACTCAAACTGAAACGCCGGCTCCTGTGGATAGAGCGTCATACTACTTTTCTCAGTACCCTTTGTATTGCGCAGACTGGAGACATTCCGTCACTACCAATACTGAATGTATTGCATTGAGTTCCTACAAGGAAGGATTTACCAATAAGTTGCAGGTGGTCCACGGGTCGTCGTATGGAGGTGAGAATTCACGGTATTTCGGCAACGACTCCATAAATCAAGAAGAAATCACCTTGGGAGGCACTTCGCCAACAAACCCGAATTTTCAACAACCATATTATAACCAGCAGGTACGCCAAAATTCATATTCCCAAGACGATATTGTCGAAGGGTTTGACTTCCACAAAGTGGCCGAGATCAGTTTGGATTATCCCATCACCAATCTTCAGTGGGATCCTTCAATGGGGACTTCCAAAAACGAGGAACGATTAGCAGCATCTCTGGAGGTGCTTCGTCTCTACAAAGTCGACCATGATACGTATGATCCTCTGGGGAACGATTTCAAATTGGTCCAAACGCATATATTAGCAAACAACACTGCAGGCTCGACGACTTCACCTTCAGTCTCATCCAACAATGGCGGAAAGTCGTCCACCAACGCAAATATCGGTAACAACAATAAAAACGATGATATTAACACCTTCCCTCCAGTGACATCGTTTGATTGGAACAAAACTGACCCCAACATAATAATCACATCGTCAGTTGATACCACCTGCACCGTGTGGGACTTGCACCGATCACATCCTCTCGGAAATAACGACTCCACTGCCACAGACACTGCTGCAGTCAAGACTCAGTTGATTGCCCACGACTCCGAAGTATTTGACGTAAAGTTTGTCCACAACTCGTCCAATATATTTGCTTCTGTTGGCAATGATGGTTCAATGAGAGTGTTTGATTTGCGAGCTTTGGAACATTCTACCATAATCTACGAGCCAACCACACCTCCAGCTACGGCGTCAGCCAAGTCAGCGTCGGGAATAGACGGAGTCAGCACATCTTCATTAAACTCAAGAGCACTTCTAAAACTATCGACGTCCAATATCGACCAGCACCACTTGGCCACCATCGGCTTCAACTCGAACCAGGTTATCATCATCGACATGAGAATGCCTGGATTGCCTGTAGCAACCCTTGATGGATCTTTGGGTGGAGTCAACCATGCAGCCATCAACCTGATCAAATGGCATCCGACGTCTCACTTTCTCTTGACGGGAGGAGACGATTGTCAGGCGTTGGTGTGGGACTGTAATAATATCCAGGGCAAAGGCTCCCCTGGTACAATGTCTGGAGCATCACTGGTGGAAACTGGGGTGGTTATTGATCTGCCAGTATTGGCCTACGAAGACGATCTCGAAGTCAATTATGTGAGTTGGAGAGGCGACCAAGGAGACTGGATGGGAGTGGTGAGTGGAAAAGGATTCCAGGCAGTCCTGTTAACATGAGTGAGTGAATGAGTGAGTGAGCGTAGCGAATGAACGAATGAACGAATGAACTATCAGGCACAATCAAAACAATCAGACAATCAGACACTAAGGATAGTAGCGAATAAACGAATGAACAATCAATGATATCCTCAAAATAATGATATCCTCAAAATAAATAGCCTGCTTCATAAGTTACCAATCTTACAATCTGAATATTAAGGAAGAAGTTATCGATTTATTAATCATTACTTTCACATCCCATCTAGAAGAGATCGCCACTTGGAAGAGTACGTAATGACACTTCTCTTCGCTCAGTATTATTAGGTTACCATTATTCACTTATTGAAGATCGCAAATACTGAGCGAAATCTGAAAATTGTGAGCTTTTTTGCAGCTTTGAATACTGAGAGAACTAATCGCTACGCTCATAGTTATCTTATATTCCTATTAGGGGATAAATACAAGGCCATCCGTAGTTATTATTCTCAGTCAATGGTTATCACTAAATCGATTCTGAGCGAGGAAGTATTTAAAGAGTGATAAATATAAGTCACGAAATGTTACTAGTACAAAATATTGAGCGCACTAAAGAATTCAATAAACGTTTTGTAGAAGATTATGTAATCTACACTCCATGTAGAATAATGTGGGTAATTCTTAGTTAAAATTACTGGGAGTTTGTATTTGATTTAGTGGGGACTATTTCAAGCTGATCTAGATGTTAAATTGGTAACTATGGGCAATTTTAGTCAATATTTCAGTAGCTAAAACCAGAGACGTTGATGTACTGCATATAGTTATTATTATATATATAACTCTTTAGAACTTTAGATAGAAAGAGAACTATTCGCTTCGCTCATAGTTGTCACTACAAGCTGTGAACGTCACTAAGCCGCTACGCCCCTTAGTGACTATGCTCTACATTCAAATTACAATAAACAACTTGACATTACTATATAAATAGATATATATTACGGTCAAACTTATTTCTTAGCGGCCTTGACAGCAGCCTTGGTGACCTTACCAACCTTGTCGGACTTGTCAACAGACTTGATAACACCGACGGCGACAGTTTGTCTCATGTCTCTGACGGCGAATCTACCTAAAGGTGG
>Ga0065707_10082227_pt1 | contig 18733 bp, 13 predicted proteins | sample SwiRhicommuniRL3_FD_59094 | JGI IMG/M metagenome (GOLD analysis project Ga0065707, IMG submission 59094) | Switchgrass rhizosphere bacterial communities from Rose Lake, Michigan, USA - RL3 v2 (version 2) | ecosystem: Host-associated > Plants > Roots > Rhizosphere > Soil | place: East Lansing...
AAACGCTGCCGTAAAAATCGACCTGGCCGAATCGACTCGGCCGGCCAGGTCCCGCAGGCCAGCCCGGAAAAACCAGCCTGGGAGAGTCAGGCGGCGTGCTGCGGGGGCGGCCGATTGAGCAGGACCCAGTACAACCCCAGGCTGCTGACCGCATCGACGAAGGCGCCGAACTCGACCGGCTTGCGGACATAGCTGTTGGCGCCAAGGTTGTAGCTCGCGATCACGTCAGCGTCCTGGCTCGACGAGGTAAGGACGACGACCGGCAGTGTCCGCGTGCGCTCATCGGCACGCAGGCGTTTCAAGACGCCGAGGCCGTCGAGCTTGGGAAGTTTCAGATCGAGCAGGACTATGGTGGGAACGCGTGAGATATCGCGGCCAGCGTACTGGCCGCTGCCGAATAGAAAATCGATGGCCTCGACTCCATCCCGGACCACGATGATGTCGTGGCCGAGATTGTTCTTGCGCAGGCTCAGAAGCGTGAGTTCCTCGTCGTCGGGATTATCCTCGACCAGCAGGATATAGCGCTCCGGCATCTCGACACCTTATGAGGTCAGATCAGAACGATCAAGTGAGGCTGCATCCTGTCTCAACGCCGCTTCAGCAGCAAGCCGGTAAAGCCCTCTTATCGAGCTATGGGAAGTCCGGTGCCGTTCGAACCTGCACGAGTCTGCTACGACCGTGCTGGCCGATCCGGGAGGCAGCATGCAATGCATCGAGATAAGCAACGGGCGCAGGCCCAGTGCGTTGAAAACGCTTTCAGCACAAATCGGCAACTGAGCTCACAGTCAGTGAGCGATCTCGCCACCGATCAGCGCCAGCAGTTCCTCGGTTTTCTGCCGCATCAGCGGCTCGTCGGCGCGGCTCTCCACGTTCAGGCGGATCAGCGGCTCCGTGTTGGAAGAACGCAGATTGAAACGCCAGGCGTCGAACTCGATCGACAGGCCGTCCGTGAAATCGACGGCGCGAGCCTGCGGGCTGTAGAGCGCCTGCGCTTTCTTGATCGTCGCCGGTGCGTCCTGGACGCGACGATTGATCTCCCCACTCGCGGGATACAGCCGAATGCGCTCGGACACCAGCGAGGACAGGGAGCGTCCGGATTCGCACAGGATCTGCGTGACCAGCAACCAGGGAATCTGGCCGCTGTCGCAGTAGCCGAAGCGGCGAAAGTAATGGTGCGCGCTCATTTCGCCGCCGTAGGCTGCGTCCGACTGGCGCATCACGTCCTTCATGAAGGCATGTCCGGATCGTGACATGACGGCCTTGCCGCCTTGCGATGCCACCATGTCCACGGTCGCCCAGGTCAGGCGCGGATCGTGAACGATGCGGGCGCCCGGCTCGCGCTTCAGGAAAACGGATGCGAGCAAGCCGACGATGTAATAACCCTCGATGAAAGCGCCCGTCTCATCGAACAGGAAGCAGCGATCGAAATCTCCGTCCCACGCGACGCCGAGATCGGCGCCGTGACGGCGGATCGCCTCGATGGTCGCGACGCGATTCTCTTCGATCATCGGATTGGGCACGCCGTTGGGAAAGGTGCCGTCGGGCTGATGATTCAGCTTGATGAACTCGAACGGCAGGTGCGGCTCGAGCTTGTCCACCACGGCGCCGGCGCCGCCGTTACCGGCATTGACGACGATCTTCAGCTTGCGCAGCACGGGTCGGTCGAGATACGACAGCAGGTGCTCGATGTATTTCCCGCCGATATCCAGCTCGTGGCGCTCGCCTTTGCGCGCCGGCGCAGCGAACTGCTCCGCTTCGGCAAGGCGCTGGATTTCCTTCAGGCCATTATCGCCGCTGATGGGACGCGACTGCTCCCGCACGAATTTCATGCCGTTGTAGTCAGGCGGATTGTGGCTGGCGGTCACCATGATGCCGCCGTCCATGCCTTCGCTGAAGGTAGCGAAATAGACGCCCTCGGTACCGCACAGGCCGATATCGTAGACATCGACGCCGGAATCGAGCAGGCCCTGCGTGAGCGCGGCGCACAGTTCGCCGCTCGACAGCCTGATATCGCGGCCGACCACGACGCGTTTAGGCTGCAGGAATGCCGCATAGGCTCGACCGATGCGATAGGCGACGCCGGCATTCAACTCGCCCGGAATCCGCGCACGATAGTCGTAAGCCTTGAAACCGATGATGGGTGTCATGGGAAATCCGCGAACGGCTGAGAAAGACTACTTGGTTTCGCCCTGGCGGCCGTAGCGATCTTCGAACCGAACGATGTCGTCTTCACCGAGATAGGTTCCCGACTGCACTTCGATGATGTGCAGCGGAATCTTGCCCGGATTCTCGATGCGATGGCGCGTGCCGAGGGGAATGTAGGTCGACTGGTTCTCTTCGAGCAGGAAAGTTTCCTCGCCGCGCGTGATGCGGGCGGTTCCGGCAACGACGATCCAGTGCTCGGCGCGATGGTGATGCAACTGCAGCGACATCGAAGCGCCCGGCTTCACGCTGAGCCGCTTGACCTGGAAGCGTTCGCCCGAATCGATGCTGTCGTAGCTGCCCCAGGGCCGGAACACCTCGCGATGCAGCGAGGTCTCGGAGCGACCTTGCTTATTGAGCTGCGCCACCAGCTGTTTCACATCCTGCACCCGGTTCTTCGGCGCGACCAGCACGGCGTCCTTGGTCTCCACCACCACATGGTCTTTCAAGCCGACGGCCGCGACCAGCCGGCTGGTCGACTGCAAGTAGCAGCCGCTGGAACTCTCGACCAGTACGTCGCCGAGCAGCACGTTATCGTTCTTGTCGGACGGCACGGCTTCGTAGAGCGCCGACCACGAACCGACATCGCTCCAACCCGCGCTGAGCGGCACGACCACGGCGTTGTGAGTCTTCTCCATGACCGCGTAGTCGAACGAATCGCTCGGCGAAGCGCCGAATTCCTTCTCCGGCAAGCGTGTGAAATCCAGGTCCTTGCGCGCGGTCGTGAACGCCTGCGTGCAGGCCTCGTAGATCGCGGGAGCCAGCACTCGCAGTTCTTCGAGCACTTTCGACGCCTTGAACATGAACATGCCGCTATTCCAGAAGTACTCGCCCGAGTCGACATACTTCTGCGCCGTCGCGAGATCGGGCTTCTCCACGAATTGCTCGATGGCATACGCTGGCCCGGCGCCCGAGACCCGGCGGATATAGCCGTAGCCGGTCTCGGCCTTGGTCGGGACCACGCCGAAAGTCACCAGTTTGCCGGCAACGGCGGCCGCGCGCCCCACTGCTATGGCTTTCTGGAAGGCTTCGACATCGCTGATGACATGGTCGGCTGGCAGAACCAGCAGCACGGGGTCGCTTACCGAGCGGTCGCCTGACGGCGCACTCGAAATAGCAGCCATCGCAGCGACGGTGACGGCCGGCGCGGTGTTGCGTCCCATTGGCTCGAGCAGGATCGCCTGCGCGGTCACTCCGCTCGCGCGCAACTGCTCAGCCACGAGGAAACGGTGATTCTCATTGCTGACGACGATCGGGGTCCCGATGTCCTCGACGCCGTTCAGGCGCGCCAGCGTTTCCTGCAGCATCGTGCCCTTGCCCACCAGGGGCAGCAGCTGCTTGGGAAACATTTCCCGCGACAGCGGCCAGAGGCGTGTGCCCGAACCTCCCGACAGAATTACCGGTATCAAAGTCATTCGCTATGCATTCCGCTTCAGGATCAACGATCGCTCGCGCGGCGGCGGCGTTCCACGGGTCGAGCAGCCACACTGTCGCCTCGTCCGATGGCGTAGTAGCTCAGGCCAAACTGCTTGACGAAAGCCGGATCGTACAGGTTGCGCCCGTCGAAAATCACCGGTTCGCGCAAGGTCGACTTGATCTGTTCGAAATCGGGACTACGGAACTCCTGCCACTCGGTCACGATCGCCAGCGCATCGGCGCCGGTGAGTGCGTCGAGCGCGTGCTCGACCAGTACCAGGTCCTTGCGCCCGCTATAGATTCGTCCGGTTTCATGCGAAGCGACTGGATCGTAAGCACGCACGTTCGCGCCTGCTGCCCACAGACTCTCCATCAGCTCGCGGCTGGGCGCTTCACGCATGTCGTCGGTATTAGGTTTGAAGGCCAGGCCCCACAACGCAATGGTCTTGCCGGCGAGCTTGCCGTCGAAATACTTGCTGATCTTGTCGAACAGCAGGTGCTTCTGGCGCTTGTTCACGCTTTCGACCGCCTTGAGCACTTCGGCATCGAAGGAATAGTCGCTCGCGCTGCGGGCAAGCGCCTGCACATCCTTGGGGAAGCACGAACCGCCATAGCCGCAGCCCGGATAAATGAAGTGGTAGCCGATGCGCGGATCCGAACCGATACCCAAGCGCACATTCTCGATGTCCGCGCCGACGCGCTCGGCCAGATTGGCCAGCTCGTTCATGAAACTGATCTTGGTCGCCAGCATTGCGTTGGCTGCGTACTTGGTGAGCTCCGACGAACGCACGTCCATCAGGATCATGCGGCCATGGTTGCGCGTGAAGGGATCGTAGAGCGCCTTCAGCAATTCTCCCGTGCGCGGATTGTCCGTGCCCACCACGATACGATCAGGCTTCATGAAGTCGCCGATGGCGGCGCCTTCCTTGAGGAATTCGGGATTGGATACCACGTCGAACTCGAAGCGGGCGCCGCGCGCGCTCAGGGTCGTTTCGATCTTGGCCCGCACCTTGTCCGCCGTGCCCACGGGCACCGTGGATTTGGTCACGACGATCCGGTACTCCTGCATTTCCTTGCCGATCGATTCCGCCACCGCCAGCACATATTTGAGGTCGGCGGAGCCATCTTCATCGGGCGGCGTGCCCACGGCGATGAACTGGAACAGGCCGTGCTTGACGCCGGCCGCGGCATCGGTCGTGAAGCTGATGCGCTTGGCCGCGAGATTCTTCTGCAGCAGCGCTTCCAGGCCGGGCTCGAAAATGGGCGACTTGCCGCTGTTGAGCATGTCGACCTTGTGCTGGTCGATGTCCACGCAGAGCACGTTGTTGCCCGCCTCGGCAAAACAGGCCCCTGTCACCAGCCCGACATATCCTGAACCAAAAATGGTAAGACGCATCCGTAACCTTTGGAAACAGAAAGAAAAAGACTTGGCCGAAGCTTAAGCCACCACGCCTGCAAGGTAAAGAAAGCCGATGGGCAATTCGCGGCGGGCCAGCCGAAAGGTGGCAGCATAGGCGAAACCCCGGCCGAAATGTCATGGGACAGTTCGCATACCGGCAGCTGAGGAAGTCCGTGACCCCGGCGGCCTGCGCGACTCCATACAACCCGCTCGACAACCGCCCCGCTCTCGCCCTCCATTACTGCTCTTGGACATTGCTCTTGGACATTGCGAAAAAATATTTTTTTATCGGCGCGACAGAACACAGCGTCTGCGTACTCGAATAAAAAAAATTCTCACTCGGCGATGGTCAGTTCGCGTGCGAATCCGTTGCGTGCACGCGTCGCCACGCTTCGTGTCTACGACATAACGACGATGACACTGGACGTAAGCAACTCATTTGCACCATCACACCGCGCTCAATGAGGCGAATGCATCGCTTAGTGGCACAAGCAGTGATCTTGCTCGCAGTCTAGTGCCTGCGTTTCGCGACAGTTGTCACGGCCGACACAAATACAAACAATGGCTGCGAGAAACGACGAACGCTTTTTGGCGTGAAACCTAAACAGCGACAGCGTCGAAAAGCTGAGGCGAGACCTGTCGAGGTGACCGACGTCGCAGTTTGTTTTTGTCAGCAGCGTGTACTCTTCTCCTTCACCAGTAGATCTTTGACGCTTTTATGTTGAACGAAATCGAAGCGCGACGAGTTTCGGATTTGCTGTACGCACACAACAGGCGTCAGTCGGTCCCCAACGAAGCACACTTCACCTCGACCAGCCGCATCCGGCTCGGCACGCTCGCATCTGCGAAGCTCGTGCTGCTGCAGAGCGCGTTGTATCCAGTCACGATAGTGCTGTCGCTGTTGCTCTGTGAGCTCGCGCTCGGCACCAGTGTGTCGTCGCAATACGTGGCTCTCGCCGTCATCGCTTTCATTCTCGCGCCGCGCATCATCACCGGTCCGGATCTCACGACATCGGCGAAAGTGGCGCCGCTGCTGTCGAAACTGGTGTTCGAATGGAGCCTGCTCGTCGGCATCCTGCTGTTCCTCGCCTTCGCGTTGAAAGCATCCGAATCGTATTCGCGCACCGTGATTCTCACGTGGTTCGTCGCCACGCCGGCGTTGCTGGTGGGCTCTGGACAACTGGCGCGGCACCTGGTGAAGCGCATGCGCAAGGAAGAAACCCGCGCACGTACCTATGCGATCATCGGTGCCAATGAAGTCGGCAAGGAACTCGCCCGTCGGCTCGCCGCTGGCGAAGAAGCCGTGGGTTTCGCGGGATATTTCGACGACCGTTCGCTCGATCGGCTGCCGGGCATCAATTCCGGCGAACTGGTCGGCAAGCTCGCGGATGTCTATGCCTTCGCCAAGCGCAACCCGCTGCAGGCCGTGTATATCGCCCTGCCCGTCTGGGGATCGCCGCGAATGATTCAGCTCGTATCGCAGCTGCGCGATACCACGGCATCCATCTATATCGTTCCGGACCTGTCGGCGTTCGAACTCATCCAGACACGCTTCGTCGACATCGACGGCATACCCGCAGTGTCGATTTGCGATACGCCCATCCAGGGCAAGTGTGCCGTGATCAAGCGCACGACCGACCTCGTGGTCGCGTCGATCGGTCTCGCCCTGGTCAGCCCTCTCATGCTGGGCATCGCCGCTGCGATCAAGCTCACTTCGCGTGGGCCGGTGCTGTTCAAGCAGCGCCGCTACGGCCTAGACGGCGAGGAAATTCTCATCTACAAATTCCGCAGCATGAAGGTGCTGGAAGACGGCCCGCAGGTGATGCAGGCGACGCGCGGCGACTTCCGCCTCACCAAGATTGGCGGCTTCCTGCGCCGTACTTCACTCGACGAACTGCCGCAGTTGCTGAACGTCCTGCAAGGAACCATGAGCCTGGTGGGCCCGCGTCCGCATGCTGTGGCTCACAACGAGCAGTATCGCAAGCTCATCGACGGCTACATGATTCGCCACAAGATCAAGCCCGGCATCACCGGCTGGGCGCAGGTGAACGGCTTGCGTGGCGAGACCGAAACCATCGACAAGATGCAGAAGCGCGTCGAGTTCGATCTCGACTACCTGCGCCAATGGTCGATCTGGCTCGACGTCAAGATCCTGATCCGCACCGCTCTCGCCGTGGTCCGCGACCCGAACGCTTATTGAGCTGAGCCTCGATAGGCTGTCGTTGCGACAGCGTTGCCCGATGTCGCTTGCCACCGCGCCTTCGCGGCCACGCCGATGTCGTCGCGACACGACGCAGGCCCCGCTGAAACCCCTATTTTTATAGCGTTTTTCTGCAATCTCCGTGAGGGGATCGGGTCGCCGGCGTCGCTATAAACAATGGGGACATAGGAACGCCACGGACTGGCATTCGTCTTGTCTCAACGGAAGGAGCAGGTCGTGCAGGGAAGCACGCCGATGACCCCAAGTCGCTAAGGACGCCGACGTCGATCGCCGGTCACTGGAAGTGAGCCTGCTACCTTCGATTCTTCGCTCAGCACGCTCGTCGATGCGACGAGCCGATCTCAATGTGCTGGCGGTGCAGCCGGTAGCGCACGCGAACGGCGTGACTGCAGCGCCGTGACATTCTTCATCTCGGCATGCGCCAGGTCGGTCTTCCTGCTCCACACCAGGTCCTGGATGCTGTGGGCGGGCTTGTACTCCGCCACGGTCTGCATGAGCAATTGCCGCGCGCGATCGCAATCGAAGCGGTTGAGTGCGATCGACAATTCATCCAGCACCTGCTGGACGTGCATCCACGGCAACGAATGCTCGATGGCCCGCATGATCATGGGATGCTCGGTGCCGGTCACGTTGGTGCCGATGAGCAATTCCTCGAACAGCTTCTCCGCGGGCCGCAGTCCGGTGTAGATCACTTCGATATCGCCTTCCGGACTCTCGTCGTCGCGAACCGTCAGGCCCATCAGGCTGATCATGCGCCGCGCCAGGTCGGAGATGCGCACCGGCTTGCCCATGTCGAGAACGAACACGTCCCCGCCCTGCGCCATCGATCCGGCCTGCAACACCAATTGCGCCGCTTCGGGAATGGTCATGAAGTAGCGAATGACATCCTTGTGCGTGACGGTCACGGGACCGCCGCGCTTGATCTGCTCGCGGAACAGCGGCACCACCGATCCCGACGACTCCAGCACGTTGCCGAAGCGAACCATGCAGAAGCGTGTGCTCGAGCCGCGATCCTGCAGTCCCTGCAACACGATCTCCGCGAAGCGTTTCGTCGCACCCATCACGTTGGTGGGATTCACGGCCTTGTCGGTGGAGATCAGCACGAAGGTTTCGACGCGGCATTCGAGCGCCGCTTCCGCTGCATGCCAGGTGCTGAAGACGTTGTTGTAGATGCCTTCGATCGCATTCTGTTCCACGATCGGCACGTGCTTGTAGGCGGCCGCGTGATAGATTGTCTGCACGCCGTAGGCCTGTAGAATTTCGCGCACGCGCGTCTTGTGATGAGCATCGCCCAGCAGCGCAACGATCTCAGTGGAACTCTGCTCGGTGACGGCGAGAAGTTTCAGTTCGCGCTCGATGTTGTAGAGCGCCAGTTCCGACATTTCGAACAACAGCAGTTGAGTCGGTCGCAGGCGCAGGATCTGCCGGCACAGTTCCGAACCGATCGAGCCGCCGGCGCCGGTGACCATGACGACCTTGCCCTGGATACACGCGCCGAGCAGGCGCGTATTGGGAGGGACAGGATCGCGTCCGAGCAGATCGCCCGCATCGACGTCGCGCACGTCTTCGACGCGGGCATGTCCCGCGAGGATGTCGCCATAGTCCGGTACTGTCTGGACCAGCAACGAGAGCGGCTCCAACGCTTTCAGGATCTCCTGTCGGCGGCGGCGCGACTGCGACGGCAAGGCGAGCATGACCGCAGCCAGGGATTCGTCCTTCACCAGGTTCGGTAGCGCCTTCAGCGAAAAGACTTCGAGTCCGTTGATGGTACTGCCGTGCAAGGTCTCGTTGTCGTCGATGAACGCGATGGGATGATAGCGGCCGCTGCGAAGCAGGCCGATGGCAAGCTGGACCCCCGCGGCGCCGGCGCCGTAGATGGCGACGCGCTGGGTGCCGTTCGACCAACGAAAGTTCAACAGGCCCCGAACCAGGAACCGTGTGCCGCCGACGTAGATCAGCGCGAAGGCCCAGTAGATCGGCAACACCGAGAGGGGCACCCCCTCCCGCGGAGATACCAGGGTGAGGATGGTCAGCAGCACCACCGACGTGGTGACGCCGGAAATGACCGCGGCGATGGCTTTCGGACCGAGGTACCGAATGACGGCCCGGTACAATCCCATGCGAACGAAGACCACGACGCTGGTGAGCAGTGCCGCGACGTACAGCCATTCCATGCCGTCGAGCACGCGCTCCGCCGTGCCGAGACGCAGGGTGGTAGCAAGCCAGAGCATCGATGGGATACCCACCGCGTCCGCCCCAACCATGAGGAGGCGCTTCTGTGAGCGGGGAAGCAAGGCGAGCTTGTTGGCAAACCGTTCGATCCACTTCGGCATGGATTCAGTCACGCAATCACTCCCTCGCAATTTTTATACGTAACACCGGGAATGCCGCAAAAAGCAATGCGTTCCACGCATGTGACAATTTTGTCGAAAAACCAGATTAAAACTCTACGCACAGTTGCCGAACTTACTGAATGCTCTCGCATTCTCCCAGAACCTTTAACTTATTGCACTGACTCTATTGCGAGACAATGCAACGTCCTTGTCTGCGGCATCGCGGACTGCGGCACATTTCCGCAATAAATCGCTACCGATCCGAGAGGCATGGGATGACCGCACGTAGTGATTAATCGGCGCCCGCCCGCACTTCCTTGAGTCCAGCGCCGGCGATCATGGCTGCAATGAGCACCGGCCCGAAGGCGACCAGAACCATCCAGGCGGCGATCGATGGGTGACGAGCGGCGACCCATGCACACGGCAGCAGCCATCCGATGTTCACGAACAGTACCGCCATGACTACCCGCAGATGGCTGCCCCACCGGCGCGACAACCATTGATAAGCATGCGAACGATGGGCCTCGTACACACGTTCGCCGCGAACGAACCTGCGTACCAGCGTTACGGTAGCGTCCACGAAGAACACGGCTCCGGCAATCAACCACACGAATAGTGCGACCGGGTTGTCGCGCGTGGCCATGATGGCAAGCACCGCAATCGCGAAGCCGAGATAGCCACTGCCCACATCTCCCATGAAGATCCTGGCCGGCGGCCAGTTCCATAGCAGGAAGCCGCCGCACGCGGCGCCGAAAACAACGCTGGCGCTCGACCACGCGGACTCCTTGTCGCCTGTCAGTATCCAAGCCGCCGCAACGGCGACGAAGACTGCTTCGGAGGCCGCGATGCCGTCAACCCCATCCATGAAATTGAACAGGTTGAGCGCCCAGACGATACCTACCGCGCCGAGAGCGTAGCCCGCGTAACCGGGATCGATCAGCTCCTCGCCGATCTGCAGCGGCGGCAGTCCTCGAAGCCAAGATAGCGCCCACAAGGCAGACAGGAGATGAACGGACAGGCGCACCTTGACCGAAACCTGGTGACCGTCGTCCAGGAAGCCAACGATCGCGACCGCGATGCCGCCGAGCAGCGCCATGAACGACCGCAGGTCGAGCACGCCGAACATCGCCAGCACGCTGAAGCCCAGAGTGGCCGCCACTGCGATCGCCAGGCCGCCGCCACGCGGAGTCGGCACCGTATGCGAACTCCTCGCGTTGGGAATGTCCATGAGACTTCGGGCCAGTGCATACCGCCGCACGAGACCGGTTCCAAGCGCCGCGAGCAACAACACGGCGGGTCCAAGCCACAGGGAACTCACTTATGAGCACCTTCCAGGTAGTGACGCGCCGTGGCTTCGAGTTCCCGGTCGACACCGACTGGCGGATGCCATCCGAGCAGCTCGCTCGTCTTGCTGATGTCGACGACCAGGGAACCCAGCAGACGGTCCGCGATATCGGAGCGGCCAACCAATGTGGCGCCCATCCGCAGCAATGGGACAGGAACGGCGATCAGTCGCGGCGGCGTGCCCAACGCCCTCCCGAGGCGCTTGAGCAGATCGGCGGTGGAGAGATCCTCCGCGTCGCTCACCAGGAACGTCTGGCCGGCCGCCGCCGTGTGCCGGCTGCACTTCGCAATGAGATCGACCAGGTTGCTCACCGCGACCAGGCTGCGACGGTTCTGGGTCACCGCGCCGAGCGGCAACAGCGAACCCTTGTGGAGCCATTTCATCATGGCGAGGAAGTTCGCCCCGACTCCCGGTCCGTACACCAGCGGCGGCCGGATCACGACGATCTCCATCCCGGTGACGCGGGCAATGTCCCGCAGGCCCTCTTCCGCTTCCCATTTGCTGCGTCCATAAGGATCGACGGGAGCAACGGACTGATCGGGCGCAAAGGGTCGACCCGGCGCCGTGCTTTCGCCATTCACCTTGATGGAACTGACGAAGACGAACCGCCGGACGCCCGCGTTGGCCGCTTGTTTCGCCAGGGCCAGCGTCCCGTCGACATTGACTCGCCGAAAGGCGCCGAGTGCATCGGCAGCACTCTCGCGCATCACGTGAACTCGTGCGACAAGGTGAACGATTGCATCGATCGCCCGCAGTTGCTTCTCGCAGTCGAGCGTTCGATCGAAGGCGGGAACCGGCACGGGCCGAATGTTGGGTGCGAACCGGGTATCCGTTCGTCGCACAGTAGCGGCAAGGTTGACGTCCGGCTCTTCGGCAAGTCTCGCCAACAGTGCGCCGCCGACGAATCCAGTACCGCCCGTGACGAGCAGATTCATCCGGGAGCCGTGGATGCAGGACGACGGCCCTCCCGCGAGGCGGAGTTCTCGAACCAGCCCCAGCGGTTGAAGAACCTCCAGGCCGACAGGCCGAAGATCGCGAGCAGGCGTAGCGAGCGGCGGTGACCCCGCCGATGCTCATGCGTGATCCGCACGGCGGGATAGTAGAGATTGCGGGCTGACTGACGCACGCGGCGCGACAGATCGAAATCTTCGAAGTACATGAAGTAGCGTGCGTCGAAAGCACCTACCTTATGCAAGGTGCTGGCGCGCAGGAACATGAAGCATCCCGACAGGCACTGGGGATCCATTTCGCGATCGTACGCACAATCACGCATTTCGAAATGGGCGCGACGCCGGGCATGTCGAGCCTTGCCCGTGAGCCAGGCAGGCAGGTAGTTCAGGGGCGAAGGCGATCGCTTGCAGAGATGATGCAACTCCCCGTCCGGACCCACCACCTCCGGCATGCTCAATCCGACCTCGGGCCGCGACTCCATCACCGCGTAGAGCGATGGCAGCACGTTCGCCCCCAGGCGAATGTCGGGATTGGAAACGAGATGATAGCGATAGCGGCGGATGGAATCCTCGATGGCGATGTTGTGGCCGCCGCCATAGCCTAGATTGAGTCCGGTGCGAATGATAGTCACCCGCTCGGGGGGCACCCAGTCGCCGAAGGTATCGAACTCGAGCGGGCTGTTGTCCACCAGGTAGATTCTTGCCGCACGCTGCTCCAGCAATTGCGCGACCAGCACGGCGATCTCGGCGATGGACGTCCGGTACAGGACGATGGAGACGCCGAGCGAAAAGGATGGCGGTTCGATCACGATGACCTGCGCGATGGATTCATCTCGCTGGCGCGCGTGGCTGGGTTTGGCAAAAAAAAGCTCCTTTGGCTTGCGGGCCTGCAGGCCGACGGCGCCTGTCGGGCCCGGTATTCTACAATGCGGCGAAAGAAAACCGGAAAGTCCTGCAGGGCCTGCACGCGGGGCGGGATCCGAGAAACCGATCGCTCGCAGTCAGACGCGGGGTAGAATTGCGCCAATCACCGGCAGCGGACATCTGGAATGACGGAAGGCGGTAGCAGAATCAGCTCGCGAAACGCAATGGGAGACGCTGCCTCCGCCGCCACGCCTCCGCTGATCACCGTCGTCACGGTAGTGCGCAACGGTGCGGGCACCATCCGCCAGGCGATCGATAGCGTGGCGGGCCAGACCTTCCGTGACTTCGAATATGTGATCGTCGATGGCGCATCCACCGACGGTACCGTGCAAGTACTCCAGGAGTACGGCGACCGGATCGGCTATTGGATCAGCGAACGCGACTCCGGCATCTATTCGGCATGGAACAAAGCGCTCGGTCTGGCCCGAGGCACCTGGGTCGCGTTCCTCGGTGCCGACGACTCCTACTATGCGGACGCGCTCGATAACTATGCGCGAAAAATTGCCACGCTATCCGGCAACATCCAATACATCTCGTCGCGGGTCGATCTCATCAGACATGGGAAGGCCGTGCGGACCATCGGGTCCGCCTGGTCGTGGCCCGCTTTCCTGCGTCGCATGACCGTGGCGCATGTCGGCTCGCTCCATCATCGCACGCTGTTCGATGAGTACGGGCGCTACGATGAAAGCTACAAGCTCTGCGGAGACTACGAGCTGCTGCTGCGGCCACGCGAGAAACTGCGGACTGCTTTCGTGGACCAGGTGACGGCGAGGATGACGCTCGGCGGCGCGAGCAACGCCAACGTCAGCTCCGCATTGGCTGAACAGGAACGGGCAAAGCGCAACACCGGCAACCGCGCGGCATGGCTTTGCGCATTGGAACGGCGCAAAGCTTACGCCATTCATCAGTATCGCTCGCTGGTGGGTGAGATGTGACGCATTCAGTTTCGCCCGCTGCAGCTATGAGCCGCAGGCCGCTGATGCTGCGCGTCGTTCCGATCGCGTTCATGCTAACGCTGTTCCTGCCGCCAGCGCTTTACGTAGCCTCGCCCGTATCGTCCGTTACAACTGGACTCCTGCTGTGTGCCGTTGGCTGGATTCTGGTCACCCTCGCGACCAGTTCGAAGCCCTACATGCTGAGGAAGTCTGACGGCTATCTGCTGGGCATGATTGCCGTTGTGATCGCCCTGATGGCCATCCACGCGTTCATCAGCAATCGATTGACCGCCGGGGTGTCGTTCAGTCGGTTCGCAACATCCTGCGTCATTCTGACGTTCACTGTTGTCGGCGCACGTTTTGCCGCGAGGAAACTCGCCGACACCCCGACGGTGCGGTTGGTCGAGGCTGCCGACCTGACACTAGGGTTGCTCGCGCTGCTCGGCATAGCTGCACTCCTGGGAGTACCGGCGATCGGCGCGCAGGCGTCCGCGAAATCCGTCGTCATCTTTGCAGAGCCGTCGCATTTTGCCTTGGCATGCATACCCGTTCTGATGTTCCGTGTATCGATAGCAAAGCGATCGACACAGCTGCTGCTGATCGGCGCGGCAATGGTCTTCGCCCTGTTCGTGCAAAGCCTGATCCTGCTTGCGGGCACACTGCTGGTCGCCTTCGTCCTGCTGCGCCGGACGCATCTCATCCTGATGACTGGTGTCCTGGCAGCGGTCGCCGTGACTCTCGACGTCACCTATTATTCCAGCCGCCTCGTGTTTTCCGCCGACACGGATAACCTCTCCGCGCTGGTTCTGATGCAAGGGTGGGAAAACGCCATTCTCGCGTTCAGGGCGACAGCAAGCCTCGGCGTCGGCTTCCAGCAGCTAGGCATCGCCGGCCCCATAGGGGACACCGCCGAGAAGATCTTCACCCTTCTCGGCGGCACGTACATCAACCTGCGTGATGGCGGCTCGACCGCTGCAAAACTCATCGGCGAGTTCGGCGTGCTTGGCATGGCCATCCTGGCATTCCTGCTCCGAAAAATTCTTGGTGCTATCAAGCAAGTGCGACGCGCACAGCTGCTGCCTGCAGCTCATCGTGACGTGAGGAAACTATTTTACTGTTCGATGATCATCTCGTTCGCGGTGGAATTGTTCCTGCGCGGGACGGGCTATTTCTCGCCAGGAAGTTTCCTCGCGTTCATCGCGTTGACTTCCCTGCCCGCCCTCGAGCGATCCAAGCAGGGACTCATGGCGCCTGGCACGGTCGCTCGTGCAGGATGATGCCAGGCTCGCCGCCGATAGATATGTCTACGAACCGAAGCGCTGGGCGACAACCTCGAGTTTCGGCGACCACAAAAAGGACAAGGGAGTTTTGATTTGAATCTGAAGCTGCAGAAGATCCAGCGCTGGTTGCGCGACACGCATTTGCTCGCTCCCGTCGAGAGAGTTCGCTATCTATTTAGCGTGATCCGCCTGCACAGGCAGAACAGGAGATTCATCTCCGACAACCCGCACTTCGCTCTACCGCCCGCTGCTCTTGCCTACGACGCTTACTCCGCGCCCGATTGGAACTTCTATGCACAGAGCGGCAAGGACACGGCGGAATTCCTGGCTAAGACGATAAAGAAATACTCCCCCCGAGCGGCGACGCTGCGAATACTCGAATGGGGGTGCGGCCCAGCGAGAGTGATCCGCCACCTGGCTGCTGCGTTCGTCACTCCAGTCGAGGCGTTCGGGTCGGACTATAACGAGCAATCCATCGCGTGGTGCTCCAGGACCATACCTGGAGTCGCATTCATCCAGAACGAGCTGCATCCTCCACTGAAAGTAGCCGACAATTTCATCGACGCGGTGTATTCGATTTCAGTGTTCACCCACCTGTCCGACAACGTCAGCAAACAGTGGATCGCCGAGCTGTTGCGGATCCTGCGCCCCGGCGGCCTGGCCGTCATCACGACCAATGGCGATTCGCACGTCCAGTTCATGCTGCCGGATGAAATGGAAACCTATGCGAAGCAAGGCGTGGTGATCCGCGGCAACTTCGAGGAGGGGAAGAAAATGTTCTGGGCGTGCCACGCGCCCCGGTACCTACGCCAAACCCTGTTCAGGGATTTCGAGGTGCTCGAGCATGCCCCGGCCAGCTTTCCCTATAACAATCAGGACTGCTGGATTCTTAGAAAAGCGACGTGAATCGATGCGCCTGGACAGCCCCCGGTTCTACACCGACTTCAGATCACGGATCAGGGGCTGATGACGACTTCGTCGAGGGGTCTCTTGAATTCTCGCGGTCGTCGCGCACCCCTTCCGATGAGCCGGGGCACCAGGATCAGACAGGGAATGATCGCCGTCGCCAGGTACACCGTCGTCGTCGCGGCGGGCAGGCCCCATAAACCGAACTTCTGCAGGAAAAGGTAGCGCACCGGGATGCTCAGGACGGTGTGAGCGAATGCGGTGGCCATCTGGAAACGAATCACCTTGAGTCCGTTGAGCAGCATGGCCAGCGCGACGCCGCAGGATTCGACCACGCACCATACCGCCAGGGCCGCCGCGACTTTCGATTCCACGTTGATATGAGCCGCGGTCCATAGAGGGAAGACCACGCCGCGCAGCAGGAACAGAGTGCTGGCGACGCAGACCGATACACCGAAAGCGATGACCAGTGATCGGAGGAACGTCTTGCGAACCCATGCGGCGTCCCCTCGGGCAGCAGCTTCCGCGTAGGCCGGCCAAAGCGGCTGCACGATGATCGCGACGGCCAGGCTGATGAAGCCGAACAGGCGAGCCGGGACGGCGTAATCGGGTACTGCTTCCACGCCCATGGTCCCGGCAATGATCAGGTTGTCAGTAGCGAAAGTGATCGCTGTCGCGATCTGCAGCATGAAAAAGAAGCAGCCCGTGCGGAACAGCCCAGCGATCTGTCCGCCATCGACCGTGGCGATGTCCGGCCGCAGCGCCGGCGCCTTGTACGTGAAGTACCAGATCGTATTCGCCGCGCTCGCGACAATGGGGACAGCGACGGAAATGCCTACGAGCTCCACGAACGGCAGGTGCCAGTGAATCCCGCCCATCAGGCATAGGAACAGCAGCACGGACGAAACCGCGGACCACAACGAGGCTATATATCCAGTCTGCAGTCCGGCCTGCACCCGCCCGGCGATTCCCGCGATGCCACCTGCAACGCCGCCCAAAGCGAGAATGATGACCGACGACCGCAATTCTCCGGCGGGGATGCTGCTGGTGCCCAGCCAGACGCTCAACGGCGCGCTATACCCGATGGCCGCGATCAGCAAAGTCACCGGCATGCTCAGCAAGACCATCGCGGCGAACCCGTTCGAAATCAGCGTTCGCAGGCTTTCGTCCGATTCTTCCGCCGAAGCGGCCGCCAGCAGGGTCATCAGTCCATTGCCAAGTCCGAAGTCACTGAAGGCCATCAGGGCTGCAATGGAGCTGAACGTCATCCATAGCCCGAAGTGCTCATAGTCCAAGTGCGTCAGCAGCATTGGGACGAGTATCAGCATCGAGAACAGAGTAGTTGCCCGTGCGAGCACCAGCGCGCCCGAACTTATCACTGCCCGGTGATAGCGCGACGCGCCGATGTGAGTGACATCGTCTGGCCAGAAGCGTCGTAGTACCTGCACGAACTTGTGAGCGCGGAGAACTGTCATGGCGACCGAAGGGAAACGAACGACTCCCGAAGCAGAGCATGGCAAGAAGGAAATCAATGACGCTTGCGAACGGGTGCGCCCGGCATCGCGACAGTCGCGAAGCGAACCCAATACCTCCCATGCATTCGCGGAATCATTATCGGAATTTTTCCGGGCGAAGATAGCACCGCTAGCGGCGATTTGCGCCGGAATGTGTGCCCTGTAGGCACCATGGATGTGCTTGCGGTGTGCAGAGCAGCAGCACTATGCCCCGGGCATTACATAACCGTTGCATTGGCAACTATCCAGCCAGCCGGTGGGATCAGCGCAACCCCTCCATAAGAGCGGCGATGAGTCCTGCCCAGTCGGGGACGAACGGTGGCTCGGGGGTGTCGATCCGCGCGGGGCGAAACTGGAACTTACCGCGCTGAAAAGCCAGCAGCTTGTCCGCGAGCGCGCGATGGTCGGCGATATCGATGAAATCGACACGATCGTAATTACCTACGGTCTCGCGTGCGTAGGGAAGATCTGCGACGAACATGGCGAGGCCCCGTTGCTTCGCCTCGGTGATCGGCAGCCCCCAGGTTTCCAGCCGCGAAGGGAACAGCAGGCAGTCGGCTTCGCGATAGCGATCGTTCATCTGCTCGCCCGACTGGCGTCCCGCGAAGCTGACGGTGCGCAGGCCGCCGAACTGCTCGCGCAGCCATCTTGCGTAGCGATTCTCCGTACCATCGATCGTCAGGACGACTGCACTGCGCCAGGCAGGATTGCTCTCCAGCGACCGCACGGCGCGACAGATCAGCTCGACGTTCTTGAACGCCCGCGGCAATGCCGGATAGAGAAAGACGGCTCGATCCATTGCAACCGCTCGCGGCGCGGGTACATGGCCGCCCGCCTCCGGCGCAGACGGATGGGCGACGATGATTCGGACCGATGCATCGGTCCACTTGCGGAATTCTTCGCGCAGCCACGACTGCTGCACGATGACGGCATAGTTGCGATTGATGTTCAGCCTGTACAGAGCCTTATAGGCAAGACGAAACGCAGCGAGCGGCGGCTCGAACAGCGCGTCCCGCAGGCGCATGTGGAAGAACGGCGCTGGATTGTGGCAATAAACCACCTGCCGCGCGCACTCGACGTTGGGAGAGATGTCATGCAGCGAAACCCAGACGTCCGGGCGCAGCTCGCGGGAATAGGTTCGCAGCACGAACCACTCCACGTACAGGCGTAGCAGCCAGCCGCGTTTCGCATAGGGAATGGCGATGAGACGCGCCCTGCCCGTCGTCAGCAGGCGTTCGTCGTGGAGGAACACCACGATGTCCCACTCGGCCGGCAGCACGCTGCAGGCCGTAGCGACGAACTCCCTGA
>Ga0065707_10082228_pt1 | contig 18719 bp, 16 predicted proteins | sample SwiRhicommuniRL3_FD_59094 | JGI IMG/M metagenome (GOLD analysis project Ga0065707, IMG submission 59094) | Switchgrass rhizosphere bacterial communities from Rose Lake, Michigan, USA - RL3 v2 (version 2) | ecosystem: Host-associated > Plants > Roots > Rhizosphere > Soil | place: East Lansing...
CGGACCAGGTCCCAGGCCAGTCGAACGATGATGGAGAAGGAACTCAGCACGCCGTGATCATGCCATGGTTACGAAAGCTGGCTACTCCAGAGACCAAGATCAAATTTTTGCGGACGACAGGAGTTCTCCATGCTGATCGACACCTGCGACCTGCTAAACCTGACCATCCAGAATCTCGAAATGCTCGCCGAAATCCTGCGGAACGAAGTGACCGGGCGGTCGTCCGACACTGACGAGCTGATGCCACAGGCACGCACTTGCAAAGAGGTGGGATTGAGCATCAGCATTCTCGTTCCCAAGCTTCAGATCGTGCGTGAGATCGCGCAAACGCCGCAATTCGGACGCTGCGCCGATTGCGACGAGTTCTAGTGCTGACGTGCTCGCCGCATGCCCGCGAAAAAGCCTGCGCAGAGCGGCACGCTTGCCTACCTCGCGGAATGCGGTCGCGCCGTCTACATCGTGTGCGGCAAGTGCAGCCGCTTTACTGTCGCCAATTTCTACAAGATTGCGCAAAGCGCTGGATGGCGGGCGGAGGCTGATCAAGTCGGCAAGCGCATGCGCTGCACAGCCTGCGGGTATCGCGGCGCGAAGTTCACGACCGAGCGGCCCCAGGTGGGGCGCTCGGTTTGCCCGCGCTGTTTACGTCCATACTCTTGAGGTTGAGTTTCCGCGAAGAATCCAAAACCTGCCTATCAGGTCACGACCAATACGTCACACGAAATGATCTCGTTTCATCGGTGAGATAGAAGTAAGCGTCAAGTCTAGCAAGACTAGGGCAGGTTGACTCGCAGTGAAGGCCACTCGGGTCATTGATGGCGCCAGATTTTGATCGCGGAGATCGCTACGAATCGTGTCGCAAGTGAGATATCCCTATGTCTGGCCACAGAGAACACTGGAGTATGCCGGTTCAGACGCTAGCTGCATTTCTCGCCTTTCGGATAGGGAACGACCAGCCACAGACTAGCCATGCTGAAGGCGAGCATCGCCGACATGAGCGGCACTGTCGAGCGACGGTCCATGTGCGGTGCAATCAGCTGCGTCCCGACAGCCCCCGCCGCCAGAATGGACAGCACCAGCATTGCTGATGCTCTACCCATCTGAGAGGCAGGAACTGACAACGCCTCGCTGAATGCTGAGGGACCGCGAACCGCTAGTGCGCCACAGAAGATGCACCAGAACACCGTAACTGCGGCCAAGGAGAGGTCGATAAGGAAGCTGCTGACCCAGGTCACGACACAGAGTCCCAATTGGATCGCTGCGCCCCATTGAACTGCGCGTGCTGGGCCCAGGCGCTCACTGATGCGGCCCGACTGGCTCGCCACTAGCATGAAGACCGCCACGCTGGAGACTTGCAGAATTGCAAAGCCGGCCGGCCCTCGATTGAGTGCATGCGTCAGCAACTGCGGCGCACTCGCAATGAAGGTCAGCAGAGCTCCCACGCTCAACGCATGCGACAAGGCCAGTTGTCGATATTTACGGTTTGCGATGATGGTCGAGTACTTCGCGTCGATGGCACGATCCAGGCCTGGCAGTGCTCGCGGCGCCGCGCGGACCACGAACGGCAGTACCAGCAGCGTGAGTCCACTCAACAGCCAAAAGGTGCCGCGCCAGTCTGTGTAGGTAAGCAAGACCGCACCAATGACCGGACCTGCAGCCGGCACGAGGGCTTCCACCATGGACACGGCCGCAATCCCGCGCACCGCATCGGGGCCTGGAAGGGTTGCACGTATCACGCTCGGCGCCACGACCGTGGCAGCGCCCGCGGCGATGCCTTGCACGAACCGTGTCAACAACAGGGTTTCGATATTAGGGGCGAGGGCCGAGCACACACTGGCCGCCACCAGCAGGCTCACACCGATCTGCACGCAACGGCGAGGTCCGAGTCGCGTCAATGCCTCTCCCCATACCAACTGGGATGCGGCCAGCCCCGCCAAGAACAGCGAGATCGTGGCCTGGGCCAGCGTGACATCGATGCCCAGAGATGCCTGAAGATTGGGTACCGCAGGTAGATACAGGTCCATCGCCAGCATGCTGGTACAGGTGACGATGGCCAATGGAAGAATCGTACGAACCGATGCCGTCGAGGTTTGTGTTCGAGCCGCCGAGCTCACTGTGTCGTCGGGTTCATACATCCTTCAGAGGGTTCCTGTACCGCGCAGCCGCAATGCATTGGTGATCACCGACACCGAGGACAGACTCATGGCCAGCGCGGCGATGAGCGGACTTAGCAGCCATCCAGTGAATGGATACAACACACCGGCGGCCAAGGGGATGCCGAGCGCGTTGTAGCCAAACGCAAAGTACAGGTTCTGACGAATATTGCGTACCGTCGCGCGACTCAACTGACGTGCACGCACGATGCCTCGCAGATCGCCTTTGACGAGTGTCACCTGCGCACTCTCCATCGCGATGTCGGTCCCCGTCCCCATCGCGATCCCCACATCGGCGCGCGCCAGCGCAGGCGCATCGTTGATGCCATCCCCCGCCATCGCAACATGCCGGCCCTGACGCTGCAGTCGTTCAACCACATCGGATTTGTCCTGCGGCTGTACTTCAGCAATGACCTCATCGATGGATAATGTCGATGCAACCGCCTGTGCCGTCTCCCGGTTGTCCCCCGTCAACATCACCAGTCTCAGTCCCTCGCGCCTCAACGCGTCAAGCGCTGCGGGCGTCGACTCCTTGATCGAATCCCCTACTGAGATGGCGCCTGCGAGCTGCCGATCGACGCTTAAGAAAATGACCGTCCGGCCTTCTCGCCGCAGTGGCTCAATCATCGCGGTCAAGCTGTCCGTCTTGACTCCTTCTGATTGCATCAAGGCAGCATTGCCCAGCGCCAGCGCGCGACCAACGCTTCGACCGCGAACGCCTTGACCGGTCACCGACGCGAAGTCCGTCACCACCGCAGGCACAGCTTTGCGCCGCTCAGCGCCCAGAACGATGGCGCGCGCCAAAGGATGCTCACTGGTACGGTCCAAGCCCGCTGCCCATGAGAGTACCTCCGCTTCTGAGAAGGGAGGAAGTGCCATGACGCGATCGAGGACCGGCCGGCCGATCGTGATCGTGCCCGTCTTGTCGAGCACCAGCGTATCGACGTCTCGTAGATTCTCGATGGCGCGCGCATCGCGGAACAACACGCCCAACTGTGCGCCGCGACCGCTCGCCACCATGATCGATATCGGAGTGGCGAGACCCAGAGCGCACGGACACGCGATGATCAATACCGCGACTGCGTTCACGATCGCATACGCGAGAGAGGGCTGCGGACCGAAGAAGAACCAGCCCATGAAGGTCAGTACGGAGATCGCAACCACCGTCGGGACAAACCACGCAGACACCTGGTCGGCCAATCGTTGTAGCGGAGCACGCGAGCGCTGCGCTTGAGCGACCATAGCAACAATCTGCGAGAGCAGGCTTTCGGCGCCCACGTGCTCTGCCTCGATCACCAACGTGCCGGTCTGATTGATCGTGGCGCCGACCACGCCGTCACCGGCCTCTTTCTCAACCGGCATCGGTTCTCCGGTGAGCATCGACTCATCCACGCTCGATTGTCCTTCGATCACTCGACCGTCAACGGGAACTTTCTCGCCCGGACGCACGCGCAAGCGATTGCCCACATGAACGTGCGCTAGTGGAATGTCCTCTTCGCGACCGTCGGTTGTGACGAGTCGTGCGGTTTTCGGTGTGAGCCCCAACAGCTGACGAATGGCCGCACTCGTACGGCCCCGCGCACGCAGCTCGAGCCATTCGCCGAGCAACACGAGCGCGATGATGGCGCTGGCCACTTCGAAGTAGACACTGACCATTCCGTGGTGATCGCGCATCTCGCCGGGAAACGCGCCGGGCGCCGCAGTGGCCACGATGCTGTATACGAACGCAACGATCACACCCAGTCCGATGAGCGTGTACTCTACGGCGCAACAGCGCTAGCTGTTGGGATGCACGCCAATTGATGCGCTAGCGGGGCACCTGAGAGTGCTGGACAGCGGTGCCTGGATTCTCGAAGTGAACCCTATGACCGTCGCAGTCGGCCCAAAAACTCGAAGTCGCGACGCCGGAAGCTGCGAGTCAGGAGCAGCAGTCCCGACAGCGACAACCACAACGCACCCATTCCGGCTGCAATGACCAGTGGATTGTTGAAGTTGTCGCGCCCTTTGAAATCCATCGTATGCAGCATCCAGAAGAAGTCGAACAGCCGCCAAGTCGAGTTGCGCGTGGCTTCCAGCCGTCCATCGTCGGCGGCGAAATACAAAGTAGTCTCTCGTTCGTCATCAAACCTCGCCTGCCAGACCGCACCGGCGTCACGTGTCTCCAGCCCTGACTCCGGTTGAAAAGCCACACTGATCAGCTTGCCGTCTCCTTGGTAGTGCGCCTGCGCCATCTTGCTGACCAGCGCCTCATCCAGCGCGACTTCGCGGCCGTCGCTGTCGCGCAGCTCGACCCTGTCTGCCGTCTCTACGCGCCACAGCCATTGGTCAAGCAACGACATCAGTCGAATCTCGTAGATTTCCCGACCGGCGTACTCATCGAGCCACACCGACGGTTCAGCCAAGGCCGGTTGCGCCCCAAGCATGCTAGGTTCGGACGCGTGAACGCTGTGTTCAGCCATCACCTCATGATGATCAAGCCACGCAAAGATGAGGCCGCTCACAGTCCAGAGCACCACCTGGATACCGATCAGCAGACCCAACCACTTATGAAGCTTTCTCAGGAAATTCATGGCGCACTCTCTCGTTGAGCAGTGGCTGAAGGACGTTTGCGTCGGAAGCTGAAGTACAGCAGCCACATGCCGCTCATGACGCCGATACCGGCGAGCACGGTCGATGCCCGCAGCAGGCCATTGTTCATGTCGGTGCGTTGGTCGTAATCCATGATGTGCAACATCCACAGGAAATCGAACCAGCGCCAGAATCGATGCCGACGCGTCACGAGCACGCCCGTGTCGGGATGCAGGTAGAGGCTGGTTTCGAGCCAATCATTGAAATCTGCCCGCCACAATGGCAGCGGCCTCGTTTGAATTTCCAGCGGTGGCTCTCGCTCCAGCAGCGTCAGCGAGGCGAGTTCACCCTTGCCCGCATAGTAAGACCGTGCGAGCGATCGGATCGTCTCGACCGACAGTGGTGAGATCCGCTGTCCGCTCGTGGCGTCGAGCAGCACCTTTCGACCCCGCGACGTGACGTCATAGAGAGGCCTCGAGAATCCGGGCAGCGATTTCAGCGAGACCTGCGTCACTTCAGGGTAGGCGCGCGCGACTTCGGCAAACGGTACCCGGTCCGATTGCGCCGACACAGGCACTTTGAGATTGCGCACCAGCGGGTCGCCATGGATGAAGTCGAGATCGACGACCACCATGTAGAAACCGCTGACCGTCCACAGGACAATCTGCATACCCACGACCAGCGACAACCACTTGTGAGCCTTGCGGGAAAAGATCGCCAGATTCATCGACAACCCTCGCGACGGTCCGGGCACGGAGGACCGAGGTCCGCCGTGCCCATCGTCCAGTTACAGATTCCAGCTGGCGCGCAGATACCAACGCTGACCCAATAGATCGTAGGTCATCGTGTCGGTGTTGGCATCGGTCCAGCTGGCGACGTAAGGCGCGTCCTCATCGAACAGATTGTCGACGCCGACCGCCACATCGATGTCGTCGGTGATGCGATAGCTGAACTGAACGTTGTGGTAGAAGAGGCCATCGACCTGACTACCTGGCCCCGTATCCGTATTGATGTCGTCGGCCTTGCCAATGTACTGAACACCCCAGGTGCCCGACCATCGCTCGCCGCCCACAGTCGCGGTGGCATCGGATCGCCAATGCGTGTAGCTGCCGCTGCCACCCGTGATCATGCCGGCGTATTCAATCGGCTCCGCACCTTTGAACGGTGTGACGTCGTACTCATCGAGATACGAAATATTCCAGCTCACACCCGCCTTGAGCCCCCGCACCTGCGTGGCATAGACCACACCCAGATCGATGCCTGATGCAGTCTCCGAGCCGACATTGCTCGGTTGAGACGACAAGAAATTCACCTCGCCCGTCAACGGATCGCGTGTGTGACTCGACGGGGCACAGAACGGATGGTCGAGCGTGCCGGTCTCGTAACAGATGGCCAACTTCTCCGAGCCAGGGATCTCCTGGATCGAGTCCGCGATGTCGACCTCCCAGTAATCGAGCGTGAGCGACAGACCTTTCACAAACGTCGGTTCCCACACCACACCTACGGTGAAAGTATCGGCATCTTCGGGTTGCAGGTCAGCGTTGCCGCCGACCGTCGTGCGGATCGTGTTGCCGAGCTGGACGTAATTGGCCGGCACGCCGGCGCGCTGACAGCTCTGGTAGATCGGATCGGAGGGACTGCGCTGGCTCCACGCGCTGCAAGGATCGGAGGTCGTCAGGTTGCCCTCGGCGACACCGCCGAACAATTCAGGAATATTCGGGATACGAAACGCAGTCGAACTCGTCGCACGCACCTTGAAGCCATCGACGACTTGCCACAACAATCCGATCTTGTAGTTCGTGTCGTCCCCGAACAGATCGTAGTCGGAATAGCGGCCTGCCAGGCTCAGCTCCAAGTGCTCCACACCAGGGATTCCGTGCAAGAGTGGCACCACGAACTCGGCATAGACTTCATCCACCTCATAGTCGCCGGCAATCGGATCCTGCTGGTTGGTATTCGCGATGTTCGCAACGACGAACGGATCGGGATCGCGCCAACCCGACTCCTCGCGTCTTTCGACACCCGCTGCAAAGCCCAATGGTCCCGCCGGTAAGTTGAACAGGCTTCCGGTGATGTTGGCAGTGGCTGACTCCTGCTCATTACCGCCGCTGTCGCGCTGCGTGTAGAGAATGTAGTCGAGAACCTGCTGAGACACGTCGCCGTTGCCGAGATAGTCAGCGCACGGCACGGTGATGTTGTCGCAGGCGAATACGGTCTGGTAGACGCGATCCAGGTTCGCCACATTGGTCGAACCATCGATACCTGTGTTTCGTCCCTTGTTGTAAGCGATGTCCCAGGACCAGTTCGACGTGAAGTTTCCTTCGAAGCCGGCCACGACTCGCCAGGTATCGGTTTCCTGGAAGAACTCGCGCACACCCGCTTCCACGAGTCGCTTGCGGTCAAGCCGAATGTTCTGCCCGGTGGGGTTGGTCGGATGACTCGCCGGAATCACAAACGACGTTCGACCAACGCCGGGGCGGTAGTAGTCGAGCAGCGTGCCGGGCGTCGCGATCTGATCCGACTCACGATGGCTGTAAATCATCTCGCTGAAGAACCGCGTGTTCGCCGCGACATTGAGATCGCCGAAGATGGAGAACGTGGTCTTCTGAATGGGATTCACCGCATTCAGCCATTGGAAATAGCCTTCATTGTGCCGGCCGCCGCTATACGGCTCGAACAGGTCGCCATTGCCGGTGGGGTCGTTGTTGAAATTGATGCGCTGGCCTACGTTCGGGCCGGTCAGAAAGGTTGCGCGTCCTCCTGAGGTGCTGGAACTGCCACTGCACGCAAGCGTACCGTCGCCCGCATTGGCCAGTGCGCATCCGGCGCGGTCCGCCATGTTGACCGCCTTGCCCTCGGTGTAGCTCATCGATGCCATGAGACTGCCACGCTCGCCGGTGAGACCGAACGTCAGGTCGCCGGCGAACTCCTCGCCATCGCCTTCGGAGGTCTGGCCGAACTTGGCGTTGATCTTCATGCCGTCGAAGTCTTTGCGCGTGATGATGTTCACGACGCCTGCGACCGCATCCGCGCCATAGACCGCCGACGCACCATCCTTCAACACCTCGATGCGTTCAATGATCGAGGTGGGGATCATGTTGAGATCGACCGCGCTGTTCGCTCCGGTTCCGCCATTGACGACACGGCGGCCATTGAGCAGTACGAGCGTGCGATTGATGCCCAGGCCGCGCAAGTTCACCTGCGCGGTACCGTAGCCATTGTCCGCCCAATAGGCATTCGTCTGATTGCCGGCAAAGCCTGCGGATGCGGAAAAGCGCTGCAGGAGCGTCTCGGTCGAGGTCACACCGGTCGCCTCGATATCCTTCGCGCTGAACACGGTCACGGGTCCGACCCCTTCCAAATCCTGCCGCTTGATGCGACTGCCCGTGACTTGGACCTCCTCGAGCGTATCCGAGGTTCCCTGAGCCAGTGCGCTGGCCGGAACCGAAATCGTCGCACACGTTGCGGCCAGCACGGCCAGCGATGAGCAATTAGTAGACGGTCTCATAAACTCCCCTCACCTGTTGCATGTCTGGTCAATCGATACCCGCATTCCTTGGCGAGGCGAGTGCGCAACGCTCGGGCACGCGTGATCCGACGCTGGAGCGATCTCTCGTCATGGACTGATCTGGCTCGTGAAGTGCAGTCGCCCGGCAAGTCGATATCGGCTTGCGGGGGCCAGAATTCGCGCGAAGCTCACCAGTCCTCGAGCAGCCGAGGTCACCCGCGTAATGAGTAAACAGGGCTCGTTGCGCTGGATCTCCAGCAGCTCGCAGTGTTTCGCCTTCGGCAGCGTGGCTGAGATCTCCTGCCGCGCTTCAACGAGCGGACAAATGCGTTGCAAGTAACGGTTGGGTGTCTCCAGTGTGAGGTCGGCTTCCAGAAACTCAGGCGCGGCGTCGGGCCGAACGTAGCGATACTCGAGCTGCACCGGCTTCTCGTCCGCCAGATGGGTAATGAGTGAGTGGTAGACCGGCGCACCGCGCTCGAGATCAAGTGCAACGGCCACCTCCGCATCGCAGGACACAGTGCAGTGCCGCACGATCCGGTTACCGTAGCGCTGTCCAGTGTCAGCGACCTCCTCAGCAATATTGCGGATCACTAGAAAGGAAGAGCGGACGCTGTCGTCCGCGATGAAGCTACCCGCTCCCTGCCTGCGCACGATGTCCCCTGCACGCGCAAGTTGATCGAGAGCGCGACGTGCCGTCATGCGACTCACGCCGAACCGTTCACTGAGTTCATTCTCCGATGGCGCGCGGTCACCAGGCTTCCATGACCCACTGCGAATACGGCGACGAGCAAAATGTACGATGTTCTCGAACTTCGGACGGCTGTTGCTCACGTGATGCGCCAGTGATTGCAAACGGGTTGTATATACAAGTGATGGCGCAAGAGTAGCCGCGCGTAAACGGCCCACGCAATAGCGATTGACATCTTTTTTACCTGCCATCGATATCGCACGCTCGTGGAGCGATCCGAGCGAACAGGAGCTCGTTCTGGTGCATCCGGTGCGTCTCGAAGCTACCAATGCAGCTTCACTTCGTAGTGAAGCTCCGCGACGCAAATTCATTGCGCAAGAGAGGCGCCTATGGACGAGATGGCCGCCAGCATCATTCGAGTCCTTGCTTTGACACCTATGGCCCATGTTGGGAGAACACGGTGGTGCTGCCGTCGCGAGCGACGAGGAGCACTTCATAGGGTTCGATCTCGCCAGAAGGAACTTCCATGCCTGGCGAGCCGGCCGGCATCCTCGGAACCGTGAGCCCCTTCGCGTTGGGACGCTCTCTTAACAGGCGTTTGATGTCTTCAGCGGGCACGTGACCCTCGATGAAGTAGCCGTCCACTTCCGCCGTGTGGCAGGAGCCCAGTGCGACAGGGACGCCAACGCGCTGCTTCACTGAATTCAGGTCGTCGACGTTGCGCGGTTCCACCGGGAAGCCAGCATTTCGCAGGTGTTGAGCCCACACCTTGCAGCAATTACAACTTGCGCTCTTGTACACCACCACATCGGGCATGCCGGGCTCACCGGACTGCGCGCATGCGCCTAGTCCAAGCAGAACCAGTAAACTGATCGGTAGTGCGTTCATGCTCGCGCGTGCCCCTCTCTGACAATCATCCGCTCACAGTCAATTCGCTTTGCCGCTGCGAGACGACCAGTGGATGTGGACGATCTTCCAGCCGGCCGGGGACTTCTTCAGCACGAGTGTGTCCGTGCTCACGATGTCAACCGGCTTGTCCTCACGATTTCCGCTGAGACGCGCTTCGCTCACCACCCACGCAAGATCGCCCACCGTGTCGCCGCTTTGACGCTCGAGCTTGTAGCCTACTGACTTCATGAACCTGAGATCGGCTGGCAGATGATGCCCGGCGTACTCCTTCCTCGATCGCTGAACACTGCCACCTTCGAGGATGAGGACATTTGGATCGAGCAGTTCTTCGACTTCGCTCGCGTTGCCGGAGGACAAAGCCTCGTGGAGTGTCTTGACTGCAGCCACCGGTGTACCTGCCGGCGCTTCGTGGACATGCTGCTTGCCGTCGGCGTCAAGCGTTGGGTTGGAATCGGTGTGTTCGTCCGTATCCTCGCCGCTTTGCCCTTCGTGCTCCTCGCCAGCCGCGTGACTGTGACCCGTCGCCTCACCGCCGCCATGCGAATGCCCGCCGCTTGCGGCAACTTCCTGCGCGTACTGCTCAGCTGAGAGCGCGGGCAACTTAGTCAGAAACGCCACCACGTCCCAGATGTACAAGTCCTCCATGCGCTTGCCCCACGCGGGCATCCCGGACGCCTTGATGCCATGCTTGATCACCCAGAACGCCTCTGCGGGTTCCACATCGGTCACCTTGGTGAGATTGGGCGGCGCTGGATACAGGCCCACACTGATCTCTGATTCATCCTTTCCGGGCGCGAGATGACAGCTCACACACATGGCGTCGTAGTTGCCTGCGCCGCGCCGCACACTCGCCGCATCTTCCAGGTTCGGCACCTTGAGAACGCGGGCGCGCACTGCTATCGAACGCTCGCGCGTGGTCTCAAGGAAACGATAGACGAGCGGCGAATGCGCTTCATCCGCAGCAACGTTGTAGAGGCCGGCGCCGACGATGAGAGCACCCAGCCCGAGGAGAACCATCAGCACGATGGCGGCACTCATCAGTAGCTTCTTCATCGCTTCTCTCCTCATGCATCGGGCCAGATTCGATGATCGGGACCTCGGCGTCTGTCGATTTAACGCTCGGGCGAAAAGAATGTCGTCATGACGGCTGTTGCGCTCAGCACCGCGCAGATCAGCAGATATTCCGCGGCGACGGCGCGCCGAAATGACACGGCAACTCCCGGCACTGTGGCGAGAGTCGGCCCGTAGCGCCATTTGTTCAGAGCGGCCAAGCCCATCAGCACCGCAAAGCCTGCAACTTTGGCGAGCAGAACTATCCCGTAGCTTTCGCCAAACACGGCCCAGCGATCGACCAATACGGCGGTCAGCAGGACACCCGCGAGAAGGATGCCCGGCACCCACCAACTCGCGATGCGAGAGAAATCCTCCACGATCGCGCCGCCGACATCCGCCGTCTCCTTCCGGCTGACGATGCAAAGCGGCGCCAGTGCGCCAAACCAGAACGCGACAACCGCCAGGTGGAGGCTGAGCAACACTGCCAGCCAGCCGCGATCGGCATGAGCCGCCGTATGACCAACGACCAGAAAGCCGCTGATCGTCAGCGCCGCGCCGGCAAGGCCCAGTTGTGTCCAGGTCCTGCCGGTGCGGTTGATGACGACAGAAATGATCGCAAGCCCCGCGACGCGCATTCCCCAGGCGATGCTCATGGATGAGTCGAGCACCAGGTGCTGCAGGGACCAATCGAAGACACCTGACAACGCGCCTGCCATCCGCGCCGCCTCAAGGCCATAGTGCGCGGACACGAACAGGATGCCGGCAATCGCCGAGACAAAGCCCACTCGACGGATGGCCGCTGCTGCCAGGTGCAGCCGGCGGCCGAAGATAGCGATGAACATCGCTATCCCCGTCGCCTGGAACAACGCAATGAAGCTGAGAGCACGAACAATCGCCGAAATGATATCCGTCAACACGCGCTATTCCTGCCAGTTGCAGCGATCACTTTCCGGTTACCGTGAAATGCAACGCGCCGGACATCACATGATTGTCGTCTCCGACAACGCGCCAGTTGACGACATATTTGCCGGGCGCGAGCGGGTCTACTGGGACACTGAGGGCCGCGGAAGCCTCCTTCGGCAACGCAGTGATACTTTTTGGTTCCTTTTCTCCTTCCTTCTGAATGGACAAAGCCGTCAGCCGCGCGACTTCCGAAAAATGCAGCATGATCTGCGATGGCGGGCTCGGAAGCACGCTGTTGTCGGCCGGCATCGCCATTTCAAGATGCGTGTGCGCCCGCGCAATCCCGGTCAACGCGAGCATGGTAGCGCCCATGGTCAGAATGCGATTCATCTTCATACTGGTCTCCAAAGTACGAACCAAGTGAGGACTGTCATCAAACTGCGATTGTCATCGTGTCGTCGCGATTTCTGCGGCTAGAACCACACTCGCAACCCCGCGACGACCTGTAGATCATCATCGTCATGACCGGCGGCGCGCGCGAGATCCGCGGTGTTGCCGTAAGAACGTGTCCAGACGACGCCGATGTAGGGTGCAAACTCCCGGCGCAACTCGTACCTCAGTCGCAGGCCAATCTCCGAGTCCGCCAGGCCTGACCCGAGGCTATTGCGCGGATCGTCCTTGCCATACAGATCGAATTCGATTTTCGGCTGAAGAATCAGCCGCTGCGTGATGAGTAGCTCATACTCACCCGAGAATCGCGCAGCAGTCCGACCTTCCTCACCGACATAAACCGTCGCATCCACTTCGAACAAGTACGGCGCAAGTCCGTGAACGCCAAAAGCCGCCCACGTGCGTGACGGGCCGTCGCCGAAATCCCAGCGAATCCCAGCCTGCACATCCCACCAACGCGTAACGATACGATCCCAAAAGAGCTCGGCTAGCCCTTCGTACTCGCCCCCAATACGCTCGCCTTCGGACCTCCACCACGCCTTGTTGTAGTCGTTGCCATACCAGGCTTGTCCGTCCCAATGCACGGCATTGCTGTTGTCGATCTCATGCCATTCAAACTCATCCAACAACAGCGTGCCGACTGCGGACGTGTCATCCATCTCCATGAGCTCGGTCATTTGTTCATTCGACATCTCATGCATCGGATGTTGCGGCGGATCCGGCGGGACATGCCTCGCCTCGCTTTCGGTGGGCTCATCCATTGCGCGACTTGCATGTTGAGCATGCTGATCCTTGATCGTCTGTTCAGCAGGTGGCTGGTGTTGCGCATGCTCCGCCGCGGCCGGTGTTTGCAGCTGCGATGACCTGTCTTCGTGCTGCGAATGCTCTTCGGCCCCTCGGGCGATTCCTGCGCTGAGCACGAGCGCGGCCGCGCTCAAGAAGGCGATGCAGCCATTCATTGGTGATCTCCCTGGTGTGCTCCCCGCTCGGCAACTTCCACTTCCCGGAACATGCCGGCCTCCATGTGGTACAGCAGATGACAGTGATACGCCCAGCGGCCAAGCGCATCGGCCGTGACCGCGTAGTTGAGGCGCTGCGCCGGGTTGACGGTGACCGTGTGCTTACGCACCTGAAACTCGCCCTTCTCGTTCTCGACTTCGCTCCACATTCCATGCAGGTGAATCGGATGAGTCATCATCGAATCATTCACGAGCGTAATGCGCAGGCGCTCGCCATGGTTGAACTGCAGCGGCTGCGCTTCGGAGAATTTCTGGCCGTTGAATGACCAGATGAAGCGCTCCATGTGTCCAGTGAGATGCAGCTCAATCTCACGGCCAGGCTCACGCCGGTCGATCGGTCCCCCCACCGTGTGCAGATCGGCATACGTCAACACGTGGCGGCCGTTGTCTCGCAAGCCGACCCCCGGATCATCCAGTCGGGTCTGCACTTGCTCGGCGCGTGAGTCCACTGTCGGTCCGTATTCAGCGCCGGCATGAGTCGTCACCGGCTGCACCGAACTTGCCTGAGCGGCGCCGTGACCCATGGCGGCATGATCCATCTCACCAGACTTCATGGCGCCGTGACCCATGGCACTATGATCCATCGCAGCGTGATCCATCGGCGCCTGGGGACTTGCGCCACGTCCCATCGCTGCATGATCCGTTTCCATCGGGAGTCTGGGTGCGGCGCCTGCGCCCATCGCTCCGTGATCCATTCCCTGCATAGCCCCCATGTCATGCGCCATCCCCATATCCATCATCGTAAGCAATGGCCGTGCGTCCATCGCGGGCACATCCGCTTGCATCCCTGCATGCGGTGTTAATGTGCCGCGCGCATAACCCGTGCGATCCATCGATTGCGCGAAAATCGTGTAGGCGCGGTCGTCCTTCGGTTCCACGATGACGTCATAGGTCTCAGCGGTCGCGATGCGAAATTCATCGACCGTGACCGGCTCGACATCCTGGCCGTCTGCTGCAACAACGGTCAGCTTCAATCCAGGAATGCGCACATCGAAAATGCTCATCGCCGCGCCGTTGATGAAGCGCAGGCGCACACGCTCACCGCGGCTGAAGAGTCCCGTCCAGTTGGCGGAGGGGGTGCTGCCATTCATGAGGTAGGTGTAGGCATAGCCCGAGACATCGGCGATGTCGGTCGGGTTCATGCGCATATCGCCCCACATGCGGCGGTCTGCGACGGTCTGGCTCCAACCCTTCTCGCGAACATCGCGCAGGAAGTCCCCCGCAGTGCGCTTGTGAAAATTGAAATAATCGCTCTGCTTCTTGAGCGTGGCGAACAGCCGTTCCGGGTCGAAGTCGGTCCAATCCGACAGCAACACCACGTAGTCGCGATCGGCCTGCTGGCGCTCGGCACCACGCGGCTCGATCACAATGGGGCCATAGAGGCCGGTCTGCTCCTGAAAGCGCGAGTGCGAGTGATACCAATACGTTCCATATTGGTTGACCTTGAACCGATAGGTGTAGGTAGCACCCGGTGCGATTCCATCGAAGCTCAAGCCCGGTACACCGTCCATGTCGGCGGGCACGATCATGCCGTGCCAATGAATGGAACTGCGCGCGGCTAGGCGATTGGTGACACGCAACGTCACGGTATCGCCCTCTCGCCAGCGCAACAGCGGCGCCGGAATCTGCCCGTTCACGACGGTGGCGGGACGCGCAGCGCCCGTGAAGTTCGCGCTCATGCCCCCAATCTCCAAATCGAAGTCGGTGCCGCGCAATACCGTCTGGGCAGGATTTTGCGCAAAGCTTGAGTTGCGTCCGACGCCCAGCACAAACAGGCCCGCTGCCGCGCCCTGGATAAAATGACGGCGCGAGATCGCAGGGGCACTGAATCTACGGTCAACGTTCTTCATGAGCATCACTCAGAGGTCGTGAGATCCCCTCGGGCGCTATAACGTCCGAGGAGGTCGTTGTGTCGGAAAAGAACTCCAGAAGCGTGCGCATCGGCGCATCGACGCGCGGTTGTTCATCCATGCGTCGCTGCAGATGCTGACGCCATTGCGCCAACTCGCCGATCTTCCGATCGATCAGCACTAATTTGTGTTCGAGGATCTGCTGCGTGCGGGCCCGATCGGATTCCTGATCCACCGAAAGCAGTTCCGTGATCTCCGGAATCGAAAAGCCGAGTTGCCGTGCGCGACGGACGAATTTCAATTGTGCGAGATCACGCAATGAATATTCACGAAAGCCCGACGGCCGGCGTGCCGGCGCCGGCAGCAGCCCACATTTCTCATAGAACCGAATCGTGTCAATGCTGACACGTGCGGCCTGGGCTAATTTGCCGATGGAAATTCCGGACATGGAACACTCCGCTTCGTGATCACCGGCTGACGCCTTCGAGTGGCGAGCAGCCACGACGATGCGTACCGTGATGAAGGTCGAATCGGCGCATCGCACGCTCGAGATTCAAGCGTCGACGCAACCGACGGACACACTGAGGGCGCGGAAGTTAGGCGGGTGGGCGGAAGAGACGATCGATACGGCGCTGCACGAGGCCGAGCGTGCAGATGATCGCGGTGGATCGATCCAGAGAGGTCGATGCAATCACCGGTGACGAAGCCACGATGGCCGAGGCATGCAGGCATAGGCAGCCACCTGCCTTGCAACAATCTTTCGTTTGTCTCGGCTTCTCGGACTGCGACTGCTGATCCATCTGCGACGCACGGTCATCGGCTGCGTGAGCGTGCTGCGGGCAGGCTGCTGCTTCGCCACTGTTCACTGCTGTATTGGGTGCTTCCGCCTGATGGGGCATCGCGTGCGCAAATTCCCCGAGCACGAGCCGGACGACCAGCAAGCAAATCACGAACCAGAATTGGACAGGGGATCGGCGCACGGACGGCAGCGTATCGCTGTGCAGCCATTCCCGCAATGAGCTGCGCCAATCTCCTCGCGGCAGGCCGACGGGCAGGACCCTGGAGTTCACTCCAGAGTTCGCAACTCTGTACGTCATCTACCGAGTGATGATCCGTCCTTCGACTGATGACGATCGGAGGCAGCAGATAGAAATATTGCTGGCTTCGTGCACGTCGAATTTATCGTGCAAGCAGATGGCCGCCTACGAGACGCGACGTTGATCGAGGCGCAGCCCACCGGAACCTTCGATGCCGTCGCGATCGCAACCGTGCTCAAATGGAAATTCAAGCCACGGGTACTTGATGGTCGCGTGGTGGAATGGCGAGCGTCCCAAAAAATATACTTCACGCCCCGCTCATGACCTCGAACCAAGGTTGTTGCATTGAGGATGGCAGCGCGGTACGGCCAGTCAGACTCCAACGCAATTTTTCTTAGTTGCCTTGTTGACCATAGCTTGGACACAGCGCTCCATCCTGTTGTCAGAACACCCATCGCGCTCGCCGCACTTTCGGTGAGCCGTGACCGCAGTCAATGTAGTAACCGACGCTGGTCTCTGGCTACCGGGTGCACCGTCCCAATCAATCGTGCTCTGCTCCGACCACAGAGCCTAACGCACCCTTCAGATCCTCGTCTCGCATCGTAATGAAGCGGTGCCGTTCAGCGCTGCACCATGCCGTTGCGCATTCCACAGCGCACGCCATACGTATACGGATCTGTGATGACCTACGCGTCAAATCACATTTGACGGCGCATCGCTCCTGCTCGACCTTAGTCCGCACGAGCAGACACGTTACCGTGGCGTCGCTCGCAACCGATCCAGGTGGCGACAGAGGGGCAGTTTATGTGGCGCGCGATGTCAAACAAAGGCAGCAGTTCAGGGGTTGTTACGACGTTTGGTTTGCTGGGCATGGTGCTTACCGCAGGAGTGCATGCCCAGGATTCACAGCCCAGGGGCGACTCCCTGGAAGAGATCGTCGTCACCGGCACGCGGCGCACCGACACGACAGCCGCTGATTCGGCGTCGCCAATCGACATCATCAGCGGTGAGACGCTTTCCGAAACCAGCTTCGCCGACATGACCGATGTCCTGCGCACTCAGGTGGTTGCGTTGAATGTTCAGCGCTTCAGCACACAGGATGCCGCGGCGTTCGTCCGGCCATTCAGTCTGCGTGGCCTGCCACCCGACGAGACGCTGTTTCTAGTCAACGGCAAGCGTCGTCACCGCTCAGCCGTCGTTCAATTGAGCAATCAGCCGCTTGCGCGTGGCTCACAGGGTCCCGATCTGGCGACGATTCCAACGATTGCCGTCGAGCAGCTGGAAGTTCTCCGGGACGGAGCATCGGCCCAATATGGTTCTGACGCCATTGCCGGCGTCATCAACTTCCGTCTCCGGGATGCCGCGCACGGCGCGACGCTCATTACCCGCTACGGAGCGTTCTTCAAAGGCGATGGAGCCGACCTCCAGGTGCAAGGCAACCTTGGCCTGCCGCTGACCGCCGCTGGTTTTTTCAACATCAGTGGCGAATATGTGCGCTCTGAGACCACTTCTCGCGGAACACAGCGGCCGGACGCGCAAGCGCTCATTGACGGTGGCAATACAGCCGTGCCCGTACCGGCACAACGCTGGGGCAATCCGGATCTGAAGGCGGGACGCTTGTTCTTCAATGCAGGAGTGCCGCTCTCCGATCGCCTCGATCTCTATGCGTTCGGAAACTACGGCAAGAGCGAAGGCGAAACGGGATTTTTCTATCGATTTCCCAGCGTGGCGGCGAACGCCGGAATCTACCGCAGCGTGCCTCTGACGAATCAGCCTGGAGGGGCACGCTTCAGTTTCTTGAGCGTTTTCCCCGGCGGATTTTCGCCGATCTTCGGTTCCGACGTCGAAGATGCGAGCCTGATCAGCGGCCTGAAGGGCGACCTGGCTTCGGGTCTGCATTACGACTTCAGTGGCTCATTCGGTCAAAGCGACGTCGAATTCAACCTGCGCAATACGATCAATCCCTCCCTCGGACCGCAAAGCCCGACGACGTTTGACGCCGGTGCACTCAAGCAGCGGGAGACGAACGCCAACGCGGATTTCGTCTATCCCTGGGACACCGGCGTCTTCGCAGCGCCGTTGAACGTAGCATTCGGCGCAGAGTACCGCCGCGAGCTGTTCGAGATCCAGCAAGGCGACGCGCCCTCGTACACCGCCGGGCCTTTCGCGAGTGTGCTCGATCCTGATACCGGGACGCGAGTCGGGCTGGCGGTGGGCTCCAGTGGGTTCCCGGGCTTCTCCCCGCAAGCCGCCGGAGACTGGTCGAGGAACAACTGGGCCGTTTATCTGGATCTGGAAACCGATATCACTGACCGGCTCACCGCTGGAGTTGCGGTCCGCCAGGAGGATTTCTCCGATTTCGGTTCAACGTTCAATTGGAAGGTCTCGGGTCGCCTCAAGGTGACCGACGCCGTCGCCCTGCGGGCCTCGGTGAACACCGGCTTCCGTGCTCCAACACCTGGTCAGTCCAATATCTCCGACATTCAAACCAATATCGATGTTGCAACGGCGCGCGTGCTGCTGACCGCGACGTTGCCGCCCACGAAGCCAATATCGCAGTTCTTCGGGGCGCGGGCGTTGC
>Ga0065707_10082229_pt1 | contig 18711 bp, 20 predicted proteins | sample SwiRhicommuniRL3_FD_59094 | JGI IMG/M metagenome (GOLD analysis project Ga0065707, IMG submission 59094) | Switchgrass rhizosphere bacterial communities from Rose Lake, Michigan, USA - RL3 v2 (version 2) | ecosystem: Host-associated > Plants > Roots > Rhizosphere > Soil | place: East Lansing...
GGGGACGCCGGCGCCGGCGGCGGACCGGCCCGTGCCCTATTGGGCGTCGGTCACCGCCGGCGATGCGCTGCTCCGCACCGGGCCGGGACGCAATTATCCCTCGACCTGGCGTTACCGTCGCACCGGGCTGCCGGTGATCGTGCTGCAGGTTCACGAGAGCTGGCGGCGCGTGCGCGACTTCGAGGGAACTGAAGGCTGGATGGCCTCAGTGCTACTCAGCGCCGAGCGCACCGCGATGGTGATGGGCAGCGTCCAGCCGCTGCGTGGCGCGCCCAGCACCGCCTCCCGCCTGCTGTGGCGGGTGGCGCCGGGTGTAGTCGGTAAGATCAGGCATTGCGCCGACGGCTGGTGCGAATTCAATGTCGGCGGAAAAACGGGCTATATCCAGACCGCCAGCCTGTGGGGCGTCAGTTCACGGGAAGTGATCGAATGAAGGTGGCCGGGAGCCAGAAACCCGGCCAGCCGATTTTCAGTTCCAGCCCGCCATCGCGGCTTCGAGATTGACGCGGATGGCCTCGAAGAATTTTTCCGTGGTCATCCAGGGTTGATCCGGGCCGATCAGGATGGCGAGATCCTTGGTCATCTTGCCCTGCTCGACTGTCTGGATGCAGACCTGCTCGAGCGTTTCGGCGAAACGCGTCACTTCCGGGGTCTGATCGAACTTGCCACGGAACTTGAGACCGCCGGTCCATGCGAAAATCGAGGCGATCGGGTTGGTCGAGGTCGCCTTGCCTTCCTGATGCATGCGATAATGGCGCGTCACGGTGCCGTGCGCGGCTTCAGCCTCGATCGTCTTGCCGTCCGGCGACATCAACACCGACGTCATCAGGCCGAGCGAACCGAATCCCTGCGCAACCTGATCCGACTGCACGTCGCCATCATAATTCTTGCAGGCCCAGACGAACTTGCCGCTCCATTTGAGCGCCGAGGCCACCATGTCGTCGATCAGGCGGTGCTCGTAGACGATGTTGCGTGCCTTGAACCTGTCCTTGAATTCCTTGTCGAAAATCTCGGCGAACAGATCCTTGAACTGGCCGTCATAGGCCTTGAGGATGGTGTTCTTGGTGGAAAGGTAGAGCGGCCAGCCGCGATCGAGCGCGTAGTTCATACTGGCTCGGGCAAAATCGCGGATCGATTCGTCGAGATTGTACATGCCCATGGCGACGCCCGAGGAGGGGAAGTCGAACACCTCCTCCTCGATCTTCTCGCCATTGGTGCCTTCCCAGACCATCCTGAGCTTGCCGGGGCCGGGGATGCGGAAATCGGTGGCGCGGTATTGATCACCGAACGCATGGCGGCCGACCACGATCGGATCGGTCCAGCCCGGAATCAGCCGGGGCACATTCCTGATCACGATCGGCTCGCGGAAGACGACGCCGCCCAGGATGTTGCGGATCGTGCCGTTCGGCGATTTCCACATCTTCTTGAGCTTGAACTCTTCGACGCGGGCTTCGTCGGGCGTGATCGTCGCGCATTTCACGCCGACGCCATATTTCTGGATCGCACGAGCGGAATCGACCGTGATCTGGTCGTTCGTCTCGTCACGCTTCTCGATGCCAAGGTCATAATATTCCAGGTCGATATCGAGATAGGGCAGGATCAGTCCTTCACGGATCCACTGCCAGATGATGCGAGTCATCTCGTCGCCATCGATCTCGACGACCGGGGTCTTGACCTTGATCTTTGTCATGCATGCGCTTCCTGAAGGGAGGATGGTTGCGGGGGCCTTAAGGGTTGAAAGGCGAGGGATCAACCACTGGCCGCACCGCCATGCAGACATCTGTTGGAAAAAAGGCTTACGCCCATTCCGTGGACGTCCTACAACGGCGCGCATGATCGATCAGACCGACCTTGGCGGCCACGTCGCATCCATGAAGTGGCGATTCCCGACTGTTCACCCCGAAGGCCGCAAATATGTCGTGATCGCCGCCGCGATCACGGCGGTTTTCGCGTTGCTGGCCTGGGAGACGCTCGCCTGGCCGATGGGCGGCATCACCTTGTGGGTCGCCGCCTTCTTCCGCGATCCGGTACGGACCACACCGCGCGGGGCCGGACTGGTCGTGGCGCCGGCTGACGGGCTGGTGACGATGATCACGACGGTGCCGCCGCCGCGCGAAATGGCTGGCGAAGAGGCGCTGGGAGAAGCGCCGATGACGCGTATTTCGATCTTCATGAGCGTGTTCGACGTGCACATCAACCGCACGCCGATCCCCGGCACGATCAAGCGGGTCGTCTATATCTCGGGCAAGTTCCTCAATGCCGATCTCGACAAGGCGAGCGAGGAAAATGAGCGGCAGCATATTTTGGTGGAGGGTCATGACGGCGTCCGGATCGGCTTCACCCAGATTGCCGGGCTGGTCGCGCGCCGGATCGTGCCGTTCATCAAGACTGGCGACATCGTCGGGCCGGGGCAGCGGATCGGGCTGATCCGTTTCGGCAGCCGGGTTGATGTCTATCTGCCGGCAGGCACCACGCCGGCAGTGACGATTGGCCAGCGCGCGATCGCCGGGGAGACGATCCTCGGCCGGCTCGGGGTTGCGGAACGCATGGAGAGTGTGTCGGCATGACGCCCCGGCCGCAACGCCGCCTTCCCGGTGGCATTCCCTTGCGTGCGCTGGCGCCCAACGCGGTGACCGCGCTGGCGCTGTGCTTCGGCCTGACCGGCGTGCGCTTCGCGATTGCCGGAAGCTGGGAGAAGGCGGTGCTGTGCGTGCTGCTGGCCGGAATCCTCGACGGGCTCGACGGGCGGATCGCGCGGATGCTGAAGGGAGAAAGCCGCTTCGGCGCCGAGCTTGATTCCCTCTCGGACGTGATCGCCTTCGGCGTCTCGCCCGCGATTATCATCTATTTGTGGGCACTCAAGGAGGTGCCGCAATATGGCTGGGTGGTGGCGCTGGCCCATGCCGTGTGCTGCGCGCTCAGGCTCGCGCGGTTCAACGCCAATATCGATGTGAAGGATCAGCCTCACAAATCAGCGGGCTATCTGACCGGAATTCCCGCGCCCGCAGGCGCGGGCCTGCTGCTGCTGCCGGTCTATCTCTGGCTTTGGACCGGGCTCGACTTCTTCCGCCAGAGCTGGCTGGTCGCGCCCTGGGCGCTGGTGGTGGCGCTGCTGATGATTTCGAGCATCGCGACCTTCAGCTGGTCGGCGCTCAGGCTGCGCCGGGGCATCAGGCTATGGGTATTGCTTGGCGTGGCCCTGCTGGGGACGGCCCTGCTCAACGAACCCTGGATCACGCTCAGCATCCTGTGCGTGCTCTACCTGATCGCCATCCCGCTCAGCATCCGGTCCTATTCGAAGGTCAGGCGGCCATCCGCAAAAGCGACGCCGGCGACGCCATCCTGATCACCCGGGCCGGTCGCCGCATGCGATCAGACGAAAGCGGCAATGGCGCGATCAACGGTTCACGCAGGCCCAGCGCGCTCAAGATCCGGTCCCGATTGGCGAACATGGTTCCCGCGATGACGGCACTGGCCGCGAGGAACATGATGACGAAGTAAATCCCGGCGAAAATATGCAGCATTTTCGGACCTCCTAACGGCAGCGATGAGCCATTGCGACCGCATTTGTTCAAACATTGTTCCGTTTACCCGGTTTCATATGTTCTTCATATGTTCCCATGTCAAGCGGCGGCGGTGTCTCAGTTTGAATTTCGTTCTCATTGACAACTTTCGCCGAGCGGCGCGCGCTGCTATATGCTTAGCGGAAAGCATGGAGGCGCTACGGCCACATATTTCGATTATGAGGACGGCGTACACGGCCTATCGGTCATTGTAGTCCGCCATCCTCTCACACCGGGCTGTATGGCTCCGGGTGAAGTTGAGCACCACATTGCAAAACTGAAGACGGATCTAGATCGGCTGCAAAAGGAGATGCTTAAAGCTCTCCCAAATGCCGGCATCCGCCCTTGGAAGCGCAACAATGTCTAAAGGTCCACGCGGAGAGAAGCGCCCAGCCGACGCGATCGGTTTGGCTGTGATGATCGACAAGATCGCCACAGGTGAGATTGAGGACGAGCGCGAGGGGCTGTCAAGCGCTGCCGCTCAGCTTGGGAGCAGGGGAGGCAAGAAGCGCGCGGAGAATATGACCGCGGAGCGGCGGGCGGAGATTGCTCGAAAGGCGGCGGCTAAGCGGTGGGGACGGTGAGCCCCGGTATATTGCCCTGGCTGATCGTTTTTCGAACAAGCGTTATCGCGCGTGCGCCGTCCATCGACATTGTCACTTTTATGTCAGTCGCTCCGTCGATCTGGAAGGCTGCTTGCTGGAGCACCAGAATTCCCGGTTTCCCTGATTCCACTTGAATTTCAGCTTCAGCTTGCGCCTTAGATTTGCCCCCCAATAACACATTTACCTTCAATTGTGAGTTGCCCCCGGCACCTTCGAATTCCAATTCAATGAAAAACGCCAACGGAATGGCAGCGGGCAAATCTTGAACAAGAATGTCGCCAGAGTACGCATTAACGAGCGTATGCTTCCCGTGCGAACCTTGCGCAACATATTCGCAAACAATCGCTTTTCCTGATTTGATCTTGTTCATATCAGGCTGCGAGTTCGAGTTTGACAGTGTGAGCACGAGAGCCTGAAGCCGTCTCAGCATTCGTTGAAGACTGCTTTTTGATACCAAGCAACAAATCAGCTTGAGTGATGTTTCTTGGCAGGCGTCCTGCAAGTTTGGTGGAATGCGGTATGAACTCTTCCTGTGATATCGCCGCCAGCAATTCCGCAATGGTGCGGATTGTCCAATTCGCAGGAGAAGCCAAAATATGGTTCACCCGATCCGGCCGACTCCCGAGTCTGCGGGCCAATTCAGCCTTGGTCATCCCCGAATCTAAAAATTTCTTCATTACAAAATCATAACAAACATTTTTGGCGCGCTGGCTGAGATAAGCGAGCGCGGCCTCGGAAACTCGCCCGGTTTTGGCAATGTCAGCAGAGACTAACGTTTCCAGAGACATGTTTTGCAACCTCCATGCTGACCACTGGCGTGATACCCGGCAGGATCGCCTGAAATTTTTTCCCACATTCGGCAATCGCTGACGCCCAGCGAGCATCCTCATCTAAAAGCGGCTCTTTGTTGGACCACGGGACAGTCTTCCACCTCGGCCACCAATCCAGCGTAACAAAGAAGTCGGGCCTCACGAAGAAGCCAAAAACGCGCAAACTGGGATCCGGATCACGACTCCTAATATCCCAACAGCCACTGTTTGTCGGTTCCAGCCGACCCAAATACGCTTCCCGATGCTGGCGAGGTGTAAAACACATTGAAATGACGTCGCCTCGCACGAATGCTTGCAAATCTGCAAGCAGACGCTTGATCCGGACGGAATTTCGTCCCGAAATCGCCCAAAGCTGCTGCACCTCCTGTCCCACAAGCATCACTCTCTCGACAGGATCGGATCGATCCACCGGTAAAAAATCCAACGTCTTTGCCGCCACCGCAGATTGCAGCGCCGTATGTATTGACATATAAATCAATAACCGCCCGTTAAAAGAGGAAAACCGCTCTCTCTTATTTCAATTTGGCACATTCCGGTTCCAAAGGCACGCGGCCCTTACAAGAAGGGCGGGAAAACCGCAGAAATTTCAAACTGAGACACTACCCAAGCGGTCCTGACTGGCCAAGGCGCTTGATTATCGCGACGGACGCGGCTAAGCGCGCCGCCATTCCACATGTGGAGCGCACATACCGGTGCCGGGCGAAAGTTCGGTATTTGCTCCACAGAGGTGTAACCGGAAGGAGAAAAGATCATGGCGGCACCTGTCGTCACCATGCAGCAATTGCTTGAGGCCGGAGCGCATTTCGGCCACCAGACCCATCGCTGGAACCCCAAGATGAAGCCGTATATCTTCGGCGACCGCAACGGGATTCACATCATCGACCTGTCGCAGAGCGTGCCGCTGTTCGCCCGCGCGCTCGATTTCGTGCAGCAGACCGTCGCGCGCGGCGGCAAGGTGCTGTTCGTCGGCACCAAGCGCCAGGCGCAGGAGCCGATCGCCGAGGCAGCCCGTCGTTCGGGCCAGCATTTCGTCAACCACCGCTGGCTGGGCGGCATGCTCACCAACTGGAAGACGATCTCGCAATCGATCCGCCGCTTCAAGGGCATGGAAGAGCAGCTGTCGGGGGACACCCACGGCCTCACCAAGAAAGAAGTGCTCCAGCTCACCCGCGAGCGCGACAAGTTCGAGCTGTCGCTCGGCGGCATCCGCGACATGGGCGGCATCCCGGACGTGATGTTCGTGATCGACGCCAACAAGGAAGAACTGGCGATCAAGGAAGCCAATACGCTGGGCATCCCGGTGGTCGCGATTCTCGATTCGAATGTTTCCCCTGACGGCATCGCCTTCCCGGTTCCGGGTAACGACGATGCGGCCCGCGCCATCCGCCTCTATTGCGACGCGATCGCCGATGCGATCATCGCCGGTGGCCAGGGCGGCCGCGCGGCGCGTGGCGAGGATATCGGGGCATCGGTGGATGCGCCGGTCGAGGAAGCGCTCGAGGCGTAATATATTTGTCGTCATTCCCGCGCAGGCGGGAATCCATATTCTCTGAGGTTTGGAGGTTATGGATCCCCGCTTTCGCGGGGATGACAGCTTTGAAGAACGAAAGGACGTGACATGGCGGAGATTACCGCTGCGGCCGTAAAGGATCTGCGCGAGCGCTCGGGCGCCGGCATGATGGATTGCAAGAAGGCGTTGACCGAGAACAATGGCGACATGGAGGCCGCGGTCGACTGGCTGCGCGCCAAGGGTCTTGCCACGGCTGCCAAGAAATCGAGCCGCACCGCCGCCGAAGGACTGGTCGGGGTCGCGGTTTCCGGCACCAAGGGCGCGGCGGTCGAGGTCAACGCCGAGACCGACTTCGTGGCCAAGAACGAGCAGTTCCAGGACTTCGTTCGCAATGTCACGGCCCTGGCGCTTGAAACCACCGGAGACATCGAGGCGCTGGCCAGTGCCGCTTATCCGGGCGGCGGCAGCGTGTCGGAAAAGCTCACCAGCAATATCGCGACGATCGGCGAGAACCAGAATCTGCGCCGCCTGAAGGTGGTCGAAGTGAGCGAGGGTGCCGTCGTGTCCTATGTTCACAATGCGGCCGCCCCCGGCCTGGGCAAGATCGGCGTGCTGGTTGCGCTCGAAGGCAATGCACCCAAGGACAAGCTCGAAACGCTCGGCAAGCAGCTCGCGATGCACATCGCCGCCGCTTTCCCCCAGGCGCTGACCGAGGATGGGCTCGATCCGGCCCTGATCGAACGCGAGCGCGCGATCGCGACGGAGAAAGCCGCGGAATCGGGCAAGCCCGCCGACATCGTCGCCAAGATGGTGGAAGGCTCGGTCGCAAAGTTCCGAAAAGAAAATGCACTGGTCTCGCAGCTCTTCGTCATGGACAACAAGACCAGGATTTCCGATGTGGTCGCCCAGGCCGCGAAGGAAGCCGGCGGCTCGATCACGCTCAAGGATTATGTCCGCTTCCAGCTTGGCGAGGGCATCGAGCGAGAGGTCAGCGACTTCGCGGCCGAGGTCGCGGCGGCGGCTGGCGTACCGGCATAAGCCACGCCCGTCATGCTGAACTTGTTTCAGCATCCACGGTCTCACAAACGCAGCACTTGTGGTCTGGTGGACCCTGAAACAAGTTCAGGGCGACGGGTTTAGCATGCTTGTCGGCCTGCCACTCCCTCACTAAGGTGCGCGCCGCTTGGCTTTTCGACCCCGGGGGAATGTTTCGTTTAATGGCCCGTCCGCGCTACAATCGAATATTGCTCAAATTGTCGGGCGAAGTGCTGATGGGGCCGGGCAGTTTCGGTATCGATCCCGAGACAGTCGCCCGTGTGGCGGCGGAGATCGCCGAGGTCGCGAAAGAACATGAGCTTTGCCTGGTCGTCGGCGGCGGCAATATCTTTCGGGGCCTTGCCGCAGCCGCCAAGGGCTTCGACCGCACCAGCGCCGACTATATGGGCATGCTGGCAACAGTGATGAATGCGCTGGCGGTACAGAACGCGCTGGAACAGATCGGTGTCGATACCCGCGTCCAGTCCGCCATCCCGATGAACACGGTGTGCGAGCCCTTCATCCGCCGCCGCGCCGAACGGCATCTCCAAAAGGGCCGGATCGTGATCTTCGCCGCCGGCACCGGCAATCCGTATTTCACCACCGACAGCGCCGCCGCGCTGCGCGCCGCCGAGATGAACTGCGACGCACTGTTCAAGGGCACCAGCGTCGACGGCGTCTATGATGCCGATCCCAAGAAGGTGAAGACCGCCAAACGCTACGAGCGCGTCAGCTTCAATCGCGTGCTTTCCGACGACCTCAAGGTTATGGATGCCAGCGCCGTCGCCCTGTGCCGCGACAACAAGATACCGATCGTCGTCTTCAACATTCGCGAGCAGGGGATGCTGGCCCGGGTGCTCAACGGCGAAGGCACGGCGACGATCGTGAACAATGGAGAGGACTGATCATGGCTGCCTATGACAAGGCCGACCTCGAGCGGCGCATGACCGGCGCGGTTGAATCGTTGAAGCATGATTTGTCGGGGCTGCGAACCGGCCGCGCGAGCGCCAACCTGCTCGATCCCGTGACCGTCGAGGTCTATGGCGCGCAGATGCCGATCAACCAGGTTGCCACCGTGACCGCACCGGAGCCGCGCCTGATCTCGGTACAGGTGTGGGACAGATCCAATGTCGGCCCGGTCGACAAGGCGATCCGTTCGGCAGGGTTGGGCCTGAACCCCATCGTCGACGGGCAGACGCTGCGCCTCCCGATCCCGGACCTGACCGAGGAACGGCGCAAGGAACTGGCCAAGCTGGTTGGCCAATATGCCGAGAAGGCGAAGATCGCAGCGCGCAACGTGCGGCGGGACGGGATGGATTCGCTTAAAACCGACGAGAAGAAGGGCGAAATCAGCGAGGATGAGCGCAAGCGGCTTGAAGGTGACGTGCAGAAGCTTACCGATAATACCATCGCGGAGATCGATGCAGCCGCAGCCGCCAAGGAAAAGGAAATCCTGAACAAGTGAGTCGCGCTGCTGTTCATCCGGTACCGGGGCAGGACGAGCCTCCGACGACGGCTCGTCATGTTGCGATCATCATGGACGGCAATGGCCGCTGGGCTAAGGCGCGCCACCTGCCGCGCGCGGCCGGACACAAGCGGGGGGCGGAAGCCGTGCGCGCGACGGTGCGCGCAGCGGCTGAACTGGGGCTGGAAGCGCTCACCCTTTATGCTTTTTCGTCCGAGAACTGGCGGCGCCCTGAAGATGAGATCATCGATCTCAAGGGTCTGCTGCGCCACTATGTAACCAATGAGATCGACGAGCTCGACCGCAATGGAGTTCGTCTCAAAATCATAGGGGATTACACACGGTTCGGCAGCGAACTTGTCACCATGCTTGAAAAAGCCATCGTCCGCACAGCGGACAATCAGCGGATGACTCTGGTGATCGCGCTTAACTATGGTGCGCAGGACGAGATCGTTCGGGCGGTACGCAAGCTGCTGCAGGATGGCGTATCCGCGGAAGCGATCGACGCAGCCGCTATCGAAAGCCAGCTGGATACGAACGATCTGCCTCCGCTGGACCTCCTGATCCGAACCTCGGGCGAACGCCGGCTTTCCAATTTTCTGCTGTGGCAAGCGGCCTATGCCGAACTGCTGTTCGTCGATACATTGTGGCCGGATTTCGGGGCGCCGGAACTGACAGACGCGCTCGCCGACTTCAATCGGCGCGAACGCCGTTACGGAGGACTGTGATAGAGGTTCCGATCAAGGACAGCGGCCGGTCCGAACTGATGGTCCGCACGCTTTCGGGCGTGGCGATGATCGTCGTCGCGGTCGCGTGCCTTTGGGTGGGCGGCTGGACGTTCGCGGTGCTGCTCGCGGTCATCGCGGTAATGATGGCGATCGAATGGAATGCGCTCGTCGGCGATCTGGGATCCGATTTCAAGGTGCTGGGCATTGCCTATGTGTTGTTCCCGATCGGCGGTATGCTGGTGCTGCGGCATGGGCCGCATGGGTTCGGGCTGGCCCTGTGGACGCTGGCCATCGTCTGGGCGACCGATATCGGCGCCTATTTCTCGGGCCGCTATTTCGGTGGGCCCAAGCTCGCGCCCTCGATCAGCCCGGCAAAGACCTGGTCGGGGTTGGTGGGCGGCGCCGTGGCGGCCGGTGTGATCGGCCCTGTGGTCGCTTCGCTAACCCATCTCCCGATCGTCTGTTTCGTCCTGGGTGCCCCGCTCGGGCTGCTGGCACAGGCTGGCGATCTGTTTGAAAGCTGGCTGAAACGGATCGCCGGCGTGAAGGACAGCGGCACGATGATCCCAGGGCATGGCGGCGTGCTGGACCGGCTCGACGGCGTGGTCCCGGTGGCGTCGGTGATGGGTCTGCTGCGATTGCTGGGCGCCTTGTGAGCCGGACGGTCTCCATCCTCGGGGCGACCGGCTCGATCGGCACCTCGACGCTTGATCTGATCGAACGCGAGCCGCATCGCTACGCGGTGGTCGCGCTCACGGCGCATCGTGACGTCGCGGGTCTCGCGGCCGCGGCCCGCAGGACCCGCGCCCGCTTCGCCGCGATTGCCGATCCCGCGCTGCATGCCGATCTTTCCGACGCACTCGAAGGCAGCGGCATCGCATCGGGCGCGGGACCGGAGGCGATCGCTGACGCCGCCGCAATGGACAGCGACTGGACGATGGCGGCGATCGTCGGCATCGCCGGGCTCAAACCAACCATGGCGGCGCTTCGGCGCGGACGGGCGGTGGCGCTGGCCAACAAGGAATCGCTGGTATCCGCCGGAAGCGTGATGCTGAGCGCGGCGAGCGCCAGTGGCGCCCGCATGCTGCCGGTCGATTCAGAGCACAATGCGATCTACCAATGCTTCGATCATGAGGATAACCGCCGCGTCTCCAAGGTGATCCTGACCGCCAGCGGCGGCCCGTTCCGCACGATGAGCAGGGCCGAAATGGCCATGGTCACCCCGGCGCAGGCGGTGCGCCATCCCAACTGGTCGATGGGCGCCAAGATCTCGGTCGATTCGGCGACACTGATGAACAAGGGCCTCGAACTGATCGAGGCGCACCACCTGTTTCCGATCGGCGCCGACCGGTTCGAGATTCTGGTCCATCCGCAATCGGTCGTCCACTCGATGGTCGAATATGTGGACGGGTCCGTGCTGGCACAGCTCGGCACGCCCGACATGCGCACCCCGATCGCGCATACGCTTGCATGGCCGGAGCGGATGGAGACGCCCTGCGCGCGGCTTGATCTGGCCGCGATCGGCCGGCTCGATTTTGAAGCCCCCGATCCCGATCGCTTCCCGGCGCTGAGCCTCGCCACCGATGCCTTGCTGGCGGGCGGAGCGCGTCCCGCGATCCTCAATGCCGCGAACGAAGTGGCGGTGGCGGCATTCCTCGCCGGCCGGATCGCATTTCTCGATATCGTCTTCATAGTCGGGAAAGTTCTCGACCGCTATGACCCACCGGCACCGTCTTCGATCGAGGACGTTATTGCCGTGGACGGCCATGCGCGCGCAATCGCGGAGCAGGCAATGGAGGCTCTCGCCGCGTGATCGAATCCCCTGGTTTCCTGTTGACCATATTCAGTTTTCTGCTCGTGATCGGGCCGCTCATCTTTGCCCACGAATATGGCCATTACATCGTCGGGCGCTGGTGCGGGGTGAAAGCGGAAGTCTTCTCGATCGGGTTCGGCCGGGAGATTTTCGGCTGGACGGATCGACGCGGCACCCGCTGGAAGGTGAGCTGGATGCCGCTTGGCGGTTATGTGAAGTTCGCCGGCGACATGAATCCGGCCAGCCAACCGACAGAAGAATGGAAGGCCCTGCCGCCCGAGGAGCGCGCCCGCACTTTCCAGGCCAAGGCGCTGTGGCAGCGTTTCCTGATCGTGCTTGCTGGACCGCTGACCAATTTCCTGGTTGCGATCGGCATCTTCGCGGCGTTCTTTTCGATGTACGGCGAACCGCGCACGCCGACGACCGTCGCGGCGGTGGCGCCGCAGTCCGCCGCTGAAAGGAGCGGCCTGAAATCCGGCGACACGATCGTCTCGATCGACGGGCAGGGCGTTGAAAGGTTCGAAGATATCGCGCCCATCGTCAGTATCCGGCCGGATGAAACGATCACTGTCGAGATTCGGCGTGGCACTCAGCTGATCACATTGCCCGTGCATCTCGATGCGGTGACCGAGCGCGACCGGTTCGGCAATGAATTCCGCAAGGGCCAGTTCGGTATCGCAGCGACCGGGCGGATCATCGTCCCGCTGGCTCCCGGCGAGGTGATCAGCGCGGCATTCCGCCACACCCGCGATATCGTCTCGATGATGGTCGAAACGATCTGGCAGGTCATCAGCGGCCGCCGGTCGGTCAAGGAACTTGGCGGGCCGCTCAAAATAGCCCAGTTTTCGGGCCAGCAAGCGACATTGGGCGCCACTGCCCTTATTGAGTTCATGGCGATGATCTCGATTAATCTCGGATTCATCAACCTGCTTCCAATCCCCCTGCTCGATGGCGGCCATCTTTTCTTCTACGCAGTGGAGGCGGTTCGCCGCCGTCCGCTCAATCCGGTAATCCAGGAATGGGCATTCCGTTCCGGTATGGCGCTGCTTTTGGGGCTGATGCTGTTCGTAACGCTCAACGATCTGATGTCTTTTGGGCTGTGGGATCATCTTGCTGGGTTGATCGGACGAAGCTGATCGGGCAGGGCGTGCGCAGGGCGTCCGGCGGCAATCGCCGGAGCCGATCCTGGGTGAGGGCGAAAAGCGCGTGAGGGCAAAACCAGTATCGATCGCCGGCGGTCAGCTTGGCATCGCACTACTCGCATCGACGATCCTCGCGGCCCAACCGCTGCTGGCGCAAACCCCGGCTGCTCCGCCAGCGCTGCCGCCGGTCGCGGCTCCGCAAGTCAGCGGCACGATCAAGACGATCACCGTTGAAGGCGCGCAGCGGCTCGAACCCGACACGGTTCGCTCCTACATCGATCTGAAGCCCGGTGATCAGTATAACCGTGAAGCGCTGGACAAGGCGCTCAAGGCATTGTTTGCGACCGAACTGTTCGCCGACGTCCAGATCCGCGACAATGCCGGGGCGCTGGTCATCCAGGTCAAGGAAAACCCGGTCATCAACCGCATCGTGCTGGAAGGCAACAAGCGGCTGAAGGAAGAGAAGATCCGGCCCGAGATCCGGCTCGCCCCGCGCCAGATCTTCAGCCGCTCCAAGGTGCGCGCCGATGTCGCCCGGATCATCGAGCTCTATCGCCGCCAGGGACGGTTCGCCGCCACCGTCGAGCCCAAGATGGTGCCGCTCAACCAGAACCGCGTCGATGTGGTGTTCGAGATCGTCGAGGGGCCGAAATCCAAGGTCCGCAAGATCAACATCATCGGCAACAAGGAATTTTCCGACGGCCGGCTGCGCGGCGAAATGGTGACCAAGCAGGCCGGGCTGACCAAGATATTCTCTTCCGGCACCAGCTATGATCCGGATCGCCTTTCCTACGACCAGCAGAAGCTCAGGCAGTTCTACCTGACCAACGGCTATGCCGATTTCCGGGTGATTTCGGCCGTGGCGGAGCTGACGCCCGACAAGCGTGATTTCATCATCACTTATGTCGTCGAGGAAGGTCAGCGCTACAAGTTCGGCGACGTGAATGTCGAGAGCGAGATCCGCGACGTCAAGCCCGAGACGCTGAAACCGCTGGTCAAGATGCGCAAGGGCCAGTGGTACAACGCCAAGCAGGTCGAGGATACGGTCGATACGCTGACCGAGACTGCGGGATTGCTGGGCTATGCCTTCGCGGACATTCGCCCCGATTTCAACCGCGACAAGGACGCCCTCACCATGGGCGTGACCTTCAAGGTCGCGGATGCGCCGCGCGTCTATGTCGAACGGATCGACATCAACGGCAATACCCACACCAAGGACAAGGTGGTCCGCCGCGAGTTCCGTCTGGCGGAAGGCGACGCCTTCAACAGCTTCCGGGTCAAGCGCTCGCGCGACCGCATCCAGTCGCTCGGCTTCTTCCAGGACAAGCTGGAAATCGAGCAGAAGCGGGGCAGCACGCCGGACAAGGTGATCCTGGAAGCCAATGTCGAAGAGAAATCGACCGGCGAGCTCCAGGTCTCGGCGGGCTATTCGAGCCTTGAGAATTTCATCGTCAATCTTTCGATCCGCGAACGCAATTTCATGGGCAAGGGGCAGGAAGTCCGTGCCAGCGTCGATTACTCGAAATATTCGAAATCGGTCGAACTGGGTTTCACCGAGCCCTATGTGTTCGACAAGAACATCGCGGTCGGCTTCGATATCTTCCGGCGCGATTACAATTCGTTCCGCTTCACCGGCTCCGGCAATAATCGCGACACGACGTATCAGCAGACCACGACGGGCTTCCAGATCCGGGCGGGCGTCCCGCTCACCGAGTTCATGTCGCTCGCGCTGCGCTATGGCGTGAACCTGGATGACGTGACGCTCGACAGGAGCACCTATTTCTTCAACGGCGTCTGCGATCCGCTGCTCGCGGGCCGCTATCTCTGCGAGGCGATCGGCAAGCGGACGACTTCGTCAATTGGCTATTCGCTGGTGTTCGACAATCTCAACAACCGCATCCGTCCGAGCGCGGGCCAGCGCATCGTGTTCAGCCAGGATGTCGCCGGGTTGGGCGGCAGCGTTCGTTATATTCGCTCCACGGTGAACGCGAAGAAATATTGGGGCCTCGGCAAGGGCTTCGTCTTCTCGGTCGGCGGCGAGGCGGGTTACATCCGGGGACTGGGTCAGCAGATCCGGCTGACCGACCGCTTCTTCCTGGGCGAGCCGCAGCTTCGCGGCTTCGACATTCGCGGTGTCGGCCCCCGCGTGATCCGCAAATTTTACGATACCGCCACGCAGCTTCCGCAGGCGGGAAGCAACAGTAACACAGACGATGCGCTGGGCGGGAACAAATATTATCTCGGTCATATCGAGCTGGAGCTTCCGCTTGGTTCGGGCGGGCGTGAACTTGGGCTGCGGCCATCGATTTTCATGGATGTAGGCGCAGTCTGGGGAGGGCGTAGGCCGCTTACCACGAGCGTTGAATCGTTCCGTAATCCTTTAATTACTGGGCCTTATACGGCACAGTTTCGAGATATCCTGAATTCTGCCGGGCAAGCGCAGTGTCAGGATTCGACGACGGGCGCCTTGAGTGTCCGGCCTGGCGGAGGATGCCCGACAGGCACTGTCGCCTTTCGCAACACGATTCCGCCGTTCGACGAAACCTATGCGGGCAATTCCGCCAAGCCGCGCCTTTCCGTGGGCTTCGGCGTCAACTGGAACTCACCTTTCGGCCCGTTCAGGATCGATATAGCCAAGGCTCTGCTAAAGGAGCCCGGCGACGACACCAAACTGATCACCTTCAACGTAGGGACACAATTCTGATGAGGACTTTTCTGAAGGCCGCCGCGATCGCCGCGGCTGTTACCGCCGCGCCTGTGTTCGCCCAGGTCGCGGTTGCCGATCTCGAGGGCGCGGTCGCCCAGTCGGCTGCGTTCCAGGGCGCGCAGAACCAGATCAAGACGACCTACAAGACACAGATCGACGCATTCAACGCACGTCAGGATGCGCTCGCCGCCCAGCTGAAACCGCTCCAGACCGAGCTGCAGACCATGCAGCGCAACCCTGCGACCCAGCCAGCGGCTTTCCAGGCCAAGGTCACGGCCTATCAGACGCAGGAGAACAAGGCGAAGGAAGAGCTTCAGCGCCTTGCCGCACCGTTCGCCCGGCCGACCGCTTACGCCCAGGCGCAGGTGAGCGCGAAGCTCAACGATGCCCTCAAGGCCGCAATGACCGCCAAGGGCATCAAGATCGTGATCCCGCCGGATGCGACCTTGGCGGTTGCGCCGGACGCCAATCTGACGCCCGAGATCACCAATCAGCTCAATACATTGGTTAAAACCGCTTCCATTACCCCACCCGCCGGCTGGCAGCCGGGTCAGCCGACCACCGCAGCGGCACCGACCCAGGGCCGATGAGCGAAGGCGAAGCGCCGTCCACAGACAGGGCCGCCATCGGCCCGCTTGATATCAGGCGGGTGATGGCGGCCTTGCCGCATCGGTATCCGATGCTGCTGATCGATCGCGTCGAGACACTGGTCCCGAGTGAATCGATCGTCGCGCTCAAGGCGGTGTCGATCAACGAGGCCTTCTTCGCCGGCCATTTCCCGGATCGCCCGATCATGCCGGGCGTGTTGATCGTCGAGGCGATGGCGCAGGCGGCGGGTGTGCTGGCGGTCGAGAGCCTCGGCCTCGCGGGCACCGGCAAGCTTGTCTACTTCATGGCGATCGATGAAGCGAAATTCCGTGCGCCGGTCGAGCCGGGGGTGCTGCTGCGGCTTGAGGTCGCCATCACCCAGAATCGTGGCAAGATCTGCAAGTTCGCCGGCCGCGCGATGATGGGCGAAAAGCTCGCGGCCGAGGCCAACTTCACCGCAATGATCGCCGACCCACCTTCGGATTAGGCTTTCACCCAGCCGCTTTCGCTGTCCCACCGAACCCCGAACACCGATTGGACGACATCGGGAGCCAGTGCCTGGGCTGGTGCCCCGTCGGCCACAATACGGCCTTGATCCATCACCAGCACGCGATCGGCGAAGCCCCGCGCCAAAGCGAGATCATGAATCGAGGCCAGCACGGCGGCGCCCCGGAATGCCTCCCTGCGCAGGCGTTCGATCATCGCGATCTGTCGGGCGGGATCGAGATGGGCGGCAGGTTCATCGAGCAACAACACCGCAGGCTCAGCCACCAGCGTGCGCGCCAGCAACACGCGCGCACGTTCTCCGGTCGAAAGCTGATCCATTCGCCGGTCCGCGAACTGGAGCGCATCCAGGGAATCGAGGATCTTTTCGACGGCAGAGGGATCGCGCCGTCCACCAAGGCCCAGCGCGACCAGATCGCGGGCGAGCAATGGCCACGCGATCTCGCGCGTCGCGGGTAGAAGCGCGAGCCGTCCTATCCGCATGACCGGCGGCATGGCGGCAAGCGGCTCGCCGCCGATCAGGGTGGTCCCGCCGCCTTCACCGATGCCGGCCAGGCGATGAATCAAGCTGGTCTTGCCAGCGCCGTTGGGGCCGACGAGCAGGGTCAGACGACCCGCATGAAGTTCCAGATTGGTCGCATGCAGGCGGCCGCGGAGTTCCAGGCCATAAGCGGAAAGAGCCGTCATCCGCGCCACTCCAGCCGCATGCGCAGGACGAGCGCGAGGAAGAATGGCGCTCCCAGAAGCGCGGTCACCACGCCGATCGGCAGTTGCCGGCCAGCCGGCGCGAAACGAACCAACACGTCGGCCAGACAGAGCAGGACCGCCCCGATCATCGCCGCCGGCAGGATCGCCCGGCCCGGATGCGCGTGGGTCAGCCGTCGCGCGAAGATCGGCGCGACCAGCCCGACGAAGCCGACCGCTCCGCACACCGCCACCGCCATGCCGATGCCGATCGCGGTGGCGATCACGACTTCCCGGCGCAGTCTGGAAACACGATGCCCCATCGCTTCGGCGGCAGCCTCGCCCAGCGCAAGCATGTCGAGGGCATGCGACCTCCCTATGAGAAACAGCAAGGCGCCGAGCACCGGCACGGCAACCATCGCCGCCTGCGGAAGGCTCCGATCGACCAGCGAGCCCATCAGCCAGTCATAGGCTTCGTAAAAGGCGAAAGGCGAGGGCGCCAGCGCCAGCGCCAGCGCGGTCGCCGCACCCGCAACGGCACTGATCGCAACGCCCGCAAGCAAAAGCGTGGCGCTGTCGCTATCGCGCCCGGCAAGCCCCAGCAGCAGCAAAAGGGCGAGGGCAGCGCCCGCTACGCCCCCGAACGCCAAGCCGAGCGGCCCGGAAAAACCGATCAGATAGGCTGTGACGACCGATCCAAGCGCGGCGCCGCCGGTGGTGCCGGTAATATCCGGCGAGGCGAGCGGATTAGCGAAGAGCGCCTGAATGGCGGCGCCCGATCCGCCGAGCATCGCGCCGTAAAACAGCGCCAGCAGCACGCGGGGTAGCCTGACTTCGGTCAGGATCGCGGCAAGCAGATCAGGGTCGCTTCGATACAACGTAGCGAGGCCGGTCGCGGGCAGAATCAAGGAAGCGAATGCCGCGCTGCTCATCGCAGCCACCAGCAAAATCCACCAGAATCGGTTCATGGCAACGCGCTCCGGCGCAGCCGTCGGATCTCCGGGACAAGGCTCGGCCCCATGCAGGTCCAGCGGCGCCCGTCGGTCACGATCCGATGGTCTCCGGCGCGCCGAACGGGGACGATGTCGGAACGGCTATATTGATCAATCCGATAATCGCTGATCACCAGGGTCAGCGCCGGCAGGCGGAGCAGGCGTTCACGATCGATGCGATCTCCCGGCAACGGCAACTGGCGATATCCAGCGGCGGCCAGCCATTGCGCGCCCGCGCCTTGCGGCGCCATGCTGCGCCCCGCGCTGCCCACGAAGATGGCGGAGCGCTTTCTCGGAGGCGCGTCCGCGACCGATTGGCGGATCGTCCTGATCAATTCCGCGCCCTTACCGGGCCTTCCGATTGCGTTTGCCAGCGAGGTGATGCCCCGTTCCACATCATCGAGCTTGGCCGGGAACGGCAGATTGAGGAAACGCGCACCGATCGCCGTAGCGAGGCCGGCGCTGTCCCTCCCGCCGCCGCCCATCGTCACGATCAGATCGGGTCGATCCTGCGCAACCGACAGGATCGAGCCGTTATTGGCGGG
>Ga0065707_10082231_pt1 | contig 18649 bp, 18 predicted proteins | sample SwiRhicommuniRL3_FD_59094 | JGI IMG/M metagenome (GOLD analysis project Ga0065707, IMG submission 59094) | Switchgrass rhizosphere bacterial communities from Rose Lake, Michigan, USA - RL3 v2 (version 2) | ecosystem: Host-associated > Plants > Roots > Rhizosphere > Soil | place: East Lansing...
GCGAAAAACCAGCCGGCCCGCCCGCGAGCAAGCTAACCACACCGTCGCCCTGGCCGCTGGTGGCTGTCAGTTCCCTGGCTCTCATCTTCCTGATCGCTGAGGGCCAGATTGCCATCGAAGGGGCACTGGAAAGCGCGATGAACGAAATCTACGGCGTGACGAACACGCGCGTAGTAACGTTCGACCTCAGTCGGGGCCTGCCGGAGAAAGTCGTCGAGAGCAGCACACAAACCTATGGCTTCAATGGCAAAGGCACGGGGACGACCAAGCTGGAGAAGATTGAAACCCACGATGCGGCCTGGACGCGCGACTTCACCGCCGACGCCGACGGCTATTTCGCCGCCAAGCAAGCGTATGACAAGGCAACATCGATTCGCAACCAGTCGCCGGACGACCTCGGAAAGTCGATGCAGAAAGCGGTCGCTGATCTAATCTCGGTTCGCGAGACGATCAAGACCCCCGAACTCCAGCAGCAGCTCGACCGCGACATCAAGCAACATGACCAGTATGTGAGCTACTACACGGAGAACGCGAAAAAGCGCCAGACACTCCTGAACCATCCGGCAGCGGAATGGACCTGCCAGGACCTGGCCGGAAAGGAACACGCCCTGAAGGACTACCGCGGCCGCGTCGTCGTACTCGATTTTTGGTATCGCGGCTGCGGCTGCTGCATCCGCGCCATGCCGCAAATGAAGGAAATTACCGCTCATTTCAAGGACCAGCCCGTTACGGTCTTCGGCATGAATACCGATAGCGACGAAGCTGACGCTCAATTCGTCATCGACAAATTGGCGCTCAACTACCTCAACCTCAAAGCCAATGATATCCCCAGCAAATACAGTGTCGAAGGATTCCCCTCGCTGCTCATCATTGACCAGGACGGCATCCTCCGCGACATCCACTCCGGCTACTCTCCAACGCTCAAGGAAGAAGTCGTCAAGTCGATCGAGGGACTCCTAAATAGGTAGGTTCCCCAATAGGTTCCCCCTGGGCCGGAGACTAAGTTCGCCGGCTGGGAAGCTGAAATCCATGCGCTTCCGCCTCCGCACGCTGCTGATCGTGCTGGCCGTGGGGCCAGCTTTGTTGGCGGGAGCGTGGCTTACTGGCGTTGAAGTCGCGGAGAATGAGAACCTACAGCGAGCGCTGTTCGGTGTGTTCATGGTCGTGTCCCCGTTGCTGTGCTACGCAATTTTCGCAATTGGTTTGGGGCTCACGACCGCGCGAATCGTGAACACGACGATTGATTGGTTCATTCGCCAAAATCAGAGATAACCGCCATGTTCCGTTTCACGATCCGCGAGTTGGTGCTGCTGACGCTTGTGGTGGCGATGAGCGTGGGATGGTGGGTGAACTACCAGCAGCTCGCACCGCTGCGCTTTGAGTTGGACACGACTAAGCGGAACCTAAGTTGGATTGTGGCTGCTCTGGCTGAGAAGGGCTTGATTGTGGAGTTTAGGGACGATCACATGATGTTCGTTTCACGCAAGCCGAACCCTTGGTTTTTTTCTTCGCAAAGGCCACCTCCCATTCCTACGACCGCAACTTCACCATAGCCGGCCACTCTGGCGGGGCTTTTTCGGGCGGGGAGAATGGGGGGATGGCGGAAAGCCAGTCCAATCGTGGAAAGATAGTCGTAATCGTCCTTGTCTTGACGATCGTCATGGCTCTTTTTCTGTACGTGGCGTCAGTCGGGCCGGCCGTCTATTTCGCCGAGCGCGACATGCTCGACGAAAGCGTCATTGAGGCTGCTCACGCGCCGTTGAATACAGCCGCAACCCGCAGCCATGCTGTGGAGCGCGCGCTACGATCCTACGTCTCCCTCTTCAAACGCTCCACGCGAGATTACCCTGCTCTGCACTCGTACTGATAGTTCGCGCTCAACGAGTCTCATCACCCCTGCCCTCGATCGTTCACTTCTCTGGCGGGGCCTCTTCGTGCGCGATTAGAATGCGGAGTATGTTCTCGCCCGTCCTGATTGCGGCCGTTGTGTTTTTTGTGTTGGCCGGAAGCTGGTGGTTCGGTTGGTACGCCTCTCGCCGCACGAAATAATGCGTTACCGCCTCCGTACTCTGTTGCTTGCATCAGCCATCGGACCCCCGCTGCTCGCGCTGACCTGGTGGCTAGACCTAACGGCAATTGTCGTGGGAGTCGTGCTTTACTTGATTGTCGCAGGCGTAGTCATCTATACGTGGCCCGACAAGCCGCGCCAAAAAGCATCGCGCCTGCCCTAGATCGTTCACGGCGCGTAAGGAACACCTAATGACCCATGACCAAGACACGAATGCAATTCCGCCTCCGCACTCTGCTGATCGTGCTGGCTGTGGGGCCGATGGCTGCTTGTCTCTGTTCGTGCAATGGACCCGCGCCAGTTGACACGTTGACTCGTGCGCCAAACCAGGCCGGGACAAGTACACGACAGTTGGAGTTGCACAAGGAACTACGCGAAGTTGAAGAATTGACAAAGGGATGGAAGTGCGATGGTGAACCGGTGATCGGCTACGACACAGCGCCGAAGTACGCTCCGAAATGAAATACGGGATCGGCAGTTTCGCAGTTCAAGAGTTGGCGAGTTAGTGTCATGCAATCCCGCCTCCGAACGCTGCTGATCGTACTGGCCGTGGAATGCCTGCTTGAGCATCCACCCTCGCTACTATGACTGACATGGATGAAGATCGTAAAGCACGTTCGCCCATGATGGCTGGAGTTGTAGTGGTGAGCATCGTATTGTTGCCGCTGCTCTACGTGTTGTCCGTAGGCCCGGTGGAGTGGCTGGTCACGCGCGGATATATCAACCCAAATTCAGCAGCCGGCGAGGTGCTGCAAGGCATCTACCTGCCCATCCGCTGGCTGATGGGAGTCTCGCCGTGGTTCAAATCGTTCATGACCTGGTATCTAAGGTTGTGCGTTCTTGGTTAGCTGACAACCGTGGAGCTCCCCCATGTTCCGCTTCACGATCCGCGAATTGGTGCTGCTGACGCTGGTGGTGGCGATGGGCGTGGAGTGGGGAGTTGATCGACGGTCGCTATGCGGACAAATCGCGGAGTTGATGCACGATACACTTACGACGAATTTGGCAATAACGCGCGGTGGATGCTACTTCACGCAAGATGAGAATGGCCACACCATCGTCGCCCCACAGCCAAAGTCAAATGCGGCAACGGAACAAGCCCAAACAGTCTCACCCCTGCCCTAGATCGTTCACGACTTCTCTGGCGGGGCGTTTTTGTGCGTGGGTAGAATTTGCCCAGGGTGAAATCGCATGGAGACAGTCAAGATCGAGGTGTGGCAGGCGCTAAATGACGCAATGTACGAAGGCGATCTAGCGAGATTTCGCCAGCTCCTTGGCGACCATCGGCGCCTCCACAGGGTGCTGCGTCAGGCGCGGGCCGCCATCGTTGCCAGCGGCCGACCAGTTCGGGACACGACTGGAGCCGATGTCGTGCGGGTTCTCCGTCAGGTACGCAATGAACTGGCGCAACACTTCTCCCAGTAGGAAGGCGGCGGCTGTCTCAATGAGGCCGTGTCGCGCTGCCCGTCGCTGTCGGCAGAATCCCGTCGCATTGAAGCCGAGCATCCACAACTCCTTGCCAATCTGGACCGGCTGATCGCTCAGGCATTGGACTGCGATCAATCGGTGGAGAAGCAGGTTGCCCTGGGACGAGAATTTGACGAGCTCTGTCGGCAGCTCGACGCACATGAAGCAGCCGAAAACGCCCTGCTCCGCAGGAGCTTTGGCGTCAATGTGAACGGCGGCGAGGACGTCCAACCAGCTCGAACTCATGATGCCTAGAAGCCTCAATCATTGCGACTTCAATGGCGCCGCGTCGTCTTTTCCGGCATCACCGATTTATGTGGCTTGTCGCCCCTGCTCGGCCGAATGCCTTGGAAAAAGGCCGGAACGGCGTCGTGTGAGACTCCCAATGAACAGGCAGCAAACTGTTGTAGCGTTCGGAAGGCGTAAACTCGTCGTGAGTGCGTGGACGGCTTCGTAATGTCCCGCAATTGCCCGTTCCGTCCCAACGGGTCACACTTGTCTAATGAACCAACCTCTTCGGAATTCGGAATGGGATCGAGAAGTGGAGTTTTGCCAAGAGCCGAAGCGAGGGCGCTGGCGCGAATTCTGTAGAGAGCGAACTCAATGGCGAGGTTTCCGGTTCCGACGAGGCCATCGGTATGGTACGCGACAACGACTCAGCATATGCCGGCTCGGCGGAGTATTCGTCTCCAATCCCACCGGGATACCGCGCCGCCGGAGTGTTATTGCATGTAACATCGTTGCCCTCTGCCTACGGCATTGGCGACATCGGGCCGTCCGCCTTCACGTGGGTGGACTTCCTGGCCCAAGCGGGCCAGACGTGGTGGCAAGTCCTGCCCTTGGGGCCTCCGGGGCTCGGCAGCTCCCCCTATCACGCCTTGTCGTCGTTTGCCGGCAATGCGTTGCTGCTCAGCCCGGAACGTCTCATTGAGGAGGGACTGCTACGGCCAAGCGACTGTGTGTACTGCTCTTTGCCGGCACAAAGCGTATCGGCACATCAAGTCGATTTTGACGTCGTCATCCCGTTTAAGAATCGATTGCTCGACAAGGCGTGGGAAAACTTCAACGCCGGTGCTCGCCCGGACTTGTTGCCGTCATTTGAGGAGGACTGCGCGGCACATTCGCACTGGCTGGACGACTTCGCGTTGTTCATGGCCCTCAAGGTCCGCCATCGCGGAGCCGCCTGGCAAGATTGGCCTAGCGCCCTGGTCAGGCGCGAGCCAGCGGCTCTTGCCAAGGCTAGGTCGGACCTGGCGGAAATCCAAGACAAGTTTCGCTTTGGACAGTTTCTCGTATCCCGCCATTGGCACAGTCTCCGGGAGTATGCTCGTGGTCGAGGCGTGCGATTGCTTGGTGATCTACCCTTCTATGTTTCCCCAGATTCTTCCGATGTCTGGGCTAACCCAGAGCTGTTCCTGCTTGACGAACAGTTCCAGCCGCGGTTTGTCGGCGGGGTACCTCCCGATTACTTCAGCCTCCACGGCCAGTTGTGGGGCAATCCGGTCTATGATTGGAATGCCTTGCGCGAGACGGGATATCGCTGGTGGATTGCGCGATTGCGGGCCGTGCTGAATTACTTGGACGGCGTTCGGCTGGATCATTTTCGGGCCTTCGAGGCGGCATGGCACGTGCCCGCCGGCTCAGCGACGGCTGAGGCCGGCCAATGGGTCCAGGGCCCGGGCGCCCACTTCTTCGCCAAAGCCAGTCAAGAACTCGGCCGGCTGCCGCTACTGGCCGAGGACTTGGGCATCATCACGCCCGCCGTCGAGGCGCTCCGCGACCAGTTCCAATTGCCCGGAATGCGCGTCCTTCAGTTCGCCTTCGATGGCAGCTCCCACAACCCCCATCTGCCGCATCACATCGTCCATAATACGGTGGTGTACACGGGGACTCATGACAACGATACGAGTCGCGGTTGGTATGAAACATTGCCGCCAACCCAGCGGCAAGTCTTGTGGAATTACTTGCATTGTCCTCCAGGCGTCAGTCAGGACGTCGCTGCCGAGCTGATCCGGCTCGCATGGTCGTCCGAAGCGGCGCTCGCCATCGCCCCATTCCAAGATCTGCTCAACCTGGGGACGGATGCCCGCATGAATGTGCCCGGAAGTGCCGACGGCAACTGGCGGTGGCGATTTACTCAAGACATGCTATCCGCAGAGATTGCCGAAAACCTGATCGAGCTAACGGAAAAGTCGAACCGGCTGCTGACCATGCCAAACACGTCTAACTCTGGAGACTGACCATGACGAGGACGAAAACCATCGCCAAGCCGCACGAGCGTGGTAAGACCGCCTTCAACGTTGGAAAAGACTCTTACGACCGTCACGTGGTCTTTGATCACGCGGTGTCGCTGGTCAATGCCAGTCAGCGAGAGAGGTTCGAAGCCGTCGCCCGTTCGCTGCGTGACCTCTTGACCGAGCGGTGGCTGCTCACCCAGGAAACTCACGACAAGGAGAATCCCAAACGGGTTTATTACCTGTCCATGGAGTTCCTGATCGGCCGCACGCTCGTCAATAACATCATCAACCTGGGAGCCGAGAAGTTCGTCCGCGACGACCTTCAGTCCGATCCGCGGCAGGATTGGACGGAGGTCGTCGAGACGGAACCCGACGCTGGCCTGGGCAATGGCGGCTTGGGTCGGCTCGCGGCCTGCTTCATCGAGTCGCTCGCCACGCTGCAAATCCCCGCGATGGGCTACGGCCTGCGTTATGAATACGGCATTTTCCGACAATCGATCGAGAACGGATTTCAGGTCGAACAACCGGATCACTGGCTGGCGCGGCCCGATCCCTGGGAAGTCATCCGGCCACGCGAAACGGTGGAGATTCCGGTCGGGTGCTCCTTCGAATTGGACGGCGACCTCCGAGCGGTTCCCGGCCACCCTATGCGGCTGCTCGGTGTGCCCTACGACCGTCCAGTCGTGGGCTATGGCGGTCGGACGATCAACACGCTGCGCCTCTGGTCCGCTTCCTCGCCCGACTACTTTGACTTCGGCGAATTTGGATCGGGCGACTTCGTGGGTGCCATTGTGCAGCGGGTCGTCGCCGACACGGTCACGCGCGTCCTTTATCCGGACGATTCCACCAAAGCAGGCCAAGCGCTCCGTTTCTGCCAGGAGTACTTCCTGGTGTGCTGTTCACTCGCCGACATCGTGGCTCGCTTCCGCCGCACCAACGACGACTGGCGGCTCCTGCCCGAAAAAGTCGCGATCCAGCTCAACGACACCCATCCCGCGATGGCCGTATCCGAGCTCATGCGAATCCTCCTGGATGACGCGAAACTCACTTGGGACGAGGCCTGGGACCTGACAGTTCGCACACTCGCCTACACAAATCACACTCTGCTACCCGAGGCCCTCGAGAAATGGTCCGTCCGGATCTTCGAGTTGGTTTGCCCGCGCAAGTTGGAGATCATTTACGAAATCAACCGCCGCTTTCTCGGCGAAGTTCAAAAACGCTATCCTGGCGACGACGCCCGCGCCAGCCGCATGAGCCTGATCGAGGACTCCGCCGCGCCCCAGGTGCGCATGGCCCACCTCGCCATCGTCGGCTCGCACAGCACCAATGGCGTGGCCCAAATCCACTCCGACCTGCTGCGCACGCGCGTCGTCTCCGATTTTGCCGAAATCTTTCCTAAACGCTTCAATAACAAGACCAACGGCGTGACGCCGCGGCGTTGGCTGCTAATGGCCAATCGCGACCTGTCGCAGCTAATCACCGATGCCCTCGGCGACGCCTGGGTGACTGACCTGACCCAGTTGCGCAAGCTGGCGCCGCTTGCCGACGACGCGAGTTTTCGGGCCCGTTTCCGCAAGGCCAAGCAGGCTGCCAAGGAGCGCTTTGCGACCTGGCTCAAATACGCGACAGGCCAAACGGTCAGTCCCAGTACCATCTTCGATAGCCAGATTAAGCGCATCCACGAGTACAAGCGGCAATTGCTTAACATTCTGCATGTCATCGTGCTGTACAACCGCCTGCGAGCCAATCCCAACCTGTCGATTCCGCCGCGCACCTTCTTCTTCGCCGGCAAAGCGGCGCCCGCTTATCATTTGGCGAAGCTGATCATCAAGCTGATCAATAACGTCAGCCGCGCGATCGAAGCCGATCCCACCACGCGCGACCGCATCCAGGTCGTGTTTCTGCCGAACTACAACGTGTCGCTGGCCGAGCGGCTGATTCCTGCCAGCGACGTATCGGAGCAAATCTCGACCGCAGGCTACGAAGCCAGCGGCACCGGCAACATGAAGTTCATGATGAACGGCGCTCTGACCGTTGGCACGCGCGACGGCGCCACAATCGAGATGGCCGGCGAGGCCGGCGAAGAGAACTTCTTCCTGTTCGGATTGACGGCCGAACAAGTGCAAAACAGTCGCGGCTGGTACAGCCCGCACTGGCACTACGAGAATGAGCCCGAAACGCGGGCAGCGCTGGACCTCGTATTCCAGGACCACTTCAGCCAGGGCGAGCCGGGACTTTTCGCGCCGCTCCGCGAGATGCTCCTGGACCGCGGTGACTATTTCATGCACCTGGCCGATTTGGCGTCGTACGCCATTGCCCAAGAGCGCGTCGGCAAGCTCTATGCCGATCCTGACGCGTGGGCCCGCAAAGCCATCCTCAATGTGGCCAGCTCCGGAAAGTTCTCCAGCGACCGCACCATCGCCGAATACGCCGCCGACATCTGGAACGTCACGCCGTGTCCCGTGGACTGACGGTTTCGGTAGGCCACGACTCACGATGCCTTCCTTCGCCGCTACACGGCTAAGACATTTCCAACTAAGGATTGTCAGAATTCGTGAGCGCACAAGAGGCAATTTGAAACTACAATTCGCCCACATCCGTTGCTCGTCGATAGCACCAATTCATGAAGATCACGCGCATTTCGGCCTATCGTGTCGAACTCCCGCTCCGCGAGGGGAGCTACAAGTGGTCAGGGGGCAAATCTGTCTCCGTCTTTGACAGCACCGTAGTTGGCGTTGAAACCGACACAGGTCTCGTCGGCTATGGCGAGGTTTGTCCTCTGGGGCCGTTCTATCTACCGGCCTATGCGGAAGGCGTGAGGGCCGGTTTGCGAGAAATCGGGCCGCATCTTATCGGATTTGATCCACGGGAACTGGTGAAGCTGAACCAGCGGATGGACGCGGCGCTCCAAGGTCATCCGTACGTAAAGTCGGGCATCGACATCGCGTGTTGGGATATTCTTGGCAAGGCGACCGGCTTGCCCGTTTGTGTGCTGATGGGTGGCCGCTTTGGCGAGCGCATCCGGCTCTATCGAGCCATCTCGCAGGAGTCACCGGAAGCGATGGCGAAGAAGGTGGCAGGCTATCGCGCCGAGGGCTACACGCGGTTTCAACTCAAGGTCGGCGGCGATCCCGACACCGACATCGAGCGTATCCAAGCCGTCCGCTCGATGCTGTTGCCGACCGATCGGCTCGTCGCGGACGCAAACACGGGGTGGACACAACACGAGGCCCTGCGCGTGGCCCGCGCGGTACGCGACATCGACGTGTACCTCGAACAGCCGTGCCTCAGCTATTTCGAGTGTCTTGCCGTGCGGCGACACACGGACCACCCATTTGTTTTGGACGAGAATGTGGACAGCCTCGATATGCTCCTGCGAGCCAGGGCCGATTCGGCAATGGATGTTGTCAATCTGAAAATCAGCAAATTCGGTGGCTTGACGAAGACGAAGCAGGCTCGCGACCTGTGTGTGAGCATGGGGATTGCCATGACTCTAGAAGACAGCTGGGGCGGCGACATCACCACCGCGGCAATTGCCCATCTGGCCCACAGCACGCCGGAGGAGTTCCGCTTTACCAGCACGGATTTCAACAGCTATGTCACCGTCAGCACCGCCGCCGGAGCGCCACAGCGTGAGAACGGTTTCATGGCCGCCAGTCCTTTGCCGGGACTCGGAATCGAGCCGAGAATGAGCGTCCTCGGGAAACGCGCTGTCGAGATCACCTGACGCCTCGTTTCAAAACCAATGGTGAAACCCTTGAGATCCCGTCTCGTCGAGGTGTGCCTGGTTGTGTTGGCCGGGGCGAACTCGTTCACGCCCGCCCGATCCGCTGAGCCACTTGCCATTGCGGGATACCAGACGAAGAACATCGAAGGCTGGAATGTCCTCGTCAGTGACGAACTACTGAAGAAAGACAAGGAGGCTACCGATCAAGCACTGGATCTGCTGAAAGTGCAGCTCCAGGAAATTGTGCGAGTCGTTCCCCCGGAGGCATTAGCCGAGCTGCGAAAAGTCCCGCTCTGGATCTCACCGGAGTATCCCGGCTTTCAGCCGCGGGCCGAATACCACCCCGACGCCGGCTGGTTGCGTGACCACAATCGAAATCCCGTAATGGAGAAGGGTGTCGAATTCACGAACGTTTGCATTTTCGAGCGCGAGACCCAGCGCATGCCGAACTTTGCGTTGCATGAGCTGGCACATGCCTATCACGACCGGGTTCTCACCAAGGGCTTCGAGAACGTCGAGATCAAATCGGCATATGAGAGAGCCCGAGCAAGCGGCCTGTACGATCGAGTCGAGCAGCGACTGGGCGACGGACGATCGACCTACGTTCGCGCCTACGCCCTCACCAGTCCGCAGGAATATTTCGCCGAATGCAGCGAGGCGTTTTTTGCCACCAACGACTTCTTCCCGTTCACACGCGATCAACTCAAGAGGCACGATCGTGAGATGTTTGCATTGCTCTGTAGCATTTGGGGCGAGTCAACGCGCCAGTGAGCTGGCGATAGGCCAAGACTCTCCTTTGTTCGACTTTGCCGTTGGTCGCAGTTGTCGTGCAGCGGGGAGTGGACTGGAGAGCGAGTGAGAGCTTCCGGGCAAGCCTCGCGTCGCGGAACGCGCCTTCAAACCAGAATGTCGCGTACGACATTGCCGTAAACGTCGGTGAGGCGAAAGTCGCGGCCAGCATGGCGGAAGGTCAAATGCTCGTGGTCCAGGCCGAGCGCATAAAGCAATGTCGCGTGCAGATCGTGCATGTGGACGGGGTTTTCGACGGGGCGATAGCCGAAGTCATCCGTTGCGCCAAAGGTGAGTCCGCCGCGCACTCCGCCGCCTGCGAGCCACATGGTGAAGGCCTGGGGGTGGTGATTGCGGCCATCGCCGTTTTCGACCGTCGGCGTCCGACCAAACTCGGCTCCCCACAGAACCAGCGTATCTTCCAACATCCCGCGCTGCGCCAGATCCTCGAGAAGTCCAGCAATGGGACGATCGACCTTGGCTGACTCAGTGATACTCCCCTCTTTCACCTTCTTGTGATGGTCCCAGGTGTAGTTCGTCGAGACTTGAATGTAGCGCACACCGCGTTCGGCGAACTTTCTTGCCAGCAGGCACTGGCGACCGAAATTATCTGTCGGTTCGGCGCCGATTCCATAGAGATCAAGCGTCGCCTTTGACTCGTCATTCAAACCCATGATCGCGGGCATCGTCGATTGCATTCGAAACGCCAATTCGTAGCTGGCGATGAGCCCTTCGATTTGTTGATCGTTGCCGCTGGCGTGTAAGTGGCGCCGGTTAAGGGACTGAATCAGGTCGAGCTGATCGCGCTGCTCGCTGGGCATTAGCCGCCCGTTGCCGAGGTTCGAAACGACCGCCTGCGCGATTGGAATCTCGGCCGAACCGATGGCCGTGCCTTGGTGCTGCGGCGGCAAGAACGCGCTGCCGTAGTTTTGCACGCCTCCATGCCCGCGCGGCGGCGAGATCGTGATGAACGCTGGCAAACTCTCGTTGTCGCTTCCTAGGCCGTAGCTGACCCAGGCTCCCACACTCGGCCGGACGAGATTCGCCTGCCCGGTGTGCAGCCGCAACAAAGCTTCACCGTGCGCGCTCCCCTCGGTGTGTATCGATCGGACAACACACAACTTATCTGTATGGCGGGATAGTTGTGGAAACAGCTCGCTCATCCAGATTCCGCCCTCGCCATATTGCGCGAAACGGAAAGGCGACGCGAGCAGAGTCCCCAGTTGATCGCGGTCGCTGCCTACGGATTTTCCCGCAAGTTGCTTTCCGTCTTCCGTGTTCAGCCGCGGTTTCGGGTCAAACAGATCGACGTGACTCGGCCCACCCCACATAAACAGGAAGATGATGCGGCGTGCGCGCGGCGGAAAATGCGGCGCGTGTGACGTGACTAAGCCTGCCGCCGGCTGGATCTCGGCCCTGGCACGTTGGCCAGCCAATGCCGCCAGCACGAGTTGGCCAAAGCCGCAAGCACTTGTGCGCAGGATGCCCCGTCGCGAGGTCGTCTGAATGAATTGATGGCAAGGCATGGATCAATCCAATATTTGAAATCGGCTTGACGCAAACAGTGCATGGCACGCCTGTGACCAAGCCTCTAGCTCCGCGTCTTTGCCTCCGTCTGTGGGAACACGATTTTTGATCCGCCGGACGAGAGCGAGTACTTCGGCCCGCTCGTCACTCTTCGGCGCCGTATTAAGTATCAAGTCATATGCCGTGTCCACCAAATCATCTTCGCCGGCGGACGATTTGCCCGCAAGCAAGCGGCGCGCCGTGGCCTCCGCGGCAGTCATGACCGACCCGTCATTAAGCATGAACAGCCCCTGCGTGGCAACCATGGTCCGGGGTCGCAGGCCGGTACTGGCGTGTGGATTGGCGAAGTCGAAAGCGCTAAACAATTCGGGCAAATCATTGCGGATCACTGGCAGATAGACGCTGCGACAAGGAAAGTCGGTGCGCCGGCGATTCTTGTTGTCGCCGACAGCGGTGGCTTGATCATCAAGGTACGAGACGGTCGATTCCCGCGGCGCCAAATCCAACTGTCCGGCGGCAGACAGCATCGCGTCCCGCAAGGCCTCTGGCTCAAGGCGGCGCCGGTGGGCTCGCCAAAGCAAGCGATTGTCGGGATCGATAGCGTTACCGGAGTCGTCGGGGCGGCTGCTCATGGCGAATGTCCGACCTAGTACCACCTGCCGAACGAGATGCTTGAGCGACCAGCCCGAGTCAATCAGCCGGTGGGCCAGATCGTCAAGGAGCTCAGGATGGCTTGCCGCTTCACCAGTTCGTCCGAAATTATCGACGGTGCGAACGAGGCCGCAGCCAGTGCAATGATGCCACACCCGGTTGGCGAGAACACGAGCCGCGAGTTGGCCAGCACCGTGGTCCACATCCGTCAACCAGCGGGCCAGCTCCATCCGCCCACTGTGATCTTCCGGGATCACTGCGGGCACGTCGCTGATCACGCGCAGAAAGCCGCGCGGAACTTGATCGCCGAGGCGGTCGAACTGTCCAGCGATTCGGACCGATTCGTCGGCAGGCTTGTCAGCATCACAGGGGATCATGGCCCGCGGTGGAATCTTGGGAGGGACCGCCAGCTCTGCCTGCAACTTCGTGAGCAATTCTCTCTGCAAGGCAATACGTTGATCTTTTGGTTGGCCGGCATCAGCGGCTCCGGCGGCGACAGCCTCAGCATGTTTTGCAGCGAATTCCTTTAGCGCGTCCTCGTCGCCTCGCTCCAACAGTTCCAGGGCGGATTTGGCTTGTTTTTCGCGCTCCTTTCGACTCGGCTGTTCACGCCAATACTTCTCATAAGCGGCGTTCAATTCTTCGCCATCGGCATTGAGTCCTACGAGCCGTTCCATATCCCGCTGCTCATTAAGCATGTAGCGGCGTTGCATCACCTGTGTGGACGTGAAAATGCCAGCCAGCGCGTAGTAGTCGGTAGTGGGAATTGGATCGAACTTATGATCGTGGCAGCGAGCGCAACCCAGCGTCAGCCCGAGAACGGAGCGGCCGACCGTATCAATCTGCTCATCGGCAACGTCCATCCGCCTTTGTTTGGGATCATTGCCGAGCAACACCTTCGGGCCGACAACGAGAAAGCCGGCCGCGATTCGCTGCCGGTCGCGCTGCTGGATGGAATCGAATGGAAGCAAATCGCCGGCGAGCTGTTCCGCCAGGAACCGATCGAAGGGAAGGTCCGCATTGACCGCGGTAATCACCCAATTGCGATATCGCCAAGCCTCGCGGAAGAGAAAATTCTCATCGAGACCATTCGAGTCCGCATAACGCGCCAGATCCAGCCAATGCCGTCCCCAAGTCTCACCGAATTGTGGCGAACTCAAAAGTTGATCAACCAGTCGCTCATAGGCATCTGGTCGCTCGTCGTTCAGAAATGCAGCGAATTGCTCGCGAGTTGGCGGCAAACCAATAAGCTGAAAGTAGGTGCGCCTGAGCAACGTGCGGCGATCGGTATCCGGCACGGGCCGTAGCTGGGCTGCTTCCAGCTTCTTGAGAATGAAAGAGTCGATTGGCGACCGAGGCCAATCGGGCGAATCGACAGCGGGCGGCCGTTGTTGACGCAGGGCACGAAAGGCCCAGTGCTCTCGACCTGTGATTGGGTCCGAGGGTTCGTCGGGGCGGATTGTCTCCTCATGCGCGGCGCCATCCCGTGGGTCGGGCGCGCCCATCATTACCCAACGTTCCAGACGTGCGACGGCCTCCTTGGGGAGCGGCCGGTCGGGCGGCATCCGCAAGTCCGGATTCGTGTATCGGACGGCCCGGATCAACAAGCTCGCATCCACATCCCCCGCTTTCACCGCCGGTCCTCGGCCGCCTCCTGAAATCCATCCCGCGCGGGTATCCAGCAGCAGTCCTCCCTTTTGCTTCTTCTCACGAGACGAGTGACACGCATAACAGCGCTGCGCTAGCAGCGGGCGAATATGTTGTTCGAAGTAATCCAGGCCGTCTTTTGTCGCCACATCATCGGCCCATGTGGCGGAAACGAACACAGCAACCCATGCCACGCACGCAAGCAGCAGTCTCAACTGGCCGGGAGTCATGCTAATGATCGTACCTGAACACTTCGTCGAGCGCCAACTCGCGACCGATGCATTTGGCCCGGTCAAACGGCAGCGTGCATGCCGCTGGGAATTCAGACCGCACGGCGGCGGTCTGCGAAACAGCTTGTGAAGCGCGTTCGACTCCGGCTACCGCGCGAAGGGTGGTCGTGCGTAACTGACCGTCCAATTACTAGATCAGACTACATCTTTGTCAGATGATCAACTCCGAGCCGACAGACTTATTGAAAGACGCTGCTTGTTCGCAACAGCGATCAGGATGCTGCCTTATCGGTCTCATCCCGCTCGGTGTGCAGAAACGGCATTGGCTCGATGCCCTCGGCGTGCATCATGTGGGCGATTCGTTGGAGCGTCGATAGCATTTGTGACTGCTCCCAGGCGGGTAGCTTATCGAGCTGCGCCGTGAATACATCTCGCAATAGTTGCGGTGCCTTGGATTCGGCCATAGCGCCGGTTTCCGTCAGCCGGATAATGGCACTGCGCTTGTCATCAGGGTCCCGTTCGCGTCCCACGAGTGACCGCTGTTCGAGCCGTTGCAGAATCCCCGCCATCGTTTGCGGACTCAAATGGAGGGCATCCGCCAGTTCACCAGGCGTGCGTCCGCCACAGCGCGCCAATTCGCGGAGCGTGCCGATTTGCGGGGCGGACAGGCCGTATTTCGCCAAGAGCTGGCGCGACCGAGTATCAACGGCTTGGGCGATCTGTCGCAGCGCGGCGACGATCTGATCTTGGAGCGACATGTGAGCTGGCACGACGTATGCTCCTCAAGCCATTCTTGAGTGCTGTAGGTGAGTGGAGACACTCCCAAAGTGTAGGTCAACGCTATTGCTGTGCGATCGCTTAAAATGTGCGGAAAACCAGGGTCATGAGGGCCGCCAGGAGTTGAGGCGATCCGGCTTTCGCGATTCCATCTAGTCCACGAGCATGGTGCGCAGGGCATAGGCTCCCATGTTCACGTCGAGCGACTCGTCATAGTGACCGATCGCATCACCCTGGATGGTCAGCGTCTTGCCAACGATCGCGCCAAAGTAGTCGGCCGATCCTGAGTAGCTGATGTCGGTGTTTGGAGCATAGAACACGCCATAGCAGGGAGCGTCGCTGCTGATGTGGGCGGTTCCTCCCGTCATGAAGATCTGAAAGTTCGCCGCTGCCTGCGTGTTGTTGTTCACGATGGCCCCACCCTCACGATCGAAGTCACCGGTGATATAGATCGTGGTCTTGCCGCTGATGTTGAGCGTGCTGCCACCTACCATCTTGAAGTCATGGAAGTAGTAAGTCCCTGGCGGAATGTCATAGACAGCGCCACCTTGGAGTGAGAAGTCGTGGTTCCCGTGGTTGTAGGGATCGATCCACCCGCTCATCGGCGGTTTGTACTTAGGCAGATTGAGGTTGTTGTTGTTCCCCGCGGCTGCCGACGCATCGACGGGGGGCAAGTTGAGGTCGGTTTCCCGATTGCCGATCTGGCCGCTGATTTCGGAGGAACTGCCGTTCACCGTGACCGTGTCCCCCTCTCCCGCGCGAACATCTCCCATGATTTCGGCGTCGCCGCCGACCGTGATATCGCCGTCGCTGCACAAGCTTCCTAAATCGCTGGAGGTGGCCACGTTGTAGGCGCCGTCGTAGGAATCGTAGCTATCGGTCCTGAGGTTGCCGCCGACCGTGACTCCCTCGATGCCGATGAATGGCCCGCACACGCCTCGGTCGCCGTAGCCGATGGCCGATTCAATCACGTCCGTCGTGTTGTGCCCCAGAACGCGGCCGAAGAACAATCCCAAGGGATTGCCGTTCGCCGAGGTGCGGCGGAGCGTGATTTTGACGGCGTTATAAGGCCGGCCAACCGGCTTGGGGCTGGTGAATGTGGACGTGCGCCGGTTCCAGAAGCCATATACGATATCGCTGCTCTTCAGGGCCGGTGTGATCGAGGTCTTGTTATCGTTGGCTGCGTTGGTGGCGGCGAGTGTCGCGGCCGCCAGGTTCGGCAACTTTCCGGCCGCGGCCAGGGCGGCGGCATCGGCCGAGCGCTGGAGCTGCGTGTGGGCCTCGGCGATGTAGCCGATATCGACGGCAAACGCGACCATCGCCATCAGTGCCATCATAAAAAAAGCACTCAGCACTACGACATTGCCCCGACGCTGTGGACGAATCCGACGGTTCATGCTGTGACTCCTCGGTGGCGACACGGTGAAAGGCGGTTTAAGCCGACAAGTTGTTTCTTGGAAAGTTAGTTCGTTCAAGCCGCTCGATATGTCTCGTGTAGGAATGTAAATCGGTGGCTGCTGGAGATCGCAATCGGACCGAATTGATAAGGGAGCTGGCAAGCGAAGAGACGCACCTAACGGAATACTTATGTCAAATCGGCCCGATGGTCAAATGGAACACGGCTGCAGCACACCCAGAAGTGGGTTCGGCGCAGGTAGAATTGGGCAGATCGCTACAGAGCGCAATCACGGACCAATTCCATGCAGGGCATTACTACGACCCCGCAAGCGATAGTGTCTGTCCTCTCGTAGGCGAATTACAGTTATATCCTGTGCGAATTGCACGCTGGTTTTCCGCTAAGGCTGCCGAAGGGACATTTCAACCAGAGTCAAGGACGATGGCGATAAGATCGGGGATCTCCGAGCCGGCAGGGCGGTCATGTTCGGGTAATCTGTCTGAGTACGGGGGAGGTCGCGATTGAAAACGCGAACAACAGCAGCCCAAGACAAACCTTGCTACGGCATTGAAATCCAAAGTTCGGTCATCACGCGGTTTGTGGGTTCAACTCCCACCCGTGCTACTCGAACATGCGTCGGTTGGGCATTGGCAAGCCTAAGTGGCTGTAACCCACCCGCTCTTGGAGCTCTGCAGGTTCAACTCCTGCCCGGCGCACTGACAACTGGCCCGTTCGTTTAGAGGCAGGACACCAGGCCCTCAACCTGGCGAGGCGGGTTCGATTCTCGCACGGGTCACTGACATAACCAAGTGGTGGAACGGCAGACACGCGACGCTCAGAACGTCGTGCCTTCAGTGGCGTGGGAGTTCAAGTCTCCCGTTGGTTACTACATGACGCGGGTGGGCCAGGTCCCATCTGGGCCTCATAAGTCCGGAGCGCCGAGTGCGACCCCCGGACCCGCTACTTAATTGGCCGGGTACGCAAACTGGCCAAGCGACGAGGTCGAGAGCCTCGTGCCTGTGGGTTCGACTCCCACCTCGGTCACTGACAAGTTGATCCCGTGGTCCAAGGGCAAAGACACCTGGCCGACATCCAGGAAAGTGATGGTTCGAATCCATCCGGGATCACTGCATTTCGCGAACACATTGGTCTGTAGGTGCTCTGGCCGCACGCCGCCTTGGTAAGGCGGAAGGACCACCGCTTCGCGGCAGTGCCCGTTCAATTCCCGGACGGACCCCTGCTTGAACATGGGCCGCTCGTTTAACGGCAAGACCCCTGGCCTGCACCCAGGAGATCGGAGTTCGATTCTCCGGCTGGTCCACTGAATGAAATGGGCTCATGGTCCAACGGGACGACACCGCCCGGGCGTGGCGGAAATCCGAGTTCGATTCTCGGTGGGTCCACTGCATACGGAAGGTAGCCGGATATGGCTCGCCGGGCCGGTTTGCGCTGGCCGTGCGGCTTCACCGCTATGTGGGTTCAAATCGGGCACCGACGCGAAGCGTTGGTCGGCCTTCCGCTTGTTTGGCTCGATGGTGAAACGGAAATCATGCCACGGTTCTAACGTGGAGTTCCGGGTTCAAGTCCTGGTCGAGCTGCTGCTTGACATGGTGTCTGTGGTGTAGCGGATGCTGCATGCCTGGCTGTGAACCAGGAGGTAAGGGTTCAACTCCCTTCGGATACCCTGGCTGCTCAACTCACTTCGTGAGTCGAGCAGCATTACACGAGTGTGCTCCTGGGAGAGCCGGCAGCCTCCAAAACTGCTCTACGGGGTTCGACTCCTCGCGCTCGTGCCTTTTCCCGATGGTGTAGCGGATTTGCATTGGACCCTCCGAAGGTCCAGGCCCTGGTTCAAGCCCAGGTCGGGATACTAAACATCGCAGCCTGCGAGTGTGCCAGATCGCACGGCAGTCCTCGACACTGAAAGACGAGGTTCGACTCCTCGGCGGGCTGCTACGAGATTTGCATCCTCGGGGTGTGCTGGATGGGCATGCAACCCTGCGAAGGTTGAGGTCCAGGTTCGATTCCTGGCGAGGACGCTTAATTGACGCTGGAGCCAGACGGTACGGCGGCTGCCTGCAAAGCAGCTTTCCAGTGGGTTCGACTCCCACCGGCGACTTTTGAAGGCAAGCG
>Ga0065707_10000678_pt1 | contig 18643 bp, 19 predicted proteins | sample SwiRhicommuniRL3_FD_59094 | JGI IMG/M metagenome (GOLD analysis project Ga0065707, IMG submission 59094) | Switchgrass rhizosphere bacterial communities from Rose Lake, Michigan, USA - RL3 v2 (version 2) | ecosystem: Host-associated > Plants > Roots > Rhizosphere > Soil | place: East Lansing...
CGATCAATCGAAGGCGCGTGTCGGTTCATGACCTTTGATCCGCACCCGCCCTTAAAATCAAACGGAATTCCTGTTGCCGCGCAGGTTCCGCGTTCAAGTTCACAGAGAACCCATTCTCGCGTGAGTGTGCAATCTAACCCATCGCGTCGAGCGCGTGTTCTTGCGTGGTCTAGCAATTTTGTAGCTCGCCGCCGTGGGTGTGCATCGTTAGCTTGTTTTAACGTTGGCCTAGTCGCCGCCGAATTCGGTTCTAATAGCATTACGCGACTCTCTTTTTCTTCGTTGATTTCTTTGTTCGCTGGTATTCAGCCTCACGTTTATCGATCTCGCTTTTAGGAACGGAGATCAATTGCTTCGCTAGTTTCTCGAAGTTCTGGTATTCCTCAGAGGGTTCTGATCTACTTCTTGCCTTTTTTGGTGGTTCGTGTTTTCGGTTCATCTGGCACTCCGGTTATAAGTGGGCCTTTGACTGTCCTCAAACCTTCGGGCGGTGGAATGATCTCTAGGTCTTTAAGGTTCATTTGTTTCTTGCGCTTTTGCATACCGCCGTCTGTTGAATAAAGCGTGTCGCAGCCGAGTTTCTGCGCGGTTGCGATGTGAAAGCAATCCCATTTGCGGCGACGGTTCTCACAAATCCGATCAATCTTTTGTTGTTCCGTCGGAGGCTTGGATGGATCTCTTCTACTCTCTTCTTCCTCTGCAATGTCTTTAAGTTCGGCTTCTCTTTTGGCCGCCGTGAGCGCGACTTCCTTTGTGACTGTGTAGATACGGGCAATACCCTTTACGTCTGCAATTGTGTCACGCGGTATTGCGCCCTTTCGATGTGCTCCGACTGAAACTTCTTGAACGGTCAAAGCAGATGTGTAAATCCTGATCTTCCGTTCGCCTAAATCTTGGAGTAGCAATTTTAGCTCTTTCTTGTACTTGCTATTTCGCTTTCCCATTTCCAGGAAAATTGAGGTGTCGAAATAAACTGCCATATTCATCCTCTGGCTTCGTCGAGAATCTCCTCTGTGTCTCGATCTCCGAAGACATCTCGATACGCGATATTGAACCGCTCGTAGGCCGCTAAATAGTCCGGCATTACGTCTTCATCTATATCTGCGGCATCAACTCGCGGAGCTTGAGTCCGAAAATAAGTCGCGTCCCCTGTTATCTCAACTTGCTTTCGGAACAGTTTGAGTACCTTGCTTTCGTCCCTATCCTTGAAGCGAATGCGCCAAATGCGTCCACCGTCCTCCTGTAGTTCTCCCCAAAAATGTCCTTTGTTTTCTTCGTCGGTGATCGTTCTGGTTTTGTCCCTTAGTTCTCTGAGCCTTCCGTAGAGCGTTATCGACTCAATACCAACCTCAGGCGCTTCAAATCGTTTGAGGGTTTCGCGGCCTCTCTCTCCCAGCTTGCTGCTATTCAGAATGTGCCGATTTTGAGAAAGTGCTAGATGTAACTCAGTGCGGTTTTCTCTTTGTATCTCAGAGATTCTAGGTAAGCGTCGCAGAATTGGTTCAGCGTAATCGGGAGTGACAATGTTTTTCTGTCTTTTTTCCAGTAGGTCTGTAGTGTCAATCAGCGTGTTAATGGCGAGAATGCCGTGAGGTATATCGTGTGTGATAGTGGCCGCAGTCTTTAGACTACCTTTCCGAAAAATTAGACCAGATGGGCCACCGATTAGCTCTATCCCGAAATCGCCGTCAGCGTTTTCAATTCCAGCAGCGCGTTGTATCTGTCGCCCGCAGTCTCGAATCATATGCTGAATCTGCTGTAGCGTATTGATCACATCTTCAAGCGGCAAGCGGTTTTTTTCCGCAAGCCCTTTTTTGAATACGATAGAGAACACCACGGTATCTTTACTTGCCATGTCGCACGCCTCCGGTGTATAGAAGTACTGCGACACTAACGCGCAATGTTTCCCGCACCGCCGCGTAGTGACAAATAAAGGAATCGTAATGACAAGGCCGTGAGTTCCCGCTCGCGGCCTTTGTCATTTCAGGTTTTTCTTTCCTCTGTTCTGTCTTACCTTACCTCCGTCCCTATCATGAGGGCTTGCCTGTCAATCCCGCGAACTGCAAACGCTTGCCAGTGACCATCGTGAGCACCTCGAAGAATCTATCGCTATCGGTGCCCTTCCGTCTATTAAATCTGAACGCCTGTTCGTCTAAGTATCGAAACAGATGGAATGGCTCAACACTGATATAGGTGCCGCCAATGGTTCGCTTTAAGAGACTCCAGAAGTTTTCGATCCCGTTCGTGTGGACATTACCTTCGACATACTTTTCAGCGTGATTGATCACGTTGTGCATGTAGTCGTAGTTAAGATCGTTGTAGGACCGCAGAGCATCGGTATAGACCATCGATCCGGGCTCGACGTTCGCGTTGATCTCAGGCCGGAGGGACTTGCGCTTGTTGTTTCGGACAACCATCGTGCGCACTTCGCCATGCCGTTCGAGTAGGCCCATCACAGCCACTTTGCCTTCGAATCCTGTACCGTGAATCTTGCGAGCGCGATCACTGCGATGCATGTTTCGCGCTTTGCCGCCGATGAAAGTTTCATCGACTTCAACGTGTCCGCTCAGCTTGTCGAGAGAGCCTTGCTGCATGGCGAGACGGATGCGATGCAGCATGAACCACGCGCTTTTCTGCGTGACGCCTAGAGCGCGATGGATCTCGTAACTGGAGATACCATTCTTTGCATTCGCTATCAGCCAGATCGCGGTTAGCCACTTGTCGAGGCCCAAAGGACTATCCTCGAAAATGGTTCCGACTTTGAGTGAGAATTTCTGCTTTGGGTGTGCGGTGCGGCACTTGAAGAGACGCGCCTTTTCGAGATAGATCACATTATCCGATCCGCACTGTGGGCAGCGTGGCTTTCCGTCCTCGAAACGGGCCGCTATCATAAAGGCGTTGCAGTTCTCAGGCTTCGAGAAATGTACGATTGCTTGCTGTAAGGTCTTTGGCGTTTCCATGCTGTGAATATATAGGAAACACCGTGGTCAGTCAAGTATATTATTACCCTTTTCAGGGTTCAACGCCTATTTATGTTTGAACCCAGGGTTCTTGCTGCGCTCGAACCCTGGGCTGTGGTTAGCCAACGCCTGTGGCGTTTTGGGTTGAGAAACGTGCCGCAGACAAACTGAACCTGAGAGCGAGGAACTGCGTATCGCAAACGTCATAAATCACGCTTTATAAAACTCCGGAAGCAAACCAGCTGCGAGAGTTTCATAAACAAGCCGTTGCGACGTGTAGTAAGCAGTAGAGAAAGTAGAGCACTATATGGAACATCCAATGATACTTGTGTTTCGTCGCACCGGTCAGCGTCGGTATGCAGTGGAGGCNCTCCGCCCTGGTCTGCCTGTTGTGGAGATGAATCCGGCTCCTGGTTNTGACCGTCTGATACCGCACGACATGGTGCACCTGGTGGTCGAAGCTCAACTGGGACTCACTCGCGGAATCTTTGGGCAGTTAGCGGCCGGCGGGAACGCAGGAACTTTTCGTCTTCTACTGAAGCGCGACGAAGGCTCTCGAAAGGTAACACGTGCCAGAAAACGTGTGCTGACGCGTGGCAAGCGATTGCAGAAAGACGGGCGCGACGACTGCATTCAGTCTGAGCGAGCGGCACACATTTACCGGCATCAATGGTTGGCTCGATCGTCCTCGGACCAGGTGCAAAAAACACCGGCGCAATTAGGCAAGAGCAAGCTGGACGAAATCTGCGATCACCTTGATGAACTGAGCTCTCACTGGTCTGGTCTCGATGTGGGTGAGAGTGTGGCCGTAAGCTGGCCCGATCTCGCCATCGTAGACTCAGGCCGATAACGCAACGTCAGCGCGGTTGGACCAGTTTTCGATCTCACGCTCGTATTCCCTGACATAGTTTTGCGCCATGTCGAGGTAATGAAAACGCGACAGCGCGAGTTGCCGGCAATCGGCTGACTTGATCTGTCCAAGGTTCGCGACTGCGTTCAAATAGTCTGATTCGCCGGTGCAGACAAAGCCTCCACGAGGTTCGAGCACTTCAGGCATCGCGCCACGGTTACTCGCGATAACGGGTGTGCCGGACATCAATGCCTCAGCTACGGGCAAACCAAACGCCTCGTTGAACTGTGTCGGAAACAACAATGCCTTAGCCGCGGTGAATCTTTCCGCTTTGACCTCTCCGTGGATTGGGCCAATGAACTGCGCATTATTTTCCTCACACATCTTCACAAATTCCGTGTTTTCCCATGAGTTCGTACTGCCGCCCGCGACCACCAGCTTGATGCCGGTTTCGTTTGCGATCCAGAACGCGACGTCGATCCCTTTCAACGTTCGGGCCTTGTGAAGATCGCCGGCCACTACGAATAGGAAATAGTCGTCCTTGGTTTCAGAATAGATGAAATCCGCCGGGTCGATTCCGTTCCAAACAAATCGATTCGATGCATGAAGCCGGGCGATAGTCTTTGAAACATAAATGAAGTTGGGCCGAGCCTGCTCGCGTGCCAATCCCTGATCGAGTAAATCTGAATGAACACTCCTGACCCACGGAAGTTGTGCCTGAGGTGACACAGCGGCAGTGAAACGATTGGTGTGAATAATTTGCTCGTCGCCTTTGAGGCCGCTTACCGGAATAATATCGACGGGAAGTTTCTCGTCACCAAAGTCTTCGACGTGATAGCGAACCTCGTGGCCGAGCTCAGCTAAGCCGCGCGCCAGTCGATCGTGAACGACGTGCGCTGCTACTCCGTAGCGCCAGGCCGGGTAGCGGTGTCCGGATGACAAGTAGATGCGCATGGCGGTGAGAGCGTGATGCTAATCCGGCNGAGAAACGGAACGAAAGCTCGAGCACGTGCAGCGAGTTTGCAGTGCTCGAGCTGCGGTTCTTATTGCGCTGCCTTCTTACGGTTGAGCACGTTACATGCCTCCACAACCGTAGTCGGATCGATGGCGACGTTTCCTTCGTCGATTTTCTGGATGATGCCTTCCTTATCGATCAGGAACGTGGCGCGGTTTCCAAAGCCCTGCTCCTCGTTATAGACGCCATAAGCTTTGACCACTGTGCGTTTGAAATCGCTCAGTAGCGGAAACGTGATTTCAATTTGTTTTGCGAATTCGCGGTTGGCGGGGATGCTGTCTACACTCATGCCAAAAACCTGAGTGTCGGTGGATTCGAGTTTTGCTATATCAGCCTGATATGCTTTTAGCTCCTTCGTTCAACCACCGGTGAACGCCAGCACGTAAATCGCCAGCACGACATTTTTCTTGCCTTTGAAATCGCTGAGCTTGTAGGTCTTTCCGTCAGTGGCCCGCAGCGTGAAGTCAGGCGCGGGATCACCAACTTTCAAGTGTGTTTTGGGTGGCGTTGGTTGTTGCGCGAGCGCAGAAATGCTGAGCACGGCAACCGCCACGAGGGATATCAACAATCTTTTGAACATTGTGGTTTCCTCAACAGCAGGTGTGATTGCGTATTTGAATTTATGCAGAAAGGTGCAGGGAGTCAAGGTATTTCGGGCCACGGATAAAACGGATTGAAATCCGGATTTCATCCGTTTAATCTGTGGTTAATGAAATTTAGAACAATAATCGGGACTGTCATCATGCTCGTGACTGGGCATGCGCTGGCTGTTTGCGGCCAGGCGAAGATCACGACCGTGTCCGCGATGCGCGTGCGCAGTGGGCCACAGGTCACGGCGCAGGAGATCGCAAGGCTGAAACTCGGGACGGTGGTGAACGCTACAGAGCGTTCGCCAAATCAGGATACCGTGGGAGGGAAGACTGATTATTGGTATCTGGTGAATCTGCCGAATAATCAGTCCGGCTGGTTGTTCGGCGGTCTGTTGCTTGACTACGACGCGAACCAACGAGAACAGCTTCTGCGCCAGATCATCGATGCGCGTCTCAAAGCGGAGAACACTGATTTTGCCGACCGGCTCGAGATCTACGAGCTCGCCACTCGTGCAACACCGGAAGCAAAAGACGTGAATACCCGTGCAGAGTTTGAGCTGTTGAAACTGCTGGCACTCGCTACCACCGCCGAGGCTTTTAACAATGATCGGTCTGACAAGTCGCCCTATCGCGAATGGCTCAAGGCGCACTCTGCGGAAGTTATCCCGAACGAGTTTGCGGGCGGCTACAACATGCGTACGGAGTTGCTTTGGAATCTGGAAACCAAATATCACACATTGCGCATCGCAGAGCGTATAGCCTGGGCTGCGGTTGAAAATCCGCAGCCTCACGATTGTGAAGGTGACGAGGTGTGCAACCTATTTACCTTTGAAGCCGGTGTTGAGTATCTGCGCCGGCATCCGAATGGAGCGCATGCGGCCGAAGCCATCAAGACTTTTGACGATCTGTTTACGGATGAAGTCATCAAAATGGCGAATGGCAAAGAAACCGACCCGTACATTGTTGAGGATCGGAAGAACGTGCGAAAGCTGGTATCCTCTCTCCGATTGGCACTCGCGAAATCACCTGCGCCTGGAAAAACGGAACTTCTTAAGAAGCTGGATCGAATAACGCCGTAAGGTTTGGAATACTTTCGCAAGGGAGACTCCACATGGCCACGCAAATCAAAATCGGGCTCTTAGTTGTGCTGGCGGGAATCGTGGTTGTTGTAGCGCTGGGTGCGCGCCGCACTGAAGGTGCCGGGAACGAGTTTCGCTTCAACGCCGCACAGCTCAAGGATAAGACTCTATGGACCCAGGTCAACGCAGAACCGTATTTCATTTCTTCACACCTCGCCATCCAGTGCGCGGCGCCCACCGCTACAGACTACGAACGTGAAAAACAAAACCCGCACATGCGAATGTACATCACGGTCTACGTCAACAGAATTGGCCAGAAAGCAATGTTTTCGAAAAACCCAAAGTTCCCGGAAGGCTCGATCATCGTCAAAGAGAAGTCGAGCACTGAAGCCGATTGGCGCAAACCCGTGCTGTACACGATCATGCGAAAACGCGAGGCCGGCTATAACCCAAAGGTGGGCGACTGGGAGTTTTCAGTGGTCGCTGCTAACGGAACAGATATGCAGGTAACTGGAAAGCTTGAAAAGTGCCAGTTGTGTCACGTCGAGACACCCGATAGGGACTTCATATTTCGCGATTACCTCAGTTCACTTAACTACTAAGGACGCGACTTCAGCACGAACGACGTCGTAACCGGCTTGCTGTATCTATCGCCGCCGGAATTTTCTATCGTGAACTTGACGTTGCCCTCTTTCAGATCTTCGGGCAATCTCACAATCAATCCGTCACTCGAGAAAGAGGAGAAATCTTCGGGTGAAAGTTCGAACTCTTCACCGGCTTGCTCGAGTGTAATGCGAACGAAAGTCGGGTTGTAATCAATGCCCCGAACTTTAATCATTAAATACCGGCTGCCCGGATCGTACTCAGGAAACTTTCTTCCCGCCCGTTTTTGAATTTCATACATCTCTTTCAACGGAGACAGCTCAGCGTCGGTTGCTTCGCTGACACCGGTCAGTTCCGGTGGAAGCACTTCGTCGACGATCTCCAAAGGCACTGGCTCACTCATTCCGCTTTGCTCGCCACGCAAAGGATTCAACACACGCAGTTGGACGCGGCCGATTAGCTGTCGAGTGGTTCTGACGAAGAGCCCGACTGGCGCATCCGGGGCCGTGGATGGCCCAAACAGTGCGGAGTTCTTTTCGATTGTCGCGACGTATCGCGTGTCACCCTGCTGAATGATCACGGATGTCATTTTCGGCATTGGCTCCAGCGCGCGTCGATGATCGATGGAAATGAGGAGCGCTTGCCCGGCGCCGATCCGAGTGGGAGTCGCTGAAAGCACTCGTGGGGCACTCACGTTCGGAGTCTCGCCGGCCCGCGTTACATCAGAGATTGTCGCCGTCATCATTACCGGATCGCTGAGCTGGCCGTTTGCCTTGATCCGTATTTCAACTTCAGCCTTGCCTAGTACGAGCGCCGCAGGGATATCGACTTCCAATTCCTCGCGTGCCGGGAGGAAACCCACGCCACCGTTCATATTCTGAACTCGCGACGCGGTGCTCTTGATCCGCGTAATTGCATCGAACTCCTGGCCGCCTTGCTTGAACTTGATCACGATTGCTGAATTCGGATCATCGGGATCGACCAGGGGGTTAACATAGACTGAGGCCGTTGTAGCGCGTTCGAGTCTCCAGCCCAGGTCATTTCCCTGAAGCAATCTTCCGGACGGCTGGCCACCAGCGACGGCCAGTACGGCCGTGCTTCCCACAACCGGAGCCAGAGGCTTCTCGATGATTTCCAGGGCGATCGGGTTTCCACGTTGACCCTTATAACTGGCGATCACTTCCGCTGGCCCGGAATGCAATCCTTTTGGAACCACAAAGCCGACGGCGTGATACGGGCGCATCTTCATGGCGGCAATATCAACGACGCCTTTTGTTTTTTGCGGGTCAAAATCGCTGACCATCGTAAACTTCGTTATCCGCACTTTTGCTGTTTGCGCAACGCCGTCTTGCGACACGTCTACTGTAAAATCTGACTCCGGCAGGACCGTGGGAGCGGTACCCGAAGTCAGTCCCTCGATCAACACCTCCATCACCTGGCCTGGCACAGCCTTGTCATATGGTCTAATGCTGGCAACGTTGAAGGACGACTTTTGAGATCGAACAGTGAGTGACGTTGTTAATAGGACCAGTACAAGGAAACTAAATGACTTGAGTCTCATCGCTTCCGCCTCCGCGCGTTGACGCGCAAGATATCATTCGCTAATCGGTGCTGCCAAGGAGAACCTATGCAGTGGTTTGGTCACCTCTTTGGAGTGCGGCGGCCTGGCGCCGCTTTATTACTCGATGACGTTTGATCAAGACCAAAGCGGCGCCAGGCCGCCGCACTCCATGGAGGCGCCTGAATCTATTGACTAGAGAAACCAAGACCAATTAGATTTTGCGCGACTTATAAAGATGAATATCGAAACGTTACGAGAATTATGCCGGACGCTTCCGGCAGTTACAGAAGACGTCAAATGGGGACACGATCTGTGTTTCTCGGTCGCGGGCAAGATGTTTTGCGTGGCCGCGTTGGATGGCCCATTGTCTGTATCCTTCAAAGTGAAGGATGACGAGTTTGACGAGTTATCAAACTCACCCGGACTTCGTCCGGCGCCATACGTCGCGCGCTACAAGTGGGTGCTGGTTGAAGATGTGAACAAACTCAGCCGCAAGGAATGGGCTCACTACATAAAACAATCGTATGACCTCGTGAAAGCCAAGCTGCCGAAGAGTGTCGCTCGAAAACATGGACTGGCATAACCGGCATCCCTCTTAAAACCACCATGAAGATTTACAACCTTACCGGCTACTCGTTGATTGCGATTCACGTCGTAGCGTCAGGCCTGGCTGCTCCCGCGCACTGGGGTTTTGTGCTCGGAGCGACAATCGGATTTCTGTATCTGGTCTTTATTTGGTTTCTGGGAGGATTGTACCTTTCGGATGTGATGCACATGGGAATTGCTCACAAGACGCTGGCCTTCAAAGAGTGGTTCACTAAGCTCGTCACGATTTTTAACAGCATCACCGGCATTTATATAAACCCGATGACGTGGGTAAATCGTCATCGTCATCATCACGCTTTCTCAGACCATGAAAATGATCCGAACAAGTTGGCTGATGATGGTTTCTGGAAGACCATGTACCTCTGCATCTTCCCGTACCGGTGCAAGTCGAACCTCGCTCAGGACGCGATTTTCAAGAGTTGGACTTTCAGACTGGTTTCCAGTTCAGCCTTCGGATTGTTTTCTCAGTTCGTTAGTTTCGGAGTGCTGTGGGTCTTAGTCCGAGACTGGAGATATGCGTTGGTTCTCTGGTGTAGCGTGCGTGTCTTTGCTCTCTGGATCAACATGGTCCAGAACTATTGGACTCACGATCGCCGTTTCGGAACGCGCACCTACGATGACGACCACGACAATGCCATGAACCTGGGTGAGTGGCTTCCGGTAACCGCCTCCTTCAGCGCGAGCCTGCAGAACAATCATCATCATTTCCCAAACTTTCTGCGCACGAGCCACGATACGAGTGAATATGATTTTGGTTTTCTGACAGTACGTGCGATGAAAGCAATAGGGCTAGTCAAAGCGACACCCTCCGGTGCTCAATTACCGGCAGGCGTTGCGTTAGAGGAAGTCGGGTTTTGAAGACACAACTTTTTGGTATTCCGATGAAACGATCAATCGCGATCCTTCTGTTAACCGTGACGGCGTCGTGTAGTTATCGCGCCTTCAAACAAAGTCCAATAATGGCTGGTGCGAGTGCAACGGAGTTCGCCCAAGTCGCGTTCGTCGAGAAGAATATCGACAAAGCTTTCAGCATGCTCGATCCTGAGGCCCAGGCGTATATCACGAAGGAAAACTTTTCGCAGGGCCTCACGAAGATAAATACTCCGACAACACCCCAGTCGATTATCGCCACCGACTTTGAACCGATTCCGGGTCAAGAAGGGATGAACATCTACATCACCGGAGAGAGTGATACGGAAACTTTCTACTACCGCATCCCGATGAAAGGGACCGAAGCAAAGGGTTACAGACCCGCAGGAGTATTCCGCAATCCGGGGCCGTACCCGAAGTCCCCCTCGAGGCATCCACTCTAATCGAAGTTCGATTGCTGAAGCAGTTCGCGTGCTTTCACATGACCCAAACGCGCGGCCTTCGTGAGATTTCTTTGCCTCTTTTCGATCCCAATATTGCCAATCGAAATTTGGTGACTGCCGCTTACCAAACGTACTGCCATCCGGCGGCAAACAGATTCAAGTCGCCACCAATGCGCGTTGTTACACCTTTGGCCCACGCGAGTTTGACGGATTGCTGCGGGGTTAAAGGCAGCGAGAAGGTTGCACCCACGCGGGCATTCTTTTGTCGATCCTCGTTAAGAACGCCATCGATTTTGGTTCGGCCGCCGCTGAAGTAAGTGCCGTTTACTGAAAGCCACATTCTGCGACGCAAGGTGTAAATCAAATGTCCCTGAAACGAGAAAAGGGATTCCTGTTCGCGTTTCGAAACGCCAAAAAAATTCTCGTTGGGAGTGAATAGCCAGGCGCCAGCCATTGCCTCAACAGTCCACCTGCCGGCCGGTTTGGAAATTCCAATCTCGGGTTTGAAGGCCCAGCGATTTGATCCCGGGTTGACGAGGCGCGCAGGGTCGTATTGACCGGTCGGTACGATGACTGAAAGACCAGCGCCGACGATCGTCTTTGGTTTGCGCGAAGCGAATTCTTCACGCCGTAATGCTTCGCCGCCTCGGAGAAGTATTGAGAAGCGCAACCGAACGTCTCCTCCACCTGAACGCCTGACGTTCACGCGATCCTCGAAGACAGTCCCACTTGCAGTACCCCAAATGTAAGGAAAGAGCACGGCTACATTTGCCTGACGGCTAACCAGGCTGAACGTGCGACCATAAGCAATCGACCCAACATTCAACTTGAGCTCGACGTCTCGTAACGGCAGTGATGAATCGAGCAGCACATCGCCGCTTTGATGACCGTAGGTGATAAGAACAAACTGGCTGCCAACAGGCGCAGGTGAAAAAGCCCTAGGCTCCATTTCCTGGCCATGAGCCAGAGATCCGAATGCCACACTTAGTGCAATTAATAGCGATCGGACAGCTAGTCGGGATGTCGTGATCATCATTCAGGAAAACGCCGACGAGGATGATCAAAATCCCTGGAACTCTAATCGAAATACACGCGCGAACTACTGGCATTTTTGACAGTTAGAAGCGCCGCAGATTGCTGCGCCCAGAGACAGGAACCTGGACCAGGTGAGGATTGGTCCAGTTGCCGCTGGCTCATTCGGTGAATGCCTGCTTGCGGAAGAAGCCGGCGAAGCGTTTGAGGACGGACGTCGTCATGTACGGATGCGTCGTCGAGCCGGGGCCGGCCTGAACGAAGAGGTGGCCATGTTCTTTGAGGAAATCCTGATAGACCGGTCCGCTACCGTGAGCGAAGAATTCCTTTTGATTGGTCCATGATGAGTTGTAGACGAGAGCGTCGACTTGTGATGGTGGCAGGGCCATCGCCTGCTCGCTCACATCGGCTACGCTCACCGTGTACATCAAGGTCGTCGGTTCCTCGGTGCGCACGGCGTTAACATAAGGTTTAAGAGCTTCCTTCACTTTCTCACGACAACCAGGCTTCATTACCCAGCGCGCTTCGACCTGCCACGCCGTCATGACGTCAGCGCCGGGACGGATGAAGCCGTCAATCATTTCGAGCGACTGGATCATCATGAACGGAACGGTCGGACCGTACATGTTCAGGAAGTACGAGCCGTTCTTAGCGAAGAACTCTTTCAGGATCGGCGACTTGGCGTGTTTGTGCCAGGCATCACGATCTTTGAAACCCTCTACGAAAGCAACTTGCTGTGGACCGGGCATGGGAAACGTGTTGACGCCGGGATCGAGGTTTGGAGTGTGGAGCAGGTACATCCACGTGTCGGGCTCTTCCTTCTCAACCTGCGCTGCAAGCGCGCCGAGCGCTGCATAGGCTTTTGCTTCGTTGCCGGGGATGATGGACCAAAAGGCGTCGATGATATACATGGGAATCCTTTCTGAGGTGCAGTTTTTCCGCACTCCAAGGAGATCTTATTAGCCGAGTGCAGCGATGATGCTGTCCGCGGATTTGAAGGCCAGCGCCATTAGCGTCAGAGTCGGGTTTGCGGTACAGACGGTCGGAAAGCTGCCGCTCCCGACGATCCAGAGGTTCGGCACGTCGTGTGACCGCTGACTCGCATCCACCACTGACGAACCTGACTTGTTACCCATGCGATGCGTTCCCACTACGTGACCGGCGCCGTAGTAGTGATAGTTCACGCCTCGGTAGGTGAAGTCGCCGGCAGCGCCCATGCCCGTCGTTGTGAACTCCTTCGCTCCCATCTTCTGATAAACCTGCGAACAGACGTACGCGGCCATGCGGAAACCTTCCATCGTGTAGGGGTCGAGACCGTACTCAACCTTCGGCCGCGGAAGTCCCAGACCGTCGACGTTATTCGGTTTGCCGTTCGTGACGTCGAGCGTGACGCGATTCTCCGCCATCGGCGACTGATCGAACATGCACCCTATACGGAATTGGCGCGTCAGAATGTTATTGAGCTTCTCCGCCAGTTGCACACCGGCGAGACGTTGCGGGGCTCCGTTTGGACCACCATCATTCGTGCCTGTGTTGTTTGTTCCCTGGATATAGTCGAGTGCGGTCGTGTAGGGATCGCCCTTCGAGAAGTTCCAACCTTCGTTTCCGATCTCCATGCGGAACGATGAGCGATACTTGCGAAACTCGCCATCGCGCAACGACTCGATGCCCGACGTGGCCAGCGGACCGCGATAGCCGAAGATCGGCTCCGGAGCGAGCGCCCACGAAAGGTAGAGCGGGTGGTCCATCAGGTTGCGGCCCACCTGATCGCTGCTGTTCGCGATACCCTGCCAGTTGTTCGACATTAGGAGCAGCTTTGCGTTTTCGATGGCATGCGCTGCCAGGACGTAGATCTTTCCGGTTACCGACTTCGAGACCTTGGTCAGGTTGCCGTTCGCGTCGCGCGACCACACGTAGTAATCGACGCGTGTGGCATTCGAACCGTCGACCTCGACGTTGTAGGCAACTGACTGATAACTCACGGTCACGTTGCCGGTATCGAGAGCTTTACCGAGAGTGACCGTCGGATCCCACTTGGCTTGAATCGGACAGATCGGAATGCAGTTAGTGTTGCCGGCACACACGCGGCGATCGTCATACGGCTCGGAGTTACGCCCCTGTGGCGTCGGCGTGACGAAGACGTTGTACATCGTCGGGTCTGAACCGCCTGGTGTATCGGGCAGTGTGCCGGGCACCTGCAAGCCGGCGATCCCTTTGCTCACGGCATCGTCGACAGTACTCTTCGGAATAGACTGCATCGGATACTCGTAGCCCGGCGGGAAAACCAGTCCGACCACTTCGAGCGGCTGTTGCTCCGCCGTGCTGGCGGCGACGCCGATCTCTTTCTCCGCGAGTGCCCACAGTTGCTGCAGTTCGGGATAAGTGATGGGCCAATCAACGCCGTGTCCATACTTTGTCTGTAGTTGGATATCGTTCTCGAGCTCGCGCAACGAAGTGCCGAGCCAGTGCCACGACGTGCCGCCTCCATTGCGCTCGAACGTGCTGGAAAATTGGAGTCCCATGATGTTGCCATTCTCATCCGGCGGCGGATTCTGTGGCGGTAGCTTGGGATCATGCGTCTCGATCCACGGCTGCGCCTGGACCAGGTAGCTGACGTCGGGCGCTTTGCCGATCGAGAGCACGGTCGCGCGCGGTGTGGGGAGCTTTGATGGATCGGGCAGCACGCCGACCGGATTCTGCTGCGAACCGGTGCGACCAGCCAGCGCCGGGTATGGAGACTCCGGTGTTTTCGCGAGCGCGAGGTAGAAGTTGTTCACATACTCCTCGCGGCTGTCGGGCACGGGAAGTCCTGCTTCGAGGATTAACACTTTCTTGCCTGCGAGCCCGAGCTGCTTCGCGATCAGATTACCGGAGACACCGGCGCCGACGATGACGACGTCGTATTGTGGTGAAGCACCGTTGCTCATTGTCCACCTCCATTGCTTGTGTCGACGCCGAATGTTTGCAGCGACGCGGGTTCCTGACTCCAGTACCCGAATGTGAAAGGGCTGAATCCCATCGGATGTGACTGCGCCAGATTCCAGACGAGGCTCTTGGTGTAAGCCTGTGAAGTGATGACCTGTAAGGCCGGCGGCGCGAATCCATTGCCACCAAGTACGCCCGGCGTGTACCACGATCCCAGATACCACATGGCCACGATGCTCTGGCACAGTTGAGCCTGTAGCGATGGCGCGTCGAGCGCTGTTTCGAGCAGTGTGTCGGCGATTTGTTGCGGAGTCAGCTTTGGAGTTTGATTGCTGAGGTTGTTGAAGGTGTTCAGCAGTGCATCCATCCTCGGTTGTCCGACTTGCGAGACTGCGAACGAGTAAAAAGTGCCGGAGAGATTCACGGGATCGAGGAAGGGCCTGATGAAGCTTGATTGAAATCCCGTCAGAGCCGCCGACATGTCGGCGAAAGCCTGCAACGTGGATTCCGAGGGTGTTGATGGATTGGTTGTCATAGTCGTCTCCATTCTTTCTATTGCGCTCGTTGCAGGATGTACGTGAAATCGGATGCCCGGGCGTTAGTCATCGTCGCGTTGTTGTGGCACTCGATGCAGTTCGACGAGACATTGGGGACCATTCCCTGGATATAAGTTTCGAGAGTGGTATTAGCGAGAAAGTTCGGCGCCGGCGTTCCGAGTGGATCACCCGGAGCCGCCTGGCACTTTCCGGTGTTGGTGGGCCACATCGTGCTTATCAATTCATAGTTTCGCCATACTGACTTGGAGTTGACGCCCAGTAGAAGCTGCAACGCGTCGGCATTGCGGGCCGCGGCACTCTGAAAAGCGAACTCGTTACCCTTGAACATATTCATCCGGACCACCTGACTGTGGAACGCGCTGACCTTTGTCGGATTCCACGGACGCGGCGGCACCTTGTTCGGAGGACAGTTCGCGGTGCTGCATTTCGGGTTGTAGTAGTTGTATGTCTTCGGCTTCAGCGTGTTGTTGCTTCCGATGTCAGCTTCACTTGGCGCGTTATCGACGTGCTCGAAGGTGGACCAGAGCCACTGCGCGCCCGAGTCAGTCTTGTGGCCGATGTGCAGTCCGACGAGTCCCATTAGCTTCGTGCTACACGAAGCCGGGTACTTTGGATTTTGCGAAGCCGGTGAGTACACCAGCACGGTCTGAGTGTGAAAGCGTGCTCTGTCCGCGGGGCTTATGACTTTCCACGAGGACTTAACCATGATGGCGCCCTCGGGACCGTTGGGTCCTCCACACGGAAACTGCACCTCGCCTTTGAACGCCTGCTGTCCGGCCTTCGAATAAAGCTTGTTCGCCAGGATGTAATCGAACATCGGTTTGTTCACGAGAATTTCGTAGCGGGTATAGTTGCCGTTCTGATCGATGAGTGGGCCGGTGTTGAAGGGCTGGCTGAAGTCGGTCAGCACTGTCGGAGTCTTTCCGACCTGGCTGAGAATTCGCATTCCCGGTTTATAGCTGGCCTTGCATTGTGTGGGCACAGACACTGGTCCATTCCACGACGGCGTCGCGCCGCCGGGCAGGAAGACGTCTGCGACATCGCGGTAATGTTCCCACACCGTGTCGTTGTCGCCGTTCTGGCCTATCTTCCTGGTTGGATCGCCATTGCCGTCCGGACCAGGAGGCCAGTTAAGTGCGATGAACGTGTTCCACGAGTAAATGTCGAAGTCGCCCTGAATGGCCAGGAGCTTTTGCTCGTTGGTCGGGTTGGGCGGAAGCGGCCCGAACGTCGCATCACCCGGAATGTTCGGGCTCAGAACGATGGCTGGGTTGCTATCGGCAGGAGCCATCGTCGTTGGTATCGACGTCATGATCACCAGGGTTGCTGCGATGATGGTGAGCAGTATGATCGTTATCGTTTTCTTCATCTCTCCTCCAACTCGAATCAAACAAGGAACGTGCGATACAGCGGCGCCAGATTGGGTCCATTGGGCGGGATCGCGGCGTCCGGGTTGAACGGCGAGCCAATGGATTGCTGGAAGCGGAAGTGATTTTCCGGATCGACCGCTTTCTTAATTCGCAGGAGCCTCTTGTAGTTATCGCCGTAGAATTCCGCCGGCCAGTTGTGCAGGAGCGGATCGATGTAATTGCAGTAGGCGCCGATCGAGTGTGGCGCCATGTTTTCGCCGAGCTCGTACGCCCAGTTTACGTTCTGCACTGTTTGATCGGTCTGCGGCCAAATCGCTTTCACTTCCCACAGGAATCGTGCATTGCGATGCCAGAAAGAGGTTGCGTCTTGAGAAACCTTGGTGACCTTGCCGCCCATGTGTGTCCAGACCAGCAGACTGTTTGGCGATGGCGCGCTCGTCATCGACGACGTGAGCACGTCGATACATTCTGAGGTGAACGCTTTCGGCGCCATGAAGCCGGAACGTATGTAGCCGCTCATCCCGCCGACGAGCGTGAGCAGGCCGTTGTAGATCTCGAAGTCAGGCAGCGTCATGTCGTAGAGGTTGATGTAGATATTTGGGAACTTGAGGATCGGCGCGATCAGATCCATTCCCTCGCGGCTGTCGCCGTTAAAGATCGGCGTGAGACCGACCGTGTTGACAGCCGTGTCGGGATGGGCCGGCAACGCAACTTTGCCCATGTAGCCATAGACGGCGAGCGAGTCGGGCGCTTTCTCGATCCATTCGTTGTAGAAACCGAGAACATCCTGCGCGTACTCGATCGGATAACGGATCTGGCCGCACAGCATCGTCGGCGTGTTTGGTTTATGCACACGGATCTCGAAGGCAACGGCGATCCCGAAGTTTCCGCCACCACCGCCGCGACACGCCCACCACAGATCCTTATCTTCTTTCGACTTCGAGTCTCCGGATATCCTTCGCAGCTTGCCATCGGGCGTGACGATGTCGATCGAGAGAAGGTTATCGACGCTGAGACCGTACGAGCGGGAGACGAAACTGATACCGCCACCAAGCATGAAGCCAGGGATACCGACAGTCGGACAGCCGCCACCAATCGGTATCAGACCAGTGCCGGTTGCTTGCAGGAAAAGGTACAGGTCGCGCCAGCGGTTGCCGGTCTCTGTCCAAACAACTTGCCGATCGAGATCGAGGCGCTTGGCGGTCATGTTGGTGAGATCGATCACCATGCCGCCCTGATTCAGACAGTAACCCGCCGCACTGTGACCACCGCCACGCACGGTGAATGGCATGTCGTGCTCGATAGCAAACTTGTATGCGGTGGCGACGTCCTGCGGATTGGCGCACATGACCACGACGCCGGGTCGTAGATCAATACGTCCATTGTCGATGATGAGCGACTGGTCGTAACCCGGATCGCCTGCTTGAAGCAGTGTGCCGGCCAGCTCCATTTTGAGCTTCTGCAGGTACTTCTGCGGAATCATGCGTAATCCTCCCTAGTAAGGCGTTGTGCTCAGAATTCGAAACTGGTCAGCGTCGACACACACGTGCGCCCGGCAATCTGCGACCATCGGTTTCCGTTGGCTCAGCCATCTGAAAGCGCGACACGGCGACCCGGGATCGAGCTAGTCTTTCAGCGTGCAGAGAGGTGGAGATGAGTCAAAAAGAACGCTGACCTTAAATACCCCTTGACGACCTGCTTGAACGAACGTTCTGGGCGAACAGCGATTGGGAGTGAGATTACGTTGGGCTGCCTGCTGTCACGTTAAGGATAGGCAGCGCCGTCATACTACACCCGATGTTTTAAAATGCAAGCACTTTTCGGTAGTGTCTAGTTTGAACTTCTTCTCTGTGCAACCTCTGTGTTCTCTGTGACTCTGTGGTTGTTCTATCTCGAGTTCCTACAACCATAGAGACACAGAGAACACAGAGGATGCACAGAGAAATCCAGTTTGAAAATACGCCATGAATTTGTGATCGAAAGCTGATGGGAAAGCGTATCGCATCACAACCGTTGTAAGATATACCGCCGCTTTAGAAACCAGGAGGAGCAAGATGAAAAGCTTATTTCTCGCCGTGGCTCTCGTTTCGCTGTCTCTCGTTTCCGAAGTGAACGCATCTCCGTGCTTTCCTTTAACTGATTACTTAACGACGTCTAAAGACGCGCGCGCGATATTTATCGG
>Ga0065707_10000607_pt1 | contig 18633 bp, 21 predicted proteins | sample SwiRhicommuniRL3_FD_59094 | JGI IMG/M metagenome (GOLD analysis project Ga0065707, IMG submission 59094) | Switchgrass rhizosphere bacterial communities from Rose Lake, Michigan, USA - RL3 v2 (version 2) | ecosystem: Host-associated > Plants > Roots > Rhizosphere > Soil | place: East Lansing...
CTTGCCCGCATCTTCCGTCACTCATCACGGCTTCTCGGCGACCTGTCCAATCACCGCCTTGGCACGGGCTTCTTGACGATCGTTGCCGGGACGAATGTGCTGGGAAGTCAATTTGTCATTCTTAAATCAAATCAGACAGTTGGCCTCATCCTCTGGATAGTGGGGCTAGTGCTCTGGCTCTTTCTGATCTACGCCCTTTTCACTGTGCTGACCATCAAGGCAGAAAAACCTCCATTGGAGTCGGGCATCAACGGCGCATGGATGCTGTTCGTTGTCTCCACTCAATCGATTGTCGTGCTGGGCATGTTCCTTGTCTCTCGTTTTGCGCCCTGGGAGGAAATGTTCACTTTCGCCATGCTGGGATTTTATTTGCTTGGCTGCATGTTCTACATCCTGATCATTTCGCTCATCGTCTACCGTTTCATGTTCTTCAAGATCGAGCCGGATGAAATGACCCCTCCCTACTGGATCAACATGGGCGCGGTCGCCATCACCACCCTGGCCGGCGCAAATATCCTTCTCAAAGGCAATGCTCCGTTTCTCAGCGATCTGACCCCGTTCATTAAAGGCTTCACGATTTTCTTCTGGGCGTCAGGAACATGGTGGATTCCGCTCCTGTTCCTCCTCGGCGCGTGGCGGCATATCTATAAACGCTACCCGCTGACCTATCATCCCGCATACTGGGGATTGGTCTTCCCGATGGGTATGTATACGGTTTGCACTTTCCAATTGGCAAAAGCCTTGAATTTGGAATTTCTCTTACTAATCCCAAAGTTCTTTATCTTTATTGCTTTGAGCGCCTGGCTCATCACCATCTTTGGATTGGCATACCGTCTGGGAACCACGTTCCCAAAAGCTCCCACGGCCAAACGACCCAAGCAGCTGAAAACCGTTTAGCCAGGCTTCAGCTGAAATCTTTACTTGTGCAAAGACTCTGATTCTGATCATTCGTTTCAATAGAAAACAAGGTGCATTTTGGAAACATTTTCGACTCTAAAGATGCCGAGTTTGGATGAGCTGCTGACCGCCAGCGCGGCACACCATCATCGGGTCTGTCCTCGCCAGGTGCTCGGCGTTCGCATCGGACTTTTGGCTGGGCGCGCCCTCGAGATGCCTTTGCCTCAGCCCGAGAAATGTTTGCTCGCGATCGCTGAAACGGATGGCTGCTTCGTGGATGGACTATCCGCGGCGACAGGCTGTTACGTGGGCAGGCGCACCCTGCGGATCGAAGATTATGGAAAGACTGCTGCGACCTTTGTAGATACGCTCGCCGAGCAAGCGATCCGTATCGCGCCGCGCCTCAACATCCGCGAATTGGCATGGGAATACGCGCCCTCTGCACGCAACAAATGGGAGGCACAACTTATCGGCTATCAACACATCCCTGATGAATCGTTGTTTTATTGGCAACAAGTGGAATTGACTGTTCCTGTCCAGCAGATCATCGGTCAGGCGGGTAAGCGTGTTACGTGTGAATTCTGCGGGGAGGAAATCATTAATCAAAGGGAGGTCATCCGCGAAGGGACAATATTGTGTAAGTCCTGCGTGGGTGAATCGTATTTTCGCTGCCCGCAAGATTCCCTGAAATAACAAGGCTAAAATGATCCGCGGGTTCATGATCCTATAAACGAAGTTTTTTCAGGCTGTATCAAGTCCTGAAATCAAAAACCGATCGGTCCCGATACCGAACAGACGGCGGGCATCCTCGGCAGTGAGGTCCGGAAGCAGCGACTTGACCATGAACGCGCCCCAGCTCGGTTGAGCGACTAGCCAGCCCACCGCCCGCAGACTCGCAATATCGGACGATCTGCTCATAGTCATCTGAACGTACTGCGCTTTTCGTTGGGAAGCCACGNNNNCGNTGAGNNNCCACGGCGTCGATACCTGGCTGCAATATCTTTATGCTGATTCGCAGCATCGACTCGTCACCACGCGCAAACGTGCGAACAGGCTTTGTCGCCAGGCGAAACCCAGACACTTACCGGCAATATCTCGGAATAGGGTTTCAACAAAATCAAATCCCTCGAAGACTGCACTCTGAGCGTTCAGCCGAGTGGGCTGGTGCGCCAGCTCCCTTCGGGCCAGAGATGTTGCCGATACATTCATATCCACGTAGCCATATTGTTGATATAGTTTATAGGCTGTGCGCCGCCGCGTGATCTTGTGCTGGTCGATCCGCATGGCCGCCTGCACAGGGATAGTGACATCTACGAGATATCTATTGCCATCGAGCACCAGGACGATGGCGGCATGGCAACCACCACGTGCGAGGCAGAGAACAGCCCCATATGGTTTTGAGAATATACAACTGCCCTTGCCGACGGACGCCAATTACGTTGACACCAAGTCGAACCGGTAGTTGGAACCGAGTTACATACGCCTTGAAGTATGCCGCGACCTCATCCTTGTGCGGAAGGTGAAACGGTGCAGCAGGAAACGCAAATCCCGGTAGACTGCTGTATTTTACAGGGCTGAATAATCGTAATGAGTCCCAACGCTCACTCCAGACCTCTCCCACTTCGCTCGCATCATCCGGAATGACAAAATTTATCCTATGCAGGGCGAGATAGTAACCAGTTGCGAGCCCAGCTTGCCCGGCTCCAATCACAAGAACATCGTATTGTTCGGCACGAATGCTTTCCTCGCGAACCTTATCCTCCAAGCCATAATGTTCCATGAATTGTATTGTTATTTCTTATTCTCCATTTCTGTTTTGTCGGCTATCACTGCCAGCAAAGTCAGATTAAGATTAAATATCTTATCTAGCAAGCCGTGCAGTTCGGCCTGATCACGTACGAATCCAGTTAGTGTAGCTTCATCATTAGGCTCATTGACAATATTGAGTGGGGCAAACCAATCGCTCCAGGTTTGATCCAGTTGACCTTTGATCCGAATTCGGTAGACCATAGTATCCTGATGTTCTTCTCCTTGCTCAATTAACGCGATGCACTTACTTTGATGGTACCGGCTGACTTATAGTCACCTCACCTGTAAACTTCTCGCCAGGCTGGCGCACCAGCCTACGCGGTCCGTAGACCAGTATCACGAGAAGCGATAATCCCGTGCCTACTACGCTCAGTAGCATCAGAACATGCCAGGCACTAGGTGCGTCTGGTAGGATCTGCCACAGGTTGGTCAGCACGTTCAGTTCTGCGTGCAGAAGAATCGCGAGCAGGAGGTTGCCGCGCGTGCTGTTTAAGAGCCAGGTATAGATGATTGACAAGCCTATGAGACCAACTAGAAATAACAGAAATGGGATATGGCCTACTGCTTGGGATGGCATCCACATCAATGGCACATGCCAAAGAGTCCATACTGCTCCTATAACCATGCTCGCGGGCAAGGCATCCATACGCGATTGCAATGTAGGCAACAGGTAGCCGCGCCAGCCAAACTCTTCACCCAAAGGTCCGAGTGGCAGCATTGCCACACCTATCAGCAATACGCGCGGCAGTTGTTCGACCAAAGCCTCAAAGTGTGGTGGTTGGCCACCTAGGCTGACATGCAGCCCCATTGCCGCCAGATGCAACAACAATGGGCCCCCAAACACGGCACCATACCAAATCGGCGCGACGCGCCAACGCAACGCACGGCTTAAGAATCTCAGTACGCCTGCCCAGCCTTCGGCGTGCGCAGTGAAGGTGATCGCCATGATCGTCGGTCCATACCCACCCAGGAAGAGCAAGACAAGTGATGGAACTGGTAGCGTTAACATGCCTCGTTCGGCCAACGCCACGGGTAAATGAAATGACCATGTGAATGCCAAGGTTGCGGTTACGAATGAGAGTGGCGCATAATGGTTGAAGTGTGAAGAGGGTGAGTTCATAAACAAAACCTTTACAATTAACTCAACCTATCTTGGCTGGTGAGGCTTGGATGGAATGGAAGATTCCAAGCAGCGTACGCCTGTCTGAGATAATCTTCATGCCGGCTTTCTGAGCTAGCTCGGTTGGCTCCTGATTCCAACGACACCCGCCTTGTTCCACCATTTCGTTTCGATGCTTATCCTGGTAGCTTCCTAGCCATTCTAGGTTGCTCCGCCCATGCTCGATCAAAAGGATCTGCCCATCGGGCTTGACGACTCGACGCATTTCCTTGAGCGCGGCGATAGGATCCATAAACGAACAAGTGGACAAACTCGATATCACCGTATCAAAACTAGCGTCAGCAAATTCCAAATGTTCTGCATCCGCTTCACGAAAGCGAACTTCCCTGCCAAGCTGGCGGCTCAGATCTTCCACCTATACTCCGACTTCCGCTTCCTTCAAGATCTTCACGATCTGACTTTCCGAAAACTTCGACTTCTTCATGGCAAGCGCTCCTGGCTCTATTTTGCCACGAGTTGTCTACTTTTCCCTGGTACTATTTTACGAGAGGCTTACCCAATAAAACTAATCCTCCGGAGGTCAGCCTCTTCAACTCAATTGCCACTGACGAATCACCAACCGCCCACGTCTCAATCGACTCCTTCGGGTACTTCCCACCCGATTCCTGCCTGACCTTTGGCTGCCGCGTGCTATCGATAAAAAGACCACCCGATAATGATTGCAGAAGTGCTGATAATACAGGCATTCAGAGGTTCATCTGCCAGCAAGTTTCCTAATGCCAATCAAAATGGACACTGCGGCAGTTTATTCAGGCATATGTTTTCCTTGATAAATTTAGCTTTATTAGCTATCAAGCACGTGACAATAATAGCGTTCTTAATGGATTTTCAAGGCAGGCCCATCACCGCTTGCATTTCCTCCAATGACGCACTTTTCGTCTTCTTATCTTTCGCTTGCTAATAACGAATTCTGATTTTGTGTAAGGGCTTCCGGGGCTCATTCACATCCATCAGTTCGGTTTCTGCGATCGTTGCCTCGGTAACATTCTATTTGACCTAACGCGCAACCTTGCGCTACCAAAACTCCTCGAGTATCATAGACAAATTACCCAGAGCAGCCGCCAGCCAAATAATTGTAGCAATGCGATTTGATCATCTTAACTTCGCCATCCTCGCGTTCTGATGCCCTAGCTCGGAAGCTTTTGGATGGTAACATGTCCATAAAGAGTTAACCCATCTCGCATCATAACCTCCGCATGAGTGTCATTTTGTGGTTTCCAATCTCAGATCATCCTAGTTAATTTCCGTATGATTTTCATTGTATTCAGGTCGCTATGTAATGGACCAAGGAGGTCATCGTGGCGAAAGTTGAAATCATTGGAACGGGTTCTTATTTACCGGGCGAACCCATAAGTAATGAACAGTTGGCCGCTGTCTTTGGTCGCGAAGTAATTTGGCTAGCAGAGATGCTAGGCGCGCAGACTCGTCATTTTGGTATTGACCTCAATAACCTTGAGCTACGTCCAGGGGAATCAAATGCGAATATGGCAACTAAAGCAGCATACCAGGCGCTCTCGAATGCGAACATTGATCCACACTCTCTTGATCTGATCGTGATGGCTACCTCAACGCCGGATTATCCTTTTCCGGCTACAGCTCTCTTTGTGCAGGAACAACTTGGAATCCCAGCTTGTAGTGTCATTGAACTTCGTTCGGGCTGCGGGGGAATGGCGCAGGCGTTCATGATAGCCACCCATTTGTTGGCAGCAGGGACGGCAAGAAAAGCATTATTAATTGGGAGTGATTTGATTTCACCCTTTGTGTCCTTGTTCCGGATGAATGAACCTGCGCGAGAGTTTAATAAGGAATTTCTCGTTAGCTTAGCAATGTTTGGGGATGGGGCAGGGGCCCTCGTTCTTTCGGGAGACTCGGATAGAGAGGGAGTTCTGGATTGCTTATCGATGTCTATTAGCACCGGCAGACCTGCTGCTATGTTACTCAAATCTGGAGGAGCACTTGCGCCGGTAGGCTTTCGGAAGGCTGAGGACTGGCAGGTTCCCAACAAGGTTTTTAATCATGATTTTCACGCGATTCTGGAACATGGGCCGGAGCTAATCCAATTAGCTCGTGATTGGCTGTTGCAGCAGAAAGGTTATGATCTCTCAGCGGTCGATTACTTTATTCCGCCCCAGGTCAATGGACGCCTGATCGACCTTACTGCTCAACATGTAGGTATATCGCAGTCTAAAGTTATCTCTGATTTTGCAAGAGTGGGAAATACCGTATCAGCTAGTATATATATCGCGCTAGATCACCTGAACCGCCAAAAATTATTGAAATCCGGCGATCTATTGGTGTTATTACCAGCCGAGGCCACAAAGTGGCTTTATGGAGCTGTTGTGGTCCGTTGGACCATGAAAGCATGAACTCGAAATGAGTGAAACGAAAGGAATCAATCGCGTTGTTATCACGGGCCTAGGGGTTGTCAGTCCGCTTGGCTGTTCCGTTGAGATGTTCTGGTCTGAATTGCTCGCTGGAAAATCGGGTATAACAACGATCACAGATATCGATTTGTCCAACTGTCGAACTCGCGTCGGAGCACGAGTAGCAGGTTATGACGCCCGTCACTTTTTTTCTGCTCGAGATCTTAATCGATTAAGCTTGACGTCGCAATTTGCCTTGGTAGCTGCCTCCCAGGCGCTAGCGCTCTCCAACCTAGATCCTGGCCAATGCAATCCTTGGAGCGTGGGGGTAATCTTAGGTGGAAGTTCGGGCGGCTTCGTTGCTGCTGAGCCCGTCATAGAGAGTTTCTCCAAAGACAGAATCATCACAAATCCATTAATTATCCCAACTGCAATGAATAATGCGCCGGCATCAAACATCTCTATTCGGTATGGATTTAGAGGGCCAGTCATGACCATAGATGCCGCGTGTGCCTCTTCAGCCCATGCCATCGGCTACGCCTTTAAGCTGATTCGATCTGGCGCCCTGCCAATCGTTGTCACGGGCGGTGTAGATTCATCCTTTAGTCCAGCTATCTTTCATGGATGGTCCAGCTTGCGTACACTTTCCGAGCGCAACGAGGCTCCAGCAACTGCCTGTCGTCCCTTCAGCCAGGATCGGGATGGCTTGGTGCTCGGAGAAGGGGCTGGCATCCTAATTCTGGAATCCGAGAGTTCAGCTCAAGAACGTGGCGCTGTAATCTTGGCTGAAGTCACAGGTTATGGAGCTACAAGTGATGGCTACCATCTAACCCAACCTGGTATTGAGGGAATTAGCGAAGCAATGCAAATGGCTTTGGTCGATGCTAATCTGACCGCTAACGACATTGATTGCATAAATGCCCATGCGACGGCAACATTATGGAACGATAAAGTCGAGACTGCCGCCATCAAACAGACCTTTGGCCCTCGAGCAAAGCAGATCCCGGTGGTCGGCATTAAAGGAGCCATTGGTCACTCGATTGCAGCAAGTGGCGCACTAGGATTAATCAGTGCTGTACTATCGATTCGAGATAGCGTGGTCCCGCCGACGATTAATCTGAAAATTCCTGATCCGGAATGCGATCTAGACTACGTTCCGGAAGGGGCTAGGTCTTGCCATCCTAAGCATGTCATGATCAATTCATTTGCCTTTGGAGGCAGTAACGCTGTGCTCATAGCAAGTCGGTACGAGACCAAAAAGCAATCTTAGATGAATGGAGTAGTTGAGCTGGACTGTGATTGCAAACGGGAAAGGATGAATGTTATGACACGTGAAGATCTATTAGAAATAATTAATAGCCTGATTAGCCAAGAAACAAAAATTCCTGTAGAGAATCTCACGTTGGCTGCCTCTTTTAAGGATCTTGGTATTGATTCGCTCGATGTTTTGAAGCTCGCCGCCCGCTTCGAGAGAGAGTTTAATATCAAGATATCTACGGCAGAGCTCCAGAAAATTGAAACGATTAGCGATATTGTAACAAGGCTTGGAGCTCGAATAACCAATTAAGATGGCAGTCATCCCGGTGTCCTATTCAGGTAAGTAAGGGCAGCAATCTTGATGCACAAGTTTGGTGTAGTTTTACTGCGCAGACTCATGCACCGAATTGGCAGATCGGCCCAAGCGTTGCGCAAGTTTATGCAGGTTTGCAGCAGACTGCATCTTTTTGCTTATCGATGGACTAAGGGAATGATGGGTGGAACACTTGGGCTCCGCGATGCCCAAATTCTCCTTTTGACGACTACAGGACGCAAAACCGGCAAACCGCGGACTATTCCCTTACTGAGTATTGAAGATGCAGGTGAGCCGATTGTTATCGCCTCTCACGGAGGACTTGATCAGCCTCCGTCTTGGTGGCTAAACCTCAATACGAATCCAGAGGCTCTAGTGCAAATCCAAAACCAGATATTTCGTGTTCTCGCAGAGCAGGCTGATGCAGAAAGGGCGAAATATTTGTGGCCCCGATTTGTCAAGGCCTTCCCAGGCTATAAAGATTATCGTAAAAGAACGAACCGAGAATTTCCGATTGTCCTCCTGCACCCAATCAAAAAAGACACATCTCCCATGTAGAGATAAGGAGATAGTACCATTCGTTCCGATATTGTTTCCCTTCTTGAATTTCCCACCATCAGATTAGGGCAGTGGCCAACCCCTATTTCGTTGATTGAGCATCCCTTGGGTGGAGAAGTTTTGGTAAAGCGCGACGATCTTTCCGGTTATGGACGCGGGGGTGTCAAAACCCGGAAAATTGAGCGTTTGTTTGGATATATGCTGACCAAGGGATACAACGAGTTCATAACTGTGGTGGCAAATGTGACCAATCTGATGCACGATATGGTGCCAGTACTAGAGCGTTACAATTTTCACTGGCAGGTATTTATTGTTGATGAGCCGCAACTACCTACGATCGCTCGAAAAGGGTTGTTTAAAGATGTGGCTGAAAAAGTACATTTTGTTGGGCCTGGGAAACTATCTGTTGCAAGCAGTATGATTTGGGCGCTATTCACAAGCCTCAATCGGAAGCACCATCCTTTCTTAGTTCCTCCAAGTCTTATGCATCCTGCCGGAGCTATCGGAAGCGCATCCGGATTTATCGAAATGGTAGACCAACTGGAGGCAAGTGGCATTTCTTTGCCTAGTACAGTTTTTATAACGGCAGCATCTGGAACCACTTTAGCGGGGTTCTTAATCGCGGAAAATATACTTCGCCATGCGGGCCATCTCCCGATTCGAGTGATTGGAGTGCAGGTTTATCCCGGCCGTGTACATTTATGGATCCTGGGCTTGATTCGCTGGACCGAACGATTCCTTGGCTTACGAGAGCGCGTTCCCGCGGATCGAATCGAACTGATTTCTAGTAACCTTTACGGCGGGTTTGGCATCTACCCAGCGAAGGTTGCCGATCTTTGCCGACAAATCCATGTGGATTACGATTTGAATATTGATCCGATTTTTGGTGGTAAGACTTGGTTGGCAATGGAGTCATACTTGGCACAACGAGCTGTTTCTGACAATCGTCCCATCCTGTATTGGCACTGTGGATATACTCCGGACTGGTACCGGCTTGACCAGCTTGTGAATCAGGCCGATGAATAAGCCAAAGACCTATGGTTAAGGATATGCTTTCATCCTACCTGTTATTTCCGATTTCATCAACCGTGTTACGCAAAGGATTAATGAATACTTGATAACCAATTTTTGCGCTATTCTGTGATTGCGAACGACTATCTTTTCCCAAAAGACTGACCGAAATCCTATGCGTCCTCTTTTCAATAAACTGATCGAACATGTTTTCTTTCGTGGTCTAGTATTTAACCAATCATGGGAAGACCCAGAGATAGATCGAGAAGCTCTTCAGCTTGTGCCAGACCAGGACACTATTCTAACCATTACCTCTGGTGGCTGCAACAGCCTTAATTTGCTTTGTCTCCGCCCTAAAAAGATCATCTGTGTTGATAGCAATCCGGTACAGACGTATCTTTTGGATCTTAAGATCGCCGGCATTCGCCAACTTAATTACGATGAGTTTTTTGAATTTTTTGCAGCTCGAAATCCGAAGCGTTCCAAGTCCTTATATTTTTCCTCGATACGGTCCGCCCTGCCACCACTGGCCCGTAGATTCTGGGATCAAAACATTCAATGGTTTCAACGAGGCTTTTTTGCACAAGGAAAGTTAGGCCTGTTTTTGCGTTTCCTTCGCATATATTTGCGGCTTAGAGTAGGCGAACAGATAGTCCGAGATTTTTTCAAAATCGAACAATTGAAAGAGCAAGAGGAATATTACGTTCAATATATCAGTCCCAAGATTTGGCACGATCCACTGTTGCGAATCGTCAGCTCTAAGCTGATGTTGCATCTAGCTGGGATGCATCCCAATCAATATGATCTGATCAATCAGCATGATGGTATTGAACGCTACATATACGATCGAATTGAGTATTTACTTAGGAGAGTCCCTATACGTAACAATTATTTTCTTGCGCAGGCCACAATCGGTGAATATGTGGATAACAATCACGTTCCACCATATCTTCAGGCAGTTAATTTCTCGATCCTTCGTCGGAATGTAGATCGTATCACAAATGTGACCAGCTGGTTGAATGAATATCTTGATCAGGCATCCACAGGGTCGATTGACAAATTTTCTCTCTTGGATATTTTTGACTGGATGGATGCAGCAACACGCGGCCGGACATTAAAAGGTGTGATACGAGTCAGCTCGGATAAGGGCCGTTTCATTTATAGATCTCTGATGCGAGCTTTGCCCGTCCCTTCAGAGATTGAGCCGATGGTTGTCGCAGAACCGGATCTAGCGCAGCGACTCTTTCGGCAAGATCGATCAGGTGTCTATAGCAGTCTACATATTTATAGTATTGTTCCCTCCTCTGGGAAAGTGAAGTACTAAATGGTCAGCTAACCGTAATCGGACCCCGTTTTCTGTATTCTAGTCTTAAACAGTCTCGCATAATAAGTTGACGCGGTCATTACCTGATCGGCCGATTTCCCGCTGGATTCCGGACCAATTTCTGCGGCATTGCACATGAACCAGACCCCGTTCAACCATCGAAAAAGAGTTAAAACCACATCTTTGCAAGGCATCCCAAAAATCCTCAACTGTTGCTCCTGTGATCGGGAGAGTCCTCATATTCAGCTCAATAATTAGTTTGAGGTGTGGATTCCGACGTTTGAGTTCCCTCATACCTTCTAGCGCGACTATTTCAGCACCTTCGATATCCAGCTTAACAAGATCAACATTGGGCCAATTTCGAGCAGCTGCCCAGATATCTAGGGTGGTGCACTCTACCTCAATACAATCCACAAATTCCTTGGAATCTGGCTGATTTCTTAAGTATTCAGCAGTCATCGCCGCATCCTGCCAAAGGCTAGATAACATACTGTCAACGGAACCCACATAAAAAAGGACTTTTTGAGTTGAATTGCTCACTGCGCTGCTTATGACGTGTATCTGTTGGCTATAACCGTTGGCTTCAATATTCATGCGTAGTAGCTCAACAATTCGCGGCAAAGGCTCAAACGCCCATACTGTACCGTGTGGACCACTCAAATGAGCACTTAGGAGACTAAAGTAACCTAAGTGCGCCCCCACATCTAGGATGGTCATACCAGCTGTCACCGCTTTCCTCAGCAAAAGGTCGACATCCCGATCGTGCATACCCATAGCCAACAACTGCATATGGTACGAATCAATTCCGTTATGATAAATGAAGAAGTTGTTAACAGCGAGTGGGTTACGTTCCTTTCCAAGAAATAGATGGCGAAATAGGTAATTGCTCAATGGATGACCCAAACGCGCTAATCTCGGAGCAAGTGGCCCAGAATGATCAAAAAGCCAAGCTCCTACTCGGTAGATGGTCTGAACCCAATACCCGTTCTCGTTTTTCAAGTCTACCTACATTTATTTACCTAGCAAGGCGAGAACAAAAGGGGCTAAAAGAAGATTAATGCTGTGCGTTCCAATGCAATACCATAAAGATTTCGTGTGATAAAAGGTCCAACTCCACAAAAGTCCAAAAGCAGTTGCCCAGATGAAGTAGGCCAAACCAGAAACGAATGGATAGATCGGTAAAAGATATGATAATTGAAATGCATGACGCAAACCAAATAGCAACGATGATATACACGCGGCCATGAGAGGAGACATGTGGTATGAGAGGCCTTTGAAGACAAACCCTCGGTAAAAGAACTCTTCGCCAAACATAGGCCATACACCTAAGAGGATATAGGAAACAATCAATACTACAGGACGACTATATCTCGCAATATATAAGCGACCCAAATTTTGATAGGTTATTACTAAGTTCCAGTTTGGATCACTCGTTTTCCCTGTCTCACTTAGCACAAAATGGTATACCAAAACATAGCTTCCAATAAAAAGAACCGCAAACGCCAGCGTAGTCACCAAGAAACGCAGATGTGAGCGAATTTCAGTCCGTGAGTGTTCAAGGACAATATATTTCAATCGAATAGGTAACAAAATAGTCAAAAAAGCATGTGCAAGTGGAAATGGAGCATACCACCATCCGCTCCAACTCTCGAGGAGAGCGAGCAGGGTAACTGAGAATCCGACAGCTAGAATCAAGTAAACTGAAATGCTTTTCAAACTAGCACTTTTTCTTATGAAAATTCTTGAGGCATTGCATGAAACTACGTTCTTGTGTGAGTAGATAGAGAACCGACGAAAGTGTTGCTAATCAGTGACCACGGCTCCGTCGTCGGCAACGAGGCGTATGACAGGATAGTGAGCTATAAACGCCAACTTGCATTTTGTGATAAGCCTCAACAGTATGGCAACAATCTAGTTCAAGATCTTTCAACATTAACTCATGTTTTACGGCTTTTGTCGAAATTGTTCTCCGGGCAAAGCGCTTGGTTTTATTACCGTCTTTGGTTAAGCAAGGGAATTATAGAACTCACGAATGACTTTATTCACTGTTGCTGCATCAACATAGCTAACGAAATGTTCACCGCCGGGAAGAATTACAACAGAATGAACGCTCGGCAATAGAGTTGCCATGCGACGCGCCTGGGAGACGGAGACAATACGATCATGATCACCACCAATTACTAAACTTTTCACACGTACTTCCCCAACTTTAGGATTATGTTCAAAAAGATTAGGCAGAATACTCTGCTTAAACAAACGGGTAATATCCGGTACTTGGGCTGTGCGCTGCACAATCCACTCGGGCTTTACCTGTGTGCCACCTACAAACTTTCCTAGCAGGGCCGCAAACGCAGAAGGCGATACAAGGAATTCGATAGGTAGATGCCGGAGGAGTTGTAAGAGGAATTGATACGGCTGTGGAAATCTGTATTTATCGGCAAGCCCAATAAATACCAGAGAGCGGCACTTGTTGGGAAAATACTTGGCAAGTTGATAGGCTGCGGCTCCTGTATCACCCCACACAATGATGTGTGTGTCTTCAATGCCAAAGTGAGATAAAAGGGCTAAAGCCTCCTTGACACGCTCAGCGACTCCTACCCTTTTTTCTGCGCTTAGTCGTGGTTCATAAAGGATGATGCGATAATCATCTTGGAATCCCTCAATTTGGGGAGCGTATACGAAATTGAGTTCCGCAATCATTGGGAGCAAGAGAATTGGTTCACCTTGCCCGATATCCAGAACCCTCAAAGTGCTCCTATCCTTGAGAGTAACCATCCGCATCATGCTAATAATTGCCTTCTGATCGTAATCCGCCTGATCTAATAAGGAGCCTTCTATTCGTGCACGCATCCAAGTCATAATAAGCCACCTTGAATCTAATTGATCTTATATCAATTCCGAAAACAGTGCTTCTTAATAAACAGGCAATTCAAACTTGCACTATGAACATGTACGTGCGATTTCCGTAGAAAGGAATGGGATGGCAGTAGAGAGCTTGGTTTTAGGCCACCAAAACTGTTCCCTTTCAAAACACCTTGTAGTCTATTTTATCATTATTGCATTCGCAAGTTGAATATATAATGTCAATCAATTTATAATCAGCGCATCTCCCAACTTTATGTGACTACCGGCTCAGGAGGAAGAGCGATGATCTTCTTGCATCAAAATAAGGTTACGTGTTCTGATTAATAAGATAACAATTGATGGTATGTTGATATGCTCATAGCGGCATTATATATTCTTCTTACCTTCTTTATTTTTGCACAGATTAGGATTCTGGTGATCCTAGTATTTTTGCTAGCTCGACGCAGGTCCAAAAAACACAGCACTGATCACAATCTGGAGAAACCCGTAGAAGCAGAATGGCCGTCAGTGGCGGTCCAACTTCCAGTCTATCGTGAATACAATGTGCTTGATAGGTTATTATCTTCTGTTACGAAGCTGGACTATCCTGCTAATAGGCTGCATATACAGATTCTGGACGACTCAGAGCAGGATGTGTCCAAGCCAATATCAAATATCCTCCACAAATATCAGACCCTGACAATCCCCATTCAATATATACATCGGACGCACAGGCGGGGCTATAAATCAGGAGCCTTGAATGACGGTAATAAACTAACGAACTGCGCGTTGGTCGCAATATTTGATGCGGACTTTATACCCCAACATGATTTCTTACTCAGGACAGTGCCTCTTTTTCAAGATGCCAAAATCGGCGCGGTACATACACGATGGCGTCACCTGAACGATCTAGATTCACCGCTAACAATGTTGCAAGCCGCAATTCTGGATAGCTTGTTTTGTTTTGAGAGTAGTTTACGGCAATGGATGGGAGAGTCTAGCATGTATTTAGGGACATCGGGTGTTTGGCGGAAACAGACTATTGAGGAGCTAGGTGGATGGCGAGAGCAACCTTTTACAGATGATGGTATTGATCTAAGCTTTCGAGCTCAAATCAACGGTTGGTTTGTAGCATACCTAGATGAAGCACTATCAAGTGGAGAACTCCCGGAAACTTATTTAGCTTATAAAAACCAGCAAAGACGTTGGGCGCGCGCTGCGTTCCGCCTTTTCCTGGATTACTGGCGATTCGCTTTGCAGCCTCCTAAAGGATTGGGAGGCCGATTTTTGGAACTCTCGTCGCTTCACCTGGTGTTAAGCACTCCATCGGTACTTTTTATTACACTAATTAGCGGACTATTTGTCGCTTTAGGACTACCTCGCTCTCCCGAATGGATAGCTGTACAAATCGGACTTACTGGGGCTCTTCTTTTGTTTCCCCCTGCGCAAGAGGGGCTATTGTCCCAGATACTTCTTTATAGTGATTGGCCCCGGAGATGTTTGTTAATTCTCCAAGCTTTACCACTGGGAATCGGTGTTTCCGTTTCGATTCTTGTAGGGTTCTGGGACACAGTAAGACCTAGAGAAGCGGAATTTGTGACTACGCCAAAGCAAGGTTCAATTCCGGTAATCCAAAGGAGCAGGAAGCGCTGGCTGCACGTAGCAGCATGGATTGCTGCTTTCGAAACCGCATTCGGATTGCTAATATTGATGATTCTAATCTTTGCGATTTTGAGAGGCTATCTCGAATCATGGCTTTTGTTTTTTATTGTCTCAAGTGCGTTTCTCGTGTCTGGTGCCAAAAGCTGGCGCGAAATTAAGCAAGGAAATGCAGAACTTTCCTAGGATCATCCGAAGAAGCCTAAGGAAGCTAGGCTAAATCAGCAGATTTAGTCAAGGACAACTCAAGAGCGTTAACATAAAAGTGTTGCTCTCATCGCAGCCAATCGTCTATTACAGCATGGCGATGTGGAAAGTGGGCAGCAAAAAGGGATTATATGATGGTTTTTCTCTACACAGCGAGGAAATTGTAACGATGACTTCCAAGCAGCTTCCGACAAAACGTCCAGTTCTAATTACGGGAGCATCCAGCGGAATTGGGCGGGCTGCGGCCCTACGCCTAGATAGATGTGGTTTTCCTGTTTTCGCTGGAGTACGGCACAGGGAGGACATGAATACATTAGTGACGATGGCCTCGGACCGTCTTACTCCAATCTTACTGGATGTCACGCAGGCTGCTTCTATCAAATCTGCTGCGCAGGAAGTTTCCTCGATTGTACAGGAAACAGGCCTAGGTGGTCTGGTGAATAATGCGGGGATTGTGATTGCCGGTCCTCTCGAATTTCTCCCGTTGGATGAGATTCGTAAACAACTTGAGGTCAATGTCATCGGTCCTCTCGCTGTTTCACAGGCCTTTCTACCATTATTGCGGCAAGGCCAGGGTCGCATCATTAATATTGGATCAACTGGAGGTCGAGTAGCATTACCGTTTCTGGGCCCTTATAATGCGTCTAAATTTGCGCTCGAGGCGTTCTCAGACTGTCTGCGCCATGAACTTCGCCCTTGGAATATCACAGTATCGATTGTAGAGCCAAACTTTATCGCCACTGCTATTTGGAAAAAGTCACAGGATCGAGCAGATCAGCTTATCGGGAGCTTTACGCCTGAAGCTAAGCAACTCTATTCGGAGCAGATTGCGGTGGTCCGTCGCTTTTACCCCAGGCTTGTACAAATGGCAACGCCTGCGGATGAGGTAGCGGACACAATCTTAGAGGCCCTGAGCTCCGTGAAACCCAAATCGCGCTATATTGTGGGGAGAGGTGCTTGGCTTGCTACAGCAATCTTTGCTCGCCTTCCGGATCGACTGCGGGATTTTGTGATTTCCCAATTGCTGCTAAGCCAAATGAAGCGTCGTTGATTTGGCGTTCTTACAACTTCTAGGTACCTCATCCTAGCATGCATTTGCCAGTAACGATAACTAGACGTTGGGGAATGGATGCCTCGGCCATGATCTTCCACTAAACCCGTTTTGAACAACCGACTATTCTTATGGGAATTCTATAACGGCATGGAATCGCAAATGTTTGTGCACCAAATCAACGAATCACCTATTGTCTAATATCATAATCGTGTCACCAACGGCAAAACCTCTTTCACGACTTCCAATTAAATAGAGCCTCGAGCGCAATGTCTACACCAACCTGGCCATATGAACAAGATCTACTATAGTGCTTTCCTGGTGAGTATCCGTGTCATCCTAAAGAAGTGAACTTTGCCATGGTTGATGCTATTCAATGTGCTTTGAATGACCGGAGTATGAAACACCGAGCGGCGCTGCTCGGTCAAAGCATACGATCTGCAGATGAGGTGGCGCGGGCAATCGAGGCTTTTGAAGAGCTTCTACTGAAACTCTGACTGGAACCGAGAATGCTCTAATTTTTCCAGTAACTTCAACGTGGTGGATATAAGCATCTGTAATCACGCCAAAGCGGTAGCATAAGCTACCGGCGTGCAGCGACAGCAGTAATACTCCGAGCAGTTCTCATGGATTCCTCATCCCTGATCCCAAGCTTAAGATTGTTAAGTGGGTTTTCATTGTTGCTTGAGATCTGAATTGAGCAATTTTCTTGCGTTTTGCTTATTAAATAAATCACAATGTTGACTTTATTAATCTTAGTATCATAATAATTTTAGTCATTCAAAGAATTGGGAAATGAGTTTTCGAACTGGATACTGTTTTTTGTTCTCTTGCACCCTCGTAGGAATTCACCCTTCAAACAAAGTAACCAGGCGTTAGCTGAATGCTACCCCATAAGCAGATCGAGAAAATGGCTAGAAACACAATGAATGATCAGCCTTGCCTTCCGCTGACCTTCCCACGAACTGTGGAGCCAGGAGTGTACAGCATCCAGCAGCAAAGCAGTGGCCGATTTGTAGTTGCACATGATGAATCTGCAGGAAAGGATTTCGCGCTCGTCACCCGGACATATTCGCAGAATTGGTTTCTGACACCCATCGGCAACTTTGTGTAACTCATTCAACATATAGACACTGACCGCTTTGCGGATGCCCATGAGATTGAGGAGCTCGCATCGGCTTCGGAATCTTGATCGCTTCAAGTATGTTCTTACGAGCGAGGGATGGCAAAGACCAAGCGACCGCTTTCAAACGCCTTTCCACAGCCCGTGATCAACTCATGGTGTGTTTACGCATTTTGAATAGTTCTTGATCTTCCGCTTCCAAGACTAGAGTTGAATGGATAAGGCTAGCAACATCGCCTAGTGAATTTGTAAGGCTACGGCTCGGCCATGCGGGGAGGGCGCCTTCATTTTCTCTCGCAGTCTGCAAGAACCCGAGAATTCATTCTCAAAGGTGTTTTCCGGACTGACAGAACGTGGCAAAACGTCCACCGGTTGGTTTTTGGCTTCAACTTGCACCTGGTTTTCAATGACTGTGGGGAACTGCACCATCTGGTCTTGACCCGTGGGAATGTAGACAATCACAAGCCTGTCCCTCGGTTGGTTCGCAGACTCTTTGGAAAACTATTCGGGAATAAAGGCTACCTCTCCCAAAAGTTGTTTGAAGAACTGCTCAAGACCTTCAATGTCCAACTGATTACGGGCATCCTTTCCAATATGAAAAATAAATTGATACCTTTACTTGACAAACTCTTATTACGTAAACGAGCCATCTCTGAAACCATCATTGACCAACTCAAGAACATTTCTCAGATTGAGCATTCTCGCCATCGCAGTCCCATCCACTTCCTAGTCAATCTCTTGTGCGGCCTCATTGCGTATTGTCATTGACCCAAGAAGCCTTCTCTCCACTTGGGTACTCTTCCCGCTTTGATCCCGAAACCCGAATTCCCGTTACATTAGCACAAAGAATTGTTCATGTCCTGAGTCGAAATTTCGACGCAAGGCTCGATCTTTTCCATTTGGTCTGTGGGGACGCATCTACGCTTCTCCCGAAGCGGCAAATGCATACTTTCGAACTGCTAAGGTATCTACCTCAAGACGACGTGTTCTCTATTTTTGAGAGGCAGATCGCCTTCTACTCGAAGCGGACAATGGTA
>Ga0065707_10082232_pt1 | contig 18627 bp, 25 predicted proteins | sample SwiRhicommuniRL3_FD_59094 | JGI IMG/M metagenome (GOLD analysis project Ga0065707, IMG submission 59094) | Switchgrass rhizosphere bacterial communities from Rose Lake, Michigan, USA - RL3 v2 (version 2) | ecosystem: Host-associated > Plants > Roots > Rhizosphere > Soil | place: East Lansing...
GCGGCCGCGCTCGGCGTTGCCAGCGCGCAGACGCAGCCGCCTGCGTCGGCTCCAGTGACGCCGTACAAGCGCGTTCAGCCACTGCCGCCGCCGGAAGCCCCGGCCGTGCAACGAAGCAAGGAAGCGACGATCCCCGGCGACTTGCGTCCCGAGCGCGAGACCGTGCCGCAGATCAGGATCCCGCTGAACAAGCAGAAGTATCCCTCCGGTGGGTCGAGCGGTGGCGGCATCGACGACAGCGTGGCGCGCTGTCGTGCCAAGCGCACGAGCGAAGAGCGCGAACGCTGCGAGGCCGGGCTCGACCACATTTGACGTGCGGGCCGCCACGCCGGCGCCGCTGCGGCCAGCAGCCCGGCAGCTGCACTAGGTCTGCCAACGCTCCCGTGCAGGCCAACGCTCGACCAGATCGAGAAACAGAGGATCCACCTGACTCGGATTCGCGTCGGCTTCTTGCGCCAACGCACCGGGCGCTTCGTTGAACGCAAGGAGTGACAGGTCGTCCATCTGCATCGGGTAGAGCACGCCGTCCAGATGGTCGCACTCGTGCTGCAGCAGCGCGGCCCAACTGCTGTGCGCCTCGTGTTCGACGATGCCACCCTCGAGGGTTTGATAGCGGATCGAGATCCTCGGATAGCGCGGCACCTTGCCGTGCAGGCCCGGGATCGACAGGCAGCGCTCCCACACGGCGACCTTGTCGTCTGTCAGCGGCGTGATGACCGGATTGATCATTACCGTCCACGGCACCGGCTGCAGGCCCGAACCCGCCGGGATGCGCGACGCACCGACCCGATAGACCACGATGCGTTTCTCGACGAACACCTGCGTCGCGGCCAGCCCGCTGGCGCCGATCTCCTCCAGCGTGTCGCGCATGTCTGCGGCGAGGCGCGCAATCGCAGGGTCGGTCGGATCGTCGACCTTCGCGGCCACCCGCCTGAGCACCGGGTGCCCCATCTTCGCAATCGTCAAAATGGACATGGCTTCACCCCGTGGTTTGCGTCAGCCGATGCGCGGCTGGATGGGTGCGGCGCGCGACCCAAGTGACCCAAGGTAATGCAAGACCGGCGCGATCAGGTCGAGGGCGGGTGCGCGCGCCCTCGCCTGCGCCGGCGATGACCACGGGTAGTCCAGCTGCTCCAGCCACTCGAAGACTGCAGCGAACTGGCCGGGCCGAAGCATATGCATCGTGTCGATCGTGATGGTCAGCTGGCTCGCCAGACGCGGCGCCTGGGCCTCGAAGGTCCAGTCGTAGCCGCCGCAGCCGACGCGGACGTTTCCACCGTCCTTCTCGGTCATGCCGACCAGCCAGCCGCAGGAGAACCGTGTGGCCTCGTCGGGCGGCCGCGCCATGTAAAAGGAATAGATGTTCTCGTAGGTCTGGTTGAAACGTCGCACCAGCACGTCCGCGATGGCCTCGCGCCCGCGCGTGACCGCTGGGAACGCGATGCTCGCCGCCCCGTTGTTCACGTTGAGCTCGGCGTCCGCGCAGAAGACATTCTTCAACAAGTGCGGCCGGTTCTCGTCTTTGGCGTGAAAGTAGCCACGAAGAATAGCGGAGGGATCGAAACCCGCGTTAGGCATTGGCGGCGTCAGATCCGATGCGGCTGCCATTCCCTGGACCGCCCGCTTCGACATCAAGTGGGCGTGCCGCCACGCGTCTCGACGAACACCGCGTACAACGACGTGCTGCCTGCCATGAACAGGCGATTGCGCTTGCTGCCGCCGAAGCTGATGTTGGCGATGATCTCCGGCATGCGGATCCAGCCGATGCGCTTGGCGTCCGGCGCAAACACGTGCACGCCGTCGAAACCGTCGCCGACCCAGCCCATGCCGGCCCACACGTTGCCATCTTCGTCGCAGCGGATGCCGTCGGCGAAGCCGCTCTTGCCGTTGAACGTCATCTCGGCCCACACCTTGCCGTTGCGCAGCTTCTTGCCATCGACGTCGTAGGCCCAGATCACCGGCTTGGCTTTCGGGTAGTGCGACGGCCCGGTGTCGGCCACGTAGCACTTCTTGTAGTCGGGCGAGAAGCACAGGCCGTTGGGCTTGTACGGCTCGTCGGCCACCTTCTCCACCTCGCCCGGTGCGTCGACGCGGTAGATCGCTTCCTTCTGGATCGGCTGCGGGCTCTGCGCGCTCGACGGCAAGCGGTTGCCCTCGTATTCCATCAAGGCGCCGTAGCCGGGGTCGGTGAACAGCAGCCAGCCATCGGGATGCACCATGCCGTCGTTGGGCGCATTGAGTTCCTTGCCGCCAGCGCGATCGGCCAGCACGGTGATCTTGCCGTTGTGCTCGTAGCGGATCACGCGCCGCGTGCCGTGGCAAAACGCGATCTGGCGACCCTGCATGTCGAAGGTGTTGCCGTTGGAGTTGCCCGACGGATAGCGGAAGCGCCGGCCGACGTGGCCGTCTTCCTCGAGCCAGCGCAGGCATTCGTCGTTCGGGATGTCGCTCCACACCAGGTAGCGCCCGACGCCGTTCCAAGCCGGCCCTTCGGCCCACATCGTGCCGCGGTACAGGCGCACGATCGGCGTGTTGCCGAGCTTGTACTTGAAGCGCGGATCCAGCCCAATCACGTCGGGCTCGGGGTAGCGCACCGGCGGCGCGTCGGCGTCGTAGCGGTCCATCGCCTTAGCGAACCCGCTGCCGGTGGTGCTGGCCGCGAACGCGGCCAGCCCCGCGGTGCTCAGCAACGCACGGCGCTGTTTGAGTTTGGGTGACGCGTCGTCGGGTTCGCTGGCGGTCAGGTCGACCAGGCGCATCGATTGCACGTGTTCCATGAGTTGGTCTCCTTGTGTTCGCAGGGGCACGCAGCCCTTGGTCGGCCTTGTGGCCATCCCCTCCAGGGGGCGGGCAGTGTGCGCCTGGCTGCAACGCATATCAAGCACGCGGTGGCTGTCAACCCTGACCGCGAGGCGGGCATCGGCAGCGCCGCGGCGCGCTGGCTTGGAACGCGTTATGCGTGCCGGCGCGGCATTCCAACGACGGAGTCCCACCATGCTCGACGGCACGACCACCCGCTTCTCGCATGTCAAGGAGGGCCAGACGCCCTGGCGTGGCCAGGGGCTGCGCGATTTCTTTCTTTACCGCGATCTGGGCATCGAAGAGGCCACCGCCGGGCGGGTGTTGGCACAACTCGTCAAGGCGCACGAGGCACCCGAAAAGGGCACCGGCTGGCACCGCCATGAGGCGGACTTCCACATCGTGATTATGCTCAAGGGCTGGGCCCGCTTCATGTACGGCGACCAGGAGACGTTGGTCGAGGCCGGCGACTGCGTGCACCAAAAGCCCGGCATCATCCACTACCTGTTCGACTACTCGCCCGACATGGAGTACCTCGAGATCGTCGGCCCGTCGGACTTCAAGACCATCGACGTGATCGGATCGTGCGAGGTGCCCGACCCGAAGCCGTGGGGCTGAACGGGGTCAAAACTCCATGTCCAGCTCTTCGATTTCCTCGGCCTCACGCAGCGCCGCCGCGGTCCACTGTTTCAACTCCGGCATCGCGGTGATCGTCTTGGCGTAGGCGGCACACGCCGCGTCGAGCGGCACCGCGTAGGTGACGAAGCGCGTGACCACCGGCGCGAACATGGCGTCGGCCATCGTGCGCTTCCCGCCGAACAAATAGGGCCCGCCATAGCGCGCCAGGCAGTCGCGCCAGATGGTGAAGATGCGCTCGATGTCGGGCTGTGCGCCGGCCCAGATCTTGAAGGTCTTGTGGCGCACCTTCAGGTTCATCGGCAGCGCCGAGCGCAGGTTGGCAAAGCCCGAGTTCATCTCGCCGCAGATCGAGCGGCAATGCGCGCGCGCGGCGCGCTCGCCGGGCAGCAAACCGGCATCGGGGAACGCCTCGTCGAGGTAGTAGGCGATGGCCATCACGTTCCACGACTTGGTGCCCTCGTGCGTGAGGCACGGCACCAGGATCGACGGCGCCAGCAGCAACAGCTCGCGCCGCGCGTCGACGTCGTCGGGGCTGACCATCACCTCGTCGAACTCCAGGCCCGCAAAACGCGCCAGCAGCCAGCCGCGCAGCGACCACGACGAATAGTTCTTGCTCGACAGCGTCAGCGAGGCCCGTGCGGTGGCTGGCGTGGGCCGCGGGCGCTGCGGTGCCTTGCTGCGGGCGGGCTTGGCGGCGGTGGCTTGGACCATGGCGCGTTGTCTCCTGAGCGACCGCGGCGGCGGGTCTGCTGCCTCTTTCGAGCAAGCCCTGTGCCACTGCAGGGCCGCACCCCGCGCCTTGGCGCGCAAGTTGCGTGTCACCGGACATGCCCACGCCCAATGCCATGCTGTACGCCGCCTTCGAACAGCAGGCCCAGGCCTTGTGGCCGCTGCGCCAGTGGGCGCGCGCCGCCGTGCCGGTGCTGAGCAACGGCCACTTCGGCGCCCACCGTCCGCACCGCCACCTGGCCGCCGCGCTCGAGGTGATGCGGCTGAGCGAGATCACCCATCGCCGACCGGACTGGGGCATCACGGCCGCGGCAGGCCACGAGGTCATTGAGGAGACGGTGGCGGTCACGCCATTTGCCACCCTCACTCGCTTCGCGAAGCTCGGCGCTCCAACGCAGGCGCGCGTGCTGGTGGTGGCGCCGATGTCGGGCCACTTCGCGACGCTGCTGCGCGACACCGTGCGCACGATGCTCATCGATCACGACGTCTACGTGACCGACTGGCACAGCGCGCGTGACGTGCCGATGCGCGAAGGGCCGTTCGGCCTCGACGAATACACCGAACATCTGGTGCAGTTCATGCGCGACCTCGGGCCCGGTTCGCACTTGATGGCGATCTGCCAGCCCTGCGTGGCCGCATTGGCCGCCACGGCGCTGATGTCGGAAGACGACGACCCCGCGACACCGGCCAGCTTGACGCTGATGGCCGGCCCGATCGACTGCCGCATCAGCCCCACCGCGGTCAACATGCTGGCCACCAGCAAGTCGATCGAGTGGTTCGAACACAACCTGATCTCCACCGTGCCGCTGCCGCTGCGCGGCGCCGGGCGGCGCGTCTACCCGGGCTTCGTGCAGGTGGGCGCGTTCATGGGCATGAACCGCCAGCGCCACATCGACGCGTTTCGCAACTACTACCAGGGCCTGGTCGATGACGACCGCGAGATCACCGAGCCGATCCGCCGCTTCTACGAGGAGTACCTCGCGGTGTCGGACCTGCCGGCGGAGTTCTACCTCGAGACCGTGCGCCTGATCTTTCAGGACTACAAGCTGCCGCGCGGTGAGCTCACCTGGCGCGGCCGTCGAGTGGACCCGTCAGCGATTCGCCGCACCGCGCTGGTGACGGTGGAAGGCGAACGCGACGACATCTGCGCACCGGGCCAGACGCTGGCCGCGCACGACCTGTGCACGCGCGTGCGTCCGTACATGCGCACGCACACCGTGCAGGCGGGAGTCGGGCACTACGGGGTGTTCAGCGGCCGGCGCTGGCAGCAGCACATCTACCCGATGCTGCGCGACGTGATTCACGTGTCGCAGTAGCCCACGCTGCGGCGTCGGGTCACGACGCTTTACGCGATCATCCGCTGCCACGCAGAGCGCTCCTGGTAGCCTGCTTTGCGAAAGGTGTTCACCATGGGGTGGTTGTCGGTGCCGGTGTCGCAGAAGATTCTCCAGCACTTGGCCTCGATGAAGAGCCGTGTCGCCTCGGCCAGCAGTTCCAGTGCATAGCCATGGCCGCGGAACTGTGGCAGGACGCCGATGTAGAAGATGGTCCCCTGCGGGTGACCGTCCTTCCACCTCGCCTCGCTCTGAAAGAGCACCGGCAGCACGAAGCCGACTTTGTCGCCTTCGGCGTCGACGCCCGCTCGCCACCAGCCCTCCACTTTCCGAAAGTGCTCTCGATCGAATGCGAAGAAAGCGACCACCGCCTGCGAGAGACCCGCATCCGCGACAGCGTACCGATCCGACTCGTCGAGCGAGTCGGACATGACCCGAGCCATCGCGCCAAGAAGCCATTCATCATCGACCGCAGCAAATCGCAGGCTGGACTTGGCCGATGGCTCCGGGCAACCCGGCTCCCAGATGAACGGTGTCTTCCAGTAGTGGCCCGGTCGAAGATCTTCCATCTGCAGTCCTAGAAGAATCCGCGCAGGAATGCGGCCGATTCGTCTGAGATGCCCACAATCTTGTTCGTTGCCTGACGATAGAACTTGAAGTTGAGCTCGGTCTCGGGTCGACCGTCGTTCCAGTTGGAAAAGAGTTTGAGCTCCCTTCGTCCCAGGCGGCGCTTCGCGAGCGCCGTGCGCCTGAGGATGATGCTGACGCGCGGCGTTTGGCGGGCGACCCCGGGTTTCTTCGGCATCGCCTCGGCAGAGGTGACGATGCCACTAGCGACCAACCCTGGGCCGCCTTCGTTTTCGCTTGCGAAGACAAAGATCAAGTCGCCCTTGGCAATGCGCCTGCCGCCGTACATCGTCTTCTGCTCGACGAACACGAACGCCTCGGCTCTCGGATCGCTGACCTCGGCTTTGATCGCGAAAAAGCTAGGCATGCGGGGTTAGCCGCGCACCCGCGCTCATGGCACCACTGACGCGGCGGGCGCGGATGCCCGTGCAATGAGAAAAGCACCGAGGGCCGCGGCGACGAGCAGGCCGAGGTCTTGCTGCACGCCAAGCAGGAACGCGGCCTGCGCACCGACGAGACACCACACGACAGGAACCACCAGAACGTTTCGTGGGTACGGCGGCACCAAGAACGCGAGCATGCCCATGCTGAACAGCGTGGTCGGGCACGGTAGGCCGAACGTGGGCATGGCAGGATAGTTGTGACCAGCGTAAACGGACCAGGCCGGATAGATGATCAGCGCGAACACCACGAGCAAGACACCAAACGCGACACGAGGGTTGCGCGCGAGCCGGAAGTGCAGCCTGCGCTTGACCACACCATGCCAGACGAATGCAAGTGCACCGGCACCCGACACGGCCGCGAACACATAGGCCAGCGGGTTGATCGAGGCAAAGAACGCCACGTGGTAGGCCAAGGCCAACCAAGCCCACAAGACTGCAAGAAGCGCCGAAACGGCCCGGCCAGACCAGGGACGCTGAATTGCGACGATGATCAACGCCGCGACAGCAAGCGCCAGCAGGACGACCTGCGCTGGCCAGACCGCCTCGTTGTAGGCGCGAAAAACGCCGAAGAACTGCTCACTCGTGAACGGCAGCGCCACGATTGCCCTGGCCGGTTGTCGAAAGGCGAGCGGCGTTCAATGCTTGTGACGATGATCGTTGCCCGAAGGGTTTCCGGCACTCGAGTAACCGCGAAGCTCGTTGTACTTGGCAGTCTGCTGCGGCGACAGAATTCGCGTTTGCTCCAGATGGGCGTCCAGGTGGACCGCGCGCAGCTGGGCCTGCAACGATCCGATCTTGCTGAGCGACTCACCCAGCTGCGCTTGGGTGATTTGCTTGGACGCGAAGAGTGCGTCGAGTGACTGCTCGGCTTCCACGAGTTGGCGTCCAAGAACTTGAGCGCGTGACTCCATCGACTTGAACAGCTGTTGGGTCTTCGTTCGCTGTTCGTCCGTCAGGCTCAACTGTGCAGCAAGCTCCAGGACGTGAGCTGGGCCGGGATAGCCATTGAGCTCGGCGGCCTTGGCCAGACCCATGCCCTTGCCCGAAAGGAGATCGGCCTGATCCGCTGGTGACACAGACTTGATTGCACGCGACTGCTGGCCGGCATATGGCGAGGACGCGGCGGCGTGGGCAGCAAGCGGCAGAGTGAGGCAGGCGACGAGTGCAAGGGCTTTCATGGTTCGCAGCGGCTCCTATGAAGCGGCTAACGTCTGAGTTCACCCGCCCAAGGGGCCGGTGGAGGCAGCCGTAACGCACCCACGTTGGACGAAGGGTTAGGCCCGGCTGTTGATTCTAAGTACATGCCAATCGGCCCTGAGCAAACCATACAGGTCGGTGTCCGAGACTTCTCCGTTGACGATCCATCGTTCGCGCAGGTGCCCTTCGTTTGAGAAACCCAGCCGCTCCAGGCTGCGGGCGGACGAGCGGTTTCGAGGATCGATGTCTGCCTCGACTCGGTTGAGGTTCAGTTCATCGAACCCGTAGGTCAGCAACGCGGTGAGGCCTTCGTGCATGAAGCCGTTGCCCCAGAAGTCGAACGCCATCGCGTACCCCATTTCTGCGCGCCTGCATTGCTCGACCCAATTGAAGAAGGAGCACTCGCCTACCAGACCTTTGATGCCATCCACCACAAGGCCCAGGCGAAGGTACTTGCCCGCCGCAAGCGCCTCGCGGTCTCTGGCGATGCTCTCGTGCGCCTGATCGATGCAAGACCAGGCGGGCTTGCTCAAGTAGCGCGCGACTCGACCGTCGGAGTACACGGCGAAAAGCGATGCAGCATCCGACTCGATGAGAGGACGCAGCAATATTCGCGCAGTCCGGATAGAGACTTGATCGAAGACCGGCATCACCTGGCCGCATGTCGTGCGCAGAGTTCACTTGCGGAGAGGACGCGAGCGAAAGTCCCGCTCAACGCTGCGAGATAGGAGATCTGGACCGCATCCGCTTCCACCATGGAGCCGCCAAACGTGAGCGCACGAGTCGCGCACGCGTCATGCGCGAGAGCGCACGAAAAGCCCAAGTCGACGGCTGCTCGAACAGTCGTGTCGACGCACATGTGGGTCATCATGCCTGCGACGACGAGTTCCTTGACATTGGCGGCGTGCAGATCGTTCAGGAGTGTCGTCTCACGAAAGGCGCTGGGGTGGTGCTTGATGACCACCGTTTCCCCATGCAGCGGCGTGACGATCTCGTGAATCTCGGCACCGCGCGTTGCCGGCAAGAAGAATGTCGCGCTCGGCCGCGTCGCCAGATGCTGAACGTGAAAGATTGGCAGGCCTCGATCTCGAAAGGTCGCGATGAGCGCTGCAGCGTTAGCGGCTGCCAACTCGGCGCCGACGAGCTCCATCGTGCCCCTTGGAAAGTAGTCGTTCTGAATGTCGATGACGAGGAGCGCTGTTGACATGGGACCTATGTGTTGGTTGGGTGGGCCGAAGCCAGCTGTTGAATTGTCCCAGTCGATGAGTGCAGTGGCCTGCCAGTTTTCGGCCAGCGCCCGTGACAACTGAAATAGACGTCAGTTTCTCCTAGTGCTGGTTCTGCGGCAGATCGTCGCCGATCTCATAGTAGTCGCCCTTCTCCGCCACAAAGATGTGCATCGCCAGATGCGTGGATGTCGGCGTGTCAAAGGCACCCATTGCGATGCCGATCCAGTCGCGCGCTGGCGGATCGAAGAACATGGAGCAGCCGCATGCAGAGCAGAACCCCCTTCTTACCTTCTCCGAAGAGTGAAACCAGGTCAGGTTGTCCTGACCGGTGATCGAAAGAGCCGTCTTGGGCACATCCGTCGAAGCGAAGTAGTGGCCAGAGTGCTTCCGGCACTGGACACAGTGGCACGCATCTGGAGGTTTGAGCTCTGCATCCACCACAAAGGTCACCTTTCCGCAGAGGCACGAGCCTTTCTTGACAGCGGCCATGGTTCAACTCCGTGACGTTGGCGGTGCGCACGTGCGCGCTCTGGAGGCTAACGTTTGATATGAGCGGCGGCTTCCGGCGGGCGACGCCCGATGCAAGGCTCAGGCGTCATTCGCGGTGCTTGACCACGAGGCAATCGGATCTATCTCGTTTCTCGTCAGTCCATTTCGCAGCATACGCTCGCGATGCTCGATGCTTCCGACATAGCCTGCGAGGAACTCGTCGAAGGCCCTTCGCAAGTCGATGTTCTCGTGAGCAAATGAGAAGGCACCGATCGGCGGCGAGCGGGGGAAATCATCCTGCGCGTCAACGCTCATCAGCTCGCCCTGCCCGCTGCGCTCCAGGACCGTTCGGTTTCCAAGTGCCGTACTGGCATAGGCATCGGCAAGCCCACCCCGTACCGCTTGCAGTGCCTCATGCTGCGTCGAAAACTCGATGATGTGCTGCGCAGCGACGCCGGCGGCGAGCGCACTGTTGCGCTGTATCTGCCCGCCGACGAGCGCAAGCGTGTGCCGACCCTCCGCGATGGTGCGATAGCTCGTGATGCCGTTCGGGTTGCCCGCTGGCACCACGAAGCCGTCGCCGAGTGCCCAGACCGGGCGACTGAAGGAGACAATGCCTTGGCGTTCGGCGCTCACGAACACAGGCGTGTTCATCGTCCATCGGCCACTCGCCACGCCAGGTAGCAGCTCGGCGAACGTCGTCAGTCGAAGTTCGACCTCGCGAACGCCTAGGGCGCGCAGGCCTGCCAGCGCAAGGTCCACGTCGCAGCCCGCGGCAGCGCCGTCGGATAGAGGCGTCGCAAAGGGTGGCTCATCGATGTAGGCAAAGACCACGCGATTGCGCCATTCGCTCCGGCAATTCATTGCAGCGAAGGGCTAGGCACCGTGCGGCGCGGGCTCGACGACCACGGCCGTGCCGTAGCACAGGACCTCGGTCAGGCCGGCCATGAGCTCGGTGGCGTCATAGTGCATGGCGATGATGGCATTCGCGCCATGCTGCTGTGCGTGCTCGCACATGAGGCGATAGGTATCCGACCGGGCCCGCTCGCACAGATTGGTGTAGATGGTGATGTTGCCTGTAGCCCGGCAGCGAGAGCGCTGTTGTGACCATGGAGTCTTGCATAGGTCTTCCCATCCTGCTGCCTAACGAAGCCAAGCCGGCCACTACTTTTTCAAGCTGATCAACTGCATCAAGCGCGCAAGGTCGGCATCTTCCCGCGCGATCAGTTCACTGAACTCGGCGGCCGGCAGGAACGCGGGCCGCACGCCGAGGCTCTCGCTGCCGCCGGTGAACTCGGGCGATTCTGCGGTGCGGCGGATGGCCGACTCGAGCGCCGTGATCACGGAGCGCGGCGCGCCGCGGGGCACCGCGATGCCGCGCCACGCTTCGAGTGCCACGTCGACACCCTGCTCGCGCGCGGTCGGCACGTCGGGCAGTGCGGCGTCGCGGCTCGGAATCAACGCCGCGAGCAGTCGCATCGAGCCCTGCTTCACCTGGCCGCTGAGCGCCGCCGGCAACTGCACCACGGCATCGACATGCCCGCCGGCCAGGCTCGGCACCACCTGCGCTGCACCGAACGGGATCTCGTTGAACACCACGCCCGCAGCGCTGGCCAGCGCCACCAGCGAGATGTGCGTGTGGCTGCCGACACCCGAGTGGCCCACGCTGATCTGCTTGGGCCGCGCGCGCGCATCGGCGATCAACTCGGCCAGCGATTTCCAGCGCGCATCGGCTCGCACGGCCACCACCGGCGACTCCACCAGCACGCGCGCCACCGCATCGAAGGCGCGATAGTCGACATCGAGCTGGCCCGAGTGGTAGGTGGTGGAGATCGAGTTGGAGTTCCACACCAGCGAATAACCGTCGGGCTTCTGCGCGGCCACGTGCTTGTAGCCGATGGCACCGCCCGCGCCCGGCCGGTTGACGATCAGCACGCGCTGCCCGAGCTGCCGCGCCATGCCGTCGGCCAGCAGGCGCGCCGTCAGATCGGCCGACGACCCCGCGGGAAACAGCACCGTGATCTCGATCGGCCCACGCTGCGGAAACGCCGGCTCTTGCGCGCCGGCAGCGCCGGCCAGCAGCGCGGCAACAAGGCACAGCAACACCTTCATGCCAAAGCTTCCGTCACATCCACCCTGCGCCCTTGCTGTGCCGAGCGAATGCCGGCCACGATCACCGCCAGCGAAGCGGTGGCGCGCTCGCCGTCCATCTCCGGCTCGCATTCGCCGCGCACCGCCCGAGCAAACTCTTCCAGCTGCTCGACGATGGTGTCGTTCTTCGCGCAGGCCACCGGCTGCGGGCCGGCATCGCCGCGCCGCAGGTGGCGCAAGCCCTGGTGCAGGTCGTAGAAGGCGCTCGCATCCCTTGCCGTAGATGTTCATCGCGTAGTGCTCCGAGGCCGCGGCATAGCTCGCGTTCAGCGTCGACAGTGCGCCGTTGTGATGCTCGAGCACGACGCTGGCGACGTCGGGGGTGTCGCCGGGCAGCACCAGCCTCGCCGTCTGTGCACTCACCGCTTTCACAGGCCCCAAGAGGTACTCGAGCACGTCGGTGTAGTGGATGCCGATCTGCAGCATCACCCCGCCCGGCATGCCCGCCGCGGTATAGCGCCACGACGAGAGGTCGATCTTGCCCAGCCGGTCACGGCTGATGTTGGCCTCGGCATTCACGAGCTTGCCGAAGCCACCCTCGTCGATGGCACGCCTGATCCAACGAAACTGGCTTTCGCGGCGGCGCTGGTAGCCCAGCGCCAGAATCACATTGGCCTCGCGGCAGGCGCGTGTGATGGCACGCGCGTCGGCGATCGTGTTGGCAATTGGCTTGTCGAGGAACACATGCTTGCCCGACGCCGCCGCGACGCGTGTGGTCTCCAGGTGCGCGCCGTTGGGTGTTGTGTTGACGATCGCCCTGATCGTGCGGTCTTCGAGCATCGCCTCGTAGCTCGCCACAGCGCGGCAGCCGTACTTGGCCGCGAACTTCGAGCGCTTGTCTTGCGAGCGGCTGAAGCAAGCCGCGATCCTAAGCTGGCCGGAACGTTGCATCGCGTCGGCCAGCACGTCCGACCACCAACCTAGACCGACGCAGCCAACCGCTAACGGCTCACTCACCGGCGCTGGCTCCGATCGACTCGACCGCCGCGCGCGCTACCCGTTCGTCGAACTCCCAATGGCCGCCGGCCACACCGATGCCGCCGATGCGCATTCGCCGCCGACGAGGATCGGGCAACCGCCTTCCATCGCAGTCCAATTGTCGGTACCCGCAGCCAGTGCCAGCCCAAGGGCGTGGCCGGCGTCGAGCGCCTGCCCCTGCGCGCCGCGCGACCCGGTGGCGCGCCGATTGGACGCCGCGCACACGGCCTTGGTGGTGGCCGAGCGCACCGTGTGAAAGCGCCCGCCCTCCATGCGCTCGAGCAGCAGCAGGTTGCCGCCGCCATCGGCGATCGCGACCGTCACCGCGACACCGGCCTTTTCGGCCAGGCCGATGGCGGTGGCCATCAGGTGCTTCGCCCCGGCGGCCGTGAGACGCTTGCTGTCGGCAACGAACATGATGTGCTCGCTCCTGTGCGCCATATAGTAGTGCATGCCTTTGTCGCACATCGAGCATTTCCTGGTTGCCGCCGACGACATCGACGCCACCCGCGATTGGTATGCGCGCGTGTTGGCCATGGCGTCGGGCGCGCATCCCGACTTCGGCTTTCCAGTGCACTGGATGTACCTCGGTGACGTCGACGTGGTGCACATCGGCCCCAGCGCCAAGGCAGCCAATGAAGCCCAGCGCGCCTACCTTGGCCGCCCGTCGCAGGACACCGGCGCGGGCACTGGTGCGATCGACCACATCGCGTTTCGCGCGACCGGGCTGCACGCGATGCTCGAGCATCTGCGTGCGCAGGGTGTGCCGTTCAAACAGCGGCGCGCCAACGGCCAGGCGCTCTTCCAACTCTTCTTTTTCGACCCCAACGGCATCAAGATCGAGCTCAACTACGCCGCCGCGGAGGCGCAAGGCATCCCCGGCTTGGGTTAGACACCGCCATTTGGCGGCGATGCCCTCAGTTGGATGAGATCCCATCGATTGCCGTAGAGGTCCTCGAACACAGCGACCTTTCCGTAGGGCTCTTCCCTCGGCTCGCCGATGAATCGCACGCCTCGGGTTCTGTACATCTGATGGTCACGATCGAAGTTGTCGGTGTACAGGAAGAGGAACACCCGCCCGCCTGTCTGGTTGCCGATGCGTGCCTCCTGCTCGGCCGCGGACGCGCGCGCCAACAGAAGGCGCGACCCGGAAGAGCCCGCTGGGGCAACCACGACCCAACGCTTGTTCTGCTCGGGGATGAACGTGTCTTCGATCAGCGAAAAGCCGAGGGTTCCGACAAAGAAGGCGATGGCCGCGTCGTACTCGCGCACCACCAGCGAAACGAGACCGAGAGATTGCGTCATGGCACTGAAGGTTGCAGCCCCTACTTTGCCCTTTTCTCGGGCAGCTTCGCAACGAACTCGACACACCACATGACCCATGCCTTCAGATCGTGGCCCGCCGCTAGGGCCGGTGGATCGACATACACGTAGCCCTTCATTGGGCGACCCGTGAAGTCCATGGCTCGGACGTGCGGCATCGCCAAGGCATCTCGGTGACGTTCCGGGCCGACACGAGCCATCAGGCTTGAGTTTCGAATGCCAACGAACATCTTGCCGTCAGCCAGAAACGCGAGGCCTCCAAACATCTCTCGCTCCGAGATGCCAGGCCGCGTGGCGAGTACCTCCCGCACGCGCTGGGCCAGTCCATGGTCGTACGCCATGTTTGAGACGCCTACCGTGCCGGCAGCGCCGTGGTACCCAGCGTCTGCTGGAGTGCAGGGCTAGGCTTCACCTGGCTGCGGCGCCTTGGTTGCCACGGCCGAACTGCTCGCTGCAAATCTCGGCAAGTTGTCCGTGACTTGAAACCAAGAAATCTGTTCACGCGTCCAGACATGGTCGTCGATGTGGACTCGGCCGGGTTCATCGAGGCTTCCGACGGCAATTTGCACTCGATCGGGGAGCACGTCTTCGTACATGCTGAGCGTGCTTCCACAGATGGGGCAGAAACCCCGTTCAGCCGCTTGGGACGAGCGAAAACGATCGGGCTCTCGTCCGAGCCATGCGAACGCCTGACGAGGGAAGTGCACAAACGCAAGCACAGGCGCGCCCGAATGCCTGCGGCAGATCGAGCAGTGACAAAGGACGCCGCGCAGCGGAGCTGCCGTGGATCTGTATCGGATCGCGCCACATAAGCAGCCGCCTTCGAAGGCGAGGAGAGTGGGCATGATTTCCCTTTTCGCGAGGCCTAACGTTCGACATGGGCGGCGTCTGCAAGCTGGAGAAACCCGCTTGCGAACGTCCGCTCGATGGCCGGAGTGGGTGTCATGCTCCTGCAGCGAACCCGTCCGTTAGCGAGCATTGCTGACCTTTGGTTCGTATGGCTCCGGGATTGAAAGCCCTGGGCGCTCATCGTCCCAAGCCATTGCGCTTATTTTCCAGCCCGCAGGGGTATGGATGAACTGAGTCGAGATCATGCCCCGCGCCGCGAAAGGAACGCCCTTCATGGTGCCGGACTTCGCGTACGAGTTGAATCGGTGAGCGACGTTGCCGAAGATCTCTGTGGTTTCCGACAACTCTGCCTCGTTGAAGCGGGTCAGCTCGCCGGAGCAGACACTTGCTTGCCGGGGCTCGATGAATTGGCCGACCGTGGAGATCTCGGGCTTTGAGCCGGTGTTCTTGATGAGAAGGCCGGCCTCGATGAATAGGCTGTGGATGTTGTCATACGGGGGCGTCGCCCCCTCCTCGAACGACACGGCGCGAAAGAACTCGCTGGTCAGCCGATCCAGCTCGGCTTTGACGCGATCACGCTCGAACTGGTTCATGCGCAACTCCTGGAGCGAACCGCATTCTGAACCGCGCGCGTCACTCCCTGCCTGACGCCCAACGTTCATGTCCACGCTGTGGCGGAAAGTACCACCACGCGAGAAGCGTCAGCAACCCGATGCCGGCATCCGTGGTTGAGAACACCCAGGGCGGAACCTCATAGGCAAACATGCGTTCGAGCCATTGCTCGATGAATCCTTGCGAGTAGGTCGCCTCTCCTTCGCGAGGTCGCAGCCATGCTTCCAGCGTCGTAAAGGGACACGGCATGTCAAGCCAAGACTCAGCGACGACGAAGCCGATAGCTCCGAGGTGCGCAGTTCGCAACCACAATCCGTTGACCCACCTCCACGCGCGGAGGTTTCCCACGACCACGAGGACAAGCCCGCCGACCACGAAGAGGATGAACGCAAAGTGCAGGACGAGCACGGCATCCGCCAGCAGCCGGAAGGCCAATGCGGTGGACACTCTCTGGAGCCTAACGTTTGCGCTGAGCGCACGACACCGCTGATGGTGCGTGACGCAGCACTGGAGTCTCAATGGCGATGGCGCCACAAGCGCGATACCGCCAGAGCGATGACTGCACCTGCGAGCAGACCGCTGCCGCTGCCGAGCAGTACCTTGGCCTCGCTTGCCTCCGACGACTTGACAGGTGCCGCAGGAAGCGATTGCACAAGAGCCTTCCATTCGGCGGAAGTGATCTGAGTCATCTTCGACGCATCAGGCAGGCCAAAGACACAGATCTCTCCACCAGGCAACTTGCAGAAGCGCTGCGCGGGACACTGGGTGAGTATTTCCTGCGTGGCGCCCTCGGCGCATTTGGCGCCGGAACTGCGCAGGACCTTGAGGGTGACCTCTGGATGCTTGGTCAGTTGCTCGGGCATGGCGCCTCCCGCTAAGTGCAGCACGCGGGTGCAACGAAGGGTTAGGCCGCACCCCAGCCAGGCAATCGGCTGGCTTGTTCCACCCAAACGGCGAGCTGTGTGTTGTCGAGCTGGTCATTCTCACGGACGTCGAGGTAGCGCACTTCCTCTTGCTTGGACTCGCCAGGAGGCAGAGGGCGCAGCGACGCGCCGCGGAAGAACGTCACTTTGACGTACTTCGTGAAGCAATGAAAGCTAACGAACCACCCCCGGCCCTCAATGCCGTAGAAAGGCGAGTTCCATTTGACGGCCTTTTTGACATCGGGAACCGTGCTCACGATGAGCGCATCGAGGCGAAGCCCCACGTTGCGTTTCCAGCCCGGCATGGCCGCGATGTAGGCCTGCACGGGGGCATCGCCGTCGGCCTTTGCAATCTGAGGGTTGCCCCCCGAGAGCAGGACCGGGTTCGCATTCCGCAACGGCTTGTCGCTCTTGGTTGCGGTGGAGCGCCCGCCTCTTCCTGTAGCGAGCTTGCGCGCTTTCATTTCGCCCAGTGGCCTCCTCATGCGTTTGTGCGGGCTGACTATTTCTGAGGCTCGACAGGGGATCCGTCGCCGCGGACAAACCGTCGTCCTGACTCGTCGTGATGCATCACGATGTCGTGGTCTGGGTAGTGCACCGCGCCTGTCGAGGCTCTCGTGCCCACGGTGAGATACACGGCGACACTGGCCGAGCGGTTCTCCAAGCAGTGCGCCACAGGTGCTGCTGCCGCCCAGGCGGCAGCATCGCCCGCATTGAGCGTCGACTCTTGGTCTTCCACGAGAACAAGTTGCCCGGAAAGCACGAACACGAACTCGTCTTCTGTCTCGTGCCAGTGGCGATGGGACGAACGCGACCCCGGCGGAAGCTGCTCGAGGTGAACCCCAAACTGAGTGAGCTTGGCCTGGTCGCCGAGCACCAGTTGCGAGTACGGACCGTCGTTCTGGCCGGTCAGCCGGTTCACGGTTCCGGAATGCTGCCGCCACTGATCGACTCTGAGTTTTGGCATGGCACGTTCTCGTGCGAAAGGGTGAGATGAAAGTGCGTTCTGCGGTCCAGCGTTCTTGAGTTCACCCCGCGTGCGAAGGCTGGCGCAACCAGCCGTGGCGCGTCGCGTACAACGGTGGGTTAGGCGGCGGAGAGCTCATGCGACGACAGCGTCCCCCAGAAGGTGATGACGCGGGCGATCTTTAGGTCTGGGCGAAGTTCAACGATGTCCCACCCTTGTTCGACGACTTGCCCGTGAGGATCGAGAAGCGCGATCGTGAACCTGATCCAGGCGCCGTGCTGGTCAAAGCCGCTCGTTCGAATGGCTCGATAACGCCGTTCGTCCCGCTGGAACCGCGCGACCTCGTCAAGAACCTCGCGGGTGCCCCTGAAGTGGTATCCGGGACCGACGATCTCGGAGTCTTCTGTCCAGCACAGGCGCAAGAGCGCGGCTTGGCGCGCGGGGTCGAGCTCTGACCAGAGAGCGACGTATGCGTGAATTGCGTCCATGCAACTGCGTCGCCGACGTCAAACAGACGGAGCGGGCCAGCGGTCAGCTGTCCGCGTAGTGTGCTGCTCAACGGCTGCCGCGTGTTCCCAAGTACCGGTCATGCAACCAGTTTAGTGGTCATCTCGGGTCGCTTGCCAGCGGCCTTAACCTGCTTCACGGTGGCGGGCCGCCCTTGCCGGCACGGCGGCGTGATCGCCCGTGCCAGCGCAGGAATTTTCTATGCGCGCGAAGCGTGGCGAGCCTGACTATGCTGATGCAACTCGTTTTCGACGGCAGCCCTCAGCATGGAATTTTCGAGTCGCGGCGGCGTCGCGCGCCTGCCCTGGACGAGCAGCGGCTGGGCGCGGCTCGCGCTCTACTATGGGTGCGGCGTTCTGGCCGCGGCCCAGATCGGCAAGCTGGCTGCGTTGGCTCCGCCGATGCAACGCGAACTGGCCCTCGGGCTGTCGACGATGGCACTGCTGGTCGCGCTGATCGAGGCGGGCGGCGCGCTGCTCGGCACGCGCGCCGGCCGCGCCGCGCAACGTCTCGGACTCGAGCGTTCGTTGCTTGCATCCGTGCTGCTGCTATGCGCCGCGAGCTTCGGCGAGGCGTTTGCGCGCGGCGCACCGGCACTGATCGCCTGGCGCTTGGTCGAGGCGCTCGGCTACGTCGGCGTCGTCGTTTCGGCGCCGGTGCTGATCGGGACCCGCGCGCAGCCGCACCGGGCGCCTGCGCTGCTTGCGATCTGGAGCACCTTCGTCCCAGTGGGCCTGGCAGTCGGCAGCTGGGGGCTCGGGTGGCTGGCCGACGTCTCGGGCTGGCGGATGGCGGCGCTCGCCAGCGGCGTGGCCGCGGGCGCCTTCGCGC
>Ga0065707_10000720_pt1 | contig 18619 bp, 11 predicted proteins | sample SwiRhicommuniRL3_FD_59094 | JGI IMG/M metagenome (GOLD analysis project Ga0065707, IMG submission 59094) | Switchgrass rhizosphere bacterial communities from Rose Lake, Michigan, USA - RL3 v2 (version 2) | ecosystem: Host-associated > Plants > Roots > Rhizosphere > Soil | place: East Lansing...
GTCGTCACTATTCTTATCTACATTACAACGGTCACTTCTCCACTAATAGAAACCTTGATTATATTATTAGTATCTGCTATTATCGCTAACTCTGATTTCTGAATTAATTACGTTTATTTTTCTCTAATATTAAACTAATAAACCGAGACCAACGGCTAAAATACCTGCAGCATAACCAGTAGCTGGGTAAGAGTTTCCTGCACCATTGGTACTTGAACCAGATGCAGATGAAGAGCCTACGCTCTTTGAACCGGTAGATTCGGAGTTGGATGATGTAGTTTTGGAACTGTCCTTGGTCTTTGAATCAGTATTGGAATGTATGGTGCTTGAGCCAGAAGGCTTCATGCTCAGAGATGACTCTTCGTTCTCTTTAGTGATGTTGGAACACACAAGTGGAGTGGAGCCTTGCAAAATGACAATCGATTTTCCTCCGATAAACCCAACGTCAGAATTATTGGTAGATACATACTTGTCGATATAAACAAATTGATCGGAAGGACCTTTCACTTCTCCGTGTTTACCAGACAAATCACCAACTGGTTTACCAGCTTCAGATGAAGCATCTGAAGAACCAGAAAATGGATCAAACACCGATCCTGTACACGAACCACTAGACCCAAGGGCATCTTCATTAATTCTGTAGGAAAATGATCCAGATGGAAGACCTCCAAAGAGAACATTCACCAAGACCGAACCATTGTTGGTAGGGATAAATTCAACCTTTCCTGTGATGTCAGAGTTCTTGGTGATTTCAAAGTTGGCGACATACTTTGAAGTATCAATCGAGTCCAAAACGACAGGAGCATCAGCAGATGCCGCAATACCAACAACTGCTAATAAAGAGATCAATTGAGTAGCAGAAACCATTTGTAGATGTAGATATCGATATAAATTCCAAATACACGGCCCTTCGTCCCCATTTATACTCCAGGACCAAGATCAATACCAGCCCTCAGAAATTATATTTACCTGTGTAGCCTGGACGACCCGAGAACTCCTCAAACGAAACCCCCGCAATCAGAAACCTTCTCTAAGTTTTCCTCCTATTGAATGTTTGTTTTGATCTTAAATTAGAATATGCTGGATTCTCGGAATATTCTGAATTTCTGAATTCTCAGAATTTTCATGTCAATTTTTCACTCTATTTTGCAGCAATTAAACTCGACGGTGGTCGAGTGTCGTTGAGGTACTGAGATTACCTAAACTTGGAGTACCGATCGTATACACTATAATACGCGGGCTCTATTAATGATCTGATTCCTCTTACTCTCGAGCTCGCCACATCACCAGCCTTCAAATCCATGCATGTTTTGGATCCATGCAAGATTTTATTTTTAGCCTCACATTTCAAAATTTCCTGATTCAGAATAGTAATTGTGGAAATTACGTAATATTCTGTCAGATCTGTGGTTATAAATGCTACACGTCTTTCCCTTAATGTTATGATTCATAGTGGTGTGTCGTATTTCCTCGAACTATTCTGAGCCCGTGAGATGGCAAAGGGTCTAAAAATACACGAGGATACGAAAATAAAAATATGAAAAATATGAAAATACTTCAAGATAATACTGAAAAATAATACCTACGGAGATCTTACGAGAACTATAAAGAGTGTGAAGTAAAGCTAGAAATACTGAGTAATTGCTATCACCAATAGAATGTTGGTGGGTACATCTACTGAATTCAAGGAATGATTAGACTCGAGGTTAGTTAAGGAACGATCAGTCTGATATATTCATAGTTGGTAAATTGGCTACCCAAGGCGTTATCTAATATAATACTAGAATTTCTATAAATAATTGTAGTTGCAAATGTTCTGAAGATATAAAATTTGCCTTTTATATACTCTAAGAAGAATATAGAGACTTCTCTTCTGAAAATGATGGAATTTTTCATTATTCTAATTGTATTTTAATCCTGTTCATGAATTTACCAATCGTAATCAAAATCAAAATCAATATCGTCGTCACTTTTCTCAAAGAAGGCAAGTTTACGATCTTGGGTGGTTCTGGGCACAGGTGAGCAGTATTTCTGTATCTTCTGTGGGTTTTGGAGCATTACACTCATTCCACCGGGGTGTTTCGGTCGTTCTCGATGTTTCAATGCTTTCGACCATCTTTTAATCATATACTTTTCCACTACCAGAAGGTGTTGGTTGTGTAGGTTCAAGAAATGGTTTGCTGTAGAAACTAAATTGTTGTTTGCAACTAACATTTTCTCGATGTCTTTATTACTAGCGTTGATTCCCTTGCTTTGCAAGTATAATTGTAGCTGGAATGTCAATTTCTGACGTTCTATTTGATCTTTGCTCATGCTAGTACTGATCAATATCGCTAATGATGCCCTCTCTGAAGTGTTTGTCTTCAAGATATGGGATCTAAAATAATCTAGAAAAGTTTCTTGATCAACTTGACGTATATAATCTAAATCAACCTCTTCCCCAAGACCATCAAATCTATAAGTTTTTGAGATTATCTTCTCCCAATATCCGTTGTGAATGGTATATGTAGTGGATTCGGTGTTGAAATTACTACTGCTCTCGTCATGTTGCAGTCCAAATAATATATTCTCTGGAAGATCAGTTTCGTTGTCTTTGTTTAGAAATCCATTGATAATCTCCTGGCCGAATTGTTGTGGATCATAGCTAATCCATAAAAGATGTATTTCGATCAAAAAATCGTTAATCTCCACCATGATATCAATCGGCTCGTTTGTGGAACTCATAACACATATATATATTCCCATAGTTTCTCTTGAAATTCTGGGTCCGCTCATGACAGTGTACCCCAAGTTGCGTTTAGTTCGAAGTTCATAGGAAGCATGAAGACTAATGGCAAATGCAATCAATAACGTCATAGCTCTTCCTTTCGGGTCATCTCGTAGACATGTCTGGATATAGAAGTAAACTGTGTTCAGTCTATCTTCTCCGTTGAAGTTTTTCACTGCAAGAGTATAATCTCTCTTGAGAAAGTAACTCGAAGGTTCCGAGAGTTTCATCCGGGATAAATGGATCTTGTGGTGATTGGTTACTTTCTCAAGAATTCTTGAGAGTTCAAACCCCTTTTCATGGGTAATGTTTCCATTGATTAGTATCCTGCTGTACTTTTGGTCAAGAAAGAATTTCTTCGCCAAATTGACAAAATCCTCCAACTCTATCATCTCCAATCCTTCTATTCTTTCATCCAATGACCACACGCCTTCCTCCAACATCAAAAGCGATCCTGCTAGCGCTTGCTTAATCCCATTGGCATTTTTCAAGTCTAAATACTTTTTTCGTAATTGAACCCTAGCCTTCATAAAGCTCAGATAATTAACCTCCAAGACTCTAAAAAATGTTTCGATTTCATCTACAAACAGCTTTAACATCTTATCGAAGCCGTTCTCTATCCCACTCACAGTAAAACAGATTCCTGGAACACCAGTTAAATTACATCGCAAGCCCCATGAAAATCCAACAAGCTCTCCAGGATATGCCGTGGATCTTAGCAGATTACCAAGAACAATTCCAAGCAATTCAAATCCAATGGAATGAAGCAGACTGGGCTTTAGCTCCAAACTTTGAACCTGAAACGATACCAAAACTTTTGAATCGAAGTTTGCATCATTTTCACGCTTAAACCAAAGTTCATGATGGTCAGAATAATCCAATAGTTTAGGATGCTCTCTATGAGAAAAGTTCTTAACACGATAATTCGACACCACGGATTCTTGAGAAATGGTATTCAATTCAATTTGAGTTTGGTTCAAAAATAGACTTTTGGCTGCAAAATTTATCGAAGCATAGGATGGGAAATAGTTGAGCGGTTCAAATGATAGAATTCTATACTTAAAACCATAATAGAGATCAATCACAGTACTCTCTGAATCTGATCCCACGGTCCCATTAACTTCTAGATACTTTTTGATCAAGTTTTCGTTTTTTCCCATTAATATTATCCCGTAATTGCCCTTTGAAAGTACTTCAGAAGATACAGACATCACCAATTTTGCAATGTCGTCCCAATATTCCTTTGTTTCCTCTTTATAATCACCTCCGTACATTTCATCACCATAATCTAAATCTTTAGAGCCTTTGATTAAGTTCTCTGCACCCAACCGTTCCAAATCTAGCTGCAAGAATTGAGACAATTGTGCCACTTCTTCCATACAAGATTTATGAGAGTCTTGATAATAGTAATTTAGCTTTGCAATAGTTAAAAGCTGTGATAGGTATTGAGGAAAATCCTCAATCTTTCCATTGGAAAGGTCCAAGATATACTTCAAAATCATCTCAACCACTTCATTAAACTTTCCTGCTCCCTTGTTAGTCAAATCAACATCTATACATAGAAGTTTATCGTTGATGGACAACGTCTGAACATGAACTAGTAGACTTTCAATGTATTCCAACTCTTTCAATCTGCTGCATAAAGTGTTTGGAGATTCGTCTCCAATTATATTACACCAAACATGTTCCAAGAAATCGATTTTATCAATCTCATGAAAGTTATATAGAGGATAATAGAGTCTTAGTTTTGTGTGGGTAGCGGTTTGAATGAAGATGAGTTTGTTGAGATTGTCCTTGATAAATATGGGACCATGATATTTGGATATGAATGAGTTGTGAAGAACCGAATGGGATGGGATTAATGAATTGTTACTTATTGTGCTTGAACAAATACTTGACTTCGGGTCTCTGGTGATTTTAGTGGTATCACTTGAACTCACACTAGCTTTTGAGTTCCTAGAGAGTTTAGTCATAATATCTTGGGAGTACCTGTGAATTTTTCCTGGTGTATTCGGTATAGTTTCATGTCTAATATCTTCTGAATTTCTTGATTCAATGGATCTAATATCTCTCTTTCTTGCTTTGGTATCGCTGAAACTTGCAATTGCTAGTTTCTGTAAATGGTTTAGCGAGTGTGGACCTTTGATCACCAATGTCAAGTTCTCGGTAGTATAATGTTCATCAAAGTATTTGAATAGTTCGCTTCGTAACTTTGGTACAACGATTGTTTGAGCTGTTCCAGTTGCAAACCTGTGAAACGGATGGTTCTTGTTGGAAGAAAGTCGTAAGCCATGAAATAAGAGTTTGTTGGGGTCACATAGATTTGATCTGTGTTCGTCCTCCACAGCCAGGACTTCGTTTTTAATATCCTTTTCGTTGAAGAGAGGGGCTTTGAAGAAACTTGCAAAGTTTCGTAACGCATAGTTAAACAATGGCTCGTCGTTGTACATGCTTTCGTTGATGGTCAATTCGAAGTGAAAACACGTTTGTTCTCCTGAAGTAAAGGCGTTGGCGCTTCCACCGTTGGAGTTGATGAGGTCAAAGAACTCATTGGGGCGAGGAAACTGCTTCGTTCCAAGAAAGAGCATATGTTCACACAAATGAGCGAGACCAAGGATATGTTCTGGATCATTGTGTGAGCCGGTTGCAACACAAACAGCACTGGCAGCCACATCAGTAGCTGGATCAGATATAAGAAGGGTCAATAAACCATTTGAAAGTTGGACAAGTCGAAAAGACTTATTCCGATCTACCAATGATTTGGTGAAGTTGATATTGTAAGGTTTGGCTGTTAGGTAGGACATCGTTTAATCTAAATCTCTCTACTTAAGAAGTTTATTGTGAAGTTTGTTCCACTAAAGATTAGCTACTTGGCAGGAAATCTTGATAACTGAGACAATATAGTTGATACCTTAAGGGTCTGCTGTATAATCTCTGGAGATTCATTGGCTCAGTTTCTTTAGTCATTTCTTAGAGGACCCCTGTGTGGAGTTATTACCATTTTAGGCACCCACAATGAAGAGCCTTTTGACTGCGAAAATGTCTCTACTTATAAGAGACTGGGCTGCAATACAAAATTTGATGTCACACTTCAAGGAATATACGTAGCAAAATTTGATGGTACGCTTTCAATTAGTAATAAAGTTAGCAAGAAGTAATACATCTTGAAATATAAAGTAACATAGTGACTTGTATCAAACCAATCTTCTTCTTTCTCACATCATATATATTACGCATTTTTAACAGATATAAAATCTCCGATATAGTGTAACGGCTAGCACGGTTCGCTTTCACCGAGCAGACCCGGGTTCGACTCCCGGTATCGGAGTTATTTTTTTCGTGATCATAACGTATGATCCCCATCTTAATATTCTATTCTCTCTCCAGTTCCAGCTTGAACTATCCCCAGATTTATATAGTTCGAGGGAAATAGTTTGGGCATTTCGTGACGTCATGGTGTGGAGATTCCACTGTTAAATTATTCCTCTTCACCATTATGACAATCATATGGCCGCAGACTCTCTAACCCTCCGGTCTAACCCCCTCGACCGAACCTTCCTCGACTCTCCAGCTCTTACTTCCTTAATCAGTCCCAAGGAGGCGCTCCAACAATTAGGTCATCAGAAAAAGCAATTTAGAGAACATTGCGACAGGTGCTTCTATCCATTATATTCCACCATCACCAAACGTCGACACGCAAATAGGAGTGGCTGAAGTCTATGGAAACTGGTGAAGATATGTAACCAGAGTATAGCTACATACCAGGCCGAGACCTTCCAACATCGCGGACGCCAAGTTTTGGAGTCTGAAACTTCTTATCTGGGTCCTTATCGGCTCGATAGTCGTGCATTTGAGAAGTCGTGCGCAACTCAAAGTCCACATCCTTCCATACTATCACCAGCTCAAAAGTGACCCTCAATGGCAGGACACTTAATTCAACTAATTCAACTACCAAAATTTTGACGCTTACTACTACTAAATATAATCCTGTGATACCCTCATACCCAGAGTTACTGTGTGATACATTTTGTTAAATTATCATCCGTACCTCACCACGTTGCTTAATTTTTGTAATCTGTTGACCATATTACTAAGACCAAGCATTAGTATTCTGCTAGTATTCTGCTAGTATTCTACTGGACTTTTCTAGACTTTTCTATTAAGCTGCGCGATCTATTAGTCTGCTAGACTCACAGGTTGTCTTGCTAATACTATCTGCCAGTTTGTTTGCCTCCTAGCACAATAATCTGCTTACTGTCCTCAGCGACAAATGTCAAACCAATACATTTACAACAACTACCAACAATATTCGCCGAATCTGACTCATTCAAACATGGATAATACGAGTCCGACGTTCAACAGCATAAATTATATATCACCCGGAGGTTCCAACGGAACCTCTAGTTTATCGACGTCTGCTGGATCTTTCAACTCCTCGACTTCTTCTTCGAGCTATCAATCGTTGCAATCATCGGGAAACCCAAATGGTTCCAATTATTCGTTTCATACTCCTCGCTTGAGATACTACTTGTCGAAATCGTTTGATATCGAGGACGACTTGGAGTTTTGTCCGGATATTCCAGAAAACTGTAATTCCAGTCCAAACATAAAGAAATTCAATCCTTATACGGCATCGGTGTTTTCCCCCTCTCAAGAGAACCAAGGTGGTTCGCCCTCCCAGGCGAATGCCCAGTCTCCAAGAGTCCATACTCCAAGGATCAAGAAACCTTTGGAGATTGTGAATCCACAGACAAAGATGAGAATGAGTTCTCCAGCAGGTAATACTGCGACTCATTAATCCTGTTAGTACAGTCTCTTAGATCAAAGTGCTATCTATTAGCAGTCTGTGTATCTATAAGATTAGAACTATTGATTCTGGATTGAATCTATCACCCACTTTTTGTACCATACGACCTTATTAGTTTGTTATTTTGCACCCTGGCGGTGGTGCTTCTTTATTTAAACCTTCTGTTGAACTTTACATACCAAAAGACACAAACTTTTTACGAATCGACGAATGAATTACTATTACTTCAACGAAATGATCCACTATAAATTAGACATTGCATCCTGTCTTCATACCATTCTCCTCAACTTCAGCCTGACTGACCTAGATTCGTTAGTTTATGTTTGTATGTGTTTTTGCCTAGCATTTCTTCATGTTATATAGTTGTAATATAATGCAACCAATTATTAGAGTGAGAGTAACGGTCCTGAAATATATGACACTGGTTAATATTTGGTTTGTGCCTCTGATACCAGTTATCTAATAGGTGATTCTAGACAAGTAGTCAAATTCTACTATTAATTTACATCTTGTCTATACGGCACAGTTCTGATGGTAATGGCTGCGAAAAGTATGAAAATCATGATTTTATGATGCTAAATTCATACAAGCACTTGGTGAAAACTTCGTTAGTAGAATTATTAGTGTCATGCTATTACTGACATAGATAGGTTTGATCTTAGATTGTTACTTGGAAGGAGAACTCCGTAAGAGGTCCCTAAAGCAATATATCTAGTGATGACAACTCAGGACAAATTGGAGCCTCAGTGAAAATACTGAAGAGTGTCACTATAATTTATGGAGAAGGTTTAGTCATAGCCTAATCTCTGTCCATTAGTTTGGTGTACTCTTATAGGGTATAGAAACTATTCTCGTGGTATATTGTGCCTTATAATCATCCATGAGGTTATCACATTAATCTACCACTTAGAAAGCCACTGCCCAATTCAGTACCCAACTCAGTGCCCGTCTCTAATCTGTAATCTCAGTACATCGCCCCTCTCTCGTCTGTAATCTCATTATATCAACTCTCTCTCTTCGGACCCTCGCTACTCTCACTACTCCCCCATTACTCCCACACTACTCCCTCACTATTCCTAAATTCCCTTCTCAAATTTCTCACTCCGTCTCACAAATCGCAACCGATTTCAAACCCCGGATACTCTCTCCTTATCAAGGGATGATACACACAACCATACCCTTAAAAGGAATAACTCGAAGTAAATATGGAATAAGCAGCTGCCTACTCGGAAGCAGTGTTCTGAGCAGTTTTCGAATTGGACGTGGCACTTTCTCCACAACCAGAGTCTGCAATTACGCAACTACTCCAGACATCGACCATCACAAACGGTTGGATCTACATAAATGGCCGGATCTGAAGAATCCCGATCCCCATGAAATCTTCAACATCAAGCCGAGCGACTTCGGTGTCTCCCAGTTGGAAATGAATAAGATCTTAAAACTGACGTATGGGAAATATGTCAAATTATATCATCCGGACGTTAGTCATAAAATGTGCATCCGTAACCACAAAGGAGTCGAACTCACGACAAATATGAAGAGAATGAGATTTGACCAGGTCCAGTCGGCATACGATATTCTAAAGGATCCTCGAAGAAGAGTGGCGTTCAAACGGTACGCTGAATCTACATGGGACGATCCCAAATTTAAGTATACGAGGCCAGCGGGCGGTGAACATTTCAGCAAACAAAACTTTGACGCATATCGCCGGGCCCATGCCCACCGTCAAGCTTATTCTTTCACAAATAACGAAAAGTTCTGGCAAGCAGGTACTTGGGAGGATTATTATCGCATGAAATACAAGCGCCAACCTCCCACTAAAGAGGAGCTCGATAAGAATAAGTACAAGATATTATTTGGAGTGGTATTGGTGGGAGCAATTGCTTTTATTTTGCAGGTATTGCTGGCAATCGAACGAGCAAATGAACATCTTCGCCAGCTGAGTATTGTGCATCTCAAGAACTTGAGAGACTTGGAACTCAGTTATGATAATTATGGCGGTGGAGATACGCAGTTTGAGAGGTTACAGAGGTTTTTGACGTCGAGACGGTCCAGTATTTATGTGAATGATCAAAATGAGGGAGGAAGAGAGGAGGATTATGATTTGTTGACGAAATATGCAAGGCAGAGGGTGGAGAAATGGGATGAATAGATGAATAAGTTAAATTGAAGAAATTCTGAAGCATCTTTGAAAACAACTCTAACCAAACTGTCTATGTTGCTCTAACGAGGGCTTTTAATGAAGCAACTCTATGACTAAAGAGTTTCTAGGACTAACGAAGTCTACTGAGATTCGCAATTTGGACGAAATAATTCAGTATTCGACCATATTAACATTCTTCATAAATAATAAGGTATTCAATAATAATATTCTTCATTTCGTGGTTCAGTTACCCACCAGGTAACTTGGGTAGTCTGAAGAATTGAGCATCAACGACTACACAATTGAAACTAAATTATTATTGTTATATCAACCTCCACTGGTCTGGATACTGATATGATCACCTCGCTGTGTTCTAACTGTGGATTTTCGAGATACCAAAAGGCAGCTAGCTCGAAGTGGTAATCACAAAGACTCTTTCTTCACAGAATAATTAACTCTAACCCTTCTGATTCAAGCACAGAACTAACGTTTAGGAGTCTGGCAGGTAGTCAGGTAGTCAGACTTACTCATCTAATATATTCAATTGATAAACCTTTTGACTAACGTCAGTAATTGTAGGTCTGGAAAATTATTCATCATAGATTCTGGTTAATTAGAGATATTTCCTAAGTATCAGAACCTAATTTAGTGAGTCAACTAGAGACAAAATACTCCCGAAATATTTGTGCCTTGACTCATTCTACCTGCTTTAATGGGGTACCAATTGGATCTTTAGTAGTAACTTGGCCCTTGTCTTGTTGGCAGTAGTATAAATTCCAATATTATAAATTGGGTGCAAAATTTTTGTATTAGCGGTATCACGTGAGTTGGAGTTTCTCCAGGGTAGAGATTGACCGATGGGGAGATTAAATAGATTCCTGTTGATTGAGTTTTCCCAGTATCACGTTCTTTATGGAATTTCTAAACTTTCCTGAATATTATCCATCTCTTTCTCTTTCTCTTCTCTTTCTCTTTCTCTTCTCTTTCTCTTTCTCTTCTCTTTCTCTTTCTCTTCTCTATATCTATCTCTTTCTCTTTCTCTCGTATTTCTAGAACTTTCCTGAACTTTCCTAGGTACCTCATATTATACTTCCCAAATTATACACTTTCCCCACGATATCCTCCAGCTCACTAACTATGTATATGTAGTCATAGTAACAATTACTACTGGAGAACCTTATCCTCTACAGCCCCGCATTCCATTGACTCCTAAAATCATCTCTTCGCAGCGGCATTGATGTTTCCTCCCCCAACGTCGTTGGAAAAACGTCAGAATTATGTCAACTTTATAAGACAAGACTTCTATAAGAGCTCTACCAGAACTATAAGCTTTTCTAGAACGCTAAGCAGCTCTACCAGAACCATACTCAGCTCTACCAGAACTCTAAGGAGCTTTCTCTGACTTTTTAATTCCAGATCTTCCGATTTCAAGTTTATTCGTCCTTATCTATCAAACTTTTATTCAACGCTACCATGGATTTTATGAACCCTTCTAGCGTCCTAGACCTCAACAATATCCGTCTGGCTCTCATTCGTATGGAGGATACCATCGTTTTCGATATTATCGAACGGTCTCAGTTCTTCTCGTCCCCCTCTGTTTACGAACTCAACAAATTCAATATCCCTGACTTCAATGGGTCATTCTTGGACTGGTCGTTACTCCAGATGGAACGGACACACTCACTAATCAGAAGATACGAAGCTCCTGATGAAATTCCATTCTTTCACGACCAATTATTACCATCTATTCTTCCACCCATTGAGTACCCTAAGATCTTGGCCAACTACTCCGATGAGGTCAATGTTAATCATGAAATCATGAAATTCTATGTAGAAGAGATCGTGCCGCAAGTCAGTTGTAAGGCTGGTGAACAGAAAGAAAATTTGGGTTCAGTGTCTGTTTGTGATATTGAATGTTTGCAAGCGATTTCCAGAAGAATTCATTTCGGAAAGTTCGTAGCAGAAGCAAAGTTCCAAAGCGACAAGGAGCACTATAAAAAACTTATTCTTGCCAAAGATGTAGAAAAGATTGAGGAAAGTATCACCAATCCTGCAGTTGAAGCAAAGATTTTAGAAAGATTGATGGTGAAGGTGGAAAACTATGGGACCGATCCAAGTTTGAAGTATAGCCAAAAGGCTCAGAGTAAGGTGAAACCTGAAGTGGTTGCGAAATTGTACAAGGATTGGATAATTCCTTTGACAAAGAAGGTGGAGGTTGATTATTTGTTGAGAAGGTTAGAGGATGATTAATTGAGGGTTTAGCGAGGACTTGAGTGGTTAGATTTACATGGTGAAAGATTCAGTTTTGCAACAAAACGAGAGTAGTTAGTGAAAGATCTGAACTCTCAGAGGTTACGGATCTGGGCTGCGCTGGGGTCTAGTCCTGGGTCTAGTCCTGGGGCTAGTCCTGGGGCTAGTGCTTCTACTATTTCACTCATTCTCACTCTGTAGCTCATTCTTGAACTCGTTGTAGAGATATAGATCAAATTGAGACAATTATTGATCAAGTTGAGATCAAATCTATGCCAGTCGAGACTGTCGAAATTAGTGTTGTGAAGTTGAGACTAATTGACTGGGTTCAAGGCTATTTTGGAGATTATGGATGGTTTATACACTGAAATTATCCTCTACGATTATTGAGACAGCCTCGATAATTCCTCACTGATACACTTACACATTCTCCTATTGATATTAGTATACTCATTATGGGTAATGGTGTTGAATTCGATTCTTCTGGTTATTCTAATGACTAGAATGGTCTGAATATCTCACAGTTCATGATTAGACATTAATAGTTTAAGATGAGTTGCAGATGTTTGGTGGCAGAATGAATCATCTCTGATACCCAATCAACTGTCTAATGATCGTAAGTAATTATCTATAATTTAACTTATCAAATAGAAGTCAACATAATGAAAACATCAATCGTAAGCTAGTAGAATACCAGGACGTTGTTCTATAGTAATGTTAGTTAGAACAACCGGTAAGTAGTGCATGCCTTGGAACAGCTTTCATATAATTACCAGCACTTTTTGGACTAATTAATATGACAAACAGAAAGAAACTCCAAGTTGACATACAACCAGGCACCGTGGTGAATTTATAGTGAACCGCGAAGTTACAGAATCTTAGTGGGATGTTGAGTAGGACTAGTCAATGCGAGCCTTCGCTCCTAAGAGACTTTACTTAGTGACTACCGTACTATTCTAGAAGAAAAGTCCTTTAGTTCTTTATACTTGTCAATATTCCCTTAATTCTCCCTTGTGATTCACCTCTATCTTTTGCATTCAAATATCGAGTAGCCCGTATTCTCCAGTGTTTCAAATGAATAATTAACCGGTGATCATAAATAAGTTACCGGAGTATCAAAATACATTCCAGCGGTACTCACGATATTACAAGGATAATTATAATCCCTCTTCTTATAATCTCTCTATTACCATTGTCGATATTTTGGCTACCGCGTTCGATCGGTCAACCAATCGCCAATCCTCATAATTACCATAATCTCACAACGTTTAGAAATGATTAACATGTGAAATTTCACATCTAGATAATATACATACCCGACTAGAAACACCCAAATGTAAACATCGTGCCGATAAGGAATAGGCAGCAAAAAGAGTAATGGAAATTTAGCCCCAATCCACACTCTACCAATAGATCCTGGATCCTAGATCTTAGATCTTACAGCTTCAACTTACTGTTAAGTATACTCTTGTTCATGGCCCTACTTTTGGTGTAGATATACCGCTTCTGGCGGAAACTTTAGCCATCCTAAGTCCTTTACACGTTATTTCCCCAACGTGCAGCCACACGAGGTCGCAAATTAACCTTTTTGATTCCAACGTGTTTGGCCGCAAAAAATGTGTCCAACCGAATCGCTGCAACACGTCTCTGTAAAGTATATAAACATACCAGAAACACACGAGTAAGAATGTTTTTAGGCACCTATCAAAATATACAGAGTATACTTAGAAAGTTTGAATACTGCACATTAGAAGTATGTATAGAATTAACTGAGGAAATTGAGGAAACTGAGAAATATATATATAAATATGGCTCTGGTTTGAGACCACCTAAATGGATATTGGGAGAATTATACTTGTTGAGACAACATTATATATATGTATATATACATATTCAGGTAAGGTTGATATCCAGAGGCTTTCTGGGTTATTTGATCTTTTAGCCTGGTTCTCTGTGACAGAACGAGATTTTGGCAGCCATTCTCATACAGTGAATATCTTATAATACAATGGTCAACCACATTTATAGGGAAAATCCACATTTCTAAGGTGAGAGATCTCGTCTTAGTGGTCATAATCCTTATAATTAGTGGTCAGAAACCTGATCTCTCTATAATAACTAATTGAGCAACTAACATTTTCTAGTCTTTTCAGCACCCACCACCCCCAGTTTTGTCAATAATTTCAGAATTCCAGAATTTCAGTAGTTGTCTCTCAATAGTCATACAGCTGTCTTCGGTATTCTTTTATAATATTTGTCAACCCTTACTTCGTTAATACTTGACGTGTTTTCTATCGGGCTCAACTCTTTTTGCAACTTCGTTAACTTGACATTTACTGACTTTGGAGGTTTAGTTATAAACTAACAAAGGATTAAATTGGTCATATCGGGTTTCTACTTTACAAAGTTCCTACAATCTCCATACTGACATTCAAATTATCACACATTCAATGATTCACTATATCTACATCACCCTCATCACCCTCTTCTTCACCACCCTCTTTGTATTTTTCAACAAATCCCTTCATTCTATCGCAGTCTTTGTCTGGGCTTGTTTCCTCAAGCCATTGACCCAAAAGAAGTCCGGTAAAAAATCTAATCAACAACAAAATCTTGAACGCTTCTACAAAAACCAAGCACATATCTATGACCATACCCGTGAATACTTATTGAAAGGCAGAAGAGAATGTCTTAGATTGGCTGTTTCCCATATTTCCAAGTCTAAAGATTTGGTCTGGATTGATATCGGTGGAGGAACTGGTTCCAATATTGAACATATGGACAAAATCCATCCAATTTCCAATTTCAAGGCTGTATACTTGGTAGATCTTTCTCCTTCATTGTGTGAAGTTGCTCGGGCTAGATTTATTCAAAATGGTTGGAAAAATGTCCATGTTATTGTGGCCGATGCCTGTGACTTCCAAATTGGTGATAAGGTAGCTGATTTGATTACGTTTTCGTACTCGCTCTCAATGATTCCAACTTTCAACGCTGCAATTGATAACGCTGTAAGCAAATTGGACAAATCAGGAATCATTGCCTCTGTTGATTTTGGTATTCAATCTTCTGACACCTCAATGGGCAGAATCAATACTCTTGGAGGATCTATTAACCGTAACATCCCATGGATTTTGAGAAATTTCTGGAGAATTTGGTTTGAGGCCGATAAGGTGTTTTTGGACTCTTCAAGAAGAAACTATTTGGAGTATAAATTTGGAACTCTCAAATCTTTCAACTCGTACAACAAGAAGTTGGGAAAGATTCCGTTTTATATTTGGATTGGATGTGACAAAACTAGATCTAAACAGATTTTGCACAGATTGAATTGTTTGGCAACAGAATCTCCTTACTTGGCACCAATGGACAGACAAGTTGTCACCACTGATAATCAAGTTATCAGTAAGGGTCATGAAGCTGCTTTGTTAAACTTTCAAAAAAACCTTCCGTTCCCATCTTTATACTACCAAAAGGAAATATGGAGAGTATACTACGATGAAATGAACGCCCATTTTGATCAATTCAAGAACCAGTACATCTATGCGTTCACATGGGAAGATCCACGTGAAGATAACAATATTCTCAAGTTCGACAAGAATGACACTGTGTTGGCAATTACTTCTGCTGGTGATAATATTTTATCGTACGCAGCGTTACCGTCCCCACCAAAGAGAATCCATGCTGTCGACTTGAACCCTTGTCAAGGACATTTATTGGAATTGAAATTGGCCAGTTTCAGATGTCTTAACCACGAACAAATCTGGAAGATCTTTGGTGACGGTAAAATCGACAACTTCACCAACTTATTGATCGATAAGTTGGCTCCACATATGTCTTCAAACGCGTTTCAATATTGGATGGATAAGGGTAAAAAGACCTTTGATCCAATGGGAAATGGTTTATATGACACTGGCTCCACAAGATGGGCTTTGAGATTAGCAAAGTATATCTTTGGTATATTTGGGGTTAGAAAACATGTTCAAAAGTTATGTGAATGTACTTCTATCGATCAACAAGTTAAAATCTGGAATGAAAACTTGAAACCAACCTTGTTTAATCCGGTGGTTTCCACTCTTATGATTGGTAACCCTATCTTTTTATGGAAGGCCTTGGGTGTACCAGCAAACCAAGCATCTATGATGGGAAACTCAGTTTTGAAGTATGTCGTAGACACCTTGGATCCAATTGTTACTAGATCGTTGATTTCAAGGGATAACTACTTCTACTACTTATGTTTGATGGGTAAGTATGCGTACAATAACTGTCCAGACTACCTTACAGTCAAGGGTTACAAGAGGTTAACTGCGTCTGTTAATAACGAAACTCCTCTTGACAATATTCGTGTTCACACCGATACTTTGAACGACGTTTTTGCTAGGTTGAACGAAAACTCAATCACAATTGCTATTATTATGGACCACATGGACTGGTTCGATCCTAAGGGTGGCGATGCTGTCAGTGAAATCACTGCTCTTAAAAAATGTTTGTGCAATGGTGGTAGAGTAATGTTGAGATCTGCCTCTACCCACCCATGGTACATCAAGACTTTTGAAAGTTTAGGTTTTAAATGTAACCCAGCTGCTGTCAGATTAAGTGGAGAGTCTATTGATAGAACCAACATGTATGCTTCTACTTGGGTTTGTACTAAAATTGATGAGGAAGGGTTAGGAAGAAGAAGAATGAGTAGTTTGAAGATTTGATCAATGATCAAAGATCCTAGACTTATAAACAATATTCATTCTAATTAAAACTCCAGTTCACTGCTGTGCAAATTCAGTGAATCAACTGGATAAATATTCTTCCTAGAGAGACAATATGGTCCTCCCTACTTAGTTACCTACACTAAATACAGCCACTGTTTCTATTCAATTCTTCTCTTTCATGTTTCTAAATATATTTATTATTTTTTGTTGCAGAATGGCTGCGAAAAACTGTTCATCAGTACCGCAACAATAAAAATGTAGAGAAGAAAGCCAAGTGTCGAGTGGTTGCAGATGCTTGCTTAGACAAAATTGATTCAGAATGTTGGCTTTATGGACAGCACAGGATTGAATGTTAGTGGTAACAAGCACAAAGTAGAGAGGAGGTCAAGAAAGAAATAGAATACATACAAGAAATCCCACTTCCCAAGTTTAGTGATGAAAAAGTCCAGATGTCTAATGAATCATTGGAAAATGACGTTTCTCATGTTGAGTTTAACAATACACATGTTATCTATAAGGATGTTACGGTGTTTCAACTCTTTGACTGGAGGATTCCTCGTGGAACAAAGTGGCGAATTCTTGGAGATACTGGTACAGGAAGACCACATTTATATCATTAATCACCACAGACCATCCCCAATCATGGAGATCAGTCTTGTCGATCAATGGAATTGTTGGGAAAACTGGCTGTGGCGTGTGGCTCTTTTACATCAACAATGAGTTGGAATGTTGTAGCCAAAACTTCATGCTTTGGTACCAGCATACACTAAGACCATGAGGGATGTGATTCTCAACGGAATTGTACGGGATGTGGGCAACTCCAACTTCATGTTTGCCGGAAATGAAAAGGATTTAACTCCTTTTGGCCAAAGGATATTGGACAAGTTTAGTCCAGAACTAGAAGCGTATGGTGATATGAGATTTTCAGAACTCACCATCACCCACCAGAAACAGCTCTCTTCTTAAGGGCCATTATCAAGAACCCTGCTCTCCTTGTGTTGGATGAAGCTTTTTCATGTATGGACGACCAACAGTTGATGTTACGGTGTCACGAGATTGTGGAGAAAGATTTGACAAACACTACAGTGTTAGCAATTGGTCATCTTGACTGGGAGGTTCCAAAATGTAATTATCTACTTAAACTCATTGGAGATGAAAAGAGATCCTACAAAACCTATAAATATTTAAATTGACGAACTGGAGAAATTATTGGATTCAGAATCACCTAACGTTATTAGAGGAAATATAAAAGAATTAAGGAAATCACTATAGAGACCACGAAGTTCTAGTACTAGGTGTGCAAAATCGTTGAAAATTCCTGATTGGCTAGTCCTAGAATCATAAGCTCTCGAAAGTCTTTATAAATCTTCTTGCTCAACCCTGGGGTATGGTTTTGGACGACACGGACGGAATAATGGAGACGCTATCGAGATTCACCGTAATTAGAAGCGCTAGCTTATTGAAATAGTCTTGATTATTTTTCGTGAGATCCATAATTAGTCGTGAATGGAGAAGAACTCGTTGGAACACAAGTTGGATCTAGTAGGTCTCTATTAGTTACCGTTCACAAATGGAACTAGCTGTGGGATACTCGTACTGTAAGTATTACAAGTCTGGACCCAGGAACATCCAACACAGAACACCTCACTCAGAACACTCAATTATCATCTGGTAGGATGCGCTTTCAATAACAAGCACTACTGAATCATTAAATACCCATCTTTATTCTTGTTTGCTTGATTCTACCGATAATCTAGTGAGATAAATATTAAATTGTTGACTTCTAAATCTATATATGGTCATGAAGAAGGAAAATGCTCTGATTGGCAAGATGGGAATCATTAAAAATTATTGTGACATAAAGGGAATTTGAAGTACTAACCAGATCCAGCGTACTTAGATCTTGCTCTCAACTTAGGCCCATTGATATAAAACAATACTGGAATGGCAAC
>Ga0065707_10082233_pt1 | contig 18613 bp, 14 predicted proteins | sample SwiRhicommuniRL3_FD_59094 | JGI IMG/M metagenome (GOLD analysis project Ga0065707, IMG submission 59094) | Switchgrass rhizosphere bacterial communities from Rose Lake, Michigan, USA - RL3 v2 (version 2) | ecosystem: Host-associated > Plants > Roots > Rhizosphere > Soil | place: East Lansing...
CCGCCGCTACAGCGGCCTGGTCAATCACGCAGCCGTATGTGGGCCGATCTACGGCGTCATCGTCTACGGCGTGATGAACTTCATCGTCGTGCCGCTCTCGGCCATCGGTGGCGGCAAGTCGCCGGCACTCCTCGACTCCCTGGTGCAACTAGGCATTCACATCGTTTGCGTCGGGCTGCCGATCGCATTCATTGCTCGCCGCTTGGTACGCTGACGAAGCGGGGCGCAGGCGAGGTCATCCCTACCTCGACGCATTCAGGAAAAACGTGATGATCAGCGCGTTGGTGAAATCCAGGAAGAACGCGCCAACGAGCGGCGCCACCAGGAATGCACGCGGGGCGGGACCGTAGTTTTCGACCAGGGCCCGCATTACCGCCATGGCATTGGCAGTCGTGCCCAGGATGAAACCGAGGAAGCCGCCGGTCGTGACGGCTGCCTCGTAGTCGCGGCCCATGAGTTGGAATACCGGCCACAGGCACAGTGCGCTGGCGAGAATCGTCTGCACACACAGGATCGCGAGCAGCGGCACTGCCAGGCCCGCCAGTTTCGTCAGGTCCAAGGTCATGAGAGCCATCGCGAGAAACAGCGATAGCGCCACCGCTCCGAGCACCTGGATCGAAGCATGCGACAGACCGATCCATCCAGTGCGATCGTCCATGTAACGGATCGCGGCGGCGACCAGCATGCCGCCGATATACCCCGGCAGAGTAATGCCAAGAGCACCGATGGCGGCACTCACAGCAGATCCTATGCCCATGGCGAGCACGACGACGCATGTCGTCTTGATGGCTGTCCTGATGGCGACGAATTCTTCGGGGATGCTGCTCGCGGCAGCCAGCTGTGTCCCCATGCTCGGAGCCGCTTCGCCGGGATGAAGATCGGCGACAGGCACCTTACGCTGCGCTTCAGGAGCCAGTCCCGCCGCCCGCAGCCCGTACCGTTCGATCAGCACCGTAGCTATCGGTCCGCCTGCAAGACCGCCGAGCACGATTCCAGCCATGGCGGAGGCAATCGCAATCGAGCCTGCACCTGCGACGCCAGCCTGTTCGAACAGCGGCGCGAAGGCCAAGCCGGTGGCCGGTCCGCCGGTCAGCGTCACCGAGCCGGCCAAGACGCCGAACAGAGGCGGCAATCCAAATCCGAGCGCCAGCGCGATGCCTACGAGGTTCTGGAGAACGGCGACGACCGAAGTGATCGCCAGCAGCAGCACGACTTGCGGTCCGCCTGCCCGCAGCAGCGCAATGCTCGCGGAAAATCCAACGGTAGTGAAGAAAGCGACCAGCAGCGGCTGCTGCAAAGAAGTGTCGAACACGGGCGGCGTCATGCCGCTCGAACGACCTAGCAACAAGGCGACGGCAACCAGCAACCCGCCAAGCACTGCCGGCGGAACATTCAGTCGTGACAGGCCAGGAACCAGACGCCGCAGGCCGTAACCAGCGACCAACGTGCCAGCCGCGATCGCCAGCGTCTGCAACAAATCGAACGTCATGGCGATCGGTGCAGCCGCGGCTAGCGAGCCTGATCCATGTCAGGCGTCACTCGTGGCGATCGGGTGCGAAGGACTCAAGGATTGGCGCAACCTGCGCTCGACGTGCACGTGCCGGACCGTTGACCCATGCTGCCGCGCATGGCTCCCTTGTTGAACTCCATTTCTTCCAGTTCGGCCTGCGTCCGGCAATCTTCCTTGGGGAAGCGCGAGCCGAGCACGATGACCTTGGCGCAGTAGTAACGCTTGCCGTTTTCGAGCCGCTCCTTGTAACCGGGCGGAGGAGCGAACTCTTTCTCCTCGCCTTCCTGCAGAGCAACCAGCGTTGCGGCTGGCGCTTCCTTGGCAACGGCGGCTTTCGCGGCGGGCGCCGCAGCCGCAGTGTGCGGCTGAGAAGCACAGCCACTGAGCAAGGCCACGGCAATCAATCCAAGCATGCGCATCGACGTCTCCTGACAGGCAGTTCCTGAAGGGCTGAATCATGCCTGCGGCGGCGGCTTTTCACTACTCCTCGATTGAACCGCGCCTGCCGATTACGGCACTTATGTCAGGGCCCGCCAGGGGACGCCTGGCCTGTATCCGCCTTCCGTCAAGTCATGGTCCTCGGTTCGACGAGCTTCTGACGTCATGAGCAACGCCGGCATCGACCGCCGTCCCAGCGCCGCATTCGATACCATGGCGCGTTCCTACGATGCGTCCTTCACCCACACGTCCGTGGGCATGGCGTTGCGGGAGATCGTCTGGTCGCGGGCCGACCAGGTGTTCAACGCACCGGGCCACCTGCTCGAACTGGGTTGCGGCACCGGCGAAGACGCTATGCGCTTCGGCACTGGCGGCTTCAAGGTCACGGCCACGGATGCGTCGCCCCTTATGATCGACGTGGCTCGCACCAAAGCCCGAACAGCACAGGCTGCCGACAACCTCGAATTCAACTGCGTGCCGATGGAACACGTGGCGACGGCGTTCCAGGGCCGGCAGTTCGACGGCCTGTTTTCGAATTTCGGCGCCATCAACTGCGTCGCGAATCTGCGTGCCTTGTCTGCCGATGTCGCGGCACTGCTGGTCCCGGGTGCGCCCCTGCTATGGGTAGTGATGGGACGACATGTGCCGTGGGAATGGTTCTGGTACCTGGCTCGCGGCAAACCTGGCAAGGCGTTGCGTCGCTTGCGAACGGACGGAGCGCAATGGCGAGGACTGACGATTTGCTATCCGACGCCGGCAGCTATCGCCGCCGCCCTGGCTCCTGACTTCGCCGTCACTCGCATTTCACCGCTTGGGTGCGTGCTGCCGCCCAGCTATGCCGCGGAGTGGCTCGATCGATCGCCTCGCGCGCTTGCTGCCCTCAGCCGGATGGAACGAGCAGCCCAGCGCTCGCGGCGGCTGGCCAACTGGTCGGATCACTACATCGTGGAGGCCCGGCGTGCGGCCTGCGTTTGAACCGCAGTCCCGGCCGCAGGCACCTACCGACATTTCCTTCTGATCGAACCGGCCTTCTCAACCGAATGACACTTGGTCATTTACCGAACGATTCTTTGTCGGAACCGCCCAGTTGCCACCACTCTCGTTCGAAGTCGGGCCCGATCCCGGCCATGAATTGCATTCGTTGCCGCTGGTCACGCTGCATCTCACGGACCGTTGCAACTCGCGCTGCGTGAGCTGCGACTATTGGCGCCACGGCCGCGACGACATGACGTTGGCATCGGTCACTCGCCTGCTGCCTGAACTGCTCGCGCTCCAGACACACACGGTGCTGATCTCGGGTGGCGAGCCGCTGCTGCATCCGCAATGGCCGCAGATTGCGCAACTGTTGCGCGATCGAGGAATGAGCCTGTGGCTGGTGACCTCCGGCCTGTCGCTCGCCAAGCATGCAAGCCGTGCCGCTGCATTGTTCGATGCAATCACCGTGTCGCTGGATGGCGCGACGCCTGCCATGTATGCGGCGATTCGCGGCTTGAATGCATTCGACAAGGTCTGCGAAGGGATTCGACGCGTCGTGCTGGAAGGCGCTAGCGTCAGCATTCGTGTAACGGTGCAACGCATGAATTATCGTGCGCTGCCCGGATTCGTCGATCTCGCGAAAACCCTCGGCGCAGCGGAAATTTCCTTCCTGGCGGCGGACGTAGCAAACACAGTCGCGTTCGGCCGGGATAGCAGTTTCCGGGACGACTCCCCGACCAACCTATCGTTGCAACCGGCGGACCTGCCCGAGTTCGCAGCGGTCCTCGGCGCGATGGAACAGACGCACGCAGCAGATTTTCGCTCCGGGCTCATCGCCGAAAGCCCACGCAAGCTGCGCCGGCTGTATGACTACTTCGCGGCGGTCTGTGGCCTGTGCGCCTTTCCGCCGACACGCTGCAATGCTCCGGAGTTCTCAGCCGTCGTCGGTGCGACCGGGCGAGTCAGTCCCTGCTTCTTCATCAACGGGCCGGCGCCTACGGCTGCTGTGCAGGGGCTGCGAGACGATTTGAATGCGGCCGCCATGATCGACCTGCGTCGCGACATTCGCGCTGGCCGTCGACCGGAATGCTCGACCTGCGTCTGCTCCCTATGGCGCAACCCGCGGGAACTCTCTGCCTTCCGACTGGAGCGTGCCAGCCATGCTGCAGTCTGATGCATTGCGTTCGTTTCTCCGCCGCACTCTGGAAGCCTATGAACTGTGGGCCGCCACCTATACGCCCACCCCGCACAATCCGCTGATGCGGGCAGAACAGAGCGCCATGCTCGAGTACTGGCCCGATGTCGAAGGCAAGTGTGCTCTCGACCTGGCCTGCGGCAGCGGACGCTACACGCAGTTGCTGGTTCGCGATGGCGCAGCACAAGTCTTTGCGCTCGACTTCTCAGCAGCGATGCTGGAGCAAGTGACCGGTGCTCATCGTGTGCGTGCGAGCATGATGGAGCTGCCTTTCGCCGCTGCTACATTCGATATCGTCCTGTCCGGCCTGGCGCTCGGTCACGCACCGCAGTTGCAACCCTGGATGAACGAGGCCGCGCGTGTGCTCGTCGACGACGGCGTGCTGTTGTATTCCGATTTTCATCCCGCTGCGACGCAGGTAGGCATGGTCCGGTCGTTCGAACTCGACGCTGCGCGGACCGTGACGCTGCCGCACGTTCGTTACGAGGTCGATGAGCAGTGTCATGCCATCGAAGCTGCCGGATTGACGGTCGAAGCCGTTCGCGAAATCCGCGTCGGCCACGAGTTCCAGGAATCGTTTCCCGGGTGCGAGCGGTTCTATCGCGAGTGGGATGGATTGCCCTTGTTGCTGGTTGTGCGGGCTAGCAAATGAGCGCGCACCCTGGCATATCCCTGGTCGACGGCGACATCGGCCGCGGCATCGGCGCTGCCCGGCGCCTGCGTATCGCCGGATCGCGCATCGAATCGATCGATGGCGATCCTGCACGCTACGATCGCGTCGTCGATCTTCGCGGCGACCGAGTCCTGCCGGGGCTCATCAATGCGCACGATCATCTTCAGCTCAACAACTTCGGCCGGCTGAAATGCCGCGAGCGGCACGCCAACGTGCGCGAGTGGATCGATGACGTCAGCACATTGAAACAAACCAGCCGTTCGCTCAAGGCCACCGCTGCCAGTCCGCTCGACCCGCGGCTGCTGCTCGGCGGCGTCAAGAACCTGCTGAGCGGCGTGACGACAGTGGCGCATCACGATCCGCTGTATGCGTCGCTCACCATGGATACGTTTCCCATTCGGGCGGTCCGCGACTACGGTTGGTCGCATTCGCTGCTCATCGATGGCGAAGAACGAGTTCGAACGTCGTACCGGCACACGCCCAGTGCCTGGCCGTGGATCATCCATGCTGCCGAGGGGCTGGACGATGCAGCCCACGCAGAGTTCGAACGCCTGGAAGCGTTGGACTGCATCGGCCCGAATACATTGATCGTCCACGGCGTGGCACTCGACGCTGCACAGATGAATCGGCTGGGTGCTGCTGGCACCGGCTTGATCTGGTGCCCGACATCGAACCTGCACCTGTTCGGCGAAACGGCCGATGTAGCGACGCTCATCGGTCGCGGCCAGGTCGCGCTCGGCAGCGATTCGCGCTTGAGCGGGGGACGCGATCTACTCGACGAACTGGCCACAGCACGCGAGGTCGGCGGCCTCGACGAGCCGACGCTCGAACACCTGGTCACTGCGGGCAGCGCTCGCTTGCTACGCCTGCACGATCGCGGCGTGCTGAGAGAAAATGCCGCCGCCGACATCGTCATCCTGCCGCCGCAGTTGCCCTTGTCGCACGCGGCACGCGCGGACATTCGTCTCGTCATGGTCGAAGGACGCATGCTCTACGCGGATTTGCATTACGCAGCAGCGCTGGCGCCGGCATCGCAGTGGCTCGAAGTACGCGTAGACGGACGTCCCAAAGCACTGGATCGCACACTCGCCCTGCGTCTCGCCGAAGCCGATGTCCGCGAGCCTGGCCTCGAGATACCGACGGCGTCCTGGAGAGCGGCATGAAGCAACGGCTGAAGATCGTCCTCTACAATCCGCGCGCCGTGTTCTTCACCATGCCGCTCGCATTGCTTGCGATCGGATCGGAACTCGATCCGGAAAAATTCCAGGTCGTGACCATCGATGGTCGCCTCGATGCCGACGCGGAAGCAACGCTCGCGCGAGAAGTCCAGGATGCGTTGTGCTTGGGGGTGACGGTGCTGACTGGAGCGCCGATCTCCGATGCGTTGCGAATGTCACGCGCCGCCAAGCGAGTCCGAGCCGACCTCCCGGTGATCTGGGGTGGCTGGCATCCTTCGATGTTCGCTCGCGAATGCCTCGCAGAGCCCTGCGTCGATGTCACCGTGCAGGGCCAGGGCGAAGATACGTTCTCGGAGATAGTGCAGCGGCTGATCGACGGACGCTCGCTCGAAGGTTGCCAGGGATGCACGGTGCGGCGCTTCGATGGTTCGATCTGCGCCAATCCACCGCGTGAATTGCAATCGGTGGAGAAATTCCGCGCCCACGACTACAACCTGATTCCGGTGGAGAGCTACTTCAGGCTCAAGGGCAAACGCCAGCTCGATTTCATCTCATCGCAGGGCTGCAATTTCCGTTGCGCGTTCTGCTCGGACCCCTTCGTCTACGGCCGCAAATGGGTGGGCCTGGACCCGATCCGCATGGGACTGCGGCTGAAGGAACTGTGGGACCAGTACGGTTTCGACGACGTGAATTTCCAGGACGAGACGTTCTTCACCCGTCGCGATCGCGTCAACACACTGGCGGACCAGATCGTGGAGTCCGGCATGAAGATCACCTGGGCGGGAACCATGCGTGCCGACCAGGGCGTGCGATTGCCGGACGATGTCTGGGCTCGCTGCCGCCAATCCGGGTTGCGGCGCCTGCTGGTGGGCGTGGAATCGGGCTCCGATGCAATGCTCAAGCGTATTCGCAAGGACATCAAGATCGAGCAGGTGTTCGCCACCGCCGAGAAAATGCGCCAGCATGGCATTGCCGGCAACTTCCCCTTCATCGTCGGCTTTCCCGATGAGACGGATGCGAGCATCGTCGAGACGCTGGCCTGCGCCAAACGCCTGCGCTCCATGAGTCCGGATTTCCAGACGCCGTTCTTCTATTTCAAACCCTATCCCGGCAGCGACATCGTGCAGGACGAAGTGGCGCGCGGCTTTCGATTGCCGCAGACGCTCGATGAATGGTCGACGTTCGACTACGTCGACGGCCTGCCTGGGCCGTGGGTGTCGCGCGAAAAATTCAAATTCATCGAGCGCTTCAAGTTCTTTCACGAACTGGCGTGGAAGCGCAACTCGGGCAAGCGACTGTTGCAACGACTCGCGCGCTATCGCTGCAGCCGCGACGACTATCGCTGGCCGGTGGAAATGGTGCTGATGCAATGGGGCAAGTCGGAACCGAGGCTGTCATGACGCAATCCATGACGGACCCGATAAACATCCGCCGCGGCGTGCTGTTCGTCAATCCGACCATTACCAAGCGCAAGAGTGCGCGTTTTCCGCTGGCGGTCCTGAGCCTTGCCGCCTCTCTCGAACACCGGTACGACACGTATATCGTCGACGGCAATGTCGATCGCGATTTCGTGACGACCGCGTTGCGAACGATCGCGGCACGTAGCATCGACATGGTCGGCGTCACTGTGATGGGCGGCCCGCAACTACCGACAGCCATCGCCGTGTCCAAGGCGATCCGCGAGCGCTTCCCTGCGTTGCCCATCGTCTGGGGCGGTTACTACCCGACCATCTGTCCCATTCCCAGCATCACCGCTCCCTATGTCGATTTCGTCGTGCGCGGCCAGGGAGAGGACACGCTCGCTGAATTGCTGGAAGCCCTTTTCCAGGATGGGCCCGGCGGCGAGCACGCGCAACTCGGCTCGATTGCCGGACTGACGTGGCAACGCGACGACCGGACGATCCACAACAAGGATCGACCGTTCTCTGCGGCGCGGCTGGCTACCATGCTGCCGTACGAACGGCTGGACAATCCGGCGCAGTATCTGACTCCAACCTACCTGGGACGACGCACCGCTGGTTATCAAGCGGCATTCGGTTGCCGCTTTCGCTGCACATTCTGCGGTGTCGCGGCGATGTTCAAAGGCAAGACCGCCCTGCCCGCCGATACCCGGCTCGCCGAAGACCTGGCCTACCTGACGCGGCTGGGAGCCGACGCCATCCAGTTCTACGATCACAACTTCTTCGACCGCGACGTGGACATGCTGCCGCTCCTCGAGGTACTCGCCCGCTTCGAATTGCCCTGGTGGTGCTTCGCCCGCGCCGATGCGTTGGTGAACATGTCGGAACGCTCGTGGCAACTGGTGCGGAAGAGCCAGCTACGCATGGCGTATATAGGAGCCGAATCTCCGAGCGACTGGATGCTGCACGATACCCGCAAGGGCACGCGGTCCGAGCAGACGCTCGAAGTCGTCAACCTATGCCGCAGCAACGGCGTGATCCCCGAGTTGTCCTTCATGCTGGCGCCGCCCGAAGATCCGGAAGGCGAAACCGAGAAGACCTTCGAGTTCATCCGCTCGATCAAACGCGTTCATCCGGCAACCGAGATCATGATCTACATCTACACGCCGCTGCCGCCGTCCGCTCACAACCCGAACCTGAAAGCTCCACGCTCGGTGACTCAACTGCGCGATACCGCCGGCCGACCGGTGATATTTCCCACGACTGCCGACGAATGGGCCCAGCCGCACTGGGTGGAATACTGGTGCCATAACAACGCACCCTGGCTCAGCGACCGCCTGCGCCAACGCATCCTGGATTTCACCACCGTCCTAGGCTGCCGCTTCCCCACCGTCACTGATATCCGTTCGCCTCGCTGGGCCAAGCTCGCCCTGCGTGCCGCGGCATCGTGGCGCTATCGCTTCGAGAAGTACGATCGCCCTTGGGAACTGGCGGCGTCGCGAAAGTTCGTGAAGCTGTGGGATCCGCGGGTGACGAGCCTTTGATTCCTGCCGGGGACATGCTTCCTTGCCGGGGACATGCACCTGTCGCTTCGCTACAGGAGCCAGTCCCCGGCAAGTAGCTCATCGAGCGCGGCCGGGCGAACGGGAGAGACCATCTGATCGCAATGGCGCTTTGCATTCTGCGCGGCTGCCGGGTTCGAGGACGTGTTGGCGTCGGCGAGGACGGCAGCGAACTCTTCAGGAGACGCAACGGTTTCGCGCCATTCGGCCAGTGACCACAGCGGATCGAACGACAGTTCGCCGGAGCGGGCGACGTAGAAGGGTTTGATATCCGCGAGTACTGCTTGGATGACAGCCGAAGAACCTCGATACAGGCAATAGCGTGCACGGGCACAATCGTCGGCGAGGGAGCGAGCCGCAGACAGCGTGACGTTGTCGGGAAGATCCTGGAGCCGCGCATGGCGGTTACGAAGAGCATCAGTGGGAATGGCCGGATGCGATCGTAATACGAACTGCAACTGCGGTAGTCGACGGGCGCATAGCAGCGTGAATTCGCACAGCAAGGCGAACTCCCTGTCGTCGGCGTCGGGCAGCACCAGGCATAGATCCGGTCGCTCGCTGCTGTCCGGCAGCAGCAACGGCTCGATGCGACGATGCGAGCCGTAGCGGATCAGCTGCGTGCCCTCGATTCCAGGACTGCGTTCGAGCACTGTGTGAGATGCCTCGCCGAGTGTCAGTACGACGTCCGGATCGCAATCGATACCTGCTGCATGCACCGATCTGCGTACGGCATGAGCGCGGGCCAGCAATCTCGTGTGTTGATATCCCACGCACAGCGGCCGACGCCTGGCGCTGCGAGCGGCATGCCAGATGATGCGCTCGCAGCTATCGCCTTCGTAGGTCGTCATGACCATGCGAGGATTGAGCGACCTGCACACGGCAGACAACGATGCGTGGAGCCGCAGATTGCCAGCCGTTCCGGGCGACAACGCGTGCCGACCGGCAAGCCTGGCGATGCGCCCGTCGAGAGTGTCACCGAGTTCGAGCGACGAGCGACGCAGCTGTCGTGCTACGGCAGCGCAATAGCGCCATATTTCTCTCTCCGTGCGCGGAGCGACGGATCGCGGCAATAGCATTCGCGATGATGCGAATCGCCGTGGAATTTCCTCGGCCGCATTTCGATCTGTCGACGACGCGAGACGATGGTCGATCAACACCAGGACCGACGTCGCACCGCGCTCTCTCAGCAGCTGCTGCAACGAGCCGAAATAGAAATCGTCCTCCACGTCGAGCAGTGCAGAATTTCCCAGGTGCGAAACGATGACTACATCCGCGCCGCGGAAACCACTGTAGTCTGTCTCCCTGAACGTCAGGGAGCGACGCAGCGACCTTGCCGCTCGCAAGACAGCTCGCGGCGCATCGAGAATTTCGTATTTGCCGCGCCAGTCGTCGGTCGCGACGCCGGTATGGAACAGCGATTCGTATTGCGCCAGCCAGCCCCTGTGCTCATTGATGACGTGCAGCAACGGGATGGCGACGCGTCCGAGACTGGTATCTTCGGCCCGCAGCAGTCTGTCGCAAGCTTGCGTGAGTGCCGCGTACTGCGCTTCGTTCATGTCATCGCAGCGAGCATGTCATCTATCGGCCCTTGTCAGCTATCGACATGGCCACCGCAGGGGCCAGCGCCGCGTTGACGGAAGACATGGTCTCCATTCTCGTAGGACGGGAGAACAGCCAGTGCAATACTCGCCGCCCCTGCGACGCGTGGGCCCACCGATCTCCCGCCGCGCCTGGATGGCCTTTCGCGTTCTCCCGCCGAACTTTGATGACGTCCTGCCCGGGCCGGATCCTCCCCGCCACGTAGCGACACATCTCCTCGACCGAGCCGGCGCGCCGAATTGCTGGAAACGCCTGGACGCGCGCGTTCGATAGTGAGAGCGACGAGATCTTCTCGTCTCGATCCATCAGTTTCAGCAACCAGGGCCGGTGACTCGCAGCGAGCGACATGGTGCGGGCGGGAACGCTGGCGGGGTAATAGCGGGACAGGCATTGCAGCGGCGGAAACAACCACCAACGCTCGGCCGCCACAGATGCTGGCAGCACTTCGTCCCAGTCGGATTCGCTCATGCGGCGCGCCAGTAGCGCTATGTCCTGCAGTTGAATCATGCGTAGTCCGACGTCGCAGATGTTGCCGAAGGCATGCAGCAGCAGATGAAGCATCAGCGCCGACACCGATCGATAGCTATTCGTTCCTGCTCGCGGCCGGTCGGGCCAGACCAGGCTGGAGATATTCTTCTCGAAGACCGGCTGACGTTCTGCAACCAGGCAATGCAGTTCGATCTTGATCGGATTGGCGCAATGCTCGCCCAGCTCCGCGACGCGCTTCACACCGCTCGTCTCGAACACGGCATTGCGCCACGTCGACACCGATTCGTCATAGGCCATGGCTCGCAGCAATTTCCCCGTCGCCTCGCGGTCGCTCTCGGCCACCAGGATGTCTATGTCCGCCATCGGACGGTCGCCTGCCTGGTAGATTCCCAGCTCACACAGAGCCGCTCCCTTGAGCGGCACGAATGCGATGCCGCCCGCACTCGCACGCGTGTCGAGTTCTTCCAACAATTCGACGATGCGCACATGGCGCAGATGAGTGTGTTCCCGTTGACGCTGCACGAACGACTGCCACGTGAGCGGTCCTTGCCAACGCAGAGTCCGTGCCAGCAGTGGAGAGACTCCATGCATTGCCGCGACTGCCTGGGCCACGCGCCACTCCAGCTCGTTCCATTGCGGAGCAGTGTCGGTCGGACTGGCAAGTTCCACCGCGAGCAACTCGGTCGTCGCCAGCAAGGCCCGCTCGATGTCGGCCAACTTCGGCGGCGCTTCACTGAGAGTCATGGCAGGAGAGCATCTGGTTGCGTGCATTCTGCGCTATTGCATGCAAACGCCTGGCGGCTTCCGAGTCGCGAGCCATCGTACGATGGGCTTCGACTTCGTTGCGCAGCCAGACGTCAGCGAGACGATAGTAATCCCTGCTACGCCGTCCCGTGATCACGTAGTCGCGATCCGACGCGGTCTCCCACGCAATGGGCAGACCGACCTTGTCGCTGACGGCATCGAAATACATCGTGCCCTTGATGGGATAGGACACGGTGGTGAAGAACACATCCGGGTTGGAAATCTTCACGTGCTCGACGGTGGCGGCGATGTCCTCGAGCTCCTCGCCTTCGTAGCCCCACATCAGGAACATGCCGACTTCGATCCCATGCTGCTGCGCCAGCGCCACGGACCGACGCACCTGCTCGACGGTGACGCCGCGTTGCATGGCATCGAGGATTTTCTGGCTGCCGCTCTCCGAGCCGATCCAGATCCGGTAGCACCCCAGCTCCTTCAACAAGCGCACCGCATCTTCGCTCTGCAACCGATCGGCCCGCGTGATGGTTTCGAATGGGAGGATCAAGCCTCGCTGCTTGAGTTGCGCCGTATAGCGCTGCAGCCACGGATGGCTGATGGTGAATACGTCGTCGGCGTACCAGAGCTGATCGGGACGATAGCGCTCGACGATCCACGACACTTCGTCCGCGACATTCTCGGGACTGCGCCTGCGATGCGAGTATCCGTAGACGGCGTGCGAGCACCAGCTGCAGCGATACGGACAGCCGCGGGCCGTGATCAGGTTGATGCTGCTCGCGCCGTGGAACTGCTTCCACACATCCAGGTATTGCTGATGATCGATCGCCTCGCGATCCGGGAACGGCAACGCATCGAGCTCCGGAATCTTGGGGCGCTCCTGCGTGTGGTACAGCGTACCGGCCTCGTCCTTGAACACGATGCCTCGCACGTGACTCAAGCGATGCGGTCCGTGGGTGGCGAGTGCGGGAAGCAGCTCTGACAGCGCCATTTCGCCCTCGCCGATCACGACCGCGTCCGCGCCAGCCCGCAGGTACTCCGCCGGATAGTTGGCGCTCTCCGGTCCGCCCAGGATAATTCTCCAGCCGGCTTGCCGGGCGACCGCGACGATCTCCAGGACGCTGCGACGCGTGATGAGATTGGTATAAATGCCGAGCACGCCGCTGCCCTGCTTGAGCTTGTCGAGCAGTTCGGTGCGAGTGCCGAAGGTGCTGTCGTAGACTTCCACGGCAAAGCCGCGTTGCTTGAGATAGGCAGAGAGCGACAGCAGGCCGAGCGGCGGATACGGCTTCATGATCTGCCGTTCCTTTTCGTCTTCGGCCAGGAAATAGCCGTGCGTCAGTAACAGGTCGGCCATGATGACGACGCGGCGCCCTAGCCGGGCACCGCCACCTCGATTCGATTGCGATGCCGTCGCTCCTCGACGATGAGCAGCTGCCAACGCCGCTCGAGCGCCTGCCGGTCGCGTTCGTAGTCGTTGCTGCTCAACTGCGAACTGCGATTGTCCAGCGTCACCTGATCGTGCAGCAGGTCGCGGATGGCGCGATAGAACAACGAGTCGTACGTGCCCTCGAACAGCATGTCCAGGTCGTTGCTCTCCTGCCAGTGCGTCTTGGCCTGCAGCTGCTCCCTCACTTTCTCGTAGAACGGCGTGCCTGGCAGCGGGTAGGACACACTCACTCCGATGTCGTCGGGACGGCAGGTCTCGATCAGCTGCCGCGTGGCCAGCAGGTCGCCGAGTTGTTCGTCCAGGTAGCCGAGTTGGATGAAGAAGCCGACACGGATGTTCTGTGCAGCCAGCCGTTCGCGAGCCAGCGGCAGTTCTTCCACGCGGGTTCCCTTGTTCATCGAATCCAGCACTCGCTGGCTGCCGCTTTCCGCACCGATCCAGGCTTCATGGCAATTCGCATCTCGCAGCGCTCTCGCCATGCCGGCACTGATGAGATCGGCGCGGGTTTGAATCGTGAAAGGAATTGAGCCATCCAGCGCATGGATCGCCGAGGCGAACTCGGCAACCCAATCGACGCGAAAGCCGAAGATGTCGTCCGCGAACCAGACGTGATCTGGCTGGTACGACTGCTTGAGGAACTGCATTTCCCGCGCGACTGCAAGTGCATCGCGCTGCAGATAGCGATTCCCCCAGATGGGCTTGGCGCACCAGCTGCAGCGAAATGAGCAACCGCGCGATGCCGCCATATTCAGGCTGAAGTATCCGTGTGCCCGCTGCCAGGTCGAGCGATAGCGCTCCACATCGATCAGGTCCCATGCGGGCGCCGGCGTGGCTGGGTGGGCGACCACCGCACGCGCGCCGTTGGCGACGACCAGGCTACCGTCGCTGGCCGTAGCGACTCCGCCGATGCCGTCGACGAGATGCGCGACGTCCATCCCCGGATCGACTTCGAGCCGTCGCACCAGCGCATTCAACGCGGCGAGTCCTTCGCCGAGCAGGACGACTTCCGCGCCTGCGGCCAGGTAGACAGCGGGAGCATCGGAAGCATCGGATCCGGCAGCGATGACTCTCGCACCGCGGCGACGCGCATGCTCCATCATCTCGCAGGCAGCCTTGCGCATCTTGCCCAGGCACATCTTGCTCAGGTAGTTGAAATTATCTTCATAGAACAGCGCGAGCTGCGGCTCGGCGCGTCGCAGCGTGTCGTCGTATTCATCGGCGCCACTGGCCAGCATGGCATCGAAGACCGCGACGCGATTTCCGGCATCGCGCAGCGACGCTGCTACTTGCAACGTTGCCAGCGGTGGATAGGGCTTGGCCCGATCGAATTGCTTCTGGTCGAAGCGCTGGAAATAGGCATGCGCCACCAGGATGGATAGCCCTGCACGGATACTTCCGCAAGTGCTGTCGGTAAGGGATGTCATCGTGGCGGACGGGATTCGTGCATATCGTTACCCGCATGTCGTGACAAGGGGCCGTCACCCGCGTGCCAGGTTCCGGTTTGTCGACGTAGGTGCCGGCTCCCGGCGGTTTGGTTCATGCCAATGCAGCAATGAGCGCGGCAGTGCGAGCGATGAATGGAGGGCGTCATGAACCGTGCTGCCGGCAACAGCCACTGACCCATGCGGCTGCCGTTGCCGGACGGCGCGTGCGTGATTTCCCCAGCAGGTGCTCTTCCCGGAACGAATCATGAAGCGATTGTCAGACGACCTGGTGGCCGATCCCTTCCTGGAACGCTCGCCCTGCCCGCATCGAATGCGCATCGAGGTCCTGGGCAGCCGCTTCGATGTCGAGAGCAACAGCCCTGCGCTGTTGCAGCTCGTGGATACGGCATTCGGCAAGCTGCCCGCTCATGTGCTGGACGAGGAGCCGCCGGAACTCAGCGTGCGCCTGTTCTTATCGCCGCCATCGTCGAAGGCCGAGGCCGACTGCGGCGAAGAACCGCCGCCCATGCAGCTTCATTCGGGACCTGGAACGCTGTGTGGCACCGTGGATGCGGGCAACTTCGCCGTCGTCTGTCCGGCTCAACGCACCGCCCTGCTGGTCGTCTCACGCGGCATGCTCAGGTTCCGCTATCACCTGCGGTATGAACTGATCGAGTTCGTGTTCTACACGCTCGCTGCTCGCGTGCAGCAACTGATCTCGCTGCATGCCGCTTGCATGGGTCGCAACGGTCGCGGTGTCCTGCTGATCGGCGCAAGCGGCGGCGGCAAATCCACCCTGTCCTTTCACTCGTTACTGCACGGACTGGAGCTGATTGCTGAAGACGGCGTCCTGGCAACGTCAGGTGGCCTGCTCGCGACGGGCATTGGCAGCTTCCTGCACTTGCGGGAAGACTCGCTCGGACTTGTCAACGGCAGGACTGCCGCACATATCCGCAAGTCGCCCGTCATCCGTCGTCGTAGCGGCGTGGAAAAATTCGAGATCGACCTGCGCAGGACTCGCTACTGGCTGGCTCCACAGCCATTGCAGATCGCCAGCGTCGTCGTGTTGACGAAGAAGCGCGCGGCCCTCGGAGAAAATCTACTTCGGCGCCTGACTGAAGACGAACTGCAACGACAACTGGACGCGAGCCAGCCCTACGCTCTCGGCCAACCGGGCTGGCCGCAATTCAGTCAACAGCTACTTCGCGCCGGCGGCTTCGAACTGCGCCGCGGGCAGCATCCGGATGAAGGCGTCGCGGCGCTGGAGACGCTGCTGCTCGACTAGTTCGCTCACGGAGCAACGGAAGTATAAGGTAAGAACTTCTAATTCCGGGCTTTCTACTTCTGCCCCGTGTTCTCCGTGTTCTCCGTGCGAAATCCTCACTCTATGACAGGCATATCGATTGCGCTCGCACTACCCGGCGCGTGCCAGATGCGATGCGTCGCTTTCACGTAGTCCGCCGGCTTCGCGAACATGATGTTGGGCACGAACTTCTGCGGATTACGGTCGTACAGCGGGAACCAGCTCGACTGCACCTGCACCATGATGCGGTGGCCGGGCAGGAACGTGTGATGCGCATTGGGCAGATTGATGCTGTAAGGCAGCGTCTTGTTGGCGGCGATGGCTTCGGGCTTCGACGGATCGACGCGAAAGCGTCCACGCAGGACGTCTGCGGAAAGCATCTGCTGATAGCCGCCCATGGCCGGATGCGCCGGTACCTCATCGGGCCAGACATCGATGACCTTCACTACCCAATCGGCATCGCTGCCGGAGGTCGAAGCGAACAACCTGGCAAGCGGCGCACCGGCGATTCGCACCGCTTTGCGCAGCGGTTCGGTTGCATAGACGAGCACATCGGGGCGTGACGCTGCCTGGCGCTGGTCGTCGACCAGCCATTCGTCCCAACCCGAATCGGGAAGCCCCGAAGAAATCGTCGGCCGCGGACGATACGGCACCGGCTTGGCGGGATCGGAAACGTATTCGTCGAACTTCTCGCCCGTGGTGGGCGGGTCGAAACCGAGTTTGCCGCCGGGCAGCAGGTACAACGCTTTCGACTGCGCCGGACAGCCGCTCTGGCACGACTGCGGCCACTGATCGTAGCGCTGCCACTTGTCGGCTCCCGTTTCATACACGAGCACGCGCGGTGTATCGGGCCCAGCTGGCTGATTGGGCGAGTCCTTGAGATAGTAATCGAGGAACGGCTGCATCACGTCGCGGCGGAATGTTCCGGCGGTATCGCCTTCGAACTGGATCGCGCCGATGCCTCGGCCTTCGCGGCGTCCCTGGCCGTGATTCCACGGGCCGAGCACGAGATGAATGAGTTCGCCGCGAGGATCCTTCGGCGCGATCGCCTGGTATAGCGCCGGACCGCCGTAGATGTCTTCCTGGTCGAACAGGCCGGACACGATCATCATCGGCACCGTCACCGGTTCCTTCGCGAGCAGCTTGTCGACGGCCTGGTTCTGCCACCAGGAGTCGTAGCTCGTGTGCTCGGCGAGTTGCCGCCAGAAACCGAGCTGCTCCAAACCCCTCGCTGCAGCCACCGCTCCTGCCGAACCGGCACGCAGGAACGTATCGTAGAGATCGTATTCGCCGTTCCACCAGCGGAAGTCGCCCTTGCGGGCTGCCTGCTGTCCGTAGATGAACTCGAGCGCACCGCCTTGCCGGAACGCGCCGTTGTGGAACCAGTCATCGCCGATCCAGCCGTCGATCATGGGTGCGAACGGTACGGCTACTTTCAACGCGGGATGCGGATGGAACACGGACATCACCGTGGTGTAGCCTTCGTACGAACCGCCGATGGTGCCGACGCGTCCATTGCTCTCGGGCACGTTCTTCACCAGCCAGTCGATGGTGTCGTAGCAGTCGGTCGCGTGATCGACCTGCGTGGGATTCAGCGGTCCTCGCAGCGGACGCGTCAACACGTAGTCGCCTTCGGATCCCCACTTACCGCGCACATCCTGGTAGACGATGATGTAGCCGGCGGCGACGGCGGTGTCGTTCATCTGCGGAACCACCGATGCGAGCTTCGGACTGCTCGAACGCGTGACGCGCCCGCTCGCATTGTAAGGCGTACGAGTCATCAGCATCGGCGCACCCTTGACCGGTGCCCCTTGGGCGTCCTTCGGAATCAGGATGAAGGTCTTGAGCTTGACGCCATCGCGCATGGCAATCATGACTTCGCGCTGGCTGAAGTCGAACGAATCCTCGCGCGGCGTAAATTTTTCCGGCGTCTCGCTCGGCAGCGACGTGACCGGCTCGACGGCCTGCACCTGGAATGCAGCAGCGAGGGCGATCGAGCACAGCAAGGATCGGAGAATGGTCGGCACGGCGAAACTCCGCGTAGAAAGGGGACCCTGCTCGCGGCAGCGAGCTGTGTCCCCGATCTTCATCCTGAAGCGAAGCGGTCCGAAGATTAAGAATGGGGGACACAGCTCGCTGCCGCGAGCAGGGTCCCCGAGCGGGTGCTACATGACGAACTTGTAGACGACGAACAGGATCGCCATCGTCGCGATGAACGCCGTCGCTGCAATTGCCACCATTTTGCCGCGGCCTCCGGTCGGCTCGCCGGATGGAGTGCTCGTGGCTCTCCCGCCGCCGCCACGCCATGAATCGCGTGCCGTCTGGAACACGCATTCGACCGGACCGAAGCGCACGCGGTCGCCGGACGACAGGTAACTCACGTTGCTGCGCTTGTCGTTGACGAAGGTGCCGTTGGCGGACATCTGGTCGAGGACCTTCCAGCGGGCGCCTTCGTTCACGATGCGTGCGTGCAGGCCGGACACCCCGCTGTCCTGCAGCTGCACTTCACGCTGCGGATCGCTGCCGATGGTCCATTCGCTGCGTCCCGCTTCGCCCACGGTCAGCCGGATGCTGATGCCGGCGCGCTTGCCGGAAACGATCTGCAGATGCGGGCCATCGACGGCCTGGGCCGGCTCGAAGCGCGGCTGCGAGCCGGTGCTC
>Ga0065707_10004000_pt1 | contig 18570 bp, 17 predicted proteins | sample SwiRhicommuniRL3_FD_59094 | JGI IMG/M metagenome (GOLD analysis project Ga0065707, IMG submission 59094) | Switchgrass rhizosphere bacterial communities from Rose Lake, Michigan, USA - RL3 v2 (version 2) | ecosystem: Host-associated > Plants > Roots > Rhizosphere > Soil | place: East Lansing...
ACCGCGAATCGCCGATATCGGTACCGGCAGCGGCATTCTTGCGGTCACGCTTGCCGCTGAGGTCCCTGGCGCGAGGGTGACGGCCACCGATCTCTCGTCCGATGCACTGGAAGTCGCGAAGCAAAATGCGGAGCGACATGATGTGGACAGGCGAATCACTTTTGTGAACACGTCCTATCTTGATGCCGTTCCCAGCACGTTTCATTTGATCGTGGCGAACCCGCCCTACGTGCGCGACGGCGACAAGTCGGCGCTCGCGCGCGACGTACGTCACGAGCCGGATATGGCACTCTTCGGCGGACCCGACGGACTGCGCGACGTCACGGGTGTCCTGGATGCGGCCGCTGAGAAGCTGACGCCAGGCGGGTGGTTCGTGATGGAGTTCGGCTACGGCCAAGAAGACGACGTTCGTCGACTCGTCNNTGCGCGCCGCGCACTGCGCTTCGATCACGTACGCAACGACCTTCAGGGNATCGCGCGCACCGCTATCATTCAGAAACCATGAGCGACTGCCTCTTCTGCAAGATCATCGCGGGCGAGATCAAAGGCACCATCGTCCATCAGGACAACGACCTCGTCGCAATCAAGGACATCAATCCGCAGGCGCCGTTGCATGTGCTCATCATCCCGCGTCAGCACATCGCGACGATCAACGACCTGACGCCGACCAATGACGCACTGGTGGGATCGATGTTCCGTGCGGCCGCGGCGCTAGCGAAAGAGCACGGCTATGCGGAACGCGGTTACCGGACGGTGTTCAACTGCAACAGCGAGGCGGGCCAATCGGTCTTCCACATCCACCTGCATCTGCTCGCAGGGCGGCCGATGGCGTGGCCGCCCGGGTAACGTTCCGGGCTACAATCCGCGCACTTACCCGAACATGGCGCTCGGCGCCGGTACCCGCCTTGGCCCGTACGAAATTCAGGCCGCCATCGGCGCGGGCGGCATGGGTGAGGTCTATCGCGCACGCGACACACGGCTCGATCGCACCGTCGCTATCAAAGTGGTCCCGTCACACGTCAGCGACGACCCTGCTGTGCGCGAGCGATTCGAGCGCGAGGCACGTGCGGTCGCCGCACTGAACCATCCGCACATCTGCACGCTGCACGACGTTGGGCATCAGGACGGGGTCGACTTTCTCGTCATGGAGCATCTCGATGGCGAGAACCCGAGTAGGGCCCTGCGACGACAACCGCGGCCTTTGACGGATCCAGCACCGTGCGCGCCGCGGCGTGCACGTCGTCGCGAGTGACTCGGGCGAGCAGGTCGGGCACTCGGAGGTCGTAGTCCATCCCGAGGTCGAAAAATTCAACCGTCTGCAGGAAGTTCGCGATGCCGACGTTCGTCTCCAGGCGCCGCGGCAGCGAACCAACGAGGAACTGACGCGACTCGGCGAGCTCGCGATCGGTCGGCCCCTCGGCGGCCATTCGCGCGATCTCCTCGTCAATGGAAGCAAGCGCGCGATCCACGTTCGCTGGATTGACTCCGGCGCGAATCAGGAGCGGACCGGGAACGACGTTGGCGTCCAGCGCGCTGAACACGTAATAGGCCATCCCCTGGCGCTCGCGGATGCTGTCGCCCAGGCGACCGCCAATTGAGTACTCGCCAAGGATGTTGTTCATCAGCCAGTACGCGTAGAACGCCGGGTCCGATCGAGTGATGGCGGTGAATCCGTAGGCGATGTCCGCCTGTGCCTTGTTCATCATCGGGATGATGCGCATCCGACGCTCAGGGGAAGGTTCGATCGACGGAAATTCCGCCCGTCCCGTTGCCGACGCCTTCCAACTCGCGAATGCGCGATCGGCGGACTCCACCGCTCGATTCGGATCGAAATCGCCGACGATGACCAGCGAGAGCGAATCGGCAGCAAAGCGAGCGGTGTGAAATGCCCGCATTGTGGAGCGGCTGATTCGTTCGACCGTCTCCACCGTACCGCGGGGCCGGCGGCCGTACGGATGCACCGGCCCGTACAACAGCGATAGAAGTCCCTCGGCGGCTATCGCCGCCGGATTGTCTTCGTCCTGGCGAATCATCGTGACGATCTCACCCCGGCGCGTTTCTACCTCGCGATCCGGAAAGGCCGGATGCATCACGATGTCGGCGAGCGTTGCGAGGATTGGCTCGAGGTCTTCAACCAGGCACGTGCAGACGAGCGACAACGCGTGACGGTTCACTGTAATCGCCAGCGAAACGCCACGGAAGTCGAGCCGCTCCGCGATGTCGTCCGCTGTGTGCGATGTCGTGCCCCGATCGATGGTTCGCGAGACGAAGTGCGCGACACCCGGCTCGTGCGGCGGGTCAAACACGGTTCCCGCTTCGAACGAGGCGTGGACCGTTACCGCAGGTGTCGCGCCGGAATGTTTAGCGATGACGCGAATGCCGTTGTCGAGGACGGATCGAACGGGTGCGAGGCCTCGTTGTTCCAGCGTGGTCATCGCGTCTACGCGGTTACCGGGCCGGCGCCCGCGCCTTCCCCAACCGGTGGAGCTTCTTCGTCCGTTGAAGGCTGCGGATCGAACCANCCGATCGTCCGGTTCGTGCTCCTNAATCGCGTGGACGCTGCCTCACCAACCTGCCGCAACGTGACGGCATCAACCCGCGCGGCAAGCGAAGGCACCAGGCGCCAGCTTGCAATCGTTTCGAAGTAACCGAGCTGGTGTGCGATGTTCGAGATGCAGTCGCCTTCGAAGACGAGGCGGGCACGAAGCTGATTTTTCGCTTTCTGCAGCTCCTGTTCGGTGATGCCGTGACGACGAACGGCGTCAAGCTGTGCCAGCGTGGTCTCTTCCACAACGTTGAGCGACGTCCCTTCCGTTGCAGTCACCGAGATCGTATAGAGAAAGGGTTCGCTCGTCGGCACCAGCCCCCCGTTGACGGCGGACGCGAAGCCTCCGTCCACCAGCGCGCGATAGAGCCGCGCACTTCGTTGGGGAGCAGGTGTACGGAAACTCGCCCAGAGATTTACCCCTTTGGCGCCCGTCAGGACTGCGTCGAGAACCAGCAGCGGGAAAAAGTCGGCATCCTGGATCGACGGCGCGTGGTAGCCGACCTTCAAGTACGCCGTCGTCCCCTGGCGTGAAACGGTTACGCGCCGTTCGCCGAGCTGTTCGGGCTCGCGCGTCGGCGCAACCTTGACGATGTCGCGGGGCTGAATGGTGCCGAAATGATGTACCACCCGCCGCATGACGTCATCACGGTCCACATCGCCGACGATGACGAGCGACGCATTGTTCGGCACGTAATACCGACGGTAATAACTGTAGAGATCGTCGCGCGTCATCGTCTGCAAGTCACTAAGCCACCCGATGGTCGGATGCCCGTACGGATGGGCGCGAAACGCGGTNGCGGTCAACTCCTGATCGAGCAGCTGATCGGGATCGTTTTCACCACCCTGCAGCTCGGAGATGATGACCGTTCGTTCGGACTCACAATCNGCGGGGTCGTACAAGCNGTTTGCCATCCGCTCNGCTTCGATAAAGAGCATCCGATCGAGGACATCGCGCGTNGCGGTCTCGGTGTACGTGGTCTGATCGATCCAGGTGTAGCCGTTCCAGTAGCCGCCGAACTGTTCGATGATGCCTTTCACCTTGTCGCGCGGGATGTTCGTCGTGCCTTTGAAGTTCATGTGCTCGACCCAGTGTGAGACACCCGTCAGTCCAGGACCTTCGTTCTTCGAACCGACGCGATACCAGCACCACACCGAGGCAAGCGGCGCCGTGCGCACTTCCTGCACGAGCACACGCAGTCCGTTGTCGAGCACCTGTTCGTGTACCTGTCCGCTCTCGCGATTGACGAGCGGCATCAGCGACACAGCGCTCTCTGATCCTTCGCTTCGCGCATCCACGCTCGCATTATAGGTCGCTGCATCGGGATACAATTTGATGGCATGCCCGAGTGGAAAGACACGGTAAACCTACCTCGCACAGGTTTTCCGATGAAAGCCAATCTGCAGACGGCCGAGCCGGAAGCGATTGCGCGGTGGGACGCGATGAACCTCTACGGCCGCATTCGCGAGAAGCGACGCGGCGCGCCGAAGTTCGTCTTCCACGACGGGCCGCCGTACGCCAACGCACAGATTCATCTCGGTACGGCGCTCAACAAGATCCTTAAAGACATCGTGATCAAGTCGCGAACGATGGCTGGATTGGATGTGCCGTACACGCCCGGGTACGACTGCCATGGTTTGCCCATCGAGCTGAAGGTCGATCGCGAGCTTGGGCCAAAAAAGCGTCAGATGTCAGTCGTCGACATCCGTCGCGCCTGCCGCGAATACGCGGGACGCTACATCGACGTAATGACCGCCGAATTCAAACGGCTGATGGTGTTCGGCGACTGGGAACACTATTACGTGACGATGAATCCGCGGTATCAGGCGGACATCGCCCGTGCGCTCGGTAAGTTTGTCGAGCGGAATCTTGTTTACAAAGGGAAGAAGCCGGTCCACTGGTGCATCCACTGCCGCACGGCGCTCGCGGAAGCGGAGGTCGAGTACGAGGACCATTCTTCGCCGTCGATTTACGTTGAATTTCCGCTGGCGTCTTCGAGCGCCGCCGACCTGGCCGCGCGGGCACCATCGCTGAAAGGACGCGACGTCTCCGTTCTCATCTGGACGACGACGCCATGGACAATTCCGTCGAACCTCGCGATCGCCTTCCACCCGGAGTACGACTACGGCGCGTACGACGTCGACGGCCGCGCGATCATCGTCGCCGAGCAGTTGGCGGAATCGGTGAGCAAGATCGTCGGGCGTCCGTTCGGAGTACCGATCGCTAGGTTGAAAGGCGCGGAGCTCGAGGGCATCAACTTCCGGCATCCTCTCTATGAGCGCGACTCGGTTGGCGTGCTCGGGGAGTACGTGACGCTCGATGCGGGAACGGGGGCGGTGCACACGGCGCCGGGGCATGGCGCGGACGATTTCCTGACGGGGAGGAAGTACGGTCTCGAGATCTACGCACCGGTTGATGCCGGCGGCCATTTTCTCGAGACGGTTGGCCTGTTCGGCGGACAGCGTGTGTTCGATGCGAACCCAAAGGTGGAGGAAGCGCTGGCGGCGCGCGGGCGGCTATGGCATCGCGAGGTGTTCGCGCATCAATACCCACACTGCTGGCGNTGTCACAACCCGGTCATCTTTCTGGCCACCTCGCAGTGGTTCGTGCGGATGGACGGTGACCCGGCGATTACAGGCGCGGACGGGACAAAACGCACGCTTCGTGAAGCCGCGCAGTACGGTATCGATCACGAAGTGAAATGGATTCCCGCCTGGGGTCGCGATCGTATCTACAACATGGTCAGCAATCGGCCGGACTGGTGCATTTCGCGGCAGCGGGTCTGGGGCGTCCCCATTCCAGCCGTCGATTGCACATCATGCGGCGAAGCGATTCTTACGACGGCGCTCGTCGAAAAGGCCGCGGACGTGTTTGAACGANACAACGCGGATGCGTGGTACGAACGTCCGATCGAGGAATTCCTCCCCGACGGATTCGCGTGCCCGTCGTGCGGGGGGACGTCCTTCGAGCGCGAGCGCGACATTCTCGATGTCTGGTTCGATTCGGGGTCCAGTCATGAGGCCGTGCTCGCCCGATCGCCCGAACTGGGGTGGCCTGCGGACATGTACCTCGAAGGCAGCGATCAGCACCGCGGCTGGTTTCAAAGCTCGCTGCTCGTGGCGCTTGCCACGCGAGGGCGGCCACCGTATCGCCAGGTCCTGACCCATGGCTTTCTCATCGACCTCGAAGGCCGCAAGATGTCGAAGTCGGTCGGCAACGCCATCTCGCCGCAGGAGGTCATCAAGGAAAGCGGCGCCGAAATCATCCGGTTGTGGGTCGGCTCGACCGAGTTCACCGAGGAGCTTCGTGTCAGCAAAGAGATTCTGACGCGCGTCGTTGACAGTTACCGGAAGCTGCGAAATACCTGCCGGATCCTCGTCGCGAATCTGTACGACTTCGACCCGGCCGTGGACAGCGTCCCGATCGACAAACTCGATGCAATCGATCGCTATGCGCTGGCCCGATTTGCGGCGACGGCGAAGCGCGCACTTGACGGCTACGAAACATACGACTTCTCCACCGTCTGCCAGACGCTCAACATGCTCGCGACGGTCGACCTGAGCGCCTTCTACGTCGATGTGACCAAGGATCGGATGTACACGCTCCGTGCCCGTTCCCGCGAGCGGCGCTCGACCCAGACCGCGATGTACCTGATCTCTGATGGACTCGCACGTCTCATCGCGCCGATCCTTCCGGTCACTGCCGACGATCTGTGGCGGCATTTGCCGCCGGGTCAACGCCCCGAATCGGTTCACCTCGCTGAGTTCCCGACGGTCGATCACCTGCTCGCGCCAGACGTCGTCGACGTGTGGGATCGGCTGATGGAGGTGCGCGATCTGGTGAACGCGGCGCTCGAGGAACAGCGCAAGAACAAAGTCATCGGCAACTCACTGGGCGCCAGCGTCGCATTGACGGCCACCGGTCCGATTGCCGCCCTGCTCGAGCAGTACAGGGACCAACTGCCAACACTGTTCATCGTCTCGGACCTGACGCTCAATCTTGGGGAGACAACTGGCGTTGATCAGGTACAGGTAGACGTCGGTAAAGCGCGTGGCGTCAAGTGCGAGCGCTGCTGGCGTTATGTGGCGTCGGTCAGAACCGAGCCGGACTGGTCAGGCATCTGCGACCGCTGCGTCGAAGCGCTCGCCGAGCCAGTGAATTCCTAACGCGTGGCGCGATACTCCAGGCAACCGGATCTCTGGATCGCTCTGGCCGTCGTCGTGCTGGATCAGATCGTCAAGGCGATAGTCCGGCGCGAGATCGCGCTCAACGAAAGCATCACGGTGATTCCCGGCTTCTTCGACCTGACGCGCGTCCATAACACTGGCACCGCGTTCGGATTCATGAACGCGACGGATTTTCCGTTCAAGACCGTCATCCTCGCGTGCGTGGCCATTGGCGCATTGGCGGCGCTGGCGATGTACGCGGCTACACTGCCTGCCAACCAGTGGCTGGCGCGGATTGGGCTCGCGTTGATTCTGGGCGGAGCTGCCGGAAACCTGATCGATCGCATCACTGAAGGCTATGTAGTCGACTTCGTCGATTTGTACTGGTCGGGCTGGCACTTCTGGGCGTTTAACGTCGCCGATGCGTCGATTACCGTCGGTGTTGCGTTGATGATTCTCGATTTATTGGGGGCAGGGAGCCGTCATGTATCCCGAGTTGTTTAGCATCGGACCGATCACGATCTATACGTACGGCGTCCTGCTGGCGGCCTCGTACCTGCTCGGCCTGCAGTTCGCAAGGGTTCGGGCACGCAGGTGGGGACTCGATCCCAACCGCGTCCTCGACCTCGGCATTTACATCATCATTGCCGCCCTCGTCGGCGCGAAACTGCTGCTCCTCGTCACGGACTTCAACCAATTCCGCGCCTCGGCAGCCGATCTCCTCTCGTTTGCGCGGTCGGCTGGCGTCTTCTATGGAGGGTTGATCGCGGCGATCGCCGTCGCCTTCTGGTACATCCATCGCCATCGGATGCCCTTCTGGACGACGTGTGACGCGTTTGCGCCGGCAATCGCGCTGGGACACGTGACGGGGCGGCTCGGATGTTTTGCCGCCGGGTGCTGCTACGGCAAAGCGACGAATGTCCCTTGGGCCGTGGTCTTCACCGATCCCGCCGCGGCCGCGAACGTCGGCACGCCGCTTGGAATTCCGCTCCATCCGACGCAACTGTACGAATCAGGCGCCGAACTCCTGATTTTGACCGTGCTGCTCGCGACCGAGCGCCGCGGACGGCCATTTCCGGGGCGGACGTTCTGGCTCTACATGATTCTGTACGGCGTGTCGCGGTACATCATCGAGTTCTATCGTGGCGATCCTCGCGGCGTCATCTTCGGCATTTCCACCTCTCAGTTCATCTCGCTGCTGCTGGTNCCGCTTGCGATTGCAATGCTNATCTGGCTGCGGCNCTCCACGCCTGAGACNCCNCAGCGGATGCCGCGCCGGCGCAGGGTGGCGGCGTAGGTACGACAGCGGCGTGTTCGAGTGCACTGTTACCGCTGAAGCCGCGGGCCAGCGCCTCGATCGATTCCTCGTTTCGGTTCTCGCGGATCACTCGAGGTCACAAATCCAGAAACTCATCGCCGACGGACGAGTGCGTGTTGGCGCACGCGAGGTTCGCCCCAATCTTGCCGTGCATGCTGGCGATCGAGTCGTCGTGGACCTCCCAGAGCCGGCGCCGACGTCAGTGCAGCCCGAAGCGGCGCCACTCGAAATCCTTTATCAGGACAGCGACGTGGTCGTCGTCAACAAACCGTCGGGAATGGTCGTTCATCCCGGCGCGGGGCATGCATCGGGAACGCTCGTGAACGCGCTGCTGCACCACATCTCGGATTTGAGCGGAATCGGTGGCGAGTTGCGCCCGGGCATCGTTCATCGGCTCGATCGCGGCACGTCGGGCGTCATGGTCGTGGCGAAAAACGATGCGGCGCACCAGGAGCTGTCGCGCCAGTTTCACGATCGCGAAGTCGAGAAGGAGTACATCGCGCTTGTCTGGGGCGTCGTGCAAGCCGGCCGACGCATCGAGGCGGCGATCGGCCGGGATCCCGTGAACCGGCAAAAAATGTCCGCGCGATCGCGCCGGGCGCGTGAGGCCGTCACCCGCATCACACGAGCGTTCCACCTGCCGGGACTGACGCTGTGTCAGGTGGCCATTCACACTGGCCGCACACATCAGATACGCGTGCATCTCAGCGCCATCGGCCACCCGATCGTCGGCGACGCGTTGTACGGCGGCGTTCATCGCCGCGTGCCCGGCGACATCCGCGCCGTCACCCATCTGCAGCGGCCGTTCCTGCATGCCGAGCGGCTCGTCTTCAAACACCCGCGCGACGCGCGACGGATGGAATTCACCGCGCCGCTGCCGGCAGATCTACAGGACGTGCTTGACGCGCTGCCCGGGTGGCGTGATCGCGAAAAGGACTGACATGGACAAGCCCACCGTACCGCACCAAATCAGGAAGGTCTTCGAAGGACGCGTTTTCTCCGTCGTCGTCGAATCCATCACCACGCGTAAAGGCGGCACGATGGACGTCGAAGTTGTGAGACATCCGGGTTCGGTCGTCCTTATCCCGCGTACAGCCGGCAACGAGGTGATTCTCGTCCGTCAGTACCGGCACGCGATTGGACGATCTGCCTGGGAGCTGCCTGCCGGGACGCTGAAGCCGAACGAAGAGCCGAAGAAGGCTGCCGCGCGTGAATGCCATGAGGAAATCGGATTGCTGCCGGGCCACCTCGAAGAACTCGGCTCGTACTTTCCGACGCCGGGGTATTGCGACGAGGAAATGACCTTCTACAAAGCCACGGAGCTCCGAGAAGCAGGTCCGGATGATGAAACAGCGCAGCAGGACGAAGACGAGGACATCGAGAAGNAGGCNTTCAGCCTGGAACAGATTCGCTNGATGATTCGTTCGGGCGANATCGTCGATATGAAGACCGTGGCTGGTGTGGCGTTACTGTAGGCGCGGNTGCGCGCGTCGTTCGGTTTTCTGATCGCCGGTGGTAACGGCAGGAGGCAGCAGCGCCAGCAGCAGCACTTCGTCGACACTCTGCACGTAGTGCACCGTGAGCTCGCGTCGAAGTTCCTCGGTGAGATCCTCGTTGATGTTCTTCTCGTTCTGCCGCGGCAAGATCACCTCGCGAATGCCCACGCGGCGCGCCGCCAGGACCTTCTCCTTGATGCCGCCAACCGGCAACACGCGCCCTGACAGCGTAATCTCGCCGGTCATCGCGATGTCGCCACGAACGGGACGCCGCGTCAGTTCCGACGCAAGCGCTGTCACCATCGTCACGCCGGCCGACGGACCATCCTTCGGAATCGCGCCAGACGGGACGTGCAGGTGTATTTCAGAGCTCTTGAAAAAGTCGGGATCGACGCCGTAGGTGGCGGCGTGCGCGCGGAACCACGACAGCGCGGCGCGCGCTGACTCCTTCATCACTTCGCCCAGCTGTCCCGTGAGCGTCAACGAGCCTGGGCCGGCCATACGCGACGCCTCGACGAACAGCACATCGCCACCCGCCGGCGTCCACGCCAGCCCGATCGCGACGCCCGGCTCCTTCGTCCGCTCCTCCATCTCTTCGTCGAGAAAGCGCGGCGCACCAAGGAGCTCCACGACGGTTTCGGGCGTGATGTGAAGCGGCGTCTCGTCGCCTTCAGCGCGCCGCCGCGCGGCTTTGCGGCAGAGCGCACCAATTTCGCGTTCCAGATTTCTGACGCCGGCTTCGCGCGTGTATCCCCTGATGACGAGCCTGATCGCATCGTCGCTAATCGTCACCTGCTCCGGCGTGAGACCGTGGTTCGTGATCTGCTTCTGCACCAGATGATCGCGCGCAATCGCAAGCTTCTCTTCCTCGGTGTAGCCCGGAATCTCGAGCACCTCCATCCGGTCACGCAGCGCCGGCGGAACCGGATCGAGGATGTTTGCGGTCGTGATGAAGAGCACTTCGGACAAGTCGAACGGCACGTCGAGATAGTGGTCGCGGAAAGAGACGTTCTGCTCCGGATCGAGCACCTCGAGCAGCGCGGAGGCCGGATCGCCGCGGAAGTCGTTCCCGAGCTTGTCGATTTCGTCGAGAATGAAGACCGGGTTCTTGGATTCCGCGCGCCGAAGTCCCTGAATGACCTGGCCCGGCAGCGCGCCGATGTAGGTACGGCGGTGCCCCCGGATTTCGGCTTCATCCCGCATGCCGCCAAGCGAGACGCGTACGAACTTACGTCCGAGCGACTGCGCGATCGATCGCGCGAGCGATGTCTTCCCGACGCCCGGTGGTCCGACAAAGCACAGAATCGGCCCTTTGACTTCCGGATTCAACTTGCGGACGGCGAGGTACTCGAGGATGCGATCCTTCGCTTTTTCCAGCCCGGAATGATCCGCATCGAGCGTTTGTTTGGTCCGCGGCAGGTCGATGACTTCGTCGGTTCGTTTCTGCCACGGCAAGGCGACCAGCCAGTCAAGGTAGGTGCGAGAGACTGTGAACTCGGCGGCTGCGGCAGGCATTTTGGCAAGGCGATCGAGCTCACGCAGCGCCTCTTTCTTCACTCCCTCGGGCATTCCGGCCGCTTCGATCTTTTCGCGCAGCTCTTCGATTTCGCGCGTCTGATCATCGCCTTCACCGAGCTCCTTCTGAATGGCCTTCATCTGCTCGCGGAGGAAGTACTCGCGCTGGTTTCTTCCGACTTCCGACTGCACCTGGGACTGGATTTTCGAACCAAGTTCGAGAACTTCGAGTTCCTTGATCAGCACCCTGTTCAGCGTGTCGAGGCGCGCNTGCACGTCCNGTGTCTCGAGCACCTCCTGCTTCACCTGGGTGCTGATGGTGGTCAGACTCGAGGCGATGAAGTCCGCGAGCCGTCCGGGATCCGTGATGTTCGCCGAGAGCGTCTGCAGGTCGTCGGAGAGGAGCGGCGAGAGCGATACGACCTGTTGAAAATTTGTGCGAATGTTCCGCAATAGCGCGTCGATCTCGAGATTGTGGATCTCGGCCGTGATTTCCGGCGCCAGGCTGACACGTGCACGAAGGTACGGGCGGACGGCCGTCACTTCGTCGAGCTTCAGGCGTGCAAGCCCCTGCACGATGAGCCGGAGGCTGCCGTCGGGCAGCTTGAACATCTTGTGGATGTGGCTGGCGGTTCCGAGCGAATACAGGTCGGCCTGCTGCGGCTCTTCGACGGTGGCATCGCGCTGCGTGAAGACGCCAATCAGCTTCCCGCCGGAGATCGCTTCGTCGATCAGCCGGACCGAGCTCTCGCGCGCGACAGCCAGCGGCATGAACGAGTTCGGGAAAAGAACGGTGTCGCGGAGAGGAAGAATCGGGAGCTCGTCGGGAAGATTGAGCGGCCGATCGGTTGAAAGCTCTTCGACCTCGAGAGGTTCGTCGCTGTCACTCATGGCGAGAGCCGGGCCACGCCGCGGAGACGCGGCGCGGCCATCGGTTGCAGCGGTTAGTTTGACATGTCGAAGAAGAGCGCAGACGATCCGCTTTTGCGGGCGAGCATCCGCTCGCGCTGCTCGGCGGTCTCACGCGCTTCTTCGCAATCCTTGCAACGAACGGCAAACGGCAGTGCCCGCAGACGTGCCTGGGCGATTTCGTCGCCGCACTCGAAGCAGTTGCCGTAGGTCCGTTCGTCCAGCCGCCGGAGCGCTTCGTTGATCTTGTTGAGCGTCTCCGATTTCATCTGGATGAGCGCGAACTCGATATCTTCCTGGATGTCCACCTCAGAGCTTTCACCCTGGTCGAGGACATCGCGCTCCTTGCCGCTCTCGGCGCGTACGTCGCGAATTTTGCCCTGAACCTCGCTCAACAACTCGCGGCGGCGCTCCTCGAGCATGGTCTTCAGTTCGTTATAGCGGCTGGTCTTGCCCGCCACCTTCGTGCTCTTTGTCGTCGCCATGATCCCTGACGCTCCTTCCACATCACCCACGCGGGTGACCCACGTTGGCGCCCCGCTAATGCAATTGCGATGCCCCGTTAGACTGCGTTTTCTTACGAATAGTTCCCTGCGATTTTCTGCCGAGGTCCACTGCCCGTTGGCAGTGGCCGCCGGTTGTCACAACCGGCTGAGCATCAATGAATTAGGCCGGCAGGTGCGACGGCCGATCTTCATGGTCAACCCCCGTCTGCGCTTTAGACGCCGAAGTCATTCACAGGGTCGTGTCCACGCTCGCGGACGCCTGAAAAGCTGGCCGATGTTGCAGAAATGACTCACCGCCGGCCTCTCTGCCGCCAAATCATCTGGAAAGACCGCGTTTTCACAGGAAACCGAGAGGCAGAAATCTGCGGACTGAATCGTCGTTAAATCGACAATTTGCGCAGATTTGTGCGAACGTGCTTCTAACGGTGAACTTACTGAACTAATCGACTGCTGACCGAGTAATTCGGAACGATTCCACGCTCAACCAGCAGGTCTCCGCTCCGACGGCTGCGCGTTCGCACCCATTTCTCGTACAGCCTCAGGACGTCGGAATTCGACGAGAGCGCGCTCCGCTCGCTGACCTCGCCAAGGACATCAACGAACGCCGAGAACTTGCCGGCAAGCTCGTCGAACACATCGCCGAGTGCCACGTCGCCACGGCGGGCGAGCGAGCCGTACGCGCACTCTCCGAGCTGGATGTAATAGTCCACGTCGACAAGACTGCGTGTCAGACTGTCGGAGAAAAAGCCGGAGATGAAGAGCGAGAGATCGCCGACTTCGCGAAGCCTGTTCCGTTGAGCGCTGCCGCCCGCCTGCAGCGCGCGCGCGAGCCGGATGCCGAGAGGTTCGTCGCCGACAGCCGCGGACGATCGATCGAAATGCACGAAACCGGTAAGCAGGTTTACAAGATAGAACGAGGTGAGATCGCGCACGGCGACATGCTGATGCTCCATCGCCGTTTCGACGAGTTCTTTGAAATACTCCGCCGGCGTTTCATTTCGAACCAGCGCGTCGCCCATGTTCCTCCCTACACCGGTGCCGCACTCGCACGGGGCCCTCGTGCAAGGCGTGTTCCCGTAGAATTTATGGGAGAAATCGAGCGAAATTATAATTCGAAACTGACGAGATGTCCTGTCCCATTTGTCGCACACGTAAGCCGCGCCGGGCGTGTCCTGCTTTGCAGCAGACGATCTGTCCCGTCTGCTGTGGCACGAAGCGACTCACAGAAATTCAGTGCCCCGACGACTGCGTTTACCTGACGTCAGCGCGCGAGCATCCGGCAGCCGTCGTCAAGCGGCAGCAGGAACATGATGTTGCGATCCTCCTTCCGACACTTCACGGCCTGACCGAACGGCAGCATCAGCTCTTTTTTCTCTTTCAATCGGTGATTGCACGGCACACGCCCGAGGGTTTCTCGCGATTGCTCGATGACGACGTCGCGGAAGCCGCGGGCGCGGTGGCGTCAACTCTCGAGACTGCGGCGCGCGGGGTTATTTATGACCACGTCGCGCCGTCGCTGCCGGCGCAGCGCCTTGCCTCGGAACTGAAAGCGATGCTGGGCGATATGCAGAAACAGGGGGTCAGGATTCACGACCGGGAGGCCGCGACTGTGCTGCGCGCCATTGAAAAGGGTGCCCGCGAGACACGAAAGATCGAGCCAGGAGACGCGTCGTATCTGACGTTGATGGCGCGTCTGCTTCAGCGTAATCGAAGCGGGGCGCAGCCGGCTGCAGAGCCGACGCGTTCGTTGATCATTCCCTGACCATCCACTACAATTTGGAGTTTGCGTCCATCGTGATGGGGCGCTCCTGTACGAGTTTTCCAGAGGCAATCATGGCGAAGCGGTGTGAAATCTGCGGGAAGGGCCCGGTCGTCGGCCGGACTATTTCCCACGCACATAACGTCGGTCCGCGGCGTTTCGAGCCGAACCTGCAGTCGGTCAAGGCCATCATCAACGGCGCAACGCGGCGCATCCGGGTGTGCACCCGCTGCCTGCGTTCAGGCAAGGTCACCAAGGCGGCCTAGCAGTGCGGCAGGCGGTTTCGGCGCCGAACGCGGCGAAGCCAATCGGCCCGTACAGTCCCGCGATTCGGACGGGGAATCTCCTTTTTCTTTCCGGCCAGGTCGGGTTCGATCCATCCACCGGCGCACTTGTCGGACGCGACATTTCCGCGCAAACCGATCAGGTGATGCGGAATATCGGTGCGCTCCTGCAAGCCGCGGGCACTGACTTCGCACACGTCGTGCGGACCACGGTGTTTCTTGCGGACATGGACGAGTTCGCGAAGATGAACGAGGTCTACGCTCGATACGTTGTCGATCCGCCGCCGGCGCGTTCAACCGTACAGGTGGCGCGGCTCCCGCGCGACGCGCGTGTGGAGATCGACGTCATCGCGGTCGTTGATTGATTTGTCATTGGATGATGTAGGGGCGGTCTTAAGACCCGCCCCTACACTGCCTAAGCTCGCGCCGTCCGTTCTACTCCTAACACACCCTGCACACCTTTGATTGACTTGATCACGCGCTCGAGGTGTTTCACATCGCTGATCTCGACCGTCATGTCGATGCGCGCCTGCTGATCGTCGCCGGTGCGGGCTTCCATGTTGGTGATGTTCGTGTTGATGTCCGAGACTTTGGCGCTGATCTCTGCCAGCATCCCCTTGCGATCTTCCACCTGCATGGTGAGGCGAACGGTGTACGGCGCCTGATCAGAGGCGGTGGTATCCCACTCGACGTCGATGCGGCGCTCGGGATCGAACATCAGGTTCAAGACGTTCGGACAGGTCGCGGCGTGCACGGAAACGCCCTTGCCGCGCGTGATGTAACCGACAATCTTCTCGCCGCGAATCGGGTTACAGCACTTCGCACGGAACACCATGATGTCGTCGGTCCCTCGCACTTTGATCTTGTCGCTCGCTGCGCCCGGGCGCAGCACCCGCTTGACAACGGACACGACGCCTGAATCGGGAGGACGCTCCTTCAGCTGACCGCCGGGCACCGATTTCTGGAGCACCGTCCGCGCCGACAGCTTGCCGTAACCGATGTGCGCCAGCAGCTCCTCCGGCTTCTGGGCGCCGTACTCGGTTGCGAACTTCGCGAGCTCCTCGCTCTCGAGGACCGTCTTCGGATTGAGATCGAACCGTCGCGCCTCTTTCTCAAACAGGCGTCGTCCGAGTTCGATGCTGCGGCTGCGCTCTTCGCCCTGGAGGACGTGCTTGATCTTGCTGCGAGCACGCGAGGTAACGACAAACGTCAGCCAGTCGCGGCTCGGCTTGTGCCCAGACTGCGTGGTGATGGCAACGATGTCGCCGTTCTGAAGACGCGTGCGCAGCGGCACCATCTTGCCGTTGACCCGCGCGCCGACGCACTGGTTGCCAACGTCGGTGTGAATCATGTACGCGAAATCCACAGGCGTCGCGCCGCGCGGGAGCGACCTCACCTCGCCTTTCGGCGTAAAGATGTAGACCTCCTCTGGATAGAGGTCGATCTTCAGGTTCTGCAGGAACTCCTGCGGATCGCGGACCTCCTGCTGGACCTCGAGCAACTGGCGCATCCACTGGAAGTAGCGTTCATCGCGGTGGTCGCCGACACGTCCCTCCTTGTACTTCCAGTGCGCCGCGATCCCTTCCTCCGCTCGCCGATGCATTTCCTCGGTGCGAATCTGCACTTCGAACGGAAAGCCGTTCTCGCTGATCACCGACGTGTGAAGCGACTGGTAGCCGTTCGGGCGGGGCATCGCGATGAAGTCCTTGATGCGCCCTGGCACCGGCGACCAGGTTTGATGAATGATGCCCAGCGCCCCATAACAGTCCTTGATGGACTGGGTGATGATCCGCAGCGCGACGAAGTCGTACACGCGCTCGAGGTCAATCTTCTGCCGTTTCAGTTTCAGATGAATGCTGTAGAGGCGCTTGATGCGGCCATCGAGGTGTGTGACGGGAATCTGGGCTTCCTCGAGCTTCGTGCGGGTCGTTTTCGTGAGGTCGTTGATGACGGCTTCGGCCATCTTGCGCTTGGCCTCGACCTTCGCACGCAGCGCCTCATACGCCTTCGGCTCGAGATATCTGAACGCGAGCTCCTCCAGCTCGTTCTTGACCTTGCTCATGCCGAGCCGATTCGCAATGGGAGCGTAGATGTCGAGCGTCTCCTGCGCCACTTTGAGCCGGCGGTCCTCCGGAAGGTGCTGAAGCGTCCGCATGTTGTGGAGACGATCCGCGAGCTTGACGAGAATCACGCGGATGTCGTCCACCATCGCGAGCAGCATCTTGCGGAAGTTCTCCGCCTGCCGCTCTTCGCTCGACGAGAAGGGGATCGCGCCGATTTTCGTGACGCCTTCGACGACGTGAGCGATCTCCGGTCCGAACAGCTCGGCAATACGCTCCGGCGTCGTGAGCGTGTCTTCGACCACGTCGTGCAGAAGGCCGGCGGCCACGGCGACGACGTCCAATTTCATGTCGGCGAGAAAATCAGCGACTTCGAGAGGGTGCACCAGGTACGGTTCACCGGAATGGCGGACCTGTCCCTTGTGTTCGAGTGCCGAGAACACGTACGCGCGCCGCAGCAACTCGAGGTCGGCCTCGGGGGTGTAACCGCGGACTTTCTCGAGCAGCGTCTCGAAGCGAATCATGGAAACTGGTGTCTAACGTCATGATAGGAGGGGGGTTGAGGGCGGTCAAGAAAACCGCACGCCACCGCTTGACTCGCTCGAAAACCGCTAACTATACTGGCGCGCTTACGGAATCTTTGTTGGAAGGGGTAATGATGCGGAAGCTTGTGTCACAGACCATCCTGTTCGCGACAGTCGCTGCACTGGCCATGGCGGCGGCTGGATGCAGTCAGTACAACGGCCTGAAGGCGAAGCGCACGTTCCGTGACGCAAACGGCATGTATCAAGCCAGNGATTACAAGGGCGCCGTCACGAAATACGAAGAGGTCGTCGCGCTCGACCAGGACGTCCTGCATCAGTTCCACCTCGAACCGGCGTACTTCTTCCTCGCCAACAGCTACGACAACCTGTATCGGTCGGCGAGGCGAGGGGACGCCGCCAACGACGCCTTCATGTCCAAGGCGGTCGACTACTACAAGAAGGACGCGGAGATCGATCCCGACCCCAAGATGAAGAAACTGTCGCTTCAGTATCTGGTAGCGGCATACGGCCCCGACAAGCTGAACGATCCGACGCAGCAGGAGCCGATCCTCCAGCAGATGATCTCCATGGATCAGACAGATCCCGCGAATTACTTCTATCTCGCCAATATCTACGAGCAGAACGGCGACTACGAAAAAGCCGAAGAGCAGTTCCTCAAGGCCAAGGAGATGAAGCCGAACGACGCGACGGTGTACACGACGCTCGCGGCGTTTTACGACCGGCAGGGTGAGTTCGACAAGGTGATTGACGCGTTGAACCAGCGCGCCCAGCACGAGCCGAACAACCCCGAGGCCCATCACGTCATCGCCACCTACTACTGGAACGAGGCCTACAAGAACTTCAAGCTGAAAGACGTCGACAAGATGAAGTACATCCAGGCGGGTCTCTCGGAGGCCGATAAGGCCCTCGCGCTCAAGCCTGATTACTTCGAGGCGCTGACCTACAAGAACCTGCTCCTTCGGTCGCAGGCACTCGTGGAGAAGGAGCCGGCCAAACAGCAGGCGCTCCTGAAACAGGCCGACCAGCTCCGCGACAAGGCGCTGGAACTCCAGAAACAGAAGCAGGCGCAGCCCGCCGCCGCTGCCGGCCGCGGCGGCGCCAAGAGCTAAACTCTCGTAACTTCGGTGTGAAATTAGGCCGTCACTCCTTGAGGGACGGCCTTTTTCATATACAATTTTTTTCCGCAGAGCTGGCTCGAACCGCAACGCCCGTCGCGCACGGCGACAGCCCTTAATCCGTAATCGCTACAGGAGAAAACGATGAAGGTCCTTTCGGCAGCACTCGTTCTCGTGTGCGGCCTGTTTGTGTGGTCCATTCCCGACACCACGGCTCAGGGTGTCACTACCGCGTCCATTACCGGCGTCGTGCGCGATGCGCAGGGCGGCGTCGTTCCTGGCGCTACCGTGGTCGCCGTTCATCAACCCTCTGGCACGTCATACGAGGGTATAAGTCAAGCGGACGGGCGG